>Ga0187888_1004044_pt1 | contig 11039 bp, 8 predicted proteins | sample June2016WEW_7_40_FD_132987 | JGI IMG/M metagenome (GOLD analysis project Ga0187888, IMG submission 132987) | Peatland microbial communities from SPRUCE experiment site at the Marcell Experimental Forest, Minnesota, USA - June2016WEW_7_40 | ecosystem: Environmental > Terrestrial > Soil > Wetlands... | reverse complement strand
CGTTTCGATGGGGATGACCTCAGCGGTGAAATTGCAGCGGGTGGTTCGCGACGCGCGCTACGTGTTGGCCATCGAAGCGCTCTGCGCCGCGCGCGCGCTCGACCTGCTGGCACCGCTCCAAACCAGCCCCGTGCTGGAGCAGGTGCGGGAACGCGTTCGCGCCGTATCTCCGCCGCTCGTATCCGACCGCCCGCTCTACCGCGACCTGGCGGCTCTCGAAGCGCTGATCGCCTCCGGCGGCCTTCAACTGGCGTAGACGCTGAACCGGGCCACCGTGCGAAAGCCCATCCGTTCATAAAGGCGCAAACCGGCTTCGGTGGATTGCAGCACCACCGGCCGCGACGGCCGCTCGATCTCGGCCTCCTCGAGCGCATGACGCATCACCGCCTCGCCATAGCCGCGGCGCTGGTAATCGGGGAGCGTAGCCACGTTATACACCCCGATGGTGTCGCCGCACGCGACGGCGGCAGCGGTCGAAACGGGCGCGCCGTCCACGTATCCGACGTAGGCCGCGAAGCGGTCCCACACCGAATCCTGGTCGAACACTTCGTTGAACCAGGCGAGGGGGACGTGGAAGCAGACTGAACCGATGCCGCGGAAATCGTCGCCGGTGCGACGGTCGCGCACGCGCCGGACTTCGATCTCCGGCAGCCGCCGTGTGGGCGACCGGACCTTCTCGGTCACCATGCCCGGCAGCTCGGTGGTGCGGCGCAGACCGTACCGCTCGAACACTTGCCGCAGGCGGCGATGCGCCTTGGGAGCCAACCAGTCCTCACACACCCAAAACGACCACTCCAGGCCGCGCGTGTTGAACTGCAGCGAGGGCAAAACGATGCATCGGGCCAGCTCGGCTTCAGTCGCCACCGGGGCGGACAGGAATGCCGCGTTGAACATCTGAAACGCGACCCCCGCCGACGCGATCGAGACCCCCGGCAACTCGCGCACCTCACCCGCGCCCCGGCTGGCCGCGATGATGCGGAACGACTCCCGCAAGTTTTCCGCTACCGCCTCAAACGTCACAAGGTTCAGTATCGCGCAGTTAGGCGGAGGGAGCAGGTGTGAATCCCGACGGCTGTAGCGACAACGGCGCAGCCAATGGGTATGATCTGAATTTGCGCCGTGGGCTACTTTCTAACGCCCTCCGGGCTGACGCAACAAACCCCCCAGGGCTTCCGCCGGTTGCGGGTGCTCAAATTGGAGTCCGGCGGACGGCGGCGGACGGCGCGACGCGCTGGCTGGCCAGCAGGATGTCGGACATTCGCCGAACAGCGCCCGCGGCGCCAGTTTCGGCACGGGTAGAAATGCCGGCCGATGGAGCACGCCCGCTAGGGCGCGCGTGAAATGGGCGTTCGTCACAGCGCCGGGCGCAACGCCGTTGAGCACGGGCGGCGCCGGGTTCTCCGGTGTGAAGCGGAACATCTCCCCCAGGTCGCTGAAGTCGCCGTGGCGATGTCCGGAATACCATCGCCGTTGAAATCGGCGATCGCCGCGACGGCTCCGGCGTACTGTGCTACCGGATAGGTCGCCGCTCTGGCGAACGTGCCGTCGCCGTGGCCAAACAGAACGTAGATCACCTCGGAATACTGCTCGGGGGGCAGCGCATCGGGATGCCCCGCGGCGAAGACCAGGTCGAGGTTGCCATCGCCGTCCGCTACGGCTTGCCCCCAATCCTTTTCCGTTGCGGCTGAACAGCTCGGGGCCTTGCGCCGACGACGACGTACAGGCGCTGCGAGCATCACCAACAGTGCGGAGCGTCCCATCTTGCGAAAGATTCTACCCGGAGTGGGAGAGGCCTATTGGCTGTGCTGACGCGCGGGACGCCCGGCCGTACATTGATCTTGCTGCCCCGCAGAATCGATCCCCTGTGACTAGTGGACTCGTTCGCCGGCGGCCGAAGCATCCGTCTGTGCTGAGCTCAAATCGGCGCTTCAAGCGGCGTCAAAATCGGTGAAACTGCTATCCTTTTGAGCTGGCACTCGCACAGCTTCACAGTGGCGCCGGAGGGTTCGAGGTCAAGGCTACGCCTACGCCACCATCTCGCGATCGAGGAAAACCATCTTGCGGGAAACCAGCTTAAGCCCGCAGATTCCTTCCAATTCCGGCGTGGCACAGCCGTGGCTTGCGCAATGCTCGGCGATTTCACGCAGCACATCGTGCCGGTACTCTTCAACCCGGCGCAGCTCCGTGGTGGCGCACTCGATGTTGGTCTGAGTTACGGAAATACGGAGCCCCTGCTTCGCCCGATCCACCAAATCGAGAACTCGCAAGTATTGGCTTGCCAGTTTTTCTTTCCGTTCGCAGTGCATTACAGTACCTAGGATACGCAGGATTATTTCTTGGAACAAGGCTTGAGAGTACCAGGTTGTCCAGTGGTGATTCTTTAACGAAGTTGCTGCTGCGATCAGCCATTATTAAGCGGGTCATAAGTATGTGGGCACGGCAGGCCGTTGAGCCACGCCGGGCATTGCGGGGTCAGGCCGAACCTGCCTACCGAAACCAGTGGCCTGTCTAGTACCACCAGTATCAGTAAATCAGTTCGGTGGTTCGCGATCAGACTGCCACACTTTTCACGGTGGCGGCCATCCGCATCGATATCGGCCGCACTGTCCCCGCTTTCCCTATAACGGCGCTTCTCGCGGATATTCTGCTCTGTTCCGGTAGTGATGTTCCAATGCTGACATTACTGCCAGGGCCACATCCTCGCGCCAATGGCGGGCCACTACCTGCACTCCTACCGGCAACCCAGCCGTGCCTTGCTCAGCTTGTTTTGCGGCGCGTTCGGCGAGATCGAAGGATCGCGGACGGTCGCTTACTTCGCCCTCCTGCACGCGGCTCAAAGAAACTACTCCCGCGGGCATCCCGAGCAGGCTGTAGACGGCGGTATAACTGAGAGCGTCTCCCAGGTATTGACTGGCTCCATGAGGGATTGCCACTAGAGCGTCAGCCGGGCAAAGCAGGGCATCGATTTGCCGGTCATGCAGCTCCGCGTAAAACCGGGCTCGGAAGTCGTTGCGGCGCTGCACCAGTTGAAAGTACTCTTGCGCCGGCACACTCCGCAGCCGCCGCAAACCCTGACTTACGTGCCGCTGGCCCAGCGCGGCCGACAACAGGGCCCATGCCACCAGCACGCTGCGTGGCAATGTCGAGAGACCGAGCAGACTTCTTGTATGGCGATCCAGTTGGCTCCCTTTGAGCGCACGCCACGGACCTTTCATGCCATCGGCGACCATCAACCGCACACAGATATCCCACGCCTCTTCCAGGTTGGGACCGCGCCACTCCTCGACCTCGATGCCCATCGCCGCGAGCGCGTCCGCCGCCTGCCGCACCGCTCGCCGAATCGCGGGCGAGGGACGGAAGACGCCGCTATCGGTGTAATAGGCGATGCGCAACTTACTAAGTGGCACGTCCGAGGGATCGCTCCACGGCACTGGGGGCACGCTGGCGTGGCAGAGTGACTGATCGGGGCCGGCGAGCACCGACATAGCCAGCGAGAGATCGGCGACCGACCGCGCCATCGGACCGGGCTGGACAAGTATGGCTTCATTCCCCGCCATGCAAGCGAAGTGACCGTGCATGGACAGCCGTCCCGCAGTCGGTCTCAGTGCGTGGATTCCGCAAGCGTGTGCCGGCACACGGACACTCCCGCCCATATCGGAACCGAGCCCTAATGCCGAACCACGCGAGGCAAGAATGGCCGCTTCCCCGCCCGAAGATCCGCCCGGCGCGCGCTCGAGATCCCAAGGATTACTGGTACGGCCGTAGAGAGGATTGTCAGTCTCCGTGGAGAGCAGCAAGGGTGGGACGTTGGTCTTTCCCAGCAACACAGCCCCGGCCTGGCGAAGACGGCTCACCATAAGAGCATCCGCGGTGGCGATATGGTCTTTCCGCGCGGTCAGTCCGGCGGTGGTTGGTGTCCCGCGTACGTCGAACGACTCCTTGACCGTAATTGGAACGCCCGCCAGCGGTCCAACCGGCGCGCCCGCCGCGACCGTTTCATCAATCGCCGCAGCCGCAGCCCGCGCCGATTCAAACAGAGGCACCACCACTGCGTTCAGATGGCCGTTCACCGCTTCGATGCGTCTTAGGAATGCGTCCGTTACCTCGCTCGCCGACAACTCTCGCCCACGCACGCCAGCGGCAATCTCCGTTGCGGACATCGATGTTACGTCGACCTGGCGAGAGAACATGCAGCCCACCCTGGAGAGTACCAAGTTAACCCACTGCAGACAGAATGGTGCAATTGGTTGCTGTTTGAATGTATAAGGGCCGAGATGGAAAAGGGTTCTCCTGAAGGGTACAATGCCGAGACCGGCTTATCGGAGCCGGCTCAGAAACCTCCAACAGGAGAACCCAATGTGACGTGGCAGTATTTTTAAAACCTTCAAGGAGTCATAGGCTATCAGGTCGACAGCGATGGCACTCCGCTCCCTGATCCCCCTAGCAGGTTGCGGAAAAACGCCGGTTTTCCGCGGAAGTCACGAGTCGCTTATGCAAATATTGAAGGCATGCGCATCCCAGGTGGTTTTGGAAACGCTGAAGCGTCTCGATCTGCGGCTCGTTTTGCCCCTTAGATCGCGCGCGGGTGGTCAACGGCAGCGGGACGGTGGGGACAAGTCCATTGCATGCTAAACTGCTCTGCAAGGCGCTCATTGTAGTAGATTAATAGAGATCGGCCTGAAAGCAACGCTGTTCAGAAACACGTGCCCGAACCTTTAGAGAATCCAGGAAACAAGGCAGCCGGCATTCCGGATGCGGCCTTGCGCGAGTCTAATGTCATATTCTCGGCGGAGGGCGGCGAACGTACTTTGGTGCTGCAAAAGCAATTCCGGATCACGACGGCCAGATACGGATACGTGGATTTGATGGAAATTCGGGACGGCATGGTGGACGTTCAGGGTTGGGCCATTGACGCGGAGAGTGAGCCGCCGGAATCCATATTCGTCATTGTGAACGGAACGCTGGCGCGCACATCCGAATTCCGGCAGTTCGAACGCGCGGATGTCACAGCACATCTGAATCTGCTCCAGGGAGTGAAGGCCGGCTTCGCAGTATGCGCGCACCCTCGGTCGGCCATCGACAATGTTGTAATCCTGGCCGCTTTTCGCTCCGGGGAAATTTCGGAATTGACGGGTGTGCGCAGTCCCGAATCGCTACGGGTTCCGCTCGCGGCTCCCACTCGCGCGGATAACGACGGCTGGCGTAAGAAGTTTGCGGCTCCGCTCGTCCAGTTTCCGGTTGATTCTCCATTTTCCGGCCTTTTTTGCACACCGTCTCAGTATCAGCAGAAACCCAGGGGCGTGACCGGTCAATTCCTTGAGGACGCCGCCACATACGAAAAGAAATACACATCCGAAGACTGGTGGCGGACGTTGTTGAACACCGCTTTTGCGCGGGTCCCCGTTGAGCGTGATACCGCGGCTGTTCTCGACCTTGGATCTGGATCCGGAAATTCGGTTATTCCGGCGCTCGACCTCTTGCCTGGAGCCGATATCGTGGCTACCGATATCAGCCCACAGCTTCTCGCAAGCCTCCGCCGCCAACTCACGCCGGAGCAGTTGCACCGTTGCCACCTGGTGGTCGCCGACGCGTCTGAGAAGAACTTCGCTGCTGAATCGTTCGATTGCGCCATCGGCGCGGCGATCCTGCACCATCTTTTCGATCCGGGGGACGCGATTGCCTCGACTTTCCAGGCCTTGCGGAAGGGCGGCCACGCCATTTTCTTTGAACCCTTCGAGGAAGGTTCCGCGTTGATGAGATGTCTCTACGGCCACTTGCTCGATTGCCGAAAGGAGCTTCACATCTCCGATGACGCAGCGCACATGTTCGAGAGCATGATTCGGGACCTGACGGTACGAACTGGAATGAACAAATCGGATCCGATTTTCGATGCGATCGACGATAAGTGGCTATTCACACGCGCCTATTTCGAACGGCAGCGGCGAGCGTGTGGCTTCTCGAGCCTTAGGATTTTCCCGCTTAATAGGATGGATAAGCCGTTCAGCTCCCAGATCGTCACGCATCTGCGACTCTGCTTGGACAAAACGGCGGAGGCTCTCCCTCCGGCCGCATGGCAAATCGCGAGCCGGTACGATGAAATGTTATCGGACGACCTCAGGTTGGAGATGCTGATTGAGGCTTGCGTCGTGCTCACAAAATGACAATGAAGATGCGCAACTATGCTCTCGTCGGTGTTTTGTCGTTAGTCGCTCTGCTCGCGTCATGTGGAGACTCGAATCCGCAGTCCGAGCCGCAAGCGACGGGACCTGGCCAGGGACTGACCCGGGCAGCCGAAGCCCCCCTATACAACATCGAGCTTATCGGGAACGTTAGGTCGCCGCTCGGAATCAAGAACTTACGAGTGGCCGCTGCCGGCGACTTGACCGTCCTTGGGTGGGCCGTGGACCCCGTGCGAAAAGACGCCGGATCGGGCGTCGAGGTAGTCGTTGATGGAGTGGTTTATCCGGCCACATCAGGCATCAAGAGGGGGGACGTGGCGGACCATTTCCAAATCCCCGGTTACATGGCAAGCGGCTACGCTGTCGAAATCCCGGCCCACTCGCTCGCCAAGGGACAGCACCAGGTAACGGTCCGCGTAATCGCTACCGACGGTCGGACCTATTTGGAATCTCCGCCGTTGATATTCACGCTGCTCTGACCAGCAGACGCCGGAGTTCAATGGACGCCAACGGTCACGATCGGATTCACGCTGCTTTGCCGGGCCGGACCCGGCGCTGGCGGCGGCGGATCGAGATACTCCGGCTGTCGCGGGCCGGCAAGCCGGTCTTCTGCCTCGTCTCGCACGATCTTGGCGGCGGGACCCCGGTCCATATCGAGCATCTCGCGGCGCAACTCGAGCAGGCGGGCGTTTTGGTTCTCCTGCTCCGTTGTTCGTCGAGCGGACGAGTGTCGATCGTCACCAAAGGGCACGGTTGGATTGAGAATCTCCTTTACGATCTGCCCGGCGACGGGAGCCAATTATTGAAGGACCTGCTTCGCATCCGCCCCGCACACTTCCATTTCCACTCGAACATCAATATTCCGGAGGAGGTATGCGCCCTGCCATCGGGCTGCGACGCGAGATATGACTGCACGGTCCACGACTATTCCTGGTTTTGTCCACGGGTTCACTTGGTTGACGAAACGCGCGTGTATTGTAAGGAGCCGCGCATCGAAGCGTGCGAACAATGCGTTTCCATTTCCGGAGCGACTCCTCAATGGCAACTGCCCGGCACGCGGGGACGGGTCGTGGGGGAGTTGTGCGAGCGTTCCGCGGCCATGCTGTCCGGCGCGCGCCGCGTTTTCTGTCCGTCGGAGGATGCGCGGCGGCGAATCACCAGCCACTTCAATCTTTCCAACGCTATCGTTCGCGCTCATTCCGAACCATTCGCTCCGCCCGATTGGACTCCGCCTCTCCCTGCTCCGGGGGAACGCTTAAGAGTGGGCGTTCTCGGCGCTATCGGCGTCGAGAAAGGGGCGGAAGTACTGCAACGGTGCGCCTACGACGCATGGAAGAGGGGGTTGCCGCTCGCCTTCATCGTTATTGGCTATACTAACGATGACGATGGCTTTCGGGAGCTGCCGAACGTCCGCTTGACCGGACCCTACTCCGCGGGCGGGTTGCCGGCACTACTCAACTTTCACAAACCGCATCTGTGTTTCTTCCCGGCGGTCTGGCCGGAGACTTTTTCTTACACGTTCTCCGTCGCCCTGCAGTGCGGTCTTTTTCCCCTCGCCTTCGATCTGGGCGCCATCGCCGACCGCATCCGCACCTCCGGGTTCGGGGAACTCCTGCCGCTGGACCTCTCAGTTGAGCCAGAGCGCATCAATGAGAGGCTGCTTGCTTGCGGTGCGGCCCTTTCCAGCATGGCGAAGCCGCGCGTACCTCAGGTGCGCTACCCCGACATTTTGTCGGACTACTATGGATTCGCGTCCAGTGCGGATCTTCGCGGACAGCGGAGGTTAAGTTACGGCCTGAACCGCCCTTCTTCAAGTCAAGGATGATCCCGTGGTTAATAACATTGGTTCGGTATCCTGTTGGCGGGGTCAGTACAGGACTGACTGCGACTTAGCCCGCTGCTCGATTGAAACCTGGACTCTAGCATCCAGCGGCACTACATCCGGTGATGTGGAGCCCACGAGACCCCAAAACCACAGCCTCTCGAGGGGAATCACATAGATATCACGATTGGGGACCACCGCAAAGCTAATCCCAAAGGGCCCGCTGCTGGTGCGGAGCGTCACTCCCGTTTCAGCGCTCCAGCGGCGGCTGGCTTTGGGTACCTTCACCACCAGCACGGGCGCGCACGCGCCCCCTCCACACTTGTCAAAATCCGATACTTCCGTGCGGCTGGGGATGTGACCCAGATCGATCGTGTTGCCCAGCGCGTCCCGCCAGTACCCGACGTCGGGCGGTTGCCCGGGCTGCCGCAACGTCAGCATATGGAACCGGCCAACCGTGCGCAGCAATGAGTATTGGCGCGCCACATAGCTGTAGATCAACGGGACGCGGACGGTGTGTGGAATCTGGTCGAAAACGGCCGCTTCAGGATCCCACAGTACAAATCTCGGCCGCACTCGTTCGATCCACGCCACTACCCGCTCTTGTTCGTAAATTGGCGAAGTGTTGTAGGCGTTGAATATGTAAGGCGTTGGGCGGCCGGCCAGGACATAGAACAGCGCATCGTCGCCCAGCACGTAGATGCGGTCCTCCGGGCGCATGCCGCATTCCGACTCCAATGCAGTGGCGGCGGCCCGCATTTCCGGGTCACCGACATACCGTTGCCCTGCATAGTAGCTGGCGTCTGCGGCCCGGATTTCGGCCCCATGATGCGTCAGGGTCTCCAGGTTGGCGGATGCCTTCGATGCAGCCCGGGTTACCGTCCGCCGGTAGACTTCATCGAACGCCCCCCGAGTAATCGACAACGCCAAGGCCAGGCCAACACATGCCGCCAGGACCGGTCTCACCAGAAACGCCCGCTCGCGCCACAAAGCCAGCCCGTGCAACACCAGGCCAACGTAAACCAGTATGCCAACCTGGTACATCGCGTGCGGGCGCATGATCTGCTTCTGCATGCACAAAAATCCCACCGCGCAGATCAGCAGCAGAGCCATTTCCAAATCGCCTGGACGAGCGGAACTCCTCAGATACCGGTAAAACGAACAGGCGATCAGGAGAAAGAGAAACAGAAACAGAGTATCTGGATGCAGCGCAGGGAAGACCCAATCTCCAATCTTTGCGGGATACGCCCCGTATGCCGCCTGATCGCCGATGCTGGCTTCGAACCTCAGCAGTCCGGGCAACATGCCGTTGGCGGCAAAGAAACCGGTTGCGATCAGCACTCCCGCTAGAGCGGGAACCACAACATAGCGTATCCGCTGCCGCGACAACGCTTTTGCCCGTGCGGCAATCCCGGCCGAGCGCTCATGCTCCGCGACCGCTGGCAGCGACGCAATCGTGTGCGCCGCGATTCCGGCTCCGGCATACAGCACCTGCGTCGGCTCGGAAAAGAAAGCCCACGCCACCGACGCGGCAAACGGCAGATGAACCCGCCAGTCGAACTGCTTCGCCGCGGCGGCGGGCAGATACAGGAGAGCCACGCCTGCGCACAGCAGATACCGGTCGTAGCCTGGAAAGCAGCCCAGCCAGACGGGCACCAGGATTAGTGAAAAGACGGAAAGCGCCTGGAGTTGTCTGCGCCCGGCGATCTGATAAAGGCCGAGGTATAAGAACCACAACGGCAACACCTGGTACACCATGTACATCAAGCTGCCCCACGGGAGCGGCAGGAGCTGCGTGTAAACCCCGGTGTACGGATACCAGAAGTCGCGGTACGGCCGCAGGCCCGCATAGACCAGGTAATGCCAGACCGTTGCGACTGTGTCATCCCAACCAACCGAATTGTAAGTCGCGGTCTTCGCGGCCGCCAGCTCGGTCCGAAGATTGGGTTGAAAATACAAAAGCAGCAGCAGTAGGACCGCAATATGCCAAATCCATGCCCACCTCCTCGCACCTGTGGCATTATTGCTCGTCCCGGAGTGATCGTTCATCCCGGAAGGCTCCGCCTTGCGCGCGAACCAAAACAACCCGAATGCCGCAGCGAGGCAGTAGGCTAGTAGAAAGAGTCCGGCCGAATAATCGTGCGACTTCGGATAACCCGTATACGAGGCCATCCCTACCGCCACATGAACCGGCGGCGGCCAACCTGGGAGTCTGAATGCGGCGCCGACCACCAGTGGCGCTCCGCAAATTATCGCCGCCACCAGCGCGCCCTCGCGCAGGCCTTCCACTGAATGAATTCTAACCGCCATTCCAGCCACGAAACACACCATGGCGAGGAGTACGAAACCTTCGCCATCCGCGAATAACTCGGTGACCTGCGTCACCAGCGAATTCGGCGATGCCAACGCGACGGAGAGATTGGTCATCAGGACCGGGTTGTGGGACGTGCCGGCTATTTCCAGAACGTCCCCAGTCAATGAACGTATGACAATGTTCAGGAGAGTCCAGTGGCTCAGGTCCGCTGGCGTCAACTGCTGGATCGTGCGGTCCCCAATGCTGAACCGGATGCCATAGATGGACATCGTCGCGTTGTCGAAGTTGGTGGGGTCTAGCCGGAACAGATTAATGTGCGCCGGCAGGTGATCAAAATGATAGGTATGTCTCTGGTTCGGGATGATCGGACTAAGTAGGGGCTCGTGGTTCGTATCATTCAAATACAATCCGACTTGCTCGCCGCGGCTGACCAGCATGTCAACGTCAACCGCCGCCTTGTCGCCGGCTCCGAAGTGCTGGGGCATCAGTCCGGCCGCGCAAGCCAGAACCATCACCAGCAGGGCAAACCAGCCGGCTGAAAGAATCTTGTCCCGGAATCGCCACCCTGCGGCGAGCAGCACCAGCGCCACGAAGGCAGGCAGGACCTTGGGCAAGAGTCCGCCGAAGCTGCTGAGAAAGTCCGCCATTTCACCACATCCCCAAGGTATCAGCGAGGACAAAACGCCACGCAGCGTTGCATGACTCGCGCTGGAGCGCAGGTCTG
>Ga0187888_1004043_pt1 | contig 11039 bp, 5 predicted proteins | sample June2016WEW_7_40_FD_132987 | JGI IMG/M metagenome (GOLD analysis project Ga0187888, IMG submission 132987) | Peatland microbial communities from SPRUCE experiment site at the Marcell Experimental Forest, Minnesota, USA - June2016WEW_7_40 | ecosystem: Environmental > Terrestrial > Soil > Wetlands... | reverse complement strand
AGGGAAGCGAGCTTGGCTTCCGCCAGGCTGGCCAGTTGTTGCTTGCTTTGCTCGACGGCCTGGCTTGACGACTGTAGTTCCTCGCGCAGTGTCGTGACGGCTGCCTGGGCTTGTTGCTCGAGCTTGCCTTGCAGTTGCGCGATGGCCTCTGCGGCGGCTTGCCGGATCGACGCGACTTCGCCGTCCGCTGCCGCATGCATCTCCTGCGTCTGGTCGCGCAAGCCTTGTGCCAAGCGCTGGGCGTATTCGTCTTGGGTAGCCTGGCTGAGGGAAGCGAGCTTGGCTTCCGCCAGGCTGGCCAGTTGTTGCTTGCTTTGCTCGACGGTTTGGCTTGAGGACTGCAGTTCCTCGCGCAGCTTCGCCAGCGCCGCCTCGGCTTGCTCCTGAAACTGGGAGGCCCACTGTCCTCCTAGTTCCCGGGCGACTCTCTCCAATTCCTCTGCGTGGTTCGCTCCTCTTCCCTGCACGGCCTGAAGGCTGCTCTCGATTCGTCCCTGGAAATTCTCTACCAGAGCTCCGACGCGTCGCTCCAAGGATTCCATGGCCATCGTGAGTTTTGCCAGACGCACTTCGACATCCGAAGCAGCGGCCTCGCGCATCTGGACGGATGGCGAGAGGGTCCGTTCTTCACTGCGCCCAAAAGTCGGGACCGCAGCCGAGGCCGGCCTGGCTGGCTCGCCCATAACAAATTCGAGGATTTTTCCCGGCTGCATCTTAAACTCGGAGTAAGTAGCTGCACTCTGGGCGAACGGCGTGGGAGACTCGCGGGGAGGTTCGAGCTCACTAGCAACTTCGGACGGCAGGGTCGGGGCTTTGGAGAGCGACTCGAATTTTGTTAGCCAATCACGCGCATAGATGCGCTCGAGCCGACTCGCGGCGGAGGGCTGCTCGGGGCCTTTTTTCCAGTCATCCGGCGCAGACTCGATGTTCCAAATGCTCTCCGCTTCATCGATCTCCGGCAAGGTGACACAAATCTCAAAAATACTATCTTGTTGCGTGCCGTGGCGGACGACTCTCGCGACGGTCGGCTTCTGCATGTTGGGGCTTTCGATCCAGAGGTACGTGCCGACAGCCAAAAGAGTCGATGAGGCGATTTTCGCTCCGCGCTTACTAATGTCGAGGGTGCGCGTCTGTTCGCTGAAGAGATGGCCGTCGTCGGCGATTCCGCTAATGGTAACTGGGATTTCTGAGTCAACGCGAGTGCTCTCGCGGCTGAAGATCCACTTCTTTGTGTGGAGCTGACTCGGGATGCGGCGGGCCCTGGAAAAGAGACCCCCTCCTTTCCCCTTGTTTTTTGCGCTGTTTCGAGCCTGCTTGTCGGCTCCATCGCTCTCTTGCGATGAGTCCTTGGGCCAAGCCCTATCGGATAAGCTCAACGTGTCCATGCGTTCAAACCAGAAGTAAAGCTTCCTTTAGTCGGAATTCCCTCATGGGTCTGCGAGGGGCCGAATCTCGTGACAAACGGCCGAGAATGGATTGGGATCGGGCAGTTTGGGATTTGGTACATCGGTATTGATTAACAAAATAAGACAAACTGGGGACCCCACAGGTACATACGTATCCTCCTTTATTTATTCAGGTTATCTCCCGGGGCAGATCAGGGAAGAGTAAGGCTAGGCGCATTGAGGCCTCCTTCGCGGCCAACCGATGCAATTCCGAAGACCATCTGCAACTCTTTCTTATTGCGCAAGATGGCGTTTTTACCAATAGTACCGTGGTACTGTTGTTCGCCTCGTATCCAGCGGGGTGACGTTCTGCGATGTCCAGTTGAATCACGACGAACCCCCCCCCGGCGAGCATGGCCTTGCGCTGGAGCAAATACGCAGTTGCCTTTGGCCGCATGGTTTAGTAAAGTTTGGCGCCGCATGTCGGCACGATTTCTTCTCTGTGTTTGGCAGTGGCGGCCAGCGTTCCTCCAAACGTATAGTCGGCTACGTCTGGCGAAACTTAAGTCCGTTTGAAAGCCGCACGGCGTGGGGAGCGGCTGCGGCTGCTCGGGAGCGGCCGCAAAGGCAGCCCCCACAAGCGGAGCAGGAGGCAACAATGAAGGGACAAGAGGTACAAACCTCACGAGCGACGCGGCGGGAATTCGTGAGCCTTGTGGCTGCGGCGGCACTCACCGGGCTGCCCCGAGCGGCCATCGGCGGAGGGGGTGCCCGCGGGCGCGTGGGCCCGAGCGAGAAGATCGCGCTAGGGTGCATTGGGGTTGGCGCACAAGGCACGCGCGTGATGATGGACTTTTTGAAAATGAAGGACGTGGAGGTCGTAGCGGTGTGTGACGTCAACCGGGAGAGCAGTGATTATTCCGAGTGGGGTCACGGAGAACTGGTGGGGAAGGAGCGCAGGCTATTGAACGACTCAGGATGGGGTGTGGATTGGAAAGGCCCCACCTGCGGTCGCGAGCCGGCCCGGCGCCTGGTGGATGCGTACTACCGCAAAGAGCGGAGTTCCTCCGGCTACGCGGGATGCGGGGCGTACAACGACTTCCGGGAAATGCTCGACAAGGAGAAGAAGTTGGACGCGGTGGTGGTCTGCACACCCGATCACTGGCATGCCCAGATTTCCGTTACCGCCATGCGGCGTGGCAAGCATGTATTCTGCCAGAAGCCAATGACCCACAGCATTCGCGAGGCCCGCCTTATGGCGCAGGTGGCGCGGGAAACGAAAGTGGCCACGCAGGTGGCGGTGATGAACGAAGCCTCCAAGGCGACGAGACTGCTTACGGAATGGATTGCGGCGGGAGTGATCGGGCAGGTGCGCGAGGCGCACAACTGGTCGCAGCGCCCCTACTGGCCCCAAGGCATCGAGCGGCCCAAAGATCCCGAGCCCGTGCCGGATGGCCTGGATTGGGATCTGTGGTTGGGTCCTGCACCTGCGCGCCCTTATAACCATGTCTATCTGCCGTTCGTGTGGCGGGGATGGTTTGACTTTGGCGTGGGCGCCATTGGGGATATGGGCAACTATAGCTTCGATACGATGTTCCGCGCGCTGAAGCTGGCCTCGCCGGTGAGGGTGGACGCCAGCTCTACGCCACGCTTTCCAGAAACCTATCCTGTGGGTTCGCTCATACATTGGGAGTTCCCGGCGCGCGAGGACCGGGCGCCGGTGACCCTCCACTGGTATGACGGTGATCTGCGCCCGCCCCGCCCGGCGGAGTTGGAACCGGATGAGCATATGAGCGATGTCGAGGATGGCGAAGGCATGCTGCTGGTAGGAGAACGGGGCAAGATCCTGTGCGGTTTTGAGGGCCAGAATGCCCGGTTGATCCCCGCCGGCCGGATGAAAGCCTTCGAGCCGCCCCCGGACGATCTGCCGAAATCACCCGGGGCCTACGAGGAGTGGATCGGGGCCATCCGGGGCGGCGAGTCACCTCGCGCAAGCTTTGAGTTCGAGCAGAAGGTCGTGGAAGCCGTCTTGTTGGGCAGCATCGCCGTGCGTATGGGAACTACGCTGGAATGGGATGCCGAGCATGAGCGCATCAAGCGTGTGGCAGAGGGCCGTGCCGGCGACCTGGAGATCGCCAACGCGCAAATCAATCCACCGCGCCGCGCGCCTTGGGAACTCGCGTGAGAAAGAGGGGGGAAAACGATGAGCACCGATGTATCCAGCAAAATAGCTGACCTTGCAGGACCTGGAATTGGCAATTACGACGAATTGGAGAGAATCCTCCCCGCAGACTATCGCTCCTTGCTGAACGAGAAAGAGACCCAGCAAGCGATCTTTCATGCAAAACGGTACATCGAAGATAACCTCTGTAAAGAACTCAACCTCATGAGGGTCGAGGTGCCGCTGATCGTGGACGTAGAAAGCGGCGTGAATGACATGCTGGACCGGGATGGATCGCGCACTCCCGTGTCGTTCCATATCTCGAACGATTACGACAAGCATCCCATTGATGCCCAGGTGGTGCAGGCGGCGACGAAGTGGAAGCGAGTTGCCCTGAACCAGTTCCACTGTCGCGTGGGCGAGGGTATTTGCACCGATATGCGAGCAGTTCGCAAGGACTACTTCCTCGATCATGACCACAGCGCCTACGTGGACCAGTGGGATTGGGAGCGGGTGATCACCGCCGAGCACCGTAACCTGGCCTTTTTGAAGGAAGTCGTAGGAAGCATCTGGAAAGTGCTGGTGGGCGCAGAACGCTTCGCACAGGAGATGTTCCCGCAGCTCAAGGATGGGCGATACCCAAATCTGCCGGAGAAACTGACGTTCCTGCACGCCGAAGAAATCCTCGATATGTACCCCGAGCTGCCGCGCAAACAGCGGGAGACGAAGGTGCTGCAAACGTACCCGGCCATCTTCATTATTGGGATCGGCTGGCCATTACAGGACGGGTATCCGCACGAAAATCGCGCTGCCGATTACGACGATTGGGTGACGGATACGAGTCCAGAAACCGGCAAGCCCACGCACGGAATCAACGGGGATATCCTGGTGTGGAATCACGTGACCAAGCGGCGGCATGAGTTGACTTCGATGGGAATTCGGGTAACGGCGGAAACCCTGAAACTACAACTGGAAATGGCCCACCAGCTCTCGTTGATGAATATGCCTTACCATCAGGGGATCTTGACCGGCCGAATTCCGTTATCTATAGGCGGGGGCATCGGACAGTCGCGAACGCTGATGCTATTGCTCCGCAAGGCTCACCTGGGCGAAGTCAGCGTAACGGTATGGCCCAAAATCCTGAAAGAGATCTGCGCAAAGAAGAACATCTTCGTGCTCGAGTAGGATTGCGATAGGAAGAAATCAAACAGTGTCATCCTGACTGGAGATGGGATACTGGTCCACTCACAGAAACGAGAGTCAGCAATCGTCGCCCCCGCGGAAGCGGGGGTCCATTGTCAATTCAGGGACCAATGGATTCCCGCGTTCGCGGGAATGACGTGACTGCCGCGGCGGGAGTTCTTTACGCCTTCTGGCGCTCGGGAGACGAAGCGTAGGACTGGATCCAGTCGAGGAAGGCCATCACGATTTTGGGGTCGAACTGCATGCCGGAGCAGCGGCGCAATTCGGCCAGGGCATCTTCGAAGGACCTGGCGCTTTTGTAAGGCAGGTCGGATAGCATGCTGTGGAAGGACTCCGCGACAGCGACGATGCGGGCGCCCAAGGGGATCTTGTCCGCCGCCAGCCTGTCCGGGTAACCCTTGCCGTCAAATCGCTCGTGGTGGTGGCGCACGATGCTCTCGATGGTTTTCACATTCAGCGGTTCCAGCATCTTCGCGCCCCACGCCGAATGTCTGCTCATCATTTCGAACTCCTCCGTGGTGAGCTGATCGGGCTTGTTGCAAACTGATTCCGGCACGTGGATCTTGCCGATATCGTGAACAAGGCCTGCCAAGCGGGTTTCTTCGACTTCTGCGACGGATAATCCCGCCTGAATGGCGATGCGGGCTGCCAGCCTGGAAACCACTTGAGAATGGCCCGTGGTGTAAGGGCCCTTGGCGTCAACGGCGAACGCCAGGGCAGTGATGGTGTCCAAGAGAGAACTTTTCTGCGTCGCCGTCGTGGAAGCATTTCTTGAATCGCCGGGCTCCGGACCATGCGCCGTGGGAGGCGTCGACTTCGACTCCAAGTCGAAATACTTTTCCAGGAGCCGCTCATTACGTTCGGCATTTCCGGGTTTGGAGACGGGCGGAAGTACTTTCACACAGTTCCCCTTACATAGCTTCGCGAGCTGCACTCCGGAATCCGCAAGCTTGAGAATCTCATCAGAGATACCTCCGTGGTCCGGGTAGGTTGCGATGCCTATGCTGGCGGTGACCGCGCGCGCCCGCAGCACGGCGTGAGTTTCCACGGAAGTTCGTAATCTCTCCGCCACTGTTTCTGCCTGGTGCGTGTCCGTCCCAGGCAGGAGGACGGCGAACTTGCCTCTCCCGTAACTCGCTACCAGATTAGGTTGCCTTGAGCGCGCTTCGAGCAACTTGGCGACGACGGTCAGGATCTGCTTACTTTCTGATTGGCTGTCTCGGTCACGGGTGGGCTTAAGGCCGTCGAGGTCCACCAGGATCACGGAAAACGTGCGACCTCGACGCGCTGAAACCCGGCACTCCTCGCCCACTGCCTCTATGAAGCGGCCACATGCCTGGAGACCCGCTAGACCGTCGGTGGTGTTGTCTTCGTGAGAATCGTCCACAGCGGACGACTCGTGCGGCTCGGCAATTGCCGCGATTCCCTGGCCGGTGCCGGCCGCATTGCTGCTTGGCGTTTGAAGCCCAAGATTGATTGAGCTCGGCCGGCGGCGCCGCTTAGCGCCAAGAATGGTTCCGCCCGCCAACAGAATCGACCCAACAACTACCCAGTAAATCCAGGTCCTGTTGTGCTCCGGAGCTTCTCCGGGCGCAGGCTGGCCAGAGAGGGCTGCCAGCAATTGGTCCGGCATGGCGGGGGGCTCGCGCTCCACATTGATATCGAATTGCTGGCTTTGCCCCGTGGCATCCCACACCACGAGCGAGACGCGTCCCCGCTGTTTGCCAACCACCAAGATCTCGTTGTTGCTTACCACCACGAGGTCAACGATGTTGGGGTCGGCAACCGAGAACCGCGCGATGGTTGCCGGGGAAGTGACCACCAGCGGCCATCCCATTAACACGTGGAGACTCTCCGTCTCGGCCGGCGCCGATGCCTTCGCAGGCGGCTCGAGATCGTCAAGTTCGTCCAACGGCGACTTATGTTTCGGCGCTTGATGCGGGGTTCCAGGCTGCTGCTCGGAGTCAGATTGCGCAGCCGCCGGCGGCGCTTGAGACGGCGGTGCAGGCGATTGCTCCGCTTGTGGCGGGACGGGCGGCGACGTCTCTTGCTGAACTGGCTGACCCCACAACGCCGCGCTGCCAAACGCCAGCATCATCGCGAAGCTGCAGATCGACGCGTGCCAGGCGTTGATTTTCTTGACCAGCGACTTGGACCGCATAGGGCCGGACCTGTCGACGACGGAATCTCTGGCGTTGGGGCGTTTCCCTGCGGCCAGAGCGGGCGAAACCCGTGCCGTTCTCCTGACTATCGCCGGGGTAACCGCTCGCCCATAGTCCACCGGCAGCTAACCCGATTCTATTGTTGAGGTTCGCAATAATCAACGGTACACAAGTACTGCCTTGCACAAGCCCCACCTCGGCATCGCCTCAGCGGTCTTGAGCGGCTGGACGGGAACCCGCCAGCCTCCACCGGCCCTGCTCGCGGCCGCTACGCCACGAGCCTAGAATGTCCCTTTGGAGCGTCCCTTCCAGCATCTGTCGGAACGTCTTCATGCTTGACCCGATGATGTCAGCAGTCCAAGTGCCGGAGAATGACTGGCCCGTCAGGGTTCGAGCCGCCCAGGCGCCTTGCCAGCCGAGGCGTGTCTTATTGGCCGCCCACGTGCCTTCCAGAAGGGTCTGGCCGCCCTCGTTGAGCAGCGCCCAGGAGCCCTCGGAGGAGTTTGGCTTGTCCGGTGAAACCTGGGCCGTCCACGTGCCCTGGAAAGTCCGGTTGACACCGGCAGTCGCCGTCCAGCCTCCATGGAGTTCAATGGGGGCTACCTGGGCTGAGGCCAGCACGGTCAGGCCAAACGCCCCAAGCCATGCGATTGAGCCGAGAACCCTTCCTAAGGCCGGCATGGGATCTCCCCTAAACCAGATGGACCGCTGAGCGTCGGCTGCCGGGCGCTCGCCAGCGGGCCTGAACGAAATAGGTCGATCGCGTGTGTAGCCGACTGTTTGTCGCTGCTCCGGTTTGGCTGGTTTGCGCAAAGTCGGCTCTTTTTTGGTCCTCTTAGGCCCTGATTGGTGCCAAATTGCGTGCAAAAGGCGCGTATTGTGCAGCATTTAAAACAGTGATGTCCTTTGTTTTCAAGTGCTCCTTGGCTTCGTTCCCACTATTTTTCATTTTTTGTATTTCCCTGTTTTCCCCCATCGCTGGCGATGGCTCGTTCTGTTTCGTTCTTCCGCAGCTCTGGCCGATTGCCTACGACAATGTGTCCACAATAGAACCACTATTATAGGCTATCACAGGTCAGCGAAGCTGTCAAGTGAAAAATGTGAATAACCTCGCGGACCGGTCTCGAGTTCGTAGCCGTTTCTAGCTAGGCCACGCAGGACCGAGGGTGGAGACGAGATGCCTGTCGATGGCGTGAGCCGACGATTTCGGGGCTAGCGCAGGGCGAGCCCCTGCGATCAGTGAGGGGGTCACGGTGCCCGGGGATCGCAGAGCTTCGCGGTGGGCAAGCAGCCGTCCGTATGCGGAATCCGCGTGGAGCTGACGTCGCCGTCCGGTTCGGGTATTACGGTGTGGGGCGGTTTTGGCCGACGGACGTCATCGTTCTGACGGGTTCTTTCTTCTTGCTTCTCGCGCGAACGCGCGGTACAAGTAGAGTCGTTATTGGCAATGCTAACTGTCTTATTTCCGTAGCCAACCATTCAGTAGCGGGAGAAAGAAGATGAAGCCACTCAATCAATGGGACGTAATGGCGATCCTTTACAGTCTCGTTGGATCGGCGATCTTGGCTGCGATCGTAAAGTGGTTCGGTTTGTTCAGGTGGGCGCGGCGCAAGTACAGAAATTTCCGAGGGATCCGCACCTACAAGAAAGAGCTGACTGACGAGTGTCAAGCGCTCATCGTCGTCGGGCGTAGAATCGGCTTTACGATCAAGGACGTGTACATTGACCTTGATCTCGCACCCTCAGACCTGATGCCCGCAAAGGAAAGGGAAGCGCGTGCGCCTCAGGGGTCATTTGTTCTCGTCGGGGGTCCAGGCGCCGGAAAGTCTACTATCGGGAAAAAGTGCACGCTTGACGCACTTGGAAGTTCCAGCGGCTATCCGTTCTTCGCGCGGCTCAGAGATTACGTAGGTTTTGAGTCGATCGAGGAGTATCTGGCTGAGAAGGTCCGCAAGGCAGGGGTTCCAGAACCTGAAGTGGCGACGCGATCGCGACTAGCATCTCGCAACTGTCAGTGTGTATTGGATGGCCTCGACGAGGTGCGGCCGAATCTCAGGGCGAAAGTGTGTGAGCACATTAACAGGTTCTACTCTCGCCACTTCTCCCAGGACCCAAGTAAGGTCTTGATCGTAACCTGTAGAAAGGAAGCGTATCGCGACGTACCGCTTGATATCCCTCAGATCTGGGAGGTGCGTCCGCTGACAAATAATCAGATCCAGGGATTCGCCGCTAAGTGGCCGCTCGGCTACCCGACCGGCAAGAACAAGGACACTTTTTGGAGTGATCTAGAGGAGACCCCCCGCATTCTTGAGTTGGCCCGTTCACCGCTCCTGCTGGTTGGAGGACTAATGCAGTACACTGAGTCGAATCTGGGGATTCCTGATGAGAGGTTCGAGTACCTCGGACGCGTAGCCAAGTGGCTCGTATCGGACTGGGCTACCGCACAGGGCCACCCCCCTGACCCTCTGAGGTCCGTTTATGGCCGACTGCTCTCCAGGATGGCATTCCATCTCCACTCAAATAGCACCTCAGAATGCCCGCTGCTTCAGGCAATCGGGCTTGCTCAATCGTGGCTGCCGAATCTTGGTCTCGAAGCTTCTAGGGCGGAAGAGGTCATCCACAGTATCGCCATCCGGACTGGAATACTAGTAAGTGAAGGCGATAATACTTTCGTTTTCGCTCAGTTCGGGCTGCAGGAATACTTCGCGTCGCTGGAGCTTCTAGAACGAATCAGCGCAGACAAGGTCGCCGAGTTGGAGCCCAAAAGCTGGTGGCGCGAGGTAATCCTGCTCGCAGTCGCCCAGATGAGAAACCCCGGCCCATTGCTGAACGCGCTCTTTGCGAGCTCGCCGCTGCTCGCCGCCACCGCTGTCGCTGAATGTCCAACACCGTCGACCGAAATGCAAGAGAGAGCCGTTGCGGCATGCGTAGAGGGGGTCGACAGAAAAGAACCGGTGGCCGCTGGCGCGATAGTCCCTCTCTTGAGGAAGATCTCCGTCCCGCTTGAACAGCGCTTGTGCGCCGCTCTGGAGCAGCGACTCTACGAACAGGAGGAAATAGCGTCTTTGGTCGGCAGATGTCTGGCCACCGCAGGCACAACCGCCGCCACTAATGTGTTGGGAAGGCATCCGGAGATATGGGACAAATGCCTAAGCGAGGCGGGGTACATGAGCAGCAGTTTCGAGAATATGCTGGTTGACGTGATTCGTGACGGTGACGACCAGGAAAGTAGCCGCGCCGCCGAACTCCTTTCGTCCCGGCTTTCGAGCGATAGGTGCGTGGAGCTGACCAGGCTGCTACCCGTCCTCACCCCGGCAAAATCTGAGCGCGTAGCATCTCTCCTTTTGAGACATGTAGAGGAAATAATACAACCTCGGTTCTTCTTCGACCCTGGATTCTTTCTTTGGGTGGTAAGTTGGTGCTCCCCATACATTCGCGACCGGGAGGGCTACCTCAAGACGCGCGAAATGAGGCGTTCCCAGCCGCAGGGCATCTCTCGACGTGAGCGTCACGACTCTCCTTTAGAGTATGTCGACGTCGTTTCAACCGCACTTTTTCTGGACAGAGGGGGACGACGCCCGAGCCAGGGCCAGATTCTCAACCTTCTGGTTAATTCCCTGAACTGGACGACGATGCGGAGCGCTGTCCTGTGCTCTTTGTGCGCGGCTGTTGTGACCCTCACAATCCGTTTAGGGGGCACTCCGAAGGCGCTCGTGTGTGTAGGTGCGCTTCTCGGAGTTACCCTCGCCAGTGTGTCCGCCGAGGGTTCCGCTCTGTGGCTTCCAGCTAGGCCGTTTGACCGCGAACCAAGCTCCCTAGCTACTGCGCTGCTCCCACTAGCAGGAGTGCTGGTGACGCTGACCTTGACGACGAGTACGAGATACGTATTTAAGATTCCGGTTCAGGTCCTTTATCTGGCACTCTTCGCCTTTTGCTGTTCCTCTATCGCGATAGCCTCGTGGAACCAGGGGTTCTTTTGGGCCTATCTCGTGAGCCGGATACGAGTGCCGACAGGGGAAGCCCCCGGCGTTCACCTGCGGAGGTGGCCACTGCTGGCTTTCGCGTCGGTTATCATCGGGTTTACGGCGTCATCGCTACTTACATCTGAGCAGGCTCTCCTTACCTGGT
>Ga0187888_1004042_pt1 | contig 11039 bp, 9 predicted proteins | sample June2016WEW_7_40_FD_132987 | JGI IMG/M metagenome (GOLD analysis project Ga0187888, IMG submission 132987) | Peatland microbial communities from SPRUCE experiment site at the Marcell Experimental Forest, Minnesota, USA - June2016WEW_7_40 | ecosystem: Environmental > Terrestrial > Soil > Wetlands... | reverse complement strand
TGGGCCTCCGGGTTTGGCTGCTTGGTTGACAGCAACAGCTTAACTCCGTGGGGCCCGCCTTCCAAACAAAATCAGGTGATTTTGTTTTATTTCAACAACTTCGCTTCCTTTTGCAAGAGGCTCAGGCATGCATGAGTCTGCGGTCCATTTCTTATGTGCCCGGCGGCAACTTGACAATCGAGAGCCAGAATTCTCCCGTGGAGCGAACTACAGATAGAAACTCGTCCACCTCAACCGGTTTTGAAATGAAACAATTAGCATGGAGGTTGTAACTTTTCAGGACGTCGAGGTCAGCCTGGGAACTGGTCAGGATCACGACCGGAACATGGCTCAACGACGGATGATCTCTGACCTCTCGCAGGACCTCGAACCCGTCCTTCTTGGGGATGTTCAGATCGAGCAGAATTAGGTCGGGGCGCGGGGCGTTTTCGAAGCCGGTGGCGTGATTCAGAAAGGCCAGAGCCGCTTCGCCGTCGGTCGCCACACTGATGCGGTTCAGCACTCTTCCGGACTGCATGGCTTCTTGGATCAATTCCACATCCCCCGGGTTGTCTTCAATCAACAGAATTTCGGCTGGTCTGGTTTGCACGCTCACCTCTTATTCTGTTTCTCAATGGGTTTCGGGATTGTGAAGCGGAAGGTGGATCCCACCCCGAGCTCCGATTCCACCCAGAGCTTGCCCCCAAGTCGCTCCACGACTTTCTGGCAGACCGCGAGCCCAATCCCCGTGCCCGGGTATTCCGCCCTGGTGTGCAGGCGTTGAAAGATCTGGAAGATGCGTTCGGCCTGCCGCGTGTCGATTCCGATGCCGTTATCCTGGACCGAAATCACCCACTCCCCGCCGCTGTCCACCGCGGAAACATGGATTCGAGGGCACTCTTCCTTTTTCCTGAACTTGATGGCATTGCCGAGCAGGTTTTGGAACAAGTGGATCAGTTGCCCCTGGTCTGCCCAAAGCGCCGGCAACGGATCCCAGTCGACGGAGGCGCCGCTCTCCTCGATCGCAACCTGCAAATTCCGCATGGCTTCCAGGATCACTTCCCCGCAGTCGGTCTGGCGCAGGGCAAGCTCCTTGCTGTTCACGCGGGAATACGCCAGCAGGTCGGCGATCAACTCCTGCATTCGCTTGGCGCCATCCACGGCATAGTCGATGTACCGGTCGGCCGTCTCATCCAACCGGCCGGAATAGCGTTTAGCGAGCAATTGGGTGAAACTGGCGACCATGCGGAGCGGCTCCTGCAAATCGTGGGAGGCCACATACGCAAACCGCTCCAACTCCTCGTTCGACCGGGCGAGTTTTTCGATATTGAGCTTCAGCGCCTCCGTAATGCACCTGCGCTCGGTAATGTCCTGAGCGATGCCAGTCATGCGGATCGGTTTGTTCTCCGCGTCTCGCACCAGGTGCCCGCGACCCAGGAGATAGCGGACGCCGCCGTCCCGCAAGCCGACGCGGAACTCCAGGTCGGGCGGTTCTTCCCCTGCCAGACAGGCGCTCATCCATGCTCGCATGGCAGCCCGATCGTCCGCGTGAATCAGACTCTGAAACGCCTCGGCGGACGGAATAAAGGTATCTTGCGAGACTCCAAAAACACGATATGTTTCGGGCGTCCATGCTAACTCGGGTGTGCCTATTGGGAGGTCCCAGTTCCAACTGCCGACGTGGGCGATTCGCTGCGATTCGGAAAGAGTACTCTCTTTCGCCCGCAGCGTTTCCTCGGCGACGGCTTGCTTGACCACCCGAGCCACGGTACTCCCGAGCCCGCTCAGCATGGCATCTTCCTCAGCCAGGATCGGATGCTTGGCGAACAGGGCCAGAACGCCCAGGGTCTCTTCCCCGGGCGAGCGCAACTGGTATCCCGCGAACGACACCAGTCCCAGCTCGCGGGCCCAGGCATGATTGTGAACATTCGCATCGCTCTGGACATCGTTGGTGACGAGCTTGGGAACCTCGTCCGACGCCACGCGTCCGATCTTGTAACACCCAAATGGAACACGCCGGTGGCCCGGGCCGTCGATGTGGGTGTAGCGGCCGGAACTCGCCAGCAAATGCAAGCACCGGTCACGGTGCTGGCAGACGTGCGGCCCCTCGCGCACTTCGGCATGCGGGCAGCCCCGTTCACACAGATCTCCGGGCCGGATCAACCAGATGCGACAGAAATCGGCGTCGAACAGGCTGACGATAGCGTCGGTGACCTTCCGGAGTTTGTCCTCCAGCGGGGCCGAGGCCAGGAGCATCTGCTGAAGCTGGCTGACGCCCAACTGCCGCACTAGCGTCTTCTCGATGCGTTCCTCCGCCCGCTTGCGCTCGGCGATGTCCAGCAGGGCGGTGCGGATGCCGGCTGTCTGGCCCGTCGCGCTGCGCACCAGGGTCTCGTGGACCTCGACCCACAACTCAACGCCGTCGCGCCGGACGTAACGGCGCTGGTAGGGCGCCAGGGGCTGTTCCCCGGACAGTTTCCGGCGGACGGCCTCGCGGCTGGATTCCCGCTCCGCCCCGGCGATGAATTCCCATACCGGCCGGCCCAACATCTCGCCCGCCTCGTACCCAAGCAGGGCGCACTCGGCTCGGTTCACACGGCGCACTACGCCATCCATGTCCAATTCGTGATAAGCCACCGGAGCGCAGTCGAACAGCTCGCGGAACTTCGCCTCGCTCTCCCGCAAAGCCTGCTCGGCCCGCCTGCGCTCGGTGATGTCGCGCGCGATGCCCACGGCGTGCCATTCGCCGTTCAGACGGATCGCCGACAGCGATAGGTCGACGGATATCTCGCGGCCGTCCTTTCGGCGGGCTGCCAGCTCAACCGTCTTGCCGACGGCGTTGCCGCGGCCAGTGCGTGAGAACTCAGCGAATGCCGCGCGATGGGCTTCGAGGTAGCGTTCCGGCGCCAGCAGCTTATGGAGGCTTTCCCCGATGGCTTCCTCGCGTCGGTAGCCAAAAATCGACTCCGCCGCCGGATTCCAATAGGTGACAGCCCCCCGGGCGTCCACCATGAGGATGGCGTCCTGGGCCGAATCCGTAATGCTGCGCAACTGCTCCCGGCTCTCCCGCAGCGCCTCCTCGGCGCGCTTGCGCTCGCTGATGTCTTCCACCAGCGTAATAAAGTGGAGCGGCTTCCCGAGCGCGTCGCGTACAAGAGCCACAGGGACGGAGACCCAGACCAGCTTGCCGTCTTTACGCACATAGCGCTTCGTTGTGATGGCGGCGGATTTCACGCCTTCCATCATTGCGTGCCTGAACTCCAGGCCTTCCCGAACATCGTCGGGGTGCGTGATCGCCGAGAAATCCGTCAGCAGCAGCTCCTGCTCGGAGAACCCCGTGATCCGGCAGAGGCTTCGGCTCACCTGTAGGTAGCGGCCGTCCAGGCCGACGATCGCCATCCCGATCAGCGTGTTGTCGAACGCCGAGCGGAACCGCGCTTCGCTCTGCCGCAAAGCCTCTTCGGCTGCTTTCCGGTTCATAATGTCGTGCGCGGTTGCACAGATTACCTGCGCGTCCTTCAGAACGCTGGCATTCATCAGAAGCCAGCGGTACGATCCGTCCTTGCACCTGGTGCGACACTCGAACCCAATGCGTTTCCCCGAGATAACCAGCTCTTTGAACTCCGCCGCGGCAACGGCCCGATCCTCAGGATGGACCAGATCGAGCACATTAAGCCCTTCCAATTCCGCTGTCGCATACCCGAGAATCGGCTCCCAGGCGCGGTTTGCTTGGCGGATGCGGGCATCGAAACCCCAGATCGCCATCGGCGTGGGTGACGCCGAGAAAAATTGATTGAGGACCGTTTCGGCTCGCACGCGGCTGGTGACATCGACGTTGGCGCCGACCACGCGCGTAGCCGTTCCGGCTTCGTCGAAGAACGCCGTCGGCTGCCCGCACAGCCAGTGAATGCTCCCGTCCGGCCAGACGATTCGAAACTCCTCCCCCGAGACCTGAGCTCCGGAGATCGCCAACTCGATCTCGCGGTCCATGCGCTCGCGGTCTTCCGGATGCACCAGTTGGCGCCATCCTTCATGCGACGGCCATTTGCCGGCCGGGTCCAGGCCATAGAGCCGGAACTGCCCCTCCGACGCCTGCGCTTCACCGGTTTTGAGGTCCAGATCGAAGATGCCCACAGCGGCTGCATGCTGCGCGAAGCCCAGCCATTCGTCGCTCTTCCGCAGCGACTCCTCCGCGCGCTTCCGGGACGCGATGTCGGTCATGTTGATCACGGCGCCCCTGATACGGCCCTGCACGGCCACGGGCTGGACCGAGTACTGCGCCGGGAACGAAGTCCCGTCGCGGTGCTGGAACACATCGTCGTCTACCCAGGCGCCGGACCCGCTTGCCAGCGCACTCTGGATCGGGCACTGGTGTTTCGGGCAGCACCAGCCGTCGGGGTGGCACTTGTGGATTCTGCACTGTAGGTTTTGGCCAAGGCACTCTTCCCGGGCGTAACCGAAGATACGGCATGCTGCCTGGTTGATGAATACGCAGCGCCCCTCCAAATCGACCGCCCAGATGCCGGCGCCAACCGAGTCCAGGGCCGCCGCCAGTTCTTCCGCGCCCCAGGATTCGGCAAGCGCCGGCGGGGCGAGCGTGGCGCTACCGTTCGAGCTCGCCTCGCGTGGTGGATAGCCGCTAAATTCCTGTTGCCGCACGTCGAAAGACTCCGGGTAGAAATGAGAAACGGGGTTTCGGCGCTTCAGTATCCTTCTCTACCTCTACGCCCGCAATCCTGGCCGCCATTTGCGCCACCTGCTTTTGGAACTCTCGGCTTTCGCCCAACCGCTTCCCGTTCTGGAAACCGTCCTCAAAATCCCGGCGGCACTCCGTAAGCATCGACTCCACGGACACCCCCACGAGCTCTTCCAACTCGCCACGGGACAAGGAGGATGACGCATTGACCTGGTTAAGTGCCAGGGCCAGACGTTCCCGGTCGAATCCGGCCTCGCTCAGCACGTCCACCGCCGATTTCGCCTTGGCGAGCCCCAGAACGTCGCACATACTCACCAGGTAGAGGCGGTTGACCTCCTGGACGAGGCGCACTGCGAACGGGCTCATTCGTCCGAGATCGACGACAATCCATTGGTAGAGCGAGCGGACGAAGTGAAGTAATAGCCGGACCCGTTCCGCTTTCGGATACTTCTCTTCGCGGAATGCCGGCCCCCCCGACGGCAAGACTTCCAGACCCCCAACGGGAACGACCAACTTTTTCCAGCGATCCTCATCGAGGTCCAGGATGTCATCGGCAGCTTCTATGATGCCGTAGGGCACGTTTATGTTCATCGCGAAACCGATGGCGTTGCTTGCTATGTCGAGATCCATCAGCAGGACGCGGCCTCCGGTCTGCCGCTTCAGTTCCCTGGCGATGTGACAGGCAATAGTTGTACTTCCGACTCCGCCTTTAGCGCCAAGAAAGCCCACAACTTTTGCCCGCTCGTGGTTAGGCTCGTGGGTCGAGGATTTGGCTTGAGTTCTTTGCCGCACAATGGCGTGTTGCAGGATGCGAGCCAGAGCCGGCCCCTGCAACCTGTTCTTCACAAGGTAGTCCTGCGCCCCGCTTTCTATTGCCTGCAGTGCCAGGGACTCGCTATCCCACCCCGTCAGGAGCACCACCGGAATGGAGGGCGCAAGGGCACGGACGGCGTTTAAGCCGCTCAGTCCGTGGCTATCCGGGAGAGAAAGATCCAGGAGCACAAGATCGAAATCCCCGCGCGCCAGCCAGTTCAGACCGGGCAGCAGGGCGTCGGCGCAAAAGACCTGAAATGCGACGCCGACCGAATCCGCAAGGGATGCCTTCACCAGTTCGGTATCGCCGGGGTTATCTTCGATCAGTAACACGCGCAACACGAGTTGTGGCAAATTCAGGGCACTCCAAGCCCTTATCCACACTCTGGCATCGAAACCGCGGGTAGTGGATACCGTGGAACCCTCGACTGACACAGGGCGATACTCTAGCGGGAACCGGCGGACGGGCGCGGCGCATAAGCTACCACCCTCCGAAATGCGGGTAACATCCTATTGCCGCCACGAGCCCATTGACGCAACCTGATCTTAGGGTTGCCGCGGCCCGGTGGCTCCGGAAGACTTACATGTTTGAGTTTCTGCTGCGGCGTCATATATCCGACACGACACTAATCCAGTATCGAGCGGGATTAATCGATAAGGAGCGCTTCGATATGCTGGAGGCACACCTGTTGCTCTGCCCGACATGCCAGCTTCAGTTGGGGGACCTGGCGCCCCCGGTTGCGGCTCCCCGGGCTTATGTGGACGTGCGGACGACCTTAAATGCCCACTGTTTCGTGTCGCAGCCGGTGGATCCGGATGGGTTCAGTCAGTGGCACGGTCCGCCGGGGGGTTGGCTCGCGATTGTGAAAACTGCCATGCGGCGACGCACCGGCGTAGAACCCATCCGGCCTATTCTCTTAGGTGGCGGTTGACGAGGGAAACTGTGAGCGCGAACCTCGAATCCCGCGTCCTGGTGGTGGACGATTGCGAACCACTATGCTACCTCAAGACGCAGTACCTGCTTGAAGCCGGTTTCCACGTCTCCCAAGCCGACACCGGGAGAGCCGCGCTCCGGTCCATTGAAACGGAGCGCCCCGACCTCGTTCTGCTCGACGTCAACTTGCCGGACATGCAGGGTTCGGAAGTTTGCCGGGAGATAAAGACCCGTTGGGACCTGCCGGTGATCTACACGTCTTCGGTGGACATCCCGGTGGAGTTGCATGGCACGGCAGACGGCTGCCTCGTGAGTCTCGATGAGGAGGGCCTGCTCGACGCGGTCCGGAGGGCGCTGGATAATCGCTCGCGTCCGAAGCCGCAGCTAAATGCAAGGCCGGCGGGAGGCAGCTACTGCTTTGCCTGTGCGGAGCGGTCGTCGCCGCCGGAGATAGCGGCGCAGGTTCGCATTTTCGAGTCCGGGCCGCTGAGAGAGGTGCTGGACGCCTCGAGTGCGTTCATGGTCGTGCTGAATCACAACCGGGAGATCGTTTTCTGCAACCGCGCCGTGCTGAGCCTGGCGGGCATTGCGAACCTGCCGGCGGCGTTGGGTTTGCGGCTGGGCGAGGCATTTCATTGCGTGCATGCCGCGCAATCGCCAAAGAGCTGCGGCCCAACCGAGTTCTGCCAGACTTGCGATGGCATGTGGGCGGCCCTTGACGGACCCCGGGCAGACACCAGCAGATGGGAGTGGCATATCGTACGCTCCGTGAACGGCGCGGAAGAGACCTGCGACCTCATGGTGACCTCCTCACCTATCGAGGGCCGGGAAGGATTCGTTGTGTGCACGCTGACGGACTTCAGCCAGGAGAACCGGCAGCAGGCAAGCGAGCGGTTGTTCTTTCACGACATTCTGAACATCGCCAGCGGGCTGAAGGGGTGCGCGGCCTTGCTAAGAGACAAATTAGAGGGCGGGACTAGTGCGGAACTTGCAGGCATGGTGGACCAGTCTGCGACCGAACTGCTCGCGGAGATTCATAGCCAGCAACAACTGTCGCAAGCCGAGGCCGGCCGACTGTCGATCACGCCCGAGCCGGTTGGAACTCTCGAACTAATCCGGACAGCAGCGGCCCAACACCGAGATCAACCTGAGTCTAAGGAACGCACGATTCTCGTCGATCCGCTTTCGGAAGATCTCCGGATGGAGACGGACCGTGCGATACTTTCCCGCGTACTTGGCAACATGCTCAAGAACGCGCTCGCGGCTACCCAACCTGGCGGAACCGTTACTATCGGCTGCGAGGCAACCCAGGGCGGCATCGAGTTCGGCGTGCACAACCCGGGAGTTATCCCACGGGCCGAGCAATCTCAGATATTCCAACGGTCGTCTTCGACCAAAGGCGGCGGCCGGGTACTGGCTACCTACAGCATGAAACTCCTGACGGAACGGTACCTCGGCGGTACAGTCCGGTTCGAGTCTACTCCGCTCCGCGGCACACGTTTTGTCGCTCGCTACCCAACGGCCGTCGCTACCGCCGCCGCATACGTCGGTGGCGCCGGTGCAGAACACTGCGGCTGCCGGCTGGGACCGTAAGCGGATGTTGGAACAGTTGGCCGGGGACGAACCGCTTCTCCAGGAAATCGTGCAGGCTTTTCTTGAGGAGACCCCGAAGATGATGGCAAGCCTGCGAGACGCAGTCCGGGACGCGAACGCGGGAGGAGTCGAAAGGACGGCGCACAGCCTGAAATTAGTACTCGGATACTTGGGGCGCCCGGTGGCATCCCAAACGGTCCGCGAGTTGGAGCAAATGGGCCGGAACGGGGAACTGAAGGGGGCGGCCGAAGCGTTCGCCATCACCGAAGCAGAGATCGCCGCGGTAACTGCTTCGATGATGAGTCCGGCAGTGTAGAGGACGGTAGCGAGTCTGGATCGCATGATAACGGTGAAGTGTCCGGCAATCCAGTTCAGGTTGAGGACCAGTCGCCGCTTTGGGAAGGGCAGAAGGCGTCCCCACGGTGAGGAATCTGGAGGGGAAAGGAAGAATTCACGCATGATTGAGCTACGTATCGCGACCTGCTATGAAGACAACACCTCGGCACCAGTTTCTCAAATGCCGCCGGACGTCGACGAAGACGATCTCATTTTGTTGCTGAGAGGGAAGCTTGGGGAAAGGACGCCACTGATTACAGCGCATGTCCTGCAATGCGAGGTTTGCCTCGCTAAGCTCATGGAGACATGCGTGTTCCTCTGTGCATTGGAGAGCTTGCGCTCATGGCCGCACGCCGAGAAGACAGAGACCACGCTTGAATGGAATTCTGCGAGATGGCAGCTTGAGTTCAGCGATGAATATCGCAGCAAGGCGGTATGGCATGCCTGAAACCTTCGCTTTCCTGAATCAGCTCCGACTCGCAGACTGCGAAATACACCTGCGCAGCGAAGTTCTTCGCAGTCCATCGCTCTTTGACCGGCTCGTGGCTATAGCGTCTCTGCGCGAACAATGGCAAGAGTTCACTAAACGTCTTGGGGCCGGGCGGTTGCTTGTTGCGGAGGTTGACCGAGCTGTCCGGAAATTGCACATTGAGGTATTTTCAACGTGGATGACCTTGACATTGAGACAGCAGGAATCTGATTTGGCAATCTACCTGGCGACGGACGACGCTCAGAGACCGCCGATTCAGGCGCTCCCCGCACTTATTCACCGGCTGGTTCCACCTCAGGCTTTCGCAATGGAGGATGACCTTTTTGGCATGGATCTGGCCGTGGTTGTGCCAGCAGTGCACGCCGTGCTACAGCGAGCGGCTTTGAGCTTGTGTCCTGTCTCTGAAGTTTGTGTGGGTGCCCCCGCAGTATCGACGCCAGAATGGACGCCGCCGGGAGTGACACACGCGGTCCGGCCGGCCACTGCAACCTTTCGGTCGGGATTTACCCGCGGCGCTTTAGTGGCGCGGCTTAAGTCAGTGTTCTCACTTTTCAGTGCCTTGAATCTGTGCGTGTAAAGAAGGCGGATATCATCCGTGAACCCAGGGCCGGTAACTTCCGCGGCCGTCAGGTCGCTTGACCAAGGAGCATGAAATGGACAACGTGCGAGTGAATCCGCAATGGGCGAAAGACGGCGCCTGCATCCTAACATGGTGCGGTCCCGACAGGCGAACGTGCTTTATGGAAGGTCGCGGCGTGGAGCTCTCGGCATCTGGCGTGGTCATTGAGTGTGCCGGCGCCATCGAATCCAACACGGTCGTCCACATCGAAGGAGCCGATGGGTTGGTGTCCGGAGACTACCTTGTGACGCATTGGACCCGTCGCGGCATGAAATACGACATCGGCTTCGAGTTCAGTGACACCGCCAAAAGCGAGACCCAAGAGCCGGCGATACCGAAATCCGAGGCTGACGCCGACGCCGACTATTACGACGTGCTCCAGATCAGTCCTAAGGCCGAGGCCGAAACTATCCACCGTGTGTTCCGCATCATGGCGGCGCGCTTCCATCCGGACAACCCGGAAACCGGTGACGCGGAAGAGTTTCTGCGCCTCAAACAGGCCCATTCCGTGTTATCCGATCCCATCCGTCGCGCCGAATACGACGCTAAACGGGAAGCCCAGGAGCCCGCGCCCATGCCGATCTTCGAACTCAAGGACTTCGTCATCGGTGTCAAGGCCGAGGCCAATCGACGGCTCGGTGTGCTTTCGCTGCTGTACAGCCGGCGCCGCACCGACGCCGACCATCCTGGCGTCTCGCTGCTCGATCTTGAAAACTGTATGAGCTTCCCGCGCGAATATCTCACCTTCACTATGTGGTATCTACGGGCTAAACAGTTCGTCGCGGCTGCCGATAACTCCGACTACACCCTGACTGCTGCGGGAGTAGATTTCATCGAAATGAACGCTTCCAATAGCGAGATCCTGACCCGGTTGCTCAACCATGGCTCCGTCCGCTGCCAGACCACCAATCGTCCCTCCTCTCCGCATCCGCCACCACCGTCGGCCACGCCGCTTGAAATTCCGATGCGTCAGAAAAATCTGTGGGTGAGTTCCGGTTCGGGCAGTTTGCCAAGTGAGTGATGCTGAGCCGCAACCATAGTGCAGGCCGGCAGGTCTGCATTCTGGCAGCCATCAAGCGCCTTTTGATGTTCTGCCAGCAGGAACTGGGAATGCCGGTCATGCCGCCGGACCTGATTGTTCTTCCCAAGCGCCCGCGCCGCGAAGTGGCCTATCTCAATACCGCCGAGGTCGAGCGGTTCCTCTCCTCCATCGAAATGTGCAATCAGGATGAAACGCCGTTTGAGGCGGGCTTGCGCTTTCGCGCACTGGTTGAGGTGTTGCTCGGCACTGCCATGCGCATTTCCGAGGCGCTCTCCCTGAATCGGCAGGACATCGACTTTGCAAACCGCGAAGCCACGGTCATCGGCAAGGGCAACAAGCAACGGACAGTGTTCTTTACCGAACGGTCTCTGTTGTGGCTCAAGCGATATCTGGACCTGCGACAGGATGCGCACCCGGCTGTGTTTGTGACCCAGGGCGGACGGTCTCGGTTGAGCCGCACCGACGTCTGGCGCCCATTCGTGCGTTGCCGCCAGCTGGCCAGGATTCAGAAGCGTGTGACGCCGCATCTGCTACGTC
>Ga0187888_1004040_pt1 | contig 11041 bp, 12 predicted proteins | sample June2016WEW_7_40_FD_132987 | JGI IMG/M metagenome (GOLD analysis project Ga0187888, IMG submission 132987) | Peatland microbial communities from SPRUCE experiment site at the Marcell Experimental Forest, Minnesota, USA - June2016WEW_7_40 | ecosystem: Environmental > Terrestrial > Soil > Wetlands... | reverse complement strand
CCTTTCGATCTCGCTCTCGGCGGCATTTCGTTCGGTCTCAAGCTGCTCGATCGCCGCAGCGATTTGACGAGACGGCGGAGCGGAGCCGTTGCGGGGCTTGAGGAGAGATTTGAGGCTGAGCACTGCGTCACCTTTTTGCGAGAACTCGCGAAGTGAAGCCTAGATTGGGAGGATTTAGCTACAATTCAAAAGACGCAAAATTGCACCCTAAGGCTTTGTTTTCGTTACCGTCCTAGGCCTCGACCACATTATGGCGTGAAGCTGCCCTTCTCTCAAAAGTCCGCTTTCGTCGCCCTCTTGGCCGTTCCGGCGCGTGCCCATTTCCACCAAGAGAAGCTGGAGCCTCACGTAATCAGCCACGAGCTCTCTCATCTCAGGATTTGTGTCGGCAACAACAAAAGGCCTTCCGCGATCGCGCGCCCTGTTTGCTGTGCGACTGGCGCTTTCAAGCCATGCGGCGGCACCACGTCGCGGATTTTTGTTCCGAGACTTCGCAAGCTCGCCGGCCTTGATCTCGCCGATCGCGACAATGATTTCATTGCGACGGCGTTCTATCAGGTCCCTATAATACGTTCTGCTCACACCACTTTTGCCGGCGCTCGCCGCGAAGGCGATGATCTCCTTCAATCCATCCTTAGGCACCTCCGAAATTGAAAGCAGTCCTTGATCGACAGCGGCAGCTAAAAAAATCGCATGCTCCGAGGAATTGCTTCCCCGCGGCTCATGTTCGAAATTGAATTTTGTGTAGCGGGCGCCAGTGCGCAGCGCCTGGATCAACGCTTCGTCGCGGTTGCGATCGTCACGCTTGCCATTGCCCATTTTGAGCATCGCCTTCCAGATCAGCGCGACGACGCACGCGCGCACGCCAACTTCAAGGTTATCACACCAACTCGACAACAACAAACGCTTGTGCACAGGCTACCATGTTGTAAAAAAAGAAAAATTCGCAAAATCGCAAACTCTCCAAATGAGGTCACGCGGGTTTCTGGGAGCCGATTTTTGCTCACACGAAACCCCCTATCCCGTCGACACGTATTTCGCGCGCTATGTTTGATGCGCTATAACGAGCGAACCAACCGTGCGCCGCTTCCTCAAGCTCATCGGCTATCGGCGCCCGCAATGGATCCCTGCGGATGCGCGCGATGCACGTGCGCAAGGGCGTGTCGATCAACACGACGCTCTGCGCTCCGAGGCCATCGGCCCAGCGGCGGCGCTCCCACCCAGCGGCGGCGCCAACGACGAACCAAGCCGGGGCGCCGCTGGTCAACAGCGCCAGGCGCCGGTTGCGTTCGATCAATGCTTGGCACAGATGACGGCGCTTCGCTTCCGCCGTGCGTGTCGCCGAGCCAGCGAGATCGGCAATGATGTCGTCTAGGTCTATCACTTTGTCGCCGCGCTGCGCTTTCTGCCTCACGTACTCCGTCTTCCCTGCAGCCGGCGCGCCGCAGACGATGGTCAGCGGCACCGCTGAGCGCGCTAGCTGCGGATGCAGGACGTTGGTGGGGATAGCGACGCCCGCGACTAATTCAATCCGTGCTGCGTAATTTCCAGCGCGTTCGCCCCGTTGGACCTCACCATCGTGGCAACGCTTGCACACGCTTTCAAGGTTGTTTGGATCGATGAACAGCTCCCACACGCCGCCATGCGGTCGCTTGTGGTGCGCGACCGTCGCGCGTGCTCGCTTGCATTTTTCGCAGATCGGCCTTCGCGCCAGTTGTATCGCGCGCAAGCCGGTTACTGGATGATCCCATATTGGCAGATGATACCAAGCCCGCCACGGCTGCTCGGCCAGCCGATCTCGATCTCGGCTACGCTCGCGCTGTTGGCGACCGTAGCCACGGCCATCAGGTATCAGCGGCGGAATGGTCGGCAGCTTCACGTTTCAACTGTCCCTGATGACGGTTGAGAAGGAGACCTAGTAGAAATTTCGACTAGGTCGAATTTCGAGATCCCGCGACCTGCGGGATCTCGCCTTCCTCGCCAGACCTCTTGCGGCCTTTCAAGATGCGAATTCGCATCTTGTTTAAATTTGTATCTGTGGGGGCGACCAAATGTCCCCCTATGGAATTGGTCATCGGCCGCGGATTTCGTTTTTCGAGCCAACACAGCCACGCGGCAGAGATGACCCGGACGACGTTGGTGAGGCTCTTCCGGCCTTTGATCGGCCGCTCTTCGATCGAAATCAGCTTTTCCGTGCGCAGGCGGCATAAAGCTCGTTTCGCCGTCTTGCGGCACATGCCAGCCCGGCGAGAAATTTCGTAGATCGATAGGTCGCAGTGCTTTCGCGCAAGGTGCTCGTCGGCGACGATCCGCGCCACCGCCATGTCGGCGACCGTCAGGCGCGCAGCGAGAAATCCTGGCAGCGGCCCCGACCACGCTAGCCGGTGGCGACGTTCATAATCACGCTGCCGATCAGGCGACCGTCGATCCGGCCGCCCCAACTTTTCCCAGAAGCCGAAGCGACGACGAAAGGCTTGATCAGGCGATGGCTGCCGCCCGGCGACCATATGGTGGTGCGCAGCCGGGACGGTTTCGATCTCGCCAGCCGCAAAGCCTGCCGCGATCTCGTCCAGGCCAGCGCGGGCGCTCGTGCGCTGCACCCAGGCCGCCAGCTCGTCACTGACGCGCAAGGCGGCGGTCATAGGCCGCCCCCGTTCGCCGCTGCGTCGACGGCGTCGGCCGCAGCCCTCAAGCTTCCGAATGATCCGATGAAACGATCAGTCGTGGTAAAGGCGGCAAAGTCGTTGCCGTCGTGCCTGACTTCGATCGAGCCCAGCCAAAGTTGCCCACTATAAACGGCTAGGTTCGCGTGCTTCGAAGCTTGCGATTTCTCGGGGCGGAGTGTAGTCTTTCGCTGCGATCTGGACTTTGATTTTGGGCCGTGCTCGGTTGCCGCCGAGCCGGCCCTTCGCGTTTCAGGTCGTCCCATTGTCCTTTACGGACGGGGAACGTAGGATAATTAGATCAACACTATCGGGCGGCTTCCCAAGCTGTATGTCGTGGGTTCGATTCCCATCGCCCGCTCCAATACTCAGCGCCGTATGACTGGCGGTTGTCGTCATGTGGGAAAAGTTCGGCGGCTGGATGGAAACGATCCATCTGTTGCGGAGCCCCGCCAATGCGTGGCGGCTTTTGCAAGCGATCGCGGCCGCCAATGCCGGCAAGCTTGCTGAGCGCGATCTTATCGAGCCGTAGGAATGACGCTTCGCCCGCGGCGCTCGGTGGTAGAACGCGCCGGCACGTCGGCGGGATCGCTGACCTTCTCGGCGTGGGCGCCCGATCGTTGTTTGGTGCAGCTTCCGCGTCCCGCAGAGTTCCGGCGCCTGAAATCCGGTTCCTGACAGACGCAATCAATCGGCTTTCCGAACTCTCGCCACAATGCCGAAGGATGCTCAGCGGCGGAATGGGGAAGGGAACATTCATGAAATGGCAGGCAGCCTTGGTCGGCGCGCTCGCGTCGGCGCTCCTGACGACTGTGGCCTCCGCTGACGTGCGCATCACCAATGATCCGGGGGGCGAAATCAGCGCTTATCTTCGCAAGTTCCAGGCCATGCGGGCTTCGGGCGAACGCCTCGTCATCGACGGGCCCTGCCTTTCCGCCTGCACCTTATTCACCGGTTTGATCCCGCGCGATCGGGTTTGCGTGACCCCCCGGGCGGTCCTCGGCTTCCACGCGGCGTCCTATTACGACGACGCCAGCCGCTCGCTGGTGCCGACCCGCGCCGGCACGCGGCTGGTGCTGCGTCTTTACCCGGCGCAGATCCGCAACTGGATCGCCCGCCAGGGCGGGTTGACGCCGCGCATTATCGCGCTGCGCGGCCGCGAGCTCGCCGCGCTCTATGACACCTGCCGCTGAGCGGAGCGCCAAGGCTTCGCCCCGGCTTTGGCCGCTGCTTTGGCGGCAATTGCCGGCGGCCGCGTTCGGCCCTATCTACGGGGAGACCCGGGACCCCCGATGCGCGAGACTGTCGCACCACGCCTAATGTCGCGGCCGCTGCTGCTGGCAAGCGCCGCATTTATACTGGCGCTCGCCGGCACGATCTGGCTCTGGGCCTGTTACGGCGCGACGGTGTTCTTCGAGACCATCCGCGCCGGTTTTGTCGCGTGCTTCGGTTGACGAAGGAGAGAGCTTTGAGCGCACCGCGACGGCCCTTGCGTGTTCTGCCGGTGCTCGGCGCCTTCCTGTGCGGGCTCGTGCTGGTGTTCGGCGCCATCATCCACATCACCGGACGTTCGCCCTTGGCGATCGGACCGGCGATTGCCGCCGGCGGCGGCCCGTTTCATCTTGAGGACCAAAACGGCAAGCCGGTCAGCGATGAAGACATGAAGGGACACCCCTTCCTGGTGTTTTTCGGTTTTGTGCATTGCCCCGACGTCTGCCCGACGACGTTGTTCGAAATGTCCGAGGTCATGCGTCAGCTCGGCAAGGACGCCGACCGCGTCGGCGCCCTGTTCATCACCGTCGATCCGGAACGCGATACGCCGGCGGCGCTCAAGGATTACCTGTCGAGCTTCGACCCGCATCTGCGCGGGCTGACCGGCGACCCGGCGGCGGTCAACGCCGCGATCAAAGCGTATCGGGTCTACGCCAAAAAAATTCCGCTCGAAGGTAACGACTATACGATGGACCATACCGCCGTCGTCTACCTCATGGACAGGGACGGCCATTTCGTCGCGCCGTTCAATTTAAAGCGCACCCCGGAAGCGGCGGCCGCGGAATTACGCCGCTATCTCTGAGAGCTGTTCAATAACGCTCCGCTTCTGCCAGGCGCGAAGTCCTTGCCAGCCCGTGCTCGGTCTTCTCCCAGCGCTGCGGATCGTGAATGAGCTGGAACAGCGCACGCCAGGCGGCGAGGGAGAGCAGGAACCAATAGAGCGGCGTCAGCAACAGCACCCAGGTGTGCGCCAATAGTCCGCGCCGCCGCAGCCCGACCACGTCGAGCGCGATCGTCGAGGCGTAGCCGCAGCAAAGCGTCGCGACAAACACCGGCGCGGCAGTGGTGGCGCCGACGAACTGCAGCGGCGGTGAAGCCAGCAGCGACCAGCCAAGCCCAAACATAAAGACGGGATGGATCAGGGCCGCCAACACGTTGCAAGCCAGGAACAGCTGAAAGGCGACGGCACCGGCAGGATTGAGTTCCCGAATGAGCCGGACCGGCCGGCGCATATGCACCAGCCAGGTTTGCATCCAGCCTTTGTACCAGCGCGTGCGTTGCCTGAGCCACGGCCCGAACCGCGCCGGCGCCTCCTCATAGGTCGCGGACGACAAGGCCGCCGAGCGATAGCCAAAGCGATAGAGACGAATGCCCAAATCGGCGTCTTCGGTGACATTGTAGGGGTCCCAGCCGCCCACTTGGCGCAACACGGCCGTGCGGAAATGATTCGACGAGCCGCCAAGCGGAAACGGCAGGTGCAGCGCCGCCAGGCCGGGCAGGAAAGCATCGAACTGGCCGGCGTAGGCGGCGGTGAACATGCGCGCGAGCCAACTGTCCGTGGTGTTGTCGACCGTCAGCGCCGCCTGCACGCAGGCAAGCCGATGGTCGGCCGCCATGAACGTAGCGAAGGCCCGCCGGAGCTGATCCGGTTCCGGCACATCCTCGGCATCATAGACGACCGTGAACGAACCGCGAGCGAACGGCAGCGCGACGTTGAGCGCCTTCGGCTTGGTCCGCGGCCCGCTCGGCGGCGCCGCGATGATTTCAAAAGGCGGACCCAGGTCGAGTCGGGCAAGCGCCCGCCTGGTGTCGTGGTCGTCGGCTTCGACGACGAATTTCACGTCGAGTTTTTCGGGCGGATAATCGAGCGAGCGAATCGCAGCGACGAGATCGTTGACGACGTTCGCCTCACGATAAAGCGCGCAAATGATCGTGTAGATGGGAAGCTCATGGTCGCCGCTGCGAATAGACCGAGGCGGCGCCCGGCGCGCGAAGGCGACGCTCGCCAGCCGCAACGCGGCCGCGCCCAGGAAGACCGCGCACAACAAGGTCGCGAATGTTTCAATCGCCGCAGCGGACACAAGGGAAAGTATCGTGACGGCGAGGAGCACGAGCGCCAGGGCTGCGATCCGCCGGGCGCCATGTCGCCGCGGCGCATTCGAGAACAGCGGCCGCGAACGGCGCAGGCCGTCGGCCGCACGCCGGCCCAGCGCCTTCTGCGTGTGCTGCACAACGAAACGCAAAAGCCGGTCGGACGAGGTCAAGCGGAACGGTTGCAGCCACCGCGGCGAATGGTTGGCGAGGCGGCGGGCGGTCAGGCGGCGTGGCGCGATAATCCAGGTGATTCCGCCGGCGTCGCGTAGCGGCAACAATCCAGCGGCGGCGGCCTGGATCAGTTGATCGTCGTCAAGCGGGCAGTCGGCCCGCGCGATGCCCTCGAGCGGCTCGTAGGATGTGCCGAGAGATGCCGCCAGCGCCGTGAGGTAGGCGTCCTCGGTCATGGCGTCGGCGCAAATCAGTACGCGGTCGGCGCCGAGGCCGATCGCTCGCGCGCGACGCTCCGCCGCGGCAATGACGCGGCGGGGCAAGAGATCGCGGACGCAGTCGATTTCCGGGCAGGCGCTCGGCTGCGCCGGTAACGGACGATCGCGGGGACGGGGAACCCAGCGCCGTCCCCTGTCCGCCCACTCGTCCGCGCTGCAACGGCGCGCGGCCGCCCCCCTCACGCCACCAAACGCCACCCTTGGCCCCCCAACGCAACGAACAGCGCCGCCTCGTGCCGACTTTTGCTACGAGGACGCTACCCGGCAGAGATGCAACCTAGGGTATCGTGGTCCATGCCGTTGGCAATGGCAATATCATCTGCGCCGCGAGCAGATGTCTCAGGTAAGCGGAGAGGATTTGCGGCCGGTCAGTGGGCCTGGTTGTGGTCCGCGTCCGCGATGCCCTCGACCAGTTCCACCGTCCTTAGCTGAATTCGGCGGTCCTTGATGCGGGTAAAGGCCCGCATCAAACGCAGTGAATATGCGGTATCGAGCAGCGCGAATGCGGTCTGATGTTTCTTCGTTCCGGCAATCTTCTCGTCGTAAAAGTAGGCGATCGGGATATCGAGTATTTCGGCGAGCCGCTGCAGCCGCCCGGCGCTGATGCGGTTGGTGCCCTTTTCATATTTTTGCACCTGCTGAAACGTCAGCCCGAGCGCATCAGCGACGGCCGTTTGCGAAATGCCCAGATCGAGCCGCCGTATTTTGAGGCGGCGGCCAATCTCACGATCCGCAGCTGTCGAACTTCTTTGAGCCATAAATTCACCTTTAGCACTGCTGGGAAGTTTAGCCAATCAGGCGGGGACCGGCCGGTTCGACCGGCCGAACGCCTGATCAATTCCGCCGTCGGCGTGGGCGAATCCTTCGAACATATTGATTAAAGGCTCGCCCCGATAGGCCTTTGGCAGGTCGTAGGGATGGATAAACCGCTCGCCGAACCAGGGAAATTTCTGGGCGTCGAACGAATTTCTTACCCAGTCGATGACGCGACGCACGCGCGCTATCCGTGCGGCATCGGGATGATAGGTCAACCAAACCTCAAAGCGAAAACGCGGTTCGATCTCGATCGGGACGATGCGACCTGCGATGAAATGGGTGTAGGTGGGCAGCCAGCCGATGCCGGCGCCCTTGGCAACGGCCCACAGATGCGCGCTGGCGACGTTTGTCCGTAGGGCCACTGTCCCAACCCATGGTAGACCCGGAAACAACTGCTCGAACAACGTTTCGTGTTGTGTTTGCTCGGCAACATGAAGCACGAAGCGTTGCCTTCTGAATTCCTCGTACGTCGTTGGCAAACCATAGGTGCTGATATAGGACTCTGCGGCGAACGGCATCGTGTGCAGAAAGCCCAACCGGACGACTTTTAATTCCGGAGAGTTAGGCCTTATCAACTGCACCGCCAGGTCGGCTTCGAGATTGGAAACGTCGGCCGGCGACATGGCGCATTTCAGATTCACGAGAAGTTTCGGATAGGCACGCTGAAGTTCCACAAGCCGCGGCGCCAGCCAGAATGTGCCGGTGCCCTCGGTGACCGCGATTTTCACTTCTCCGGATACGTCGGTCGCAGTCGCCGCTTTTGCCCGCATCATGCCGAAGGCGGCAACTTCCATTTGACATGCAGCCTCGAATATCTGCTGGCCTTCCGGCGTGAGGCGGACTCCATCGACGTGCCGGGTTATCAGCGGCGTATTGAGTTGCCGTTCGAGGAGGGCAATTCTTCTGCGCAGCGCGCTGACCGAGACCGCCACGTGATCAGCGGCGGAGCGAATGCTGCCGCGCCGAACCACCTCGATGAACAGCCGGACGCTCTCCCAATCAGGCGTACGACCTGTCGTCCCCACTCCGCCATGAGCCTCTGGCGGCTCACCCCTGGTCGCCAACGCGCGCATACAACCGCCCCCTTAAGCGGTAACCTTCCCAAAGTAGTTGGCCACTTGCAACCCTTAAGGGCGCCATCAATGGCAGTTCGCGCCGAGAGGTCCAAAGCGGCCGGGGATTGCCGCGCGGACGCGCACAACTTGGCCGAGATCAGCCCGCAGCGTCTGGCGCGGCGGCTGGTCATCTACACGCCGTCTGCGCCCGAAATCGACGCGCTGCTGGACCGGGCGCGGCGGGACTTGCCCGAAATCGGAACCAATGAGGCCGTGCACCGCGTCGTATCCCATAATCCCGATACCTTCTGGGCCATCGCACGCCGCGACCGCTTCACTTCAAGGGACCGTCACGCCGAAGGCTTCCAGGCCTTCCTGACGCTGAATGAAGCCGGATTGGCACAGCTTCTTGCTGGCACTCTCAAAGCCACCGACCCCGAGCTTTCTTTGCTGGCGGCGCAAAACGAAAAACCCGCTGGAATCTACGTTTGGTGCACTCACGCCCGGCGACCTCTTTCTGCTGGCATGGCCCTGACGTTCCAAAAGATCAGCACCTCGCTCTATCGCGATGTCGATGTTTTTGCACGGGGGGTCACGAAAGAAGGTCGCTCCAGTTTGGAAGGATTGGGATTCCGGCACGGAGTAACTGTACGGGGCCATTTTGCTCCCGACCTTTACGTCTTTCGCCGATCCCCCGCCTCGCCGGGCGAGATGCCCTGCTACGACGGATACATGAGTCACAACCGCGAGGATGAGATTTCCGTCACGGTTGCCCGCTCGTTGGAAGACCTCATGCGGGTGATGGCGGTTCGCAGCGCGGTATTCATCGGCGAGCAAAGGTGCCCCTATCGCGAGGAGTTCGACGGCAACGATCTCTCGGGGACGCATCTGCTCGGCTATGTCGGGCATGAGCCCGCCGCCACTCTGCGCATTCGCTACTTCGCGGATTTCGCCAAGATTGAGCGGCTGGCGGTGCGATCCGAGTTTCGCGGTCGGCGGCTTGCGCAACGGGTGGTCCAAGCCGGCATCGAGATCTGCCGATTGAAGGGATACACTCGCATCTATGGCCAGTCCGAGCGGAGCATGGTCGAATGGTATGGTCAATTCGGCTTCCGCGTTCCCAATACGGCGCGCGACATCGTCTTCTCGGATTACGATTTCGTCGAGATCGTCCTTGACGAGCCGCGCCACCCGAACGCGATTTCGCTTGAGAGTGATCCGTATGTGACCATACGGCCGGAAGGTCGGTGGCATGCGCGCGGGATACTGGAAAGGTCCGCCACACGTCCGGTGACACGACCCGGCGCGCTGAGGTCGTCGGCATGAGCACGGTCATTGATCTGCGGACATTCACGAATTCCATCACGGTCCCGGTGATCGTATTTGTCGACCTGCAGCAAGAGTATGTGGCCGCGCCGCGCGCGCTGGCGCTGGCCGAAATATCCGAGCAGCTGGCCAACTGCCGCGAAATACTCACTCACGCCCGGTCGGTGGGACTGCCGATCGCCTTCACGCGGTGGATCGGCAAATCGCCATTCTTCAATGCGGCGACACGTTTCTCCGGTTGGATCAAGGGGTTCGAGCCCCACAATACCGATATGATCTTTGATCGATGCCGGCCGTCTTGTTATTCGAGCAAGGATTTCGTTGAGGTCATCGCCAACAGTGGCGGAAACTTCGTGATCGCCGGATTTGCCGGTGAGGTCGCCTGCCTGTCGACGGCGATTGAAGCTTTCCACCGCGGCCACAATCTGGTGTTTGTCGCTGACGCTTCCGCCAGCCACGCGCTCGACGGCATACCGGCGTGCGACGTGCACGACGTCATCACCCGTCTGATCAGCCTTTACGGCGCGGTCACCACGACCCGGTCATGGATCAAGAGCACCTCCCCCGGCTCTCTCGCGAGAGGGAACGTTTCGTGACCGGAGGGGGCGTCGTCACTCGTAAGACATTGGCGCGGCTTAATCGGGCGCTGCTGGCGCTGCAATTTCCGCCCACTGCATCGGCGATCTCTCGGCAACTGATTCAAATAATGCGGTCACCCAGATCGTCGAGGCTTGTGGCGAGGTGCTGAACACGAAATCCCGGATAGCCGGGACTCCAAGTGAACCTGTCGTGAGTTAGGGTGGGGGCAATGAACAGCATCAGGGATGAGCAGATTCTTGCTCTTATCGATCGACTGTCAAACGACATAGGGCTGGCGCGCAAACTTTCACTGGCGCAAACGGCTCAATTGCTCGAGATGGCAAAGCTTGAGCTGCAGACCATCGTTCATTCGATCTCTGACGAAGAGCTTCGGCTCTTTACGCTCGCCATTGAGGAGGCTCGAGCACTCGTCCCAATTTCCGATTCCCCGGCGCTTGCATGCGTTGATTTGCTCAGGAGCAAAAGTCGATCGTAACGCTTCGGAGCTGCCGTGAGCAGCCCAAAAGAGCGGTCGCTATGCGCGGCCTGCCGCCGCCCGGCGGGGCGGTAGGCTGAACTTCGCGCATACCGGCAGCACATGCCGACGAGCCGAGGCTGCGGCGCGATTCTCCGGGACAATTCTTTGTCCTGGTGTATAGAAGGGCAAACTCTGGCGTTCGATGATCGACAGCTCCCTCCGCGGCGTGATCGCCGCTATTGCGACGGCGATCGATGCAACGGGCGAACCCGATTGCGCGCTGTCGCTCGCACTCGCCCGTTTCCTTCT
>Ga0187888_1004039_pt1 | contig 11042 bp, 10 predicted proteins | sample June2016WEW_7_40_FD_132987 | JGI IMG/M metagenome (GOLD analysis project Ga0187888, IMG submission 132987) | Peatland microbial communities from SPRUCE experiment site at the Marcell Experimental Forest, Minnesota, USA - June2016WEW_7_40 | ecosystem: Environmental > Terrestrial > Soil > Wetlands... | reverse complement strand
GGCCATCGGCCAAGCTTCTCCAGAGAAGCGAAACTTCAGTGGGCTGGATCTCGAGAAAAGAAATCTCGCCTCCGGTCGAGGCAGAACTTTTTTCTTGACATCCCTTTTTATAGAACTCATTGATCCTGCAACGGGGGTTTTGAGCGTAATCGCCTTCCATGAGAAAATATCGCGATTGGACTCATTATTGATGAGCACACAATGACTGAAGACCTCCTTGAACTGATCGGTGGACGTAGCACTATCAAGGCTGCTACGGAACTCTTCTATAGCAAAGTTTTGGAGGATGATAATCTGCGCCCTTTCTTTGAACGAGTAGACATGGCGCACCTCCGGTCCCGGCAGATTATGCTCATTTCCATGCTCCTCGGCGGACGAGTGTATACCGGCAAAGACATTCATGACGCCCATGCCCGGTCCAGAGATAACGGTCTAAAGGATGTGCACTTTGACCTGTTCCTGAAGCACTTTCGCGCAGCCCTGGGACAAGTGGGGGTGAAACCTGAAAATGCCGGGAAAGTCATGAAACGTCTGGAGAGCAAGCGAGCGGCCGTACTGGACAGATGAAATTCCTTTTGATTAGGGACGAGAAGTACTTTCTCGGCAGTAAGCCCCTTTAGATCGACGAAATCGGCAACTTGGTCCCTCTTCGTCAATTGGCGTAACATCGCGATTACACTCATTTGACGGTCGCCCGGGAAATTCTATCCGACGAGGGGGTTAACCTCTGCAATCTAACCTCTAACCTCTGACCTCCAGCAACCCTGTTTATAATCATTCCAATGACCTTCCAACAGCTCCTGCAGGGTGCCGAGGTCCTCTCTCAGAGCGGGAACCCGGCCGTTGCCGGGGTGGAATACGATTCCCGGCGAGTGCGCCCTGGAACTGTTTTTGTCGCCATGAAGGGTGAGACGAGCGACGGCAATCGGTTCATTGACCAAGCCATTGCTGCCGGAGCGGTTGCTATCGTCACCGACTCGCCGGCCGAAACGCCGCGGTCCAACGTTGGCGGCGTTGCCGGGGTTGCCTGGGCGCAAGTCGTGAACGGGCGCCGTGCGCTTGCCCGCCTGAGCGCAAATTTCTATAAGCGTCCTGCCGAGCGAATTGCGAATACTGGAATTACTGGCACGAACGGAAAAAGCACGAGCGCCTTCCTGATCGAATCCATATTCCAGGCGGCCGGGCGCAAGACCGCGCTGATTGGAACCATCGAATATCACGTGGCCGGGAAGATTCTTCCAGCTCCGCACACCACGCCGGAGGCGCTGGAGTTGAACCGACTCTTGTCGGAGGGCCTGGGCCTGGGAGTCACCGAGGCGGTGATGGAAGTGTCATCGCACGCGCTGGAACAGCAGCGTATTTTCGGGATTCCTTTTGATGTGGCCGTATTCACGAATCTCACGCGCGACCATCTCGATTACCACGGCACGATGGAAGATTACTTCCGCGCCAAGCAGGTGCTTTTCGAAGGCTGTGGCACGGACCCGCCGCGCGCGGCCGTTCTTAACACTGACGATGAATACGGGCGCGAGCTGTGGAAGCTTGCCAAAAAGAAGAGCGCGCTGGTGCTCTCTTATGGTCTAACCTCTGGCGGTCTGACCGCTGGCAACTGCGACTTTCGTGCCGAGTCGGTCGAAATCACACCGCGGGGAACCCGTTTTCAAATGGTGACGCCCTCGGGGAAGATCGCCATCTGGTCTGCGCTGATCGGCAATGTGAATGTGTACAACGTGCTCGCAGCTTCTGCCGCCGGATATGCGCGCGATTGTTCCACCGAGGCGATCGCAAAAGGAATCTTCGACCTCACTCGCGTTCCCGGCCGCTTCGAGCGCGTGGATTGCGGCCAGCCCTTCACGGTGGTCGTGGATTACGCGCACACGGACGACGCGCTCCGCAACCTCACCGCGCTGGCTCGCGATTTTGTTGCCCGCGCCGGCCTCAAAGGCAAGGTCATCACGCTTTTCGGCTGCGGCGGAGATCGCGATCGCGCCAAGCGCCCGCTGATGGGCGAGGCTGCGGGCAAGGGCAGCGACTTCGTCGTTCTCACTTCCGACAATCCGCGCTCCGAAGATCCGCTGGCCATCATGAACGATGCGCTGGTCGGGTTGCAGAAGTCGGAATTACAAAAGTCCGGCGCAAAATATGTGATGGAGCCTGACCGCCGCAAGGCCATCGCTTTCGCTTTGCAACAGGCAACTCCCGGCGACATCGTGCTGCTCGCGGGCAAGGGGCACGAAAAAGTGCAGATCACAAAGGACGGAACGATTCCGTTCGACGATGTGGACGTCGCGCGTGAGAATCTGATGGCGCTGGGCTACGACTGCAAGAGCACCGCGACGGCGGGGAAGACGGCATGAAACTTCCTCTCTGGCGCATCGCCGAATTCATTGGCGCTGGCGACGGTGCGGGTGGTCGATACTCCGGTACCTGGGGGACGGGCGAGGACGCCCGTCGCTCCACTGAAGCGCTCTGCAGCCAGGCGGCTCTTGGATATTCCATCGATTCGCGCACCGTGCAGCCTGGCGAACTTTTCTTTGCGGTCAAGGGCGAACGGCTTGACGGTCACGACTTCGTCGAGCAGGCACTGAGCCGAGGGGCGATTGCCGCGGTGGTTCGGAAGGATCAGGTGGCGCGCTATTCCAGTGCTGCCGGACTGCTTGCCGTTGACGACACGCTGGTCGCGCTGCAGACGCTGGCTACGGCGGTCCGAAAGATGTGGGGCAAGACTGCCATCGGCGTTACCGGCTCGATGGGTAAGACGACCACGAAAGAAGCGATGGCGCATTTGCTCGCGATCAAGTACCGCGTGCATCGCACCCAGGGAAATTTCAATAATCATTTTGGCCTGCCGCTGGGGCTGCTGACGCTTGAGCCGGAGTACGATCTCGCGGTGGTCGAGATGGGGATGTCCCACCCTGGCGAAATCGCTGCGCTGGCTCGCATCGCCCTGCCGAATCAAGCCGTGGTCACCAACGTTGCCCCGGTGCATCTGGAGAGCTTCGAGTCCATCGCCGGAATCGCGCGCGCGAAGTATGAACTGATCGAAGCTCTTCCATACGGCGGCACGGCGGTGTTGAATGCCGACGATGAATATGTCTGCCAGTTCGGCCGCGACTTCAAGGGCAAGGTCGTCATGTTTGGATTGAAGGCAACGGCAGGTGTTCTGGCGGATGTACGGGCGGAAAACATCGAGGTTCTTGGACCCGCCGGCACGCGCTTCGATCTCGTCAGCCGCGAAATGCGCCAGCCGGTGTGCAGTCCGTTGCTCGGCAGGCACAACGTTTACAACGTGCTTGCCGCGGCCGCGATTGCGCTTGAGCACGGCATCACGCCGTCAGAGATCGCGGCGGCTGTGCCGTCTCTTCAGGCCGCCGACAAGCGCGGACAGGTCGTCCAACTGGGGCACATTACCGTGCTGTACGATTGCTACAATTCAAGTCCGAAGGCGCTTATGGCTGCTGTGGATACTCTGGCTGCCATGCCTGCCCGCCGCCGGATTGTGGTTGCCGGTGAGATGCTGGAACTCGGCCCGACCGGCGAGCAACTGCATCGCGAGTGCGGGCGGTACATTGCGGGAAGCAAACTTGACTTCCTGCTCGGCGTGCGGGGCTTGGCGAAGCCGATGGTGGAAGCGGCCGGCGAAGCGGGGTTGGAAGCGGAATTCGTGGCAACGCCAGAAGAGGCCGGCGAGTGGCTGGCGCGCGAGACTCGCGAGGGAGATGTCGTATTGTTGAAAGCGTCGAGGGGCGTGAAACTCGAGAAAGCGCTGGAGAGGTGGAGACAGAAAAGCGGCATTCCCAACGTTCTTCCCAACGCCTTAGGCGCAGGGAGCTAGAGCTTGTCTGATAAACCGGTTTCAGATGGAACGGGCAGTTCCCTCAGGGGCTAAAGCCCTCGTCGTTATTGGCTCTGGGCGGCACGGCTGAAGCCGTGCCCTTTCAAAGCGCTTTATGAGATAGGTTGTAACTAACTGAGAGCTGATAACTGATAAACTGATGTTGGAGGCGGATTGCTCTACTGGCTGCTCTACCTGAAGCTCTACCATTACTTTCCACCGTTCCGCATTTTTCGTTACCTGACTTTCCGAACCGCCTTCGCCAGCCTTACCGCTCTTTTCACCGGCCTGATCGTTGGGCCGATCGTGATTCGGCGCCTGCGCGATTTCCAGATCGGGCAGTACATCCGCGAAGAGGGGCCGCAGGCTCATCAGAAAAAAGCGGGTACGCCGACCATGGGCGGTTTGCTGATCGCCATCGCCATCCTGGTGCCTACATTGCTTTGGGCGGACCTGAGCAATCCGTTCGTCTGGATCGCCGTATTTTCCACGGTGGCCTTCGGTGCGATCGGTTTTACCGACGACTACCTTAAAGTCGTTCATCACCGCAATCTCGGCCTTACCGCGCGCGCCAAGCTGGGCTATCAGGTCGCGGCCAGCATCCTGATTGCGGTCATGCTGATCGTTTTGCAGCACCGCGGAGAGTACTCTACCCGGCTGGTGGTCCCATTCTTCAAGCAGTTCCACCCGGACCTGGTAATCCAGAGATGGGCGGCTCATCCCCACCTCTGGCCGCTGGCCTTCCTGCCGTTCGTGGCCTTCGTTGTGCTTGTGATTGTCGGATCGAGCAACGCGGTGAATCTAACCGACGGCCTGGACGGGCTGGCCATCGGCTGTACGGTGATCGCGGCCGGAGCGCTCGCGGTGCTCACCTACCTCAGCGGCCACGCCACTTTTGCCACCTACCTCGAATTGCAGAAGATGCCGCAGATCGGCGAGCTCACTGTCTTTTGCGGAGCGATGGTCGGTTCCGCCATTGGATTTCTCTGGTACAACGCGCATCCGGCGGAAGTGTTTATGGGCGATGTCGGCTCGCTGGCGCTGGGCGGCGCGATCGGCACCGTAGCCGTCATGATCAAACAGGAGCTTTTGCTGCCGTTCATCGGCGGTATCTTTGTCATCGAGGCGCTTTCGGTGATCCTGCAGGTTGGTTCCTACAAGCTGCGCAAGAAGCGTATTTTCAAGATGGCGCCGATCCACCATCACTTCGAACTGCTGGGCTGGTCGGAGTCGAAGGTGATTGTGCGCTTCTGGATCGCGTCGCTGGTGTTTGCGCTGTTTGCGCTGACGACGCTGAAACTGAGATAGAACAGGCTTTTAGCTTTTAGCTTTTGGCTCTTGGCTAAAAGCTAAGGGCTAAGAGCCAAAAGCCGACGGCTTAGTTCAGCTTTCCTGCATGGTGAAATGAATCTGGTGAAATAAATCGATGGATCTTAACAACAAACGCGTGCTGGTTGTCGGTCTGGGCAAATCTGGGGTGGCCTCGGCGCTTTTTCTGAAGTCGCGCGGCGCACGCGTCACGGTGTCGGACTCCAAGCCTGAAGCCGAGCTTCGCGACGAAATTCTGCTTCTGCTGGAGCAGGGGATCACGGTCGAAACCGGTGGCCACGGCGACCGCACCTTCCGTGGGCAAGACCTGATCGTTGTCAGTCCGGGTGTGCCGGTCGATGCGCCGCAACTGGCGCAGGCGCGCAATCTGGGAGAGCCCGTAATTGGCGAAATCGAGCTTGCTGCGCAATTTCTGGCCGGTCCGATCGTAGCCATTACCGGAGCCAACGGCAAAACCACCACCACCTCGTTGGCCGGGGAGATTATTGCCGCCGGAAAATTCTCCTCCCTGGTTGGCGGTAACATCGGCACGCCGGCCATCAGTTTTGTGGATCAGGCCGGGCCCGCGACCTGGATCGTGCTTGAAATATCAAGCTTTCAGCTGGAAACGATCGTTGAATTTCGTCCTCGGATCGCGGTGATTCTGAACATCACGCCCGACCATCTCGATCGCCACAAGACTTTTGCGAATTACGTCGATGCCAAAGCGCGCGTCTTTCAGAACCAAGGTGCGGATGATTTCACCGTCCTCAACGCCGATGATCCCTCCGCTGCTGGATTATCGGATCGTACGCGCGCGCAGTTGTTCTGGTTCAGCCGAAAGAAGGAGATTGAAAAAGGAGCCTTTGTACGCGGCACGCACATCTATTTCCGCGACGGGCATAGCGAACGCGAGATCATGCCGCTGGCGGACGTGCCGCTGAGAGGCGCGCACAACCTGGAAAATGTGCTGGCGGGAATTTCTATCGGCGCCCTCGTCGGTTGCCAGCCCGAACAGATTCGGCTGGCCGTCCGAAACTTCAAAGCGGTCGAGCACCGGCTGGAGTTCGTGGCCAAGTTCGCAGGCGTGGATTACTACAACGACTCCAAGGCCACGAACGTAGATGCCACCATCAAGGCGCTGGAATCTTTCCCGGCAAATGTTCACCTTATTCTCGGGGGCAAGGATAAGGGCAGCGACTATACCGTGCTCCATGAGTTGCTGCGGCAGCGAGTGAAGCGCGTGTACACCATCGGGGCCGCGGCCGCCAAGATCGAATCGCAGATTCAGGACGCTGCCGAAATCGAACATGCGGAAACTCTGGAAAACGCTGTCCGACGCGCCAGCGAATCTGCTGTGCCGGGCGATGTCGTTCTTCTGGCTCCGGCTTGCGCCAGCTTTGATCAGTTCCAGAGCTACGAACATCGCGGGCGTGTGTTCAAAGAGGTTGTGCTCTCTTTGGCGATGTCGCGATCGACTTAGGAACTGGGGCGACGGGCGTCTTGCCCGCGCCGGCAGCTCTCCGGCCGGGCGGGGCGCCCGGCGCTCCACTGACTACTCTCTCTGGAACCAACTCAGTTATCCCTGCGCAAAATTCTTGGCCGAAACTGCTCTGCTTCTCCTTGTCTCCGTGGTGAAATGGACTTTCTATGGCCAAGCGGGTCAGCGTCGATCGCTGGATGTTTACTGTGACCACGATCCTGGTTTTTGTCGGACTGGTCATGATCTTCAGCGCCTCCGCGGTGATGGCCAAGGAGCGGTTCGGGTCGGCCTACGAATTCCTGCTGAAGCAACTGGTATGGGCGGTCGCGGGACTCGCCGTGATGGTGCTCGCTATGAAGGTGGACTACAAGCGCCTGCAACATCCGGCGCTGGTTTTCTCGCTTCTCGGCTTTACCACGCTTCTGCTGATCTCTGTTTTTTTTCTTGACCGCGCCCATGGCACGCACCGCTGGTTTCACGTGGGTCCGGTTTCGTTGCAGCCTTCGGAGCTGGCCAAGCCTGCGCTCATCCTGTTTCTGGCATGGTTTCTCGAAAACAAGACCAAGTCCATGGACGACTGGCGCAATACGCTGATCCCGGCTGCGGCGCCCACTGCGGTTTTTCTCGGACTGATTGTTTTTCAGCCGGACCTCGGCACGGCCATCGCCTGCGCGGGCATTACTGCTTGCGTACTGTTCGTCGCGGGCATGCGTCTGCGCTACTTTGGATACGCCTTCGCGGCCTCGCTGCTGCCGCTTTATTTCCTGATCTTTCACGTTTCGTACCGAAAAGACCGCATTCTCGCATTCCTCAACCCCTACGCCGACCCGAAGGGATTTGGCTTTCACATTATCCAGTCGCTGATTGCGGTCTCGACCGGCGGCGTTACCGGACTCGGGCTGATGGAAGGGAAACAGAAATTGTTTTATCTTCCCGAGCCGCACACGGATTTTATTTTTGCCGTCACCGCCGAAGAGTTGGGGCTGGTGGGAGCGCTTGCCGTCATTATTCTGTTTGCGATTTTCCTGTGGCGCGGCACGCGCGCTGCGCTGCGTACGAACGATCACTTCGGCCGGTTTCTCGCCGTTGGAATCACCAGCATGATCGTGCTGCAGGCTTTCATCAACATCAGCGTGGTACTGGGGCTGATGCCTACCAAAGGGATTCCGCTGCCGTTTGTTTCCTATGGAGGGTCGTCGCTGTTTGTGACCCTCATGTGCGTTGGCGTGCTGCTGAATATCACGAAGCAGGTGGAGTAGGGGAAGAACCCACTCATCTTAGCGCCCTTAGCTTTTGGCTCTTAGCTTTTGGCTTTTAGCTTTTAGCCTTTAGCTAAGAGCCAAGAGCCAAGAGCTAACAGCTAAGAGCAAAGAACGCGATGAGTGGGGCACCCGGCAGCGACTGTTTTGTTCCTTCTTCCTTGGCTGTTTGTTCCGAAGGGATTAATCTGTGGTCGAAGGCCCCGCCCTAGCTAAGCTTGGATAGGCTACCCTCATGAGAAGCGGTGGCGTGGCAACAGAGCCTTTCAAACATTTTATGGAGGAGACCTTATGAAGAGCGTTTGGTTGGGAGTAATTTTGCTTGCTGTGATTGCGTTGCCCGCTTTTGGGCAGAAGAAAGAACAGGAGCGCGTCGAGAATGCCGGGAGGGTAATGCAAGAAATTATGAATATTCCCGACAACATTCCGCAAGCTGTAATCGACAGGGCGGATTGTGTTGTCGTTTTGCCTTCCGTGGTCAAATTGGCCATCGGAATTGGCGGGAGTTACGGCCGGGGCGTGATGACCTGCCGCGGCGGCAAGGAGTTCCAGGGCTCTTGGGGTGCTCCAACCATGATGGCGCTCGAGGGCGGCAGCTTTGGCTTGCAGTTGGGCGGCCAGGCGACCGACTTCGTCTTGCTGCTGATGACTCCTCGATCCGCCGATAACATCCTCACCAGCAAGGTCAAGCTGGGAGGGGATGCCTCGGCTGCGGCCGGTCCAGTAGGACGGGACACCTCCGCCGAAACCGACGTAACACTGCGGGCCGAGATTCTCTCCTATTCTCGTGCTCGGGGACTGTTTGCCGGAATCTCTCTCGTCGGCTCGACCCTCCGTCCAGACAACGATGCCAACAGGCACCTGTACGGAAAAGAGGTGAACGCGAAGGACATTGTGTTCAAAGGCGGGGCGGCGCCTCCGTGCGCACATTTGTTGCTGGCTACGCTGGACAAGAAGTCTCCTAAGAACAAATCGAAGAACTAACGCGGCCTGGGTCCGCATTTCCAGCGCATACCGTAATCCGTGCCGAAACCAGATCGCCGGTAGTGGGTCAGTTTGAAAGACACGTTCCCTCAGCGGCTAAAGCCACTATTGATTTTGCGGCAGTTGCGGCACGGCTGAAGCCGTGCCCTTTCAAAACAAATTCAAACTGACCCGCTACCAGATCGCCCCGGCGGTTGACGAACTGGTTTATTGATCATTATTGTATGCTTCACTGTTTTCGTGGGGTTACACGCGGCCCGCCAAGGCGCTGGACGCCATCAATTTTCAATTTTCCGGCACTTTCCCGGAGGAATTCACATGTCGTTGCGCATCAATTCCGAAGCTCCCGATTTCACCGCCCAGACCACGCAAGGGACCATCCGCTTTCACGAATGGATCGGCGACGGCTGGGCCGTCCTGTTCTCCCATCCCAAGGATTTCACGCCGGTCTGCACCACGGAACTGGGTTACATGGCGGGACTGCAGCCGGAATTCGCGAAGCGCAACACGAAGATCATCGGGCTCAGCGTGGATCCGGTTGGCAGTCACAGCAAATGGGCCGCCGACATTGAAGAAACGCAGGGGCACAAAGTCACGTATCCCATGATCGGCGACCCGGAACTCAAGATCGCGAAACTCTATGACATGCTGCCCGAAAGCGCGGGCAGCTCCAGCGAAGGCCGCACCGCCGCGGATAACGCCACCGTGCGCACCGTGTTCGTCATTGGTCCCGACAAAAAGATCAAGCTGATGCTGATCTATCCCATGAGCAGCGGCCGCAATTTCGATGAAGTGCTGCGCGCGCTCGATTCCATTCAGCTCACGGCCAAGCACAACGTAGCGACACCCGTAAACTGGAAGCCCGGGAACGACGTCATCATTCCGACCTCGGTTTCCGATGAGCAGGCCAAGCAGAAATTCCCCGGCGGCTGGAAGACGCTGAGGCCCTACCTGCGAGTGGTCGCCCAACCGAAGTAATTGAGGTGGCTAGATACTTTCCGGGGGTCGAACGCTACATCAATTTCGCACGGGCGCTGCGCCTCCTCTGGACACAAGGAACTCGCCGCGCTTCCCCCGCGGATTGCCCGCGCTGGATGATGCCCATCCGGTCGCTGTCCACTGTAAAAGCGGTTACCGCAGCATGATCGCCTGCAGCCTGCTTGAGCGCGCCGGACACCGCAACCTGATCAACGTGGCGGGCGGCTTTGATGCCTGGCATGATGCGGGTCTGCCGGAAGATGATGGGAACTGGATGCGAGCATCATGGGCTAATCGCGTTGGAGTCGGGATCGTGCTTTTGACCGATTGTGGCGTCTGATCCCAAGCCTCACAGCAGCTGGGAATGCGGCTGCTCCACAGATCGAGAACAGAAGCAGGTACACATCTTTTAGGGAAATGCCGATGTTCTCAAAGGACCAACGAACCACGAAAGCGCCCGTGAGTCCGAGGAGAATGTTGGCCCCTGTCTCGAATCCGTCGTCCCCTGCTATCTTGCCACCGGCCCAACCGGCCAGCGCTGCGGCGAGTAACCAAATGGAATAGAACATCCCCAGCCTCGATAAACCATGTCACGCTAGTCGTGGAGAACTACATTGAGCAGCGAGCTATGGACTTGCAGCCCGCTCCCGCTATAGTCAACGAAGCCCAACTCTCTGAACCTATTCATGAAGAAACTGACCCGCGACCGGGTTGTGCCGATCATTTCCGCCAGCATAAAAGACTGCATCAGCGATATCCCCTTGCGCATAGATTCCTTGTTTCTTCGGAAGAAGCACAAATTTCCTACCCTCGCCGATGGTTGCGAGGAATGCACGGGGGTCAAAATCGCGTCTCTTCTTAGCCGCCGCACGGGGACCCATTAGTTTCCGCACGTTGCGGTAATATCACATTCCAATTTTGATGGTCAGTTGGGCATCACACATATGCAGAAGATTGCCGAGAAGGCCGGACGATCTATCGGAAAATGAGCCGCGTAAGCCATCACGCGGTATCGTGACGGGCATCACCGACGGTTGGTGACTTAGTTAATTGATTCCATGACAATGTCGGTTCTCCCATACGCAAGCAGAAGACGGATCGCCAAGATGCGCAGCTGATTCTGAGATTGTTGCTGGTCTGCGCAAGGTCAGTTAACTACGCGGCGGTCACAGAGAGCGCACGCCGCTGAATCTCT
>Ga0187888_1004030_pt1 | contig 11061 bp, 13 predicted proteins | sample June2016WEW_7_40_FD_132987 | JGI IMG/M metagenome (GOLD analysis project Ga0187888, IMG submission 132987) | Peatland microbial communities from SPRUCE experiment site at the Marcell Experimental Forest, Minnesota, USA - June2016WEW_7_40 | ecosystem: Environmental > Terrestrial > Soil > Wetlands... | reverse complement strand
GCGACGACGCTGCTCAACCTCTTGGAGGTCTCGCCGCGCCCTGCTCACTTGCCGCTTACCTGCGCCGCTGCGAAGAGCTGGCTCGCCGCACACCCGGGCGAGAAGGAGTTTTGGATCGACCAAGTGATCGGTCGGCGTGTTTGTTTAGTAATTGAGGCGATCATGCGGTTGGCCCCGAACTCTTTCTTACCGGACCAGCCAGCTAGACGAGAAATCGATGACGTATTGGGCAAATTGATTCGTCTCGGCGTTGCCGAAGCTCATCGTCTTGAGAAAGCTCTTCGAGAGATTCTGTGACCAAAAGTCGCCCCGTGGCGGCCGATTATGTCCGGATGACGGGTACTCGGAAGAAATCCTGCCACCTTCGCGGCAACACAGCGCAAATGGGCAGGATGTGTCGCTCCTCGTAGTAGTGCAATCCCTGACTCCCCCGAAGTCGGCTTCGCGGAAGCTTGTCCTGGCAGGGCACTCGCGAGATTAATCACGGCACAGAGTTTGCCGATTCCCCGTCACATGTCGTATGGGTAAGCCGCATTTGCGACTCAATCTGGCGGGAAGCCAAAGGCACCGTTGGCCCTCAAGACCAAGTTGGGAGACTTTGGCCTCAGAATGTGTTCTTGAACGCATTGGCAAGCACGGGGAACCGTGCACAGAATGGCTCAGCTCCCCGGGCTTAGGGGGCCACGACGGAGGAGCGGGTGCTCACACCTCGGCAGCCTTCTTCCGAAGCTTTTGGGCAGCCTCTCTCTGGCCCCCGGGTCTTCGAGCCGACCGCCTTGTTTGGGGAAACAGTGGTGCTCTTGGGATCTCCCATGTGCCAAGCGTCGGGTCAAACCCGAATCTTCCCGCTCGGTGCCGGCCCCGCCTGCACGCAACGGCCTGTCAGGCCGCGTGGCCGCCTGCGAACTCGTCCTCTTCGCTTTGCAGGAACCCTTCGGCTGCAAACAGGCGGACAATCCTTCGGTAGCGAGGGTCGGCGCTGTCGACGTAGCCGCTTAGATACCAGCTGCCCTTGAGCCCAGTCTCGGCTACGGTGCTCCCATTCACATCCTTGACTGCCTCCGGGTAACGGAAGAACCCGAAGATGACCTCGTCCCCTGCTCGTTGGTTACAACCAGGACGGCTCCACTGGTCGGCATCAGGTGGCAGCTTCCATCCTGAGGGCTATCTCTCTGCACGGAGGCATCGTCGGCAAGTGTCGCGCCAGCTAAGCGTCCGTCCTGCACCCGCAGTCCAGCCGTCAGCCGCTTTGCAAACTCCCGCCTCTTCGCCGTATCGAACGAGGCGTTAACGACCAGCGTCCGATAGAACCCCATCCGCTTGGCCTCTGTCTCGACCCCTTTGAGGAAAGCCACCAGCTCCTCGGCCGTGGTTTCCGGCCGTGCGCTGAATGTGAAATAGTAGCTCAGGCTCATGCGCCCTCTTTGATTCGGGATTCCGGAGCGTCCGGCAGAACGGCGGCACCCAGGGGTGCCCGTCCCGCCCCTGCCGACCGTGGCCGAGGGGGTCCCCACCCCAAGCCGCTTGGTCTCAGGGGGTTGCGGGGAGATCTGGCCCGGTCCGGACCCATCGGGAGCCGGAGCTTGCCGCATAATGCTCGGCCCTCCCGCGCACTTGCGGGACAAACAAGCCTTGGCGGACCGCCGGTTTCGACCGCAAAGTTAGACGCGATGATAGCATACGCCAGTTGATTGCGTGCCCAGCGCAATCGCCTTTTGCCGGAACAGAAGCTCTTGCCCGTCGGTCCCCAAGCCGGATCCCGTATCTCACCAGCCAAATTCTCGAGCGCTCTCAACTTTTTCCCGGAAAACCGCCGCGCCGAGTGTATACCAAATATGTGAGGCCTCTCTCCGACAGCACTCACCGCATGTTCGCCAACGAGCACCGGCATCCGCCGGGGTGTCCGGCCTTCACCGTTGTCCGCCCGGACCAGGCCCCGCAGTCTCCCGTGGAACAGGCGCCGAGCACCCGTCCGGTAGCAACCGAAAAAAGGAGAGCAGCATAAAATGCGAGTCGCGCTCTACGCCCGAGTCAGTACCCTGAACGGACAGAACCCAGAGACGCAGCTCGTCGAGCTGCGGGAGTATGCATCGCACCGCAGTTGGGAGGTCGTCGGCGAGTATGTGGACGCTGGCGTGTCAGGCTCCAAGGATTCCCGTCCCAGTCTGAACCGCTTGATGGCCCACGGGCACCAGCGCCGCTTCGACGCCATCCTGGTCTGGAAGCTGGACCGCTTCGGGCGCTCGCTCAAGCACCTCGTCACGGCGATCGCCGAGCTGGAGGCGCTGGGACTCACGTTCGTAAGCCTCAAGGACAATTGGGACCTCAGCACGCCATCCGGGAGGCTGATGTTCCAGATAGTGGGGGCCATGGCCGAGTTCGAGCGCTCTTTGATCGCAGAGCGCATCCGGGCGGGCATGCGGCGGCGCAGGCTGGAGGGGTTGAGCCTCGGGAGGTCGCCAATCCAAGTTAACCATGCGAGGCTCGTGGCAGACCGCCTCTCGGGGATGTCGCTGAGGGAGGTGGGGAAGAGATATTCGTTGAGCCGTGACAGCGTGGTCCGGTGGGTGCGGGAGGCGCAGAGGGAGAGCGCCGAGACTATCCCCACCATGGTGGTTCCGGCAGGCGCCGGCCCGGCCGCCCAGCACCTGATGTGAGGCATCGAGGGACGGAGATAACAATGGCAATGACAGACGCAACCGTACAGTTGCCCGAGGCCATTGAGTGCCCGCTGTGCCTCGGCAAGGGCGAGCTCAGCCGCACGGAGGTCCTTGAGCGGCTCGGCATGAAGGACTTCGCCCGCGTCGCGCAGCTTAGCGCGGAGGAGGCCATCCGCCTCGTTTTGAAGAAGGAGAAGGATGCCGAGCAGGCCCGCTGGGCGAAGTTCGACGGTGAGCTTGCCAGGCGAACCGCCGAGCTCACAGGCAAGCATGCCGCAGAATTGCAGCGGCTCCAGGCGGAGAAGAGCGAGCTGACAGCCCGCCTGAAGGGGCTTGAAGAGAGCGCCTCCGTGACGCTGGAAAACGTCCGGCAGGAAGAGCGCCTGGCTGCCGCGAAGGAATTGCAGGAGCAGGCTGCCGCCATGACGAGGCGGATTGCGGAGCTTGAGGCAGTCGAGAGGCTGGCGGAGGAGCAGAGGAATGCCGCGGTCGCCAGGGCGCGTGCCGAGCTAGAGGCTGCGCTGAGCGGCGAGAAGGCACGGGCGAACGACCTTGCCCGGCAGGGTAAGGACTACCTCCAAGAGATAGGGAGCCTCCGCGAGCGCAACCGGCAGCTCGAGGCCGAGATGGCGAAGGTGGCCCGCGTCGGGAAGCGAGAGGAGATTGATTTTGCCGAAGAGGCGAGGTCGTGGCCGGGAATCTGGCTTGGCGAGAAGCTGCCGAGAAACGGCGACTACCTGATGGCCTTCGCAGACGCGGCGGGCAACGCCCTTGATCCCGCGATGGTCGTGGACAACAAGGACAAGGCTGTGGTTGCCCAGTCCGATGTCAGGAAGCTGGTGAGGGACGCCAAGCAACGCCACCTTGCCGTCGCCTTGCTCATCACGCGTGACGAGTCCCAACTGCGGCACGCGGACCGGCAGCGGCGGTGGGCGCAGGAGGATGGGGTATGGGTCCTGCGCTCGACGCGGGCATGGCTGCCCCGCGACCTCGAAGTGCTGCGCCCCGTGTTCGAGCGGATGAGAACAGAGGGGCCGGATTTCCTGCACAGGAACGCCGCCTTGGCGGACGAGGTCCGAAGGACGCTCACTGACATCGACGAGATCGACAGCCATCTGAAGAGGGCCGGGGCCGCCATCGAGAAAGCCCAGGCGCTCGCGGCGAAGCATCGAGCGCGGCTGGCGGCGCTGTGCGACAGCGCTGCGGCTACTGGGATGGCGCTGGGCACGCGCGATGGAAGGGCAAGCGCCGGGAACGGCAACGGAAATTCGCAGCACCAACAAACCAATCAACAGGAGGAGTGAATATGAAACTCGAACACGAAACCCTAGTGACGAACGACGGCAAGAAAATTATCACCGGCACCTGGCGCACCGACAGCGGCCAAGTGACCTCACAGTCCATCAAGTCCATCGACCTGAAGACCGGCAAGACGACGGTGACGAACGTTAGCGGCGGCAAGCTGCTGCCGTAGCCTGCAACCCCACAACTCGTTGTTCCTAGCGTGCCCGTTTCCGGGCACATCCATGCCGGAAACGGCACGCTGCGGACGAGCGACACCCTCTTCGTGAACGCCTCCATCCCGGGCGATGACGGCGGCCTGAGCAGGCAGCCGGCTGCAATCGACCTCCAAGACCGATAGCCTAAGGGATTATCCGTGAGGAAGAAATCCACTGCCGGTGCGAAGAAGGCAAAAGTGCCCAGGGTCGGACTCTTCTTTGTGGTCGACGGGAAGCCAATCGTTGATGGCCTGCCGTGGACCGAAGTCCCAAGCCTTGCGGGCTTCCGGACATCTGCCCTCGGCCATCCTGAGTTCTGGGCGCGCTTGCAGCGAGGCGGCGTCGTTCCCCAGGGGATTCCCTACGAGGACTGCCCTCGCGGGCGGGTGAACCCTTTCGATGCGACCGGCCGCTTCACCCTGCTCGCCGACCGCTGCATCATCAAGAGCAAGCCGATGGTCAGGAAGATCATGGCCGCGCTCGGACTGCCGAGGGGCACCAGGGTGGCTACGGACAGCCATTACAAATGCGCTGTGTGCATGGGCAAGGTTCCCACCAGGAAGCAGGAACACGAGGACTGGGACTTCTGACGCATTAGCACAGTCACCGAGCCGTTCCCTGCGATTGTGGTTGAACTCGGCTTCCAGACCCGACAGACGTGCCTTCTCATCATCGGCTCGGAGGCACGCTAGCCTGGGCCCAGCCCTTGGAAGGACAGTGAGCGACCCCGCAGAAAGCTGTTCGAGAAGGTCCTTGTAGCGAAGAACATCTTCCCGCCTTCGGCGGAACAGGCGCTATATTGTTGGGGGCCTGGAGAATGTCGTTGGTGGGCCTCTCCTGGGTTGCCGATGGGCCGAAATTTCGGCAAAATGGTGGTGCGAGGAACAACACAAGGTTAAGGGTTCCCAACTCTGATGATGCCACCGGACCAACAAAAGGATTTTGAAGACTTGGAGGCGAGCCAGCTCTTCTGCCCGACCTGCAGACGCGCCATGCCGGTGCGAAAGCGTCTTTTGCTGGTGCTGCTCGATAAGGAAATTCACAGCTACATCTGCACCGGGTGTGGATCTGTGGTGGGGAAAAAGGAGCAGCCGTGGCAGAGACCGGCTCAGTGGTCGAGATTCTGAGAAACTTCGTGCGCAGTTTCTTCCGCGCTCAATGCTGTTTGGTAACCGCCGCGACCGCCACTGGACTTATGAAGGCACGATCTATTCTGTTGCATCGGGACCTAGACGGTCAGATGTACGGTTAGCCAACTTATCGTCGAATGAACTGGGATGTGTAAATCCGAGAGCCATCTTGCAGTTGGGCGTCGGATTGCGCTCAGGGGCGGTTAGGAGTAGGCTTTCGGTTGACAGGAGATGGGCGCACTTTACCTTACTCAGCCGTTCTAATATGACATTCTCAACGTGTTTATTAACACAATAGAACGAAAACCGCGGGGTAACCCCTTGGAAGACGTAATTGCGCGCCACCCGCCTCGCGCTTTCGAGCAGCCAAAAAGCCCTTGATCTTCTCACGCAGTTGCGTTATTTTAGGGGGCGAATATTAGGCGAAACTGCGATGGCAAACCAATTCGACGTGGTATTACAACTGACATCCGGTCATCTTCCGGAATCTGACCGCGCGGTTCGGCTCCAGGAGTTCTCGCGCGAGCTCGGCTGGCGGCCGACGGATCGCCTTGATCAACCTGAACTGCGGCGCGTTGCCAGTGCCCAATTGCTGGTGGAACATGGTCTCGAAAACAGCGCGGTTGTTTCGTTCTTACAGAGTCCCAAACAGTATTCAACTTTGTCATCTGATGAGCGCCAAGCGCTCTTAAGTGTGTCATACAACAACCTGGTTGACTGGCACATAGCGATCGACGGGTCTGCAGTTAACTTCGTTTATGTTCGAACCAGAGTTCCGACTTCGGTGGCGCAGCGAGAGTTTTCGCGTGAGAATTACGATAACCTCCGAAGCGAAATGTTCGAGCAGATCGTAGGTCGTCGGCCAAGCCCTAACATTCCTGCTCTCGACGATGCGCTGATCAGAACCATATCACTCTGGAAGAGAAGTCTAAGCGCGGAACTGGGCAATTCGGTCACCATTGAACAACTAGCACGCCTCTTTAATTCTCTAGTTTTTGTCAGAGCGCTTGAAGATCATCGGCGACGGTTGACGGCAAACGATAAGGACTTATTGCTGGAACGATGGAGGCAAGAAAATGCGCCTAATAATGTGGGCACTCTTTTAAGCGATGCCCTCCGGGAAATTGTGGGGTCCAACATTCCGGGGTTCTTGTTTCACGAACCAGACCTGCTTGGATTCGGTGAACTCGATCGGGATACCGTGCGAAGTTTGCTGTTTGATTTTTACGAAAATCGTTTTGCTCCATATCGATACGACTTTGCTGTGATCTCAAAGCACGCGTTAAGTCGGATCTATGAGCAGTACGTTTCATTGTTGAGGCAGGATGAATCAGCACAACTGAGACTGCTTCCCCAGCTCCCGTCCGAGTTTTCGGATAAGTCGCATGGCGCCGTCTATACTCCACAGTTCATTGCACGGTTTTTTGCAAGGTTCCTCCGGGAGCACATCCCCCCTTACCAGTTCAAAAGACTTCGGACGACCGATCCGGCGTGTGGTTCTGGTATTTTTCTCAGGACTGTTCTCGAATTTCAGTGCGATCCTACCAACGACTCTTTGCGCCCAGAACTAGTGGAGGCCGCATTCATCAACACGGTCGGTTTGGATCGGGACCCGAATGCTGTGGCAGCAACCCAATTGTCCCTCTCTCTGTTGTATCTGGTTCTTACGAATCGACTGCCGACAGCGCTATCCGTGTTTCAAAAGGATTTCTTTGACGCGGCTCCGCGACCACCAGAGGCTGAGGCCCCGTTTGACGCGGCCTTGACGAACCCTCCGTTTGTTTCCTTAGACGTGCAGGATGCCGGAACACGAGCGCGCCTAACTGAATTTCTCGGTTCTCAGGGAAGTGGGCGCATTGACCTTTACCTCGCGTTTATCAAGGACGCCGTCCAGCGTCTTGTTCCCGGAGGCTTTGGCCTCTTTGTTCTTCCTCACAGCTTTTTGCTCAGTAAGAGTGCACAAGGGATCCGCAGTTGGGTTCTTGAGCAATGCTGGCTTCACTGCTTGGCGGACTTGTCGGCGATCCGGGTGTTCGAGGATACCAGCGTCTACGTAATCCTCCTGATCGTCCAAAAGAAGGGTGAAAACCTGCCCGATGTTAAGGCGACAATAATTAAATGCCAAGATCAGGTTGGTCACGCGCTTCAAGACGCCATTGAGGGCAAAAGAATTGAGGGTAAGTACTATAGCATTCATGAGGTTGAACAGTCGGCTTTCAAGTCAGAAGGCTGGTCGTTGCTTGTCCCGACAGAGGCCGCCATAAATACCCGCTTAGGCAGTTTGCCTGCCCTTGATGAGTTCTTGGAAGTGCGGGAGGGTGTCGTCACCGGGGCTGACGATATTTTCGTTGTTGACAGCAGTGTTGTTCCCGAAGATAAGCCCTCTCTGTTCGTTCCTTTGTTAACTGATCGCGAGATGCAACCGTATACTGTGCCGAAGCGCATTTCGCAATTTGTTTTCTATCCGTATTTCGACGGCGTTAAGGTAACCGAGAAAATGCTTCGGGATGATTTTCGAAAAACGTGGGACTACTTAGTAAAACACCGGGCGCGTTTAGAAGGGCGCAAAGGATTGGCTCGGTACCGAAAGGCTTGGTGGGAGCCGATGTGGCCACGAGAACCTAACAGTCTGCTTCGACCCAAGCTTGTAGTTCCGCATTTAGTAATTATGCCGCGCTTTGCGTTCGATGGAAGAGGCCGGTATGCGGTATCCCGTTCGCCATTTCTAATCGCACGTGTTCCCAGTGATGAGGAGCAGATTCTCAAGCTGATGCTCGCCGTCCTAAACTCCAGCGCGTGCTTCTGGTACATTCAGACCCATTCACATGTATATCGACATGGCTACACGATGTTGGAATCGAAGACATTGAAGAAAACACCGGTCCCTGACATTAACCGATGGGGCTCACCCCAAAAGAAAAGACTACTAGAGCTAGTAGATAAGCGGTTAAGGGCCGATGGACAGCAGTCCGAGACGCTGAACGCAGAGATAGACCTCTTCGTCAGTGACGCCTACGGGCTTACGGCGATTGAACGGAAGGCTCTGGGACTCGAAGAGGCTCAGACGTAACATGCGCCTTTCTGAGGAAGAGTTAGCACGACGCGGGACACGAATTCAGCAACTGCTTCGTCCGATTTCTCGGAGGGCTGCCGGGCCAGCATGGACTCGGCAACCCATCGGGACGGCGCGTGTCGTCATCGGGACACATGATGAAGCCCGTCCTACCAGCAACTATAGAGACTGGCGCTTCACTATTGACGCCAGAAGACATCACGCCATGTACTTTGAGGCATGGCGTCTGGAGACACGTAACCGCTTCGTACTGGATCAGGCATATCTCAACGTTTACGAAACAACTGAAATCAGTGAAAGGGAAATTGTCTGCCTGCACTGCGATCCGTCACTCCCACCAGATTCTGACCATGCAAGGTATAAACGAGGTCCCCACATCCACATGTCCATCGCAGGTTTTCCCCATGACAGAGCTCACATCGCGCTTCAGGGCCCAGATCTCGCCCCCGTTCTGAGATCCACCGACACATTGCATAACGCACTCGCGTGGGGGGTTGAAAAGATCCGCGATGAGATACTCGTCTTAATGCGCACGGAGGAGTAGGACGAGGAAGTAATTGGCCTGCAATGGTCGACATCACCATGAGCCAACCGATTTCTTCTTTGCAAATCGCGGCTAGGCCGGGATGTAACCATCACGATCCAGAAATGGGCTTTGAGGAAACAGCTCCTGCCAAATGTAGAGTAATCACAGGGGGTCCGCCGCACCGGGCACTTTGACGGTTAAACGGCGTTGCCGCGGAAGTGCCTTGCGCCCATGCGGCTAAGGAGGCAACAGCCCACCTTTGGCCATTACCCGCAATCAACGGCGTCAGAGTCTCCCGACGGCCTGGGTTGGGCGTCCTTTCCGGCGCTCTTGATGCGCTCGCCCCAGCATATTGCGCAGGCGCTTGACTTCCGCCAGCAGGGCATCCACATCGTAACGCTCAGAAGAATTCCATCAAGCAAGCTCATTCGCGTATGTATATTACAATTGGGGATATCTCTTCTCAACAGCCCCCCCTTACGAGATTACTGATGAAGGAGAACAGGATCATGCGAGCCGCACTCTACGCCAGGGTTTCCACCCTGAATGGCCAGCATCCCGAAATGCAGTTGGCGGACCTGCGTGAACACGCATCCCGCCGGGGCTGGGAAATTTCGGCCGAATACGTTGACCAGGGCGTGTCCGGCTCCAAGGAGTCCCGCCCAGAATTGAACCGGCTCATGGCCGACGCCCATCGGCGGCACTTCGACATCGTCCTGGTCTGGAAGGTGGACCGGTTCGGCAGGTCGCTTAAGCATTTGGTCAACGCCCTCGCCGACCTCGACTCCTACGGCGTGGCGTTCGCCAGTTTGAAGGACAATCTTGACTTAAGCACGCCCTCCGGGCGGCTGATGTTCGGAATCATCGCAGCGATGGCGGAATTCGAGAGGTCGCTAATCCAAGAAAGAGTGAAGGCTGGGCTGAGCCATGCCCGGCGCATCGGGAAGCGGCTCGGCCGCCCCCGGCGCATCGTTGCCCTCGACGCCATCGTCCGATTGAGGACGCAGGGCCTCAGCCTGCGCAGCATCGCAGACAAGCTCGATATCGGCTACGGCACCGCCCGCAACCTGCTGGCGTCGAATGAGCGAAAATGCCCCGCCTCCGGGGCTGCTGCGCAGATTGAAACGTAAGGTGTTACTTGGCACGTTTTGGCGAGCGTCAAACATTAGTTTTTCGCTCGCAATAATGGCCATCGAAGATACTTCAGCGCAGGATCCCGCCCAACATCAAAGTCAAGACCTGCGGCGCTTTCAGGCACCTCAACGCAGGCTGCCGCGATTCTGATCGCGATGTTGGCTGTCATAATCACGCTCGACCGCTTGCTCCGTTTGACTGTCTCACGCTGACACCCTGAAGTGCTCGGCTGTCGACCGCAGGCGTAGTCACGGGGCGGGAAGCCGACTTCGGGGGAGTCAGGGGACGCAGTTCTACGGGTAGCCCGTTTTACGTCCAAGTGGAGCGGAAGCGTCAACGACCGTGGTTCAGGCGTAATCCTGTTTTCTAGTGGTAAGGGCTGCTGTCAACAGCTACGCTGATGCCGCCGATTGTCGGCGGTCTGCGCGGCGATCATCGAGAAGGCGAATCATAAAGCTCAGCAGCCCCCTTTTTGGAGCGGTCCGGACCCCACGCTACCGGCTGCGATTTAGGCGACAAATGACAGAATTGTCAGGCTCCTCGGCAACCAGGACCGCGGAAAGGGGCGGCGGTGCGATTCATCGCTCACTTTGGAGAAAACTTATTTGGAGTTCTCGATCAATTCCATGACTTCTGGACCAGTACGACGACGTGGGCGAAGGATAACTCATGCCTCGAAACGAAAGTGGGTGCAGAAATCACTGGGCAGGTACCTGTTGCCGGAAAACCGCTGATGATTGGATACTCCTATGCGGAGTGTCAAGCTGGGTCGTGCGGACCGACACCAAACGAATTCAGAACATCGCGCAGGGTTATGACGCCTTCGAGGTTGTGTACGTTAGCGCGGCTAACGACGGGCAAGAGTTCGAGCCGGGCCGCGCCCATGCGCTCAAGCGCCAAATCAAGCGTCTGGTCCGGGTGGGCGTGCGGAAAAGCGCTTGCATCCACAAGCTCACCTAACCGCTTGGCAGCAGCGCCTTCTGCAAGCTCTCGCTCGAGCTTTGCCAGGCTGATAACACCTATCACTCCTCGCTGATCG
>Ga0187888_1004028_pt1 | contig 11061 bp, 10 predicted proteins | sample June2016WEW_7_40_FD_132987 | JGI IMG/M metagenome (GOLD analysis project Ga0187888, IMG submission 132987) | Peatland microbial communities from SPRUCE experiment site at the Marcell Experimental Forest, Minnesota, USA - June2016WEW_7_40 | ecosystem: Environmental > Terrestrial > Soil > Wetlands... | reverse complement strand
TGGCCGTCGAGGTCAATTCCGCGGATCAATCATCGCTTGGTTGCTTGAAGTTGGGGTTCTGGCGTTGCGCCCTGTGTCTGTGAATGGGCAAAAGGAGTCATCATTTGGGCAATGCTTGCGTTTAGAAAGTATTGCACCGCCAGGTTGGAATTGCGTTTGATTTCGCTGGGAGTGCCAATCGCCATTATTCGGCCGTCTTCGAGCACCGCGATGCGATCGGCGATGCCAAACGCCAAGTCGCGATCGTGCGAGACAACCACGGAGGTGACATGAGTGCGCTCGTTCAGTCTCACGATGTCTTTGGCAATTTCCACGGATGAAACCGGGTCAAGCCCGCTGGTCGGTTCGTCATAGAAGATCAACTGCGGATCAACGGCCAAGGCCCGGGCTATGGCCACGCGCTTGGTCATGCCGCCAGAGAGTTCGGAGGGCATTTGGTTTTCAGTGCCTTTCAGGCCGACACTATCGAGGTCCTTGGAGACGATCTCGGCAATTTCGCCGGGGGATTTCAGGTGATGTTCAGCCAGATAGAAACCGACGTTTTGTCCGACCGTCAGGGAGGTCAGCAGCGCGCCTGACTGAAAAACCATTGCCACCCGGTAACGGGTCGTGATCTCAGGCGGTTGAATCAATTGGCCCCCAACCAGGATTTCCCCCTGGTCCGGCGTTTCCAGGCCGATGAGTTGCCTGAGCAACACCGTCTTGCCGCAGCCACTCGGTCCCATGATGACGAAAACTTCACCGGGGTTGACCTCAAAATCAATGCCCTTGAGCACTTCGTGTCCATTGTAACCCTTGCGAAGCCCTCGGACTTGAAGCCCGACGCCCCGCCGTTCAGTCGGGCCTGGAAAATCGTCCCGCAGCGCAGTTTTGTCTCCGGTCATTTTCATTTTGGTTTGACCGCCGTTAAGCGCAGCATGTTGCCAGGATCGGCAACGTATCTAATGCAGAGCCGCAGCCCGCTAGGCCGCCCGCTTTTCCTCAACAACTTCCGCGTCAATAACCGGGCCATCGGTTTTCTCGCCGTTCTCTGGAGCGCCTTCCGCTTCAGAATGCGTTCCGGATTGGCCTCCAGCAGGCCTTTGCCCTGGATGAGACTTTTCTGATGCCGCCTTATAAAGTTCCGCCGAGACCAATTGCCAGATTTCGTTGAGCTTCTCGCTGGCCGTCTTGATGGCCGCAGTGTCGCTTCCCTTGAGCGCTTCCTTCACCTCGCTCAGGGCCGTTTCGATCTTGGTACGGTTGGCGGATGACATCTTTTCCTTGTTGTCCTTCAACAACCTCTCCGTGCGGTACGCGGCGCTGTCGGCCTCGTTGCGCGTTTCCAGCTCTTCCTTCTGTTTCCGATCCTCTTCGGCATGGAGTTCCCCATCCTGGCGCATCTTCTCGATCTCCGCCTTGGAGAGGCCGCTGCTGGCTGTGATGACGATTTTCTGTTCCTTGCCGGTGCCGAGATCCTTGGCGCTGACGTTCAGGATGCCGTTGGCGTCAATGTCAAAGCTGACCTCGATTTGCGGCACGCCGCGCGGGGCCGGCGGAATGTCGCCGAGCATGAACTTGCCGATGGTCTTGCTGTCCCGGGAAAATTGACGTTCCCCTTGCAATACGTGGATTTCCACCCCAGGTTGATTGTCCGCGGCGGTGGAGAAAACTTGCGACTTATGGATCGGGATCGTGGTGTTGCGTTCAATTAACTTGGTGAACACACCGCCCAGGGTTTCGATGCCGAGCGAGAGGGGCGTCACATCCAACAAAACCACGTCCTTGACTTCGCCTTTGAGCACGCCGGCCTGGATGGCGGCCCCCACCGCAACCACTTCGTCCGGATTCACGCCCTGATTTGGAGCTTTGTTGACCAGCGTGCGCGCCGTTTCCACCACGCGCGGCATCCGGGTCATACCCCCCACCAGCACTAATTCGGCTATTTTCGCGGCCGCGATGCCGGCGTCCTTCAAGCACGCTTTTACCGGGGCGATGGTGCGTTCGCACAACGCGTCACAAAGTTGCTCCATCTTGGCGCGCGTGAGTTTGAGGCTGAGGTGCTTGGGGCCGCTGGCGTCCGCGGTGATGAATGGCAGGCTGATATCGTAATCTTGTGCGCTGGAGAGGGCGATCTTGGCCTTTTCCGCCTCTTCCTTGATGCGCTGCAGGGCATCGGGCTGCTTGCGCAGGTCCATCCCCTGACTCTTCTTGAATTCGTCCAGCATCCAATCCATAAGACAATTGTCCCAGTCATCGCCGCCCAGGTGAGTGTCACCGTTGGTGGCCTTGACGTGGAACACGCCGTCGCCGATTTCCAGCACCGAAATGTCGAATGTGCCGCCGCCAAGGTCATACACCGCAATCGTCTCGTCTTTCTTCTTGTCCAAACCATAGGCCAGCGAGGCGGCGGTGGGTTCGTTGATGATGCGGAGCACTTCGAGGCCCGCGATGCGACCGGCGTCCTTCGTCGCCTGGCGCTGCGAATCGTTGAAATAAGCCGGGGTCGTAATGACCGCCTGGGTGATTTTTTCGCCCAGCCTCGTCTCGGCATCGGCCTTGAGCTTGGCCAGAATCATGGCCGAGATTTCCGGCGGGCTGAACTGCTTGGGTTTGCCGTCCACCTCCACTTCGACCGCCGCGTCGCCGTTGGCGGCCCGTACCACCTTGTACGGGACGCGTTTGATTTCTTCCTTCACTTCATCAAATTTCCGCCCCATGAACCGCTTGATCGAATAAATCGTGTTGCGGGAGTTGGTGACGGCCTGCCGTTTGGCGGCCTCGCCCACCAGGCGGTCGCCGGTTTTGGTGAAGGCAACCACCGACGGAGTCGTGCGTTTGCCTTCGGAGTTCTCGAGCACGACAGGCTCGCCGCCTTCAATGACCGCCATGCAGGAGTTTGTGGTTCCCAAATCTATGCCAAGTACTTTAGCCATATAATCGTTTAAGTGATGTTGTGTTGTTGCGTTTGTCGTCGAGTCCGACGATTTCAGTGAACTTAATTTACGTGATGGAGTCGCCCCGCCGCTATGGGGTGTTGACCTTATGCCTATTTGAGAACGAACTGAGGACCCAGCGCCGGATAATTGGTGTAGCCCTCTTCGGCCCCTCCATAAAAAGTAGATTCGTCGGGCGCGTTGAGCGACGCGTTCAAACGAAAACGCTCCGGCAGGTCTGGATTCGCGATGAACAACCTCCCAAACGCCACCGCATCGGCCAAGTCCTCCGCCAAGGCTTGCGTCGCCGTCGCGCGATTGAAGCCGTTGGCAACAATCACCGGCCCCTGGAACTCGCGCCGCAGCGCCACCAGCGGAACCGGCGCCGCGCCATGCCGCAAATCATCTTCGGTGGACACAATCAAATGTGCGTAGGCGAGTTTGAAGTGATTCAACTCATGCAGCACATGGCTGAATGTCGCCAGCGGGTTTGAATCGTGCATGTCATTGAAGACACCCCCCGGCGAGAAGCGGATGCCCACGCGATCAGCGCCCCACACCTTCGTGACCGCGTCGGCCACTTCCAACGTGAGCCGGGCGCGATTCCGCACGGGGCCGCCATATTCATCCGTGCGCTGGTTCGTGCCATCGCGGAGAAACTGGTCCAGCAGATAACCGTTGGCATTGTGAATTTCAACGCCGTCGAAGCCGGCCGTCTTGGCGCGTTCCGCCCCGGCGGCATACTGCGCCACGATGCCCGGCAACTCCTCTTTCTTCAACGCGCGTGGCGTGACATAGGGCTGCATCCCGTTTTCTGTCAGCACCTGGCCGGATCGCGGGGCGATGGCGCTGGGCGCGACGGGCAATCCGCCGCCCGGCTGGAAGCTCGGATGCGAAATCCGGCCCATGTGCCAGAGTTGAAGAAAAATGCGGCCGCCGGCACGATGCACCGCCTCGGTGACGCGCATCCAGCCAGCGACCTGTTCGTCGGTGTAGATGCCGGGCGAATTGGGACAACCCGTGCCCTGTTGCGAAATTGCCGTGGCCTCGTTGATGATCAGGCCTGCCGCAGCGCGCTGGGCATAATACTCCGCCATCAACGGCGTCGGCAATCGGCCGGGTCCGGCGCGCATCCGCGTGAGCGGAGCCATCAAGATGCGGTTTGGCGCCTCAAGTGCGCCCAGACGGACAGGAGTAAAGAGATTGGGAGTCATCATAATTTTGCCACGAAGACGCTCTCACCCCCGGCCGTCGCAGACAATGGGGTGAACACCCCATAGCAATGGCCCTGCGAGGCTATAGAGTGTCCTTGTTTATAAAAAACAAGAGAAAACAAGAACGAAGGAGCAAACATTATGACCCAAAGCAATTCAGTGGTGGCAATCTTCAAAACGCACACCGGCGCCGAATCCGCCGTCAAGGACCTACAGAAAGAGGGCTTTGACATGAAGAAGCTCTCCATTGTTGGAAAAGACTACCAGACGGATGAAAACGTGGTGGGGTACTACAATACCGGAGACCGCATGAAATACTGGGGGAAACTGGGAGTTTTCTGGGGCGGGTTTTGGGGCCTGCTGTTTGGTTCCGCATTCTTTGTCATTCCCGGTGTCGGACCGTTGCTCATGGCAGGACCGATTGTCGGTTGGATCGTCGGAGCGCTGGAAGGCGCTGTCGTGGTGGGCGGTTTGAGCGCACTGGGCGCCGGCCTCTACAGCATGGGGATCCCCAAGGACAGCATTTTACAATACGAGACGGCGGTGAAAAGCGGCAGGTATGTCTTGATCGCCCACGGCACCGATATTGAAACGGCTCATGCTCGGAACATTATCAACCGCGCCAACCCGGAAGCGTTGCAGGAGCATCAACCCGCGTGCGCCACCAATGAAGCGTGCGCGGTAGGAGCATAGTTTGCCGCCGTATCGAGAAGGTCGTTGGGAACTGTGCGGTATTTTCTCGAGATGAACAACAAGACTGCGATGCAGCTCGGAATGATTGGCCTGGGACGAATGGGCGCCAACATGGTGCGGCGACTTGTCAAGGACGGGCACCGGTGCGTAGCTTTCGACCGTTCGCCGGAAGCCGTGAAGGATTTGGGCAAAGACAATGTGATCGGGGCATCCTCGCTCGCTGATTTGGTCCAGAAACTCGCCAAGCCGCGCGCAATCTGGCTGATGGTGCCGACCGCCGCCGTGGATGCCACCATTTCAGACCTGCTGCCTTTTCTTGAACCAGGCGATATTCTCATTGACGGCGGCAATTCTTATTACATTGATGACATCCGGCGCGCCAAGCAACTTACGCCAAACGGAATTCACTATGTTGATGTGGGAACCAGCGGCGGGGTGTGGGGCTTTGAACGCGGCTATTGCATGATGATTGGGGGCGAGCCGCTGGTGGTGGGACACCTCGATCCCATTTTCGCCTCACTGGCACCCGGCATTGGCAATGTCGCACGCACGCCGGGACGCGAGAAGCTTGGTGGCACCTCCGATCTGGGTTACTTGCATTGTGGCCCGAACGGCTCCGGGCATTTCGTCAAGATGGTTCATAACGGCATCGAATACGGCATGATGGCCGCGTACGCGGAGGGCCTGGGCATCCTGCGAGGCGCAAACATCGGCAAACAGCAGGGCGAAAGCAATGCCGAGACGACGCCTCTGCGCGAGCCGGAACATTACCAATATGAACTCAATCTCGCCGACATCTCCGAGGTTTGGCGGCGCGGCAGTGTGATCGCCTCGTGGTTGCTGGATTTGACAGCGGATGCATTGAGCAAAGATCCGGCTCTCGCTGGATTTGCTGGGCGTGTATCCGACTCCGGCGAAGGCCGCTGGACCATTAAGGCGGCCATTGATGAAGGCGTGCCCGCCCCCGTGCTGACCACAGCGCTCTATGAGCGATTTAGTTCGCGCGGCGACGCCGATTTTCAGGACAAGTTGCTTTCGGCCATGCGCTATGCGTTTGGCGGGCATCTGGAAAAATCCGCAAGGTAAAGGACTGCCCGCGCATGGGCAGAACACCCCATACCGCTAGCTCGGTTGCAAACCTATTCTAATGGCATGAAAATCAAGAATTTCTCCCAAGACCAACAGCCAAAGCCCGCCGGCTCGCCATGGTCGGGCACCTCCGAGGAAATGGCCCAAAGCGAAGTCAATCCCAGGCCGTCAACCGACGAGGTGGCCCGTGCGGCGTACTTTCGTTATCTAAACGAAGGTTCGCCATCCGGACGCAGCATGCAGCACTGGCTGGAAGCCGAGGCGCACTTGATGGCAGAGATCAGCCGCGTTCACGGGTTTGAGAATTAGACGCAAAAAGGAATTCGTCTTCAATCAACTGAGAGCTTTACGATCATCTTGCCGATGTTCAATCCCTCAAAGAGGCCGAGGAATGCGCCGACCGCCTGATCGATTCCATTCACGACCGTCTCCTTGCTCTTCAACTTGCCGGCCTTGAAATACCCCCCGACTTCCGTTTCAAACTCACCCTGACGATCCAACCAATCCCGAACCAACAGCCCCTTCATCGTCAGCCGTTTGGTGATCATGTTAAACAAATTGGACGGGCCAGGGCGCGGCTTGTCGGCGTTGTAGCCGGAGATGGCGCCACAGGCGATGATCCTTCCATGCACCCGCAAAGCTTCCAGCGCGGCCTCCAGCGATTCACCTCCGACATTATCGAAGCAAACGTCAATTCCGTCAGGCGCTTCCACTTTCAGTTGCTCCACGACCGGGCCAACCTTGTAATCGAAAGCGATATCGAATCCGCATTCCTCCCGCAGAAACTGCACTTTCTCCCCTGAACCGGCCGACCCGATGACGCGGCAGCCGCGCAGCTTCGCCAATTGCCCAGCCACGCTGCCGACGGCGCCGGCGGCTCCCGAAATGAAAATGGTTTCGCCGGCCTTGACCTCCACCAAATGCAATCCGGCCCAGGCGGTCATGCCCGTCATGCCGAGCGCACCGAGGTAGACCGAAAGCGGCCGAATTTCACGGCTGACAGGATGCAGATCATCCGGCGAAGCAATGAAGTATTCCCGCCAGCCAAAGTTGGAGGTGACGGCGTCGCCATGCTTGAATTTCCTGGCGCGCGACTCGATGACTTCGCCGACAGCACGGCCGTCCAGCGGTTCGCCCAGTTCGAACGGCGAAACATAGGATTTCCGGTCGTTCATGCGTCCGCGCATGTATGGATCCACCGACATGTAGAGATTTCGAACGAGCACCTGCTGGTCTCGAAGCGGCTCCAGCGTGGTTTGGGCCAGGGTGAAGTTTGCCATCGTTGGAATTCCGATGGGGCGGGAGGCAAGCCGAATCTCACGACTGATTACATCTTTCATAATTGTCTCCTCATGTCTCCCACCTTCGTAGTTGGCACGTTTGCCGATATTGCTCCAAAGTCTCCCAGAGGATGGATTGAGCAAAATCACTTCGTCGCCGTCTAAGGGCGTCGCGGTCCGAATTGATGCCAGTCTGTTTCCTTCATCTGAATATCGAAATGGCTGGCAGCCTTTTGGATGTTGGCAAATGCGAGGTCCCGTTCCGGGTCAGTGACGCCCCGGACCTGATTGAACCTCGCCATCGCGTCGCGAACGTGCGTTGCGTCTGTCATCGGCTCTTTGCGTGTGCGCGGAAAGGCGAAGGCTGTGGCAGGCAGCGAATCCTTGTCAGCCGCGGAAAGGCGGCCAGGCGTTGTCGAGCTGGAGGCTTCCCAGGTGGGCTTCGACCTATCTTCACCTTCCATTGCTGGATTCTTCCTCATATTGATCGGTTTTAACTGGTGGGTTTCCGGCTGGCCTGGAGACTCAAATCATGCTCGGCCCCGGCCATGCCCTCATCCACCAGCCTTTCATTATCGCTTCGTCCTTCTTCATCCTCATCTTCGCTGGGAGCCGCGGCCACTTTGCCGCCGGTAGAGCCGGGAGATGGATCCCAGCGTTCGGATTCGGGGGCGGATTCAAGCGCGGCCTCTTTCGGCTCCATGTCCGGTTTGCCCGTCAATTCACGCTTGGCCTGTTCCCAATCGGATTCCGATACTTTATGTGCGGAACGCTCATCCATGGCCGCCAGTTCAGCCGCGCGCTCCCGCACCATCTTGCGGGTCACAGTGCCAATGCCAACGGAGTTTTCCGTCAGGACGCCATCCTTCAGTGGGTTTGGTTTCATGGGTCAGGAATTACCGTGCGTGATATGTTTGGTCGTTATGCGATGTCTTCATTTCGCGAGTCCCGCGCTCCTCACACAAATCGCGGGATTTCGAGAAAATATTGTCGCGCTTCTTGAATTTATGATTTGCCATGACAAGGTAGTGATTAGGCCGCAACTGGTGGAGGGTTCTTGGAAACACGGGAGGTTGGGGTGTGACCGCGAGGTTGGTCAGGGGTTCATTCATCGAGTGATTCTTTGATGGTAGCCGTCGAATCCTGCTTGTACGTTTCGGTTTCAAATAGCGGTGAACCCGGTCGCATTTGTGTTTCTCGTGCTATCCCCCCGAACAATCGCGCCTCGGCCTCCCACTCCTGTTTCTCCTCGGGTTCGGGAGATGGACCTTGGTCCGCATAACTGAAGCAGGCTTCTCCAGCCACCCCGCCCGTTGGTCGTCCAGTGTCAATCCTGCCTTGATTTAGGTGCGCAGCAGCAAGGGGCGCCACGGCAACCGATTTTGAGTGTTGGTCTTGGAAAATTTTCCACTTTTTCATCCTGGCAGAATATGATGAATAGCGGTGCATGGATATGGGGTGTTCACCCCAGTCGAAAGTTGTGTAAAATGGGCTTCTGGAGGTTTTCGATACGCTTTTTTCGTCTTGCAGACGGGCTTCACGGCCGTCGACCGTGCTCGGATTCTGACCTTTTCACCGGGCCTCACCCGGAAGTCCTTTGAATGGATCTTCATCTTCATTGTTTCTGCGTTGCTTGCCCGCCCAACACTTCGAAGCTATTTCTTGTGGACAACGCCTCAAAGCCGGCGATCACGTCGAACAGTTCCTCGTCGATGCCCGCCTGGCGTATTTGGTGGAAGGTGGTGTGGAGAGTCTCCAACAAATCATCAATGTTCTTATCGGCGCGTTCCATCGCGGCCAGGCGGCTCGCGTTCTCGCTGGCAAGGGATTCGGCACAGGCGCGGAAGAGTGAGATGAACAGGTATTCGCGGATGAGCGCTCGCAAAGTCACGATGCCGCTGCACATCACCTCGGGCAGCATCTTTGTCGGCCAAGCAAGTTTGGACAGACCATTTTGCCATTGCGCGTCAAGCGGCAACAATCTCTGGCTGACCGGCTCGTAGAGCGCCCCGGCTTTCGGGCGGTTGTGGAAGACATAGAGGCGCGCATACTCGCCTTTGGCCCGACGGGCTTCGCTTTCGATCTGAATCTGTCCGACGAGCGGGGTGATGGCCTGCACAGAATTCGGCACGGCAAAGATGCCTATCACCGGCAGCCCCGCGTCCGCCAAACGGGCATGGACGCGCTCACCCACCGCCCAGACTTCGGGTTTGCCAGGCAAAGCAGCGAGGGTTTTGACGGCAAAATCGGCCACCACGTCGTTAAACTGACCCACCAATCCTTGATCAGAGCCGAAAACGACCGCGCCAATGGCGCCGGCGTCGGTTTGTCCTTTTCGTTTTACTATCGGAACCGCTGACCCGCTTTCCCGAAAACACGCCCCCAGTCCCAGTTCCACGGTGCGATAATAGTCGCCCAACGCGCGTACGGATTTATCGTATTGGCCGATGCTCGAAGCGGCCAAAGCTTTCATCGTGCGAACGACGGATTGAAGATCGCCGGCACTGCTGATCTTGCGGGTCAAACTCGCCGTGTTTTCGCTCATGGCTTCTCCTTGGGGCCAGTCTCCGCGGGTTCAACTTTCGCCGGCGGTTCCGGCTTGGATTCGATTCCAGGTTTAGTCTCTGCCTTAATTTCAGGATCGGGTTTGGGTTTGGCCTCCTCCTTGGGTTTATCATCGGCCTTGTCTTTGAAATCGCCTTTCGTTTCAGCTTTCGGCTCGACCTTAACGCCAGGTTTGGTTTCAGGCTTAACTTCTGGTTTGGGGTCCGGCTTGGGTTGGAAAGGCACGAGCGCTTGACGGGCGATTTCTATTATCCCCTTTTTATCCTCGTCACTCAATTTTGCAGCGGTTTCAAATCGCGCACTGATCTCCGCCGGGATGTTAGCCGCAGCATCGCGCACAGTGCGCCCGGCGGCCGTCATCTGGTCAAGCGGCACTGGGTCGAACAGGTTCGCGGTCAATGCCAGCAGGACGGTAATCTGTGCGGGCACCGCCAGCGGGGCGGATTCGGGCTGCTTGAGACAGGCGCGGATTCGCCGTCCATGCTCAATGATCTTGCGCGTGTCGTCATCCAGACGGGCGCCGAAGCGCGCGAAGGTTTCGAGTTCCTCGAATTGGGCGTAGGCGAGCTTGAGGTCGCCCGCGACCGCGCGGTAAGCCGCCCATTGGGCCTCGCCGCCAACGCGCGAAACCGATTTCCCCACGTCCACCGCCGGCAGCACGCCCAATTCAAACAATGACGGCGAAAGATAAATCTGCCCGTCGGTGATTGAGATAAGGTTTGTCGGAATATAAGTGGAAATGTCTTGCGCTTCGGTCTCGATAATCGGCAGCGCAGTGAGCGATCCGCCCCCGCGCTCTTTGCTCAGATGCGTCGCCCGTTCCAGCATCCGGGAATGAATATAGAAAATGTCGCCGGGAAACGCCTCGCGCCCGGGAGGACGGCGCAAGAGAAGCGATAATTCGCGATACGCTTCGGCGTGCTGAGTCAGATTGTCGTAAACAATCAGCACGTCACGGCCCTTTTCCATGAAATATTCGGCTATGCTGGTGGCGACGTACGGCGTGACATAGGTGAGGCCGGGTGCGTCGTTCCCTTCGGCGACCACCACCACGGTATAATCCATCGCCCCCTTTTCGCGGAGGTTCGCTATGACCTTGGCGACAGCGGAAGCACGCTGGCCGATGGCACAATAAACGCAGATCACATCCTTCCCGCGCTGGTTCAAAATGCTGTCCAGGGCAATGGCCGTCTTGCCCGTCTGGCGATCACCCAGAATCAATTCGCGCTGGCCCCGCCCGATGGGTACGAGCGCGTCAATGACCATCAGTCCAGTCTGGAGCGGCACCGTGACCGGCGCGCGGTC
>Ga0187888_1004016_pt1 | contig 11088 bp, 9 predicted proteins | sample June2016WEW_7_40_FD_132987 | JGI IMG/M metagenome (GOLD analysis project Ga0187888, IMG submission 132987) | Peatland microbial communities from SPRUCE experiment site at the Marcell Experimental Forest, Minnesota, USA - June2016WEW_7_40 | ecosystem: Environmental > Terrestrial > Soil > Wetlands... | reverse complement strand
CTCCGCCCTCCGGGCTCCGCAGGGCTCCGCTACGGGCAAGGCCGGCGAAAGACCAAAGCCAGAACAACCTCACAGCAATAAGTTCGAAAAGGGGACATTTCTAAAGAGCTTTGACACACCTGCATTTTTCGCTTGACAACAGACCTGGGCTATGATAGCCTATGGTAGTCGTCGATGTTGGACGTTTTGTCGCAGGGGAGCGAGGGGATGCTCGGACGGGAAGGTAAGGCGGGGTGGTTGAGGCAAGCAGGTGCTGGTTTGGTCTCGACTCCAGCTAACCAGCCCCACGGTTGCACCACCTCCCCTCATGGAGGAGGGGAATTGCTGGGCGGGTTCCCCTCCTTGGTTAAGGAGGGGTTGGGGGTGGTCGTGCCACGTCGGAGTCCCACGGATAGGCAGCCCGGTTTGACGCGAAGCCGCAATCTAGGCCAAGGTCGCGACGAAGAACGGAGACTTCTGCTTTGCGTCTCGGCGAGAGCTGTTTCGGTTTTCCCGGACACTGCCTCGCGCTCGGCCGGTCGTGTCCGAGGGACTGTGACGATATGCAAAAACGGAGGGAACAAAGCCAAGAAGTCTTTGAAAACAAAGGAAATCAGTATCGAAACGAACCCAAGACGTGCCAGCTTCGAGTTTAGAACGAGTGTTTCAAACACGTGTTTCAAGCGATTGTATGAATCGCCCCCGCGTCGTATTTATTCGGGGAGTGGGATGCTGCCGCGGCTAGTTTGACGCGGAGCCAAACCGGGGTGCGCGATAAAGCGCGGCAAACCGCGAAAAGCGTGGAAACAAAGCCAAGGAGTACTTGAAAACAAATGACTTAAGTTTTTGAGATGTTGCGACTGATGCGGTTCTTGCGTGTCAGCAAGCACAGTTTTCGACGGGGGTGTACTTGAGGCGAACTGATCCAAACAGGTTTTCCGGTCTTAACGTTGCAGTTGTCGCGATCGTGGCCTGGTGCGCACTGGTCATGCCCGTCGCCGCGTGGCCCGCGCCGCCCTCTCTGAGATTCCAAATCTCTTTTGCAGCTTCCACTCACGCTGAGCCCATCACCGGCCGCGTTTTTGTGGTGATTTCGAACCGCGAAACGCCGGAACCACGGTCGCAGGTCGGCTTCTGGGGCGACGCGTCGCCGCTGTTCGGCGCGGACGTCGACCAACTCAGGCCCGGCCAGACGGCTATGATTGACGGCGCGACGCTCGGTTACCCGCCCTCGAGCCTCGCCGATATTCCCGCCGGCGATTATTACGTTCAGGCGCTCCTGAATATTTATACGCAGTGCCACCGCGGCGACGGGCATACCATTTGGGTCCACCTCGACCAGTGGGAGGGCCAGCAGTTCAACCGCTCCCCCGGCAACCTCTACAGCGAAGTTCAGAAGGTGCACCTCGATCCCAACGCCGGCTACGACGTCCGTCTCAGCCTGGCGAAGGTGATCCCGCCGGTAGAAATCCCCCTCGACACCGAGTGGGTGAAGCACATTAAGATTCAGAGCAACCTGCTGACGAAATTCTGGGGCCAGCCGATTTATCTCGGGGCCACGGTGCTGTTGCCCAAAGGATACGACTCACATCCCTCCGTATCTTATCCGGTGCTCTACGAGCAGGGCCATTTCGGCCTCCGCCCGCCCATGGGATTCACCACCCGCAATGAGGGATCGTCCGAGCTCGCCAAAGTCCGCCTCGCTCAGTACAATCGCGAAAGCGGCTACGAATTTTATCAGGCATGGGGCTCCGGCAATTTTCCCCGCATGCTGATCGTGACCTTTCAACACCCCACGCCTTATTTTGACGACTCGTACGCTGTGAACTCCGTTAACAACGGCCCCTACGGCGACGCGATCCTGACCGAACTGATCCCCTACCTTGAGACGCACTTCCGCATGATCCGCAAGCCTTACGCGCGCGTGCTTTCGGGCGGCTCGACAGGCGGCTGGGAGTCGCTGGCGCTGCAGCTTTATCATCCGGACTTCTTTGACGGCACCTGGACCCTTTACCCCGATCCTATTAGCTTCGAGCATTATCAGCTCGTGAATATATACAAAGATGATAATGCCTTTTTCGAGCCGGGCCACACCTGGCTGCGGGCCTGGCGGCCGCTGATGCGCACCGCCGAAGGCCAGGTGGAAACGACCATGGCGGAGATGAGCCGGCTCGAAGCGGTGCTGGGCAGCCACGGGCGCTCCGCCCAGCAACTGGAAATCTGGGAGGCGGCCTACGGACCGGTGGGCGACGACGGTTATCCCAAGCCCCTGTGGGATAAGCTGACCGGCAAGATCGATCGCGGCGTCGCAGACTACATGCGCGACCACGGCTACGACCTCACCGCGTACCTCAAACAGAATTGGCCGCGTATCGGGCCGCAACTCGTGGGAAAGATTCACCTCGACGTCGGCGATATGGACAACTTTTATCTCAATCTCGCTGTTTATGATTTGCAGGACTTCCTCAAAACCACGCGCGACCCGCATTACGAAGGCAGCTTTGAGTTCGGGCGCCCTGAGAAGGGCCACGGCTGGCAATCCCTGACGCAGGAAAACCTGATTCGCACCATGGCTGATCACATCACCAAGAACGCGCCCGCAGGCGAGGCCGCCACGGCGTGGAAATACAATTGAGCGCCGCGCTCACATCGGGTGTGTGAAGTACCAACCCGCCAGGAGCACGTCGTAGCCGACCGCTACGGCCACGCAAATCCCGAACGTCTTCCCGAGGAATTTCCCGGTCACCTGCTTACGCCAGGCTCGATAGCAAACCACGGCAAGCAGAATCTCCATCAGGATTGACAAGCCGTGGAGCGGAGTATCCATCGGCGGCGTAGGTTTTCCCGTCAGGGAGCCGAACAGGACACCGAACTCGCCGAAGAAGCCGCCCAACAGGATGGCCAGTATAAACCGCAGCGGCGGCGTGACGATCCCCAGCATATAACTGAAACGGTCTTCGCCAAAGAAGACGAGTAAGGCGATGGCCAGGTAGATCAAGGATTTCAAGATCTCAAAGCTGAAGTAGTGGGGCATGGCGAAAGCCCCGGCGACAATCACAATCACGGTAAGAAATGCGATAAGGAAAACCCATCTGTCAGACATGGAGCACTCCTTCGCGAGTCGATAGGGAACTCGTATCCAATCGGGCGAGCGGCGCTCTCATGGCGTGGGGGCGCGTGCTCGCTCCCTGCTCGACTGTTTGGGGCTGACAAGTCCTCATCGGTCTAAGCCGGACCTTGGGCTAAGCGTTCGAGGGTTCGCTTTCACGTATACGATTATTCTAACACAGGAGTGCGGCCCGTCAGGCGAGCATCATCCGCATCGGCTCCAAGGTGCGTGTGAAAGGATTGATAAACAGCCCAAGTTCTTCGAGAGTGATGGCGCCGAGGAGCGCGTCGTCACCGGGTTCTCCGAGAATGACTGGCGTGTGACCGTCGCCCTGGGGAAGGGAAATGAGACATTCGGAAACTTGGCGTTCGATAATGCTCCCGTCCGCAAGTGTGAATCGAACCGAGCGTTTTGGAACGAGCCCGAGCGGCGGCCAGACGTCGTGCGGAAGCAATGTGTAGGTCGCTCCGCTGTCGACCAGGAACTGCAATCGTGCATGCCGCCCGTTGGGCCCCGTGACCGTGCCCTCAACAAACACTATCCCCATGGCGACACTTCCTTTCCGCAATCCTTTCCATGGGGCTAGTATAACACGCACCGACCAAGACGATCAGCGCGCGCGGCCACTACGGTTGTCTTTTATGGACCGCGCTAATGACTTGCGGCTAAGTTGTGGAACGCGAATTCCTTCTCGACGCCTTCGAAAGGCTGTCCATCAATTTCAACGTAAGGGTAGATGAAATAATTCAGGGGCGGACCATCCTGTTTGGGTTGGAGCACCACGTCTCGTCCCACGGAGAACTGCACGCGATTATCGTCAAGTGACCCGGAGAAGTAATCGTGCTTCGCGGGATCTTTCCAAGCCTCGGAGATGTCCACCGGAACCCAGCCCGGGCCATTGACAAAGAACTCAGCCCAGCAGTGATAGCCGGGCACAGTGCCCTCGTTGGCGGCGGGCAAAGGAAAACCGATTTCGAACCGGGCGGGAATTCCCTCCGCTCGCGCCAGCGAGATGAAAAGCGAATGGAAATCTGTGCAGTTGCCGTGCTTGCTGTCGCACACCCAGAGCGAATCGCCGCGTCCCCAGCCGGTGCCGGACTTGTCGTAGCGCACGGTGTGGAAGACGTAGTCGTAGAGCGCATGCGCCTTCCGGACCGTGCCCTCGATGCCGCGCGTGTTGTCGTCGGCCAACTCCTTGAGCTTCCCTTGCACGGGAACCAGGCGATCCGGTTGGAGGAAACGCGCGATGGGCTCAGGGAATGCGCCGCCGGCACTTCCCTTTTCCTTGAGCAGATTCTCGAAGCCGCCTTGAGAGTACTCCCTGCGTGTTACTTGGTACTCGATCCTGAACTCGGCTGAATCAGAGGAGGGGTGAAGCATTTCGGCGTAGAGGATCCGATTGCCAAACACCGGTTCCCGCGTTTCGCGCAGCGGAATCGTTCCGGTCATTTTCCTCAAAGACACCGTCTGGTTCTTATCTGAAGCGGGGCAGGGCATCCAGATGCGCACCCGCCCTGCGCCCCTGGGAATGGCTTTGAGCGACACGTGATACTCGAACAGAAAGGTCCGCGAGGGAGGCGATGACGAACTCGGCCGAGACATGACAACGGTCGATGCCAACAGGACGAACAGGCAAGAAACCACAACAGCACGCTTCGGCTTCATAAAATCCTCCGAGTCAGGAAACTGCGTTGAGATGTCGGGATGGATAGCAATCGGCCCGCGATCGACGGGTCATGCTCAAGTGAAACCGCTGCCGAAGCCGGCATGCTCTGCAATGGGATGAGGCATCATTCAGCCCTGCGCCGCGAAGTCAGTGTGCAGCTTCGCCAACGTATCTTCCGTGGCATTCATCTTAACATGGCATCGGGCTAACTCGCGCGAGTAGAATCTGATACTATCACTCGGTTGGCGAGGCAAATCGGACTGCCGCAAGGGGAAGGGAATCAAACCATGTCAATCACCAGGCGTAAATTCTTGGGAAAGACCGTCAGCGCCGGCGCGAGCATCACGGCCTTACAGGTTTTCGGGTCAACTTCGGCCTTGACAGCGGCTCCCGGAAACCCCGCTGATTCGAACGCGCGGGAGGAGCGGATGGCATTCACGCCCGCGACCGCCTATCGGCCGTATGTATCGAAGCCCGCCAACACCGCGGATGCGATGACGTGGGTGCAGGTGGACCTGCGTGCGCGTAAGCCAATCGAAATGGTGAAGCTCTACCCGGCCGTCGCGTTGGGACAGGAAACAGGTTACGGCACGGGGAACAATGAGGGTTTCCCCGTTCGGTTCAAGATCGAAGCCTCCGACGACGTGGAGTTCAAGGCTGCCCATCTTATTGCGGACTACACCGGCGCTGACTGCCCTAATCCGGGCGATTGGATTACTCGCTATCCCGCGCACGGGGTCGAGGGTCGCTACGTGCGATTGACGGTTCCCCGCTTAAGAGCCCGCAAACCCGATGTCTTCGATTTTTCCATTTCGAAAATTGATGTGCTGTCCGGAGGAAAGGACGTCGCGCAGGGTTGTCCCGTGACCGCCGACACGGTTTACGGCAACTCGGGCCTGGCGGTTTTAACGCGTCCGCCGCGCCCCATGGGAGAAGGCATCATCACCGATCATCCCGAAAACGTAATTCCGGCGCGCGACTGGAAGCCTGTTGCTTACAAGGCGAGCACGCCATTAAAGGGAGTGCGCCTCGAGGACGGGTTGTTCAAGACCGCCGTGGAGAACAACATCGGCTATCTGCTCAACTCCTTTACCGTGGACGAAATGCTGCGCCAATTCCGCGCGCGAGCCGGTAAGCCGAATCCGCCGGGACTCAGAAAGCCGGACAAGTTCTGGGAGGACGACCTTGCCGGATCGTGCGCGGGGCGATTCCTGATGGGCGCCGCGAATACGCTGCGCTGGGTCGATCACCCGGAACTTCGCCGCCGCATGGATGAGTTAGTGGATGGCATCGCCGACTGCCGCCAGCCCAACGGCTATATCATGGCTTATCCCGAAGGATCGATCTTCCATTCCGAGCGCGCTGCATACACTCGCTCCTGGGTGACTCACGGACTCATCGAAGCCGGTTACACCGGCAATCCCAAAGCGTTCGGCTTGCTGCGCGGATACTACGACTGGTACGATTTTTGTCCCTATTTGCCCAAGCTGCTGCGCGGCGCCGCCCAGGGTGTCCAGGGAATGATTGCGAACACGCGAATGTCCTTCACCCCGGCTGGCAAACCTGAGGACCTGCAGGTTGTGCAGCGCTATTTCCAGGAGAATTACTGGCTCGAGGGATTGGCCCGGCGTGAGGAACTCATGGTGTGGCAGTACCCGTACGATCGCCCGCACTGTTATCTGATTACGGATTTTGAGGCCTACCTGGACCTTTACCGCGCCACCGGCAATCGGCGTTATCTCGATGCCATGCTCGGCGCGTGGGATTTATACCATGATCAATGGGAGCACGTCGGCGGCACCATGGCCATCTGCGAGATGGGAGAGTATCCGCCTAAATCCTACGAGTTATATACGAGCACCGGCGAACTATGTGGCAGTGTCTTTTGGACGAAATTCAACCAGCGCTTGCATCTGCTTTATCCCGAGCAGGAAAAGTATGTCAGCGAGATCGAGAAGTCCATTTATAACGTTGCGCTCGCCAATCAGGTGGGGACAAGGGGCATCATGTATCATGCCAAGCTGGTGGGCCCGAAAGACGACTCGGTGGGTATCTCCATCAACACCTGTTGCGAAGGGCAGGGGACGCGGATGCTCGGGTCACTGCCGGAGTACATCTATACAATTGCACCGGACGGCCTCTACGTTGACTTATTTGAGCCCTCCAGTATTACCTGCTCGATGAGCGGAAATACACTCGAGCTGAAAGCGACAACCCGCTTCCCGTTCCATCCCGACGTGCAACTGCGTCTCGCGGCCGCTCCGCCCTCGCCCGCCAAGATCCGGGTGCGCGTGCCGAGTTGGGCGGCACACGAAATGCCGATTCAGATCAATGGCAACATAGCTGCCAGCGGCACACCCGGCAGCTACGTCACCCTGGATAGAACTTGGTCCGAGGGCGATACCATCACCTTCCGCCTGCCCATGGAATTCAAGCTCACGCGTTATACGGGGGTGGATCAGATCGCCGGCCACGGGCGCTTCGCGCTCGAGTACGGCCCGGTCCTGCTGGCGATTCTTGGTTCGTCGGACGCCCGCCTGGTGCTGCGGAATGGCGAGCGCCATGAGGATCTCGTGAAACAGCTTAAGCCCAAGAGTGGACAGCCGCTGCACTTCACGCTCGAGGCAAACGCTGCACAAGAGTACGTCCCGTACTGGGAAGTGCCTTACAAGGCGGCGTTCACTTGTTATCCGATTGTGGACCAGGAGAAAGGCTAAAGGGAAAAGTGTAAAGGCTAAAAGGTGAAGTATAAAGGCTTAGCTTCGGCACGAGTGATATCTATGATGAGCTACCGCATCCGAGATGACTTAAGGACCACGCTCTACCTTTAGCCTTTATCTTTTATCCTTTACCCTTTTTAAATCGCTTGGCCCGGCGCGACCGCGAGACGAAGGCGTTGCTGAAGCCGCAGTTTGATCTCTTCCTGGGTTTGAACCTTGCGCTGCTTCTCGAGTTGAAGCTTGAGTTGCTCTTTGAGCTGTTCCTGGACGGCCTGCCGGTACTTCTCGGCGGCATGCTGCATTTGATCCGACAGCAGCCGCTGCTGATCGCCCAGGTGTTCTTGAGCCTGTTGCAGAGCGAGTTGGGCCGCAGCCATCTGTTTCTTGGCTTCCGCTTGAACGCGTTGCCACTCGCCCTGATCAATCCCGAAACCGGCTGTCTCTTTGCCGTGCTCGAAAAGCTCCGGTCTCTTCAGTTCTACCGGCAATGTCTGCTCGTGATGATCCCGCACGACGGTCAGGTTGAGTTTTCTTGCCTCTTCCCCGGATTTCAGTTCGACAGCCTTGCGCAATTCCGCAACCGTCGCCACGTCCTTCCCGTCTACAGCAACGATGACGTCTCCCGCCTTCAGGCCCGCTTGCGCCGCAGGACTACCGGCCACCACCTCGCTTACCAGGACGCCCTTGCCCTGCTTGACACCGAAATAGCCTGCAAGCTGGCTTGTCAACTCTTCGCCGGTAACTCCGAGGGTCGGGCGCCCACTGAACATAAAGGTGAAGTTGCGGTCGTTAAAAGGCGCCATTAAGCCGGGATTGATTTCGATTTGCGGAATGTTCACATCGGGGGCCTGAAAATGGAAGTTGCTGGTGTGAGCTTGCAGCTTGGCGCTCAGGGTTCGAGCTTGGCCGTCGCGGATGACCTGCAAGCTGAGGGTACGTCCCGGAGGGGTCTCGCGAATCAGGCGGCGCAACTGGGCCGCGCTCCGCACGCGCTCACCCGCGAACTCGATGATCACATCGCCCTTTTGCAAGCCCGCCTTGGCCGCAGCGCTCGCCTCGTCAACACCTGCCACCAGCGCGCCGTACTCGCCGGGAAGTTTCAACTCCCGCGCCTTCTCCGCCGTCACGTCTTTCAACTGGACACCCAGCCAGGCGTTTCGATCGAGCGTGGCGGACTGAATCAGGGCGTCCTCAAGGGGAGAATCGGGCGCATCCGGCGGTTCGGGCGGTTCCGGCGCCTCCTGACTACGGCAGATACTCACACTCACCAGCAAGATCAACGTTGACAGCAGCAGCCCCATCGCGAAATTCCGTTTCATGCTATGCCTCCCAATGCAAACAGTTTCAGGCCGGCGAAATTCCACACCAACCACCCCTCGCCCCTCCTTATCAAGGAGGGGAATCAACTCCAAGCTCCCCTCCTCTTTGAGGAGGGGCCGGGGGCGGTGCCCGTTGGCCACCGCCCCTACTCACTGCTCTTAGACGCGGCTCGTCTCACTTCGTAATCGAAGCTACAAGAGATCATCTCGCTCGGCGACGCGAATCGTGCCCCGCACGGTCCGCAGCGCAACCGTCACGCCACCCAGGCCAAGACGCGTCCGGCGCGTCCTGTCTCCGGGCACGGTACTGGCCTGAAAGGCGTAGTTTCCTTGGATCGACCCGTCCAGCGTGCTAAGTTCGAGATCCGCATTCGGCCGAGGGGGAAGGAGCAGGTCGATGTTGCCATTCACCGTGTCCATGAGCAAAGGGCGCGTACCTGCGGGCAGGGCTTTGAGTGAGACCAGAATGCTTCCCGTCAGCGTCCTGGCCGTAACGCGGCCCGTCACGCTCATCTCCACGATGTTTCCGCTCAACGTGCGCGCGTCCACCGAACCTTCAACGCTATGTACCGCGATGTTGCCCTCCACGGTGCGCAGCGTAGCAAGTTGGACCTGGCGCGGCACGCGCAACCGATAATCGACCCGCACTGGCTTGTCCATGTGGGGCGGGTAGACGGTCCTGAATGCCAGGCTCTCAATCCCCATTTCGGTCACCACGCGCACATCTTCCAGATGGTCGTCCGGATCTTTCCCGATTTTTGCCGCCGTAATCTCGACTTCGGCGCGATCCCATCCCTCGACGCTGATCTCGCCCTGAACGTTCTCGACCGACACGCTTCCTCCGGCGGGGAGAGGGTAGAGGCCGTACCAGGCGCGTTCGAGTTGCTGCGAGGCCGCGAGGCTGACAGCGAAAGCCATTCCGAGGCAGAGGAAAAGGCAGGTGATCACAGGCCTTGGAAGCCGCGAGCGGCTAATTCTCGTCACGTTCATCCTCCCTTTCCTTTTGCTTCTGCTGGCGTTCCTGCTGGCGCTCGCGCTCTCGCTGCGCTTTTTCCGCCGCGTGTTGCTGCATGCGATTCCAGGCGGTATCTTCGCGGCTCTTGATTTCCTGCAGGCTGCGCGCGTCGATTTTGCGAATCTCAATGTTCCCGGCCACGGTTCGAATGCGCAAAACCTCACCGCCGCCGTTCAAGGTTCCATGGCCGCGAATCGTACGCTCACTGAAATCCTCTTTGTCGCCCAGAATGCTCAACGGAAAATCGGTAACAATATGATGGCCGGCGGCAGCGTCGATGGCGGCGTCGATCGTCAAAGAGAGATTTATAGGTAGATAGACGTAAACGTCCCCCATCGAGCTCTCGAGCTGCGACGCCAGAAAGGTCTTGGTGTTGGCGTCGAACTCCGCCACGATTCTTCCCGCGGAGGTATTGGCCCGGGCGCCGGCGCCGAGCTGCAAGAGGTCAATGCTGCCCCCTGTCGTCTCCGCCACCACCCGCCCGCGCGCTCCGCGAAGCACGATGTTTCCTCCGGCGGTCTGCGCCCGCACGCTGCCCACGGTCGGCCCAACTTGAATCTGTCCGCCCGCCGTCTCCGCCATGACTTGGCCGCCGGCGCCTGCAATCACAATATCGCCGCCCGCCGTCTCCGTGCGCAGCGTCCCGTCGACTTGCCCCACTTCGATCTCGCCGCCGCTGGTTTCAATGGTGCCGTCGCCCCTCACATTACCGATATGAATGTTGCCGCCGGCGGTGCGGACTTCCGCGCGAACGCCAAGGTTCCCCAAGCTGATGTTGCCGCCTGCTGTTTCCACCCGGACAGCGCCGTCAATATCCCCGGCGTGAATATCGCCGCCCGCGGTGGTCAGCCTCGCCTCGCCTTGCAGGGCGCCATCGAGGTCGATATCGCCCCCTCTCGTCTCAACGTCCAGATTGAAATGCGCGGGAACCTTGATATCGAATTCCACTCCCATGGAGCCGTCGTGATGCCTCGAACCGCCAAACTCCGCGCTCACGTAGACGCCGGTGCTTTCGACCAAACGAGCGCTGAGGTGGAAGGCGTCGAAGACACGGCGCGCCCGCTCCTCGTTGCCATTGAAAACGCGCACCACCGCGCGACCCTCGAGCTGATTGCCCGCTCCGGGGGTGATTTCCACCGAGCCCATGTCGGCGCGCAGAATCAGTTTGCCGCCTTCGCGCGCCGGAGACGTCCAGGTGTAGGTCTCCGTCCAGGCGTTCCCGCGCCGCACGGGCGCGCCTCGCTGTTCATTGAGTTGTGCAAGGGCTGGCCAGGGCAAGG
>Ga0187888_1004013_pt1 | contig 11092 bp, 7 predicted proteins | sample June2016WEW_7_40_FD_132987 | JGI IMG/M metagenome (GOLD analysis project Ga0187888, IMG submission 132987) | Peatland microbial communities from SPRUCE experiment site at the Marcell Experimental Forest, Minnesota, USA - June2016WEW_7_40 | ecosystem: Environmental > Terrestrial > Soil > Wetlands... | reverse complement strand
TGCGGGAGAGGGTAGGGAGAGGGGTCGCTACAGTCAGCTCGACCCTTCGGACAAGGTGATTGGCCGTGCCCAGCCCCCCTCACCCCAACCCTCTCCCGCGAGGGGAGAGGGAGCCCGAAGTTCCTTCGGCCAAGTGTGTTATTGCTAATTCAACGGTATTGGGATTAAGGCGGGCAGTCAGTGGACCACGGCCACGATGGCTGGAGCGGGTTTCATTTGCCAGGTCGCGTGCCTGTTACGCGAGGGGTAGCTCGGCTCGAAGCTCCCCGGGTGTCTTGTACATGGTTCTACTCGCCGGGGAATCGGTCTGGTAGCCGCATCGGCTCCAGAAGAGTGGAGCTGGTCACCTCCCGGCCGTCCCTTGGAAGCACGAACGCACCAAGAGCCGTGTCATCCACGATAAAGGGACCCGGCAGGCGTTCTTCCTGAATCTCGGTCGCGAAGCTCTTCTGCGGGGAGCCCTGGGCCGGATCCTCGACGAGAAACGATCTCAGGGCTTGTTGGACGACGGCTTCCTCGTTCGGAAACTGGCCGTCCTCAACCATTTTTCGCAGCAACCGCTCTAGGTCGTCAGTAAGAGCAACATTCATGAGGCTTGATCCTTGCAAGCTTGGGGCTTCCGCAAGATCCCTCTATCGTTCCCGCAACCTCGCTGACAACAGGGGCATTCTTCGTCGGTTCCTCGAAACGCCAAACCGGATCATTTTGCCGGAGCGAGACAGATTTCCGCGCCTCGCTGGGCACAAACCTATTATACCGAATTCTGCTCCACAGAGCATTGCCTCAAACGGGCAAGCCGAGCTGCGGGCTTCCCCCGACCTCGCGCCCGGTCAGATCACGGCACTCGCCCTGAGCTTCGCCTACCCGATGATCCGCAAAGCCGATTAGAATGATGCGGCCAGGGGACGTACGGCCCAGCGGAGGGACCGCGGGCGCGGGGAACTGAGGCTTTGCGATGGCAGCCATGACGAACTCAAACTTTGAGCCGCTCGGCAGGGTCCGCACCAAGATCGTGGCGACTCTCGGGCCGGCGTCGCGAGATCCGGCCACGCTCAGGAAGCTGGTCGAGGCGGGGGTGGACGTCTTCCGGCTCAACTTCTCGCACGCCTCTCATGATGAGCACTCGGCCACGCTGCAGGCGATCCGCAAGATCGGCGAGGAGTCGGGCCGTCAGCTCGCGGTGCTCCAGGACCTTTGCGGGCCCAAGATCCGGCTGGGCGACATTCCCGGCGACGTTGTCGAATGCGACTTCGGGGCCGAGTTCTGCCTGGCCGCTGAACGAAAGGAGGGCGACGATCCCCATCAGTTGACCTGTACCTGCAAGACGCTGACCGACGACCTGGAGATCGGCCAGAGCGTCCTGTTCGCCGATGGGACCGTCGCGATGGACGTGATCGAGCGCGGTCCCGGCTGGGCCCACCTCAAGGTGACGCTGCCGGGGCGGATCCGGTCGCACCAGGGCATCAACGTCCCGAGCGCCGCGTTGAGCGTGGCGGCGCTCACCGACAAGGACCTTGTCGACCTTGACTGGACTGCCCAGCATGGCGTCGAGTATGTCGGCCTCTCGTTTGTGCGGCAGGTTGAAGATATCACCAGGCTGCGCGAGGAGCTCGACCGTCGCAAGATTCGCGCCCGGATCGTGGCCAAGATCGAGAAGCCCCAGGCCGTGGCCAACCTCGAGGCCATCGTCGCCGAGGCGGATGCGGTGATGGTGGCCCGTGGTGACCTGGGCGTCGAGATCGACGTGTCCAGGGTGCCCGCCGTGCAGAAACAGATCATCGCCACCTGCCACAAGGCGCGCATCCCCGTGATCACGGCGACCCAGATGCTCAACAGCATGGAATCGTCGAGCCGTCCCACCCGGGCCGAGGCCAGCGACGTCTTCAATGCGGTACTCGACGGCACCGACGCCGTGATGCTTTCGGGAGAGACGGCCATCGGTCAGTATCCCGTCGAGTCTGTCGCCACCATGAGCCAGATCGCCCGCGAGGCAGAGAACCTCATGTTTTCGGAGTTCCGCCTGAACGCCCCGTGGACATGGTCGGTGGACAACTGGCCGGGAGCGAACGGGCGCGGTCACGAGGCGACCCCACGCGTGGCCCGGGCCGGCCAGGTCTTGCCGGTGACCGACGCTGTCGTGGAGGCGGCCAGCGCGGTCTGCCGGCGGCTGAACGCCGCGCTTCTCGTCGTGGCCACGCATTCCGGTCGCACGGCGCTTGCCTCCTCGAAGCAGCGCAACGCCACGCCGACCCTGGCCCTGACCGACGATCTCGAAGCCGCCCGCGCCATGGGCCTTTACTGGGGCGTCACCGCCTTGCACATCCCGGATCTGTTCGAGACCGGCCAGGTTCTGGCCTGGGCCGACGAATGGTGCCGGGCCAACGACCTGATCGCCTCGGGCGATCGCGTCGTCATCGTCCGGGGCGTCATTCCCAACAATCCCAATCACAATGCCCTGCTCGTGCACGAGGTGGAATGATCTGCATGTGGCCCAGCGCGAACGCCAACGCCGCCTGGGGTCGCCCGTGGAACAGCGTGGACGCCGGTCCCAAGCGCGATCTGCTGGGCGAGCTGGCCACGGCGGTTCGCAGAAAGCCGGGTATGCACATGGGCTTTTACTACTCACTGTATGAGTGGTTCAACCCCCTGTGGTTGACGAACAAACCGGCCTACGTCACCGAGCATATGCATCCCCAGTTCAAGGACGTCGTCACGCGCTATTCTCCCGATATCACCTTCAGCGACGGCGAGTGGGATCTGACCTCCGCCGAATGGAAGAGCCCGGAATTGCTGGCGTGGCTCTTCAATGAGTCGCCCTGCAAGGACACGGTCGTGGTCGATGATCGCTGGGGCAAGGAGTGCCGCCACCATCACGGCACCTATTACACCACCGAATACGGAGCCGGCATGAAGGACGCCTCCCATCCCTGGGAGGAAAGCCGCGGCATGGCCTATTCCTACGGGTACAACCGCGCGGAACGCATCGAAGACTACAAGACGGCCCAGGAATTCGTCCTCACGCTGGTGGACCTGGTCAGCCGTGGCGGCAACTTCCTGCTCGATATCGGCCCGTGCGCCGATGGCACCATTCCGCCTGTCATGGAAGAACGCCTGCTGCAAATGGGCGACTGGCTAAGCGTCAACGGCGAGGCAATCTACCGCGCCCTACGCCGGACGCGATTGCCAGTGGACCGAAGGCAAGCGCCCGGGGCAGGGCTACGGCGAGTTCCGTGAAGAGTATAAATTGTTGAAGCAGATCGGCGCGCAACCCAAAGATGGTCAGGCCGTCAAACAGGTCTTCTTCACGCGCAAGGGAACCACCCTCTATGCCATCACGCCCTACTGGCCGGCGCGTGAACTGGTCCTCCGCAACATCAAGACGAGCCCGAGAACGAGAGTGACGATACTCGGCGTTGCAGACAGGCTCGGAATTACCGCAGGGGATAACGCGGTCAGGATTCGCGTGCCGGAGCTGAGCGTGGGAGCCCTTCCGTGTCAGCACGCCTACACATTCAAGATCACGGATTCGGAACTCATGCCGGAATGAAACTGCTTATATATTACATATGCTGGGTTGATCCCCGACGCTTAAGCTGGGACCCGCGAATCGATCACCTGGAGAATCCAAGACGAGTCAGTTCGCGTTCGATCAGCTCGAGGTTCCAGATCTCGATCATCGGTTCGTTTCCGTCGCTGCTGCTGGCCAGGCGCTGGCCACGGGGGTCGAAAACGACGTTTCTGACCATCCCGCGCTGGCCGGGAAGCCGCAACGCGAATTGCGGGAATGCGGGATTGGCAACCGACCAGAGGAAAATCTGCCCCTGTGGCGAGCCAACCGCCAGATTCCGTCCGTCGGGTGAGAATGCCAGGGCAGACGACACGCCCAGGGCGTCCTCGCCGGGCGGCTTGATCCGTCCCAGGATGCTCAGACGGGCCGTGTCGAGCAAGGTCACGGTGCCGGTGCGGTCTCCAATCGCCAGCAACGAACCGTCGGGCCGCAATGCCAGGCTGATTAACCCGTCCGGCAAACCTTCCGCCGGCTCGAGCCGGTGCGCCTTGATCGGCCCGCTGGCATCCCCTGGATCGAAAGCCCAGATGATCAGTCTGTTGAAATCTTCGAGTATGTAGATCCGGTCGCCCCTGGGGGCGAGCTGAACCGCGGTGGGGTGTGGGCGGAACGCGCCGTTCCGGTTAGGATTCCCCGGCCGGCCTCTGCCCTCGAATCTCGGCCCCGGCGCTATCGCAGCGGTCGCGCCGGTGGTGGGGTTCGGAGGCGGGCCCGGGAATGGTGGCAGCTCTTCTCCCGGAGCCTGGGGCGGGGCAACGACCAAGCGGACCCGGTCGGGATGAGTCGCCTGCCAGAGCGAGATCTCGGAGGACCGCACCAGAACCATGGTCTGGCCATCCGTCGAGCGAGCGAGGGGGATCTGAGGTCCCCACGTACCGGACGCGTTGATCGGGAACGGAACGAGCGAGGGAGGTTGAGTCAGAGCCGAGCCGTCTTGCCAGATTCTGAGTACCCGCGAGTCATGGGCGACGAGCCGGCCGGCCGCATCGAACGCCACGGAAGTGCGGCGGCTCCGGTCGCGTTCCCGGTCCGGAATACGGCTGACTGATTCGGCCGCCGCCGTCGTGGTCGGGGCCAAGCTCGTGCAGCGGTTGCCGCCGTCCCGGTAGAACCAGACATCCCCGTTGCTGGCGCCGATGGCCAGGCAGCCATCCGTGTTGAAGGCCATCGAGGTGAGCCGGGACTCGAAGCCACCGAGCTGAATTCGCGCGGCGGAGTCAGAGACGCGCCAGACCGAGGTTGACGACGTGCGTCCACCTCCTCCGACGGCCAGACTCCGACCATCGGGTGTAAAGCTCAGATCGCTGATCCAATCCACGGCGGGCAGCACGGCCAGAAGCTTGTGGGAGACTGTATCCCAGATCTCAGCATGGTTACCGACCGCGTTTGCCAGCAATGTTCCCTGGGAGTTGAATCGCATGAGTCGGGGCATGCCCCGCGTGGAAGAGAGGCTGTAGAGGAATGTCCCGGCCTCCCGGTCCCAGAACTGGATCGTGTTGCCCGAAGCCGTGGCCATCACGTTGCTGGCTCCCAGGGCAAGCGAGGTCAGCATCTCAGCTTGAGTGTCGATCTGGCCTGTGTTCCGGCCGTCCCACGCCGAGTGGAGAGCGACGGTGACCGTTGTAGGAGCCACGGTGGCCGTTGAGCCCTTGTTGGGGGCAATTGCCACGGTCTTCCCATCCGGACTGAAGGCGGCCACGAAGCGGCGCTGGGGTTCGAGCTTCATCCGGTCCAAGGTGGCCACCGGCTCCTCGATCCGGTTGAGGTCCCAGAGAATGACCTCGATCTCGCCCTCGGGTGGTGGAGTGCCGGGCATCGATCGAGGCGTGGGGCGAGGCCTGCGCGTTGGATCCGGGACGTTTTCGATCGTGAGCAGCCGCTCGCTGGCCGGATTGGCCATCACGCTCAAGACCTGTCGCCCCGGACGGTTCAGATCATGGAGGGGGGAGCCTGTTCGGACATCGAAGAGCCGCAGACCTTCCTCATCAGGGCGGATCACGGCCAGGATGTGGCCGGCGAGAGCGAGGCGATCGCGATCTCCCCAGAAGCGTCGTTGCGGAGCCGGGTTTGCGTTGCCGTTGCCGCCTGGGCTGGAGCTCGATCCGGAGCGGACTGTTTCAGGTTGAGGGCCAGGTTCGGCCCTTCCCGCGGTTCCTGCCGTTGGGGAAGGATCTCGACTGGGGACAGACGCGGGAGGCTGTTTCGGCCCGTCGCCCAGAGCGATGGTCTCGAATCGCTGGCGGGATTCAACATTCCAGAGACGCACTTCCTGGCCGTCCTCGGACAGCGCGGCGAGCACAGTACCGCCGGGCCCGAACTCGATACCCCGGGTCGGCCCGGTTTTGAACTCGGGGCGGGGCTGCACGTCGCGAAGAACCAGGAATTCCACGGCCTGATCCCGGAGCTGGGCCGGCGTCAATGCCTGATCTTGATCGAGCGCGATGGCTTTCTCGGGATCCGCGACTTTCTGGAGCAAGTCCAACCCCTTGGCCCGGCGATCCGGTAATTCTGACAGGAGCAGGTTGGACGCATTGGCGGAGAGTGCCCAGCGGGCCGCGGCTCGCGCCTTGTCCGCCTCCTGCTCTTTTTCGTGGAGGGCGACGTTCTTCTCGTTGCTCGCCCTGATCGCGATCTCCTTTGCCGTGATCGCGTCGTTCTTCTCCTTGAGGATCCGCCCGTAAGCATACGTGGCGACCCCCAGCACGACCGCGCTGGCCACGGCCGTGACCGTTGTGATCCCCGGATGGCGGCGGGCAATTCGCCAGAACCGTCCGATCGGGCTGATCCGGCGGGCTCGCACCGGCTCGTGGTTGAGGAACCGGGCCAGGTCCTCCGCCAGGGCCGTGGCCGACGCGTAGCGATCGACGGGGCGCTTGGCCAGGGTCTTCAGGACGATCGTTTCCAGGTCGCGGGGGATTCTCCGGTTGATCAGCCGCGGCGGAATAGGGTCTCTGCCGCCGATCTGTTCCATTAACTCCGCAGCGCTGGTGCCATCGAACGGGGGCCGGAGCGTCATCAATTCATAAAGAGTGGCTCCCAGGCTATACACATCGGTTCGCCCGTCGATGGCTCCGGGTCTCGCTTGCTCGGGGCTCATGTAACGGGGCGTGCCCAGGAGGCTGTCATGCTGGGTCATGCCGGGATCGGCGAGTCTGCGGGCCAGGCCAAAATCGGTGACCCAGATCGTTCCCTGCTCGTCGATCAGAAGATTGGACGGTTTGACGTCGCGATGAATGACACCGTGATGGTGTGCGTGCGCCAGGGCTTCCGCGGCTTGAAGCCCGACTTCGGCGATCCAGCGGAAAAAGGCGGAGCCGCGGGGCGGATCGAGCGGCGGAAGAGCGTCGTCGTCGTGCTGACGGGCGAATGGAGGGCTCGTGCCGAGCGGGCCTGATGCCGGGCCCGAGCCCGGCACGTCGCCGGTCCGCCATTGTGGCTGGCTTCTTCGGCTGCTGCTCATCCACGAGCCGGTCGAGTCGTTCCCGCTGAAAACCGACCCTGGCGACTGATGTGCAAAGCACGTTTGCGGCGTTGTCGGGTCGGTCTCCGCCTCCCTGGAGCGGTCAGACGTGGGAAGCTCGGACGGGTCAATGTTTCCTGCTTTTTCCAGGATGGCCACGCCGTCGACGTGAGCAGGTCGGGCATCAATGCTGCCTGCGCGAATATGGCGAATGCGCCGCCAGGGCAGGTTGGCGGACACGCGCACCCGGAGGCGGCTGAAGTGGGAGCTGACCTGTGAGGCCGAGCCCGTGTCTCGACCGCTGGAGAAGCGGCCATCTTCTCCAGGGGACGATGATCCGGTCGCCAGCGAAGAACGGGTCCTGCGGAGGTGGCGGATCACCCGGTCCAGCCCGCTGCCCTCAATACGCTGCATGGCGTAGTAACAAAGTCCCCCAGCCTGCCCGACATCGAAGACCGGAACGATATGCGTGTGGTGCAGCCCCGCGGCCGTGCGAGCCTCGTTCAAGAACCGGCGCCGCGCCGACGAGTCGGGGGCGGCGTGAACGCCCAGAACCTTGAGGGCTACCGGCCGGTCCAGCCCCACGTGAACCGCCTCATAGACGGTCCCCATGCCACCTCGTCCCAGCTCGCGGACCACTCGGTAACCTGCGATCCGCCGTCCCGATTCGAGGCTCCGTCCCGGCCCGCCGCCTGGCCCCGAGCCAGCCCCGTGACCAGCCGCCTGGCCGACCAGTCCGTGCACCAGCTCCAGACCCTCGAGCGCCGAGCGGATGTCTTCACCAAGGTCAGGGTACAGCGAGGCAAATGCCTCGGGTTCGGGCGCTGCCCCCTGCTCGATCAGGGCCAGGTAGGTCTCGATCGCCTCGCCCAGGCGATCGTCGCTGTCGCTGGCGGGGATGCCGCTGTCGCTGGCCGGGGCGTCGCTGTCGTCATGCCGGTGAACCATCTTCGTACCTCAGAGATCCCCCAGGTGGGCCCTCGAGCGATCGCTTCAGGCGCTTGAGCCCTCGAGCCCAGATGCCCCGGACTGATTTGCGGCTCATGCCCATGCGGTCGCCGATGGCCTCGAAGGAGAGGTTCTCAGCGTGATAGAGCCAGAGAACGTCGGCTTCGGGCTCGGGCAAGACATCCAGGGCATCGGCCAGCAGGACAATGAGCTCACGGCGGCTGACGACTTCGCTGGGGCTGGTCTGGCTCAAGGCCAGCATGTCGAGCAGGCGACCGCCTCCCTCGCCGGGCCTGGCCGCGCCGCCCGGGTCGCACGGGGCGTCCAGGGGGAGGATGCTGCCAGCTCCGGTCCGCTTGGATCGGCTATGATAACGCCCCAGATCGGCGAGCTTCTGACCCACCAGCCGCCGCAGCCAGCCCACCAGCGCGGCCTCGTTCTGGCCGGTGAACTGGGGAAACTGCCGGACTACCTCGACCAAGGCCTCCTGGACCACGTCAGAGAGCTCGAGCCGCTCACGCAGCCGAGGTCCCAGACCGGTCCGCACAATCATCCTCAGGTAATTGCGATACAGAGCGCATAATTCGCCCAGCGCTTCGGTCTCTCCCGCGCGTGCCCTGGTAAGCAGTTCGATCGGACCGTCGGCCATCAGCGTCGGCTCTTCTCTCTGGATACCGCTTGACTGATGCCTCTCGGATAGAGCCGGTCTGGCTGCTGACCGTGCTGACCCGGCGGGCGGAATTCAGGCCAGGCGACCGCAATCGTCCCGATCGCATCTCCTGTCCAGACCCTCCCGACGGCTGAACGTCACTCTATATCCTTAGGCGTCAGCCTGCATTGATCTGGACCCGGTTCCCTCGAAAAACGACGCGCCCCATCCGGGCACGGCGAATCCTCTTTCTCTATTTTCCATAATCGGGAGAAACATCGCGGAGGACAAGTTGTACGTTGCGGAAATGGCAACCTCTTGCGCTTTCCCAACCGGGTTGGGCAACGGCTCGGAACGCTTGCCCCGGCCTCCTGCAAAAAGTTGCTGTCCGAGGCTACCCGCGGGTCAAGGTTCGCGGCCCGCGCGCGAAATGACCCCGCGACACGCACTCAGGCATCGCGGGGTCGGAATCAGGTCGATTGCGAATGTTCCTGCGTTTCGGGGGATCCGCCGGGTTGGTTCATCCGGGGATCATGGGCCAGAACGGTCCACTGGCGACGAACTTCAAACCCTGGCTGAACGGCGACGGGACAGAACGTAGCGGCGCAGGCCAAGCCCGCCCACGGTCGTCAGGAACAGGGCGATCGTGCTTGGTTCGGGAACCGACTCCGTCGTGACCAGTCCCTGCGCGGTGGTCACGCCGCTGTTGGAGGTCGAGGGAGCCAGCAGGAGCGTGCTGGTCGGTATGCTGAACTCGGCCGTGCTACTTCCGCCCAGACTGAACATGCCGTTCGGGGGAGGGTTTAAGGTTGCAATGACGGTCGAGCTCGAAGGCCCGTTCACCACGCCGTTGAGCACACCGCTGACCACGACCGGAGCATCGCTGCTTATCGACGTTCCGTTATAAGACGCGGGCTGGAAGCTGATCTGGATGGGTGTGTTCGAGTAAGTCGTCGTTACGCCGTCCGCCAGCGGCGAGATGACAAAGTTCCCCAGGCTTGCATTCGTCTGGCCCGTGCTGAGGTCGACAGAATTGCCGCTGCTCAGCGGAACGAAGCTGACCACGTTGTCGGCGGTGCCCCCCGATGAACTCGAAACACCAGTCGTGGTGTCGACCTGGCCGGACGTGGTGTAAGAAAGTGGAGCGGCCGTGGCACCAGTCGCAGTCCAGGCGACGAGTCCCAGGGCGATGACCGCGGCCCGCAGCCCAGTCCACCCTTGAATCCTGTGCATCATTTCCTCCTGAAAAGGATGGGATTGTTGCATCACAATCCATTCACTTCGCGATGTCTTTGTCTGGACTCGAGCTGTGACGTCCTCACCTGGACTGCTTCACTCCGGGCCATCTCGCCGGCACGGACCAGATCTTGTCGCGAGGTGGACGAACGACACGAGAGACAGGGATCACATCCCCGACCGGATTCCCTCACCGGTCTTTTGACCAGACTCGTTATCGACGAATGACTCGACCGAGGATGAGGGGAGGCAATGGTTTGAAAGGCTGTCTGACATTCCTGCCTGCCCATCGAAACTCGGCCATGAGGTCCGTCTTCGCGAGTCAAGGGTGTGAATGAACGGCGGGACGATACACCGATCCGCCGAGTCTGTAAACGGGATTTTGCGCGTTTCTTGAGTTTTTCTTTTTTTTCTGGGTCATGCCACGGGGCCTGCCATCCATTACAACATGCTGATAGGGTCGACATCGACAGCCAGTTCGATTCCCCGAGGGGGTGGATATCGGCCGGACACCTCGTGCATCAGGGCCTGAAGCGGGCGGGCACTCGGGCAACGCGCTTGCAGGTGAAACCGGTACAGGTTGCGGATCTTGATGATGGGCGCGGGTGCCGGACCGAGGATGCGAACCGAGGCATGGGCGGTCTGGCTGAGCCCGGCTGCCAGTTTCTTCATGAAATCGTACACGGCGGATTCCTCCGGCCCCCGGGCGATCAACCGCACCATCCGGCCAAAGGGCGGCACGCCGAACTTCGCGCGCTCGGGCAGCTCGCTGCGGACGAACCCTTCGTAGTCATGCAGCACCGCGTGGCGGATCGCCGGGTGATCGGGGCAATAGGTCTGCACTAGCACGCGACCCGGCCGATCGCCGCGACCCGTGCGGCCGGCCACCTGGGCTACCAGTTGGAAGGTGCGCTCGGCGGCGCGAAAGTCCGGCAGGTGGAGCGCCGTGTCGGCGTTGACCACCCCCACGAGCGTCACGTTGGGGAAATCGAGTCCCTTGGCGATCATCTGGGTGCCCAGCAGAATGTGCACCCTGCCGGCCTTGAAGTCCGCCAGGACCTCCTCGTGACTGCCGGGCCTGCGCATCGAGTCGGAGTCCATCCTGCGGGAGACGTAGTTCGGAAACGCCCCCTGGACCTCGCGTTCCAATCGCTCGGTACCGATGCCGCCGTAGTGCAGGCAGGGCGCGGCACAGGCCGGGCAGGCGGGTGGGCAGGGCCGCTCGGCATCG
>Ga0187888_1003999_pt1 | contig 11122 bp, 10 predicted proteins | sample June2016WEW_7_40_FD_132987 | JGI IMG/M metagenome (GOLD analysis project Ga0187888, IMG submission 132987) | Peatland microbial communities from SPRUCE experiment site at the Marcell Experimental Forest, Minnesota, USA - June2016WEW_7_40 | ecosystem: Environmental > Terrestrial > Soil > Wetlands... | reverse complement strand
TCCTCCGGCAGAGGCGCCGATGCCAATGACTGGGAGCGAAACATGCGCGGGCGGCGTGGCGGTTTCCGGGGAAGCAACTGCGGCCGGCTTTTTCCGTCGGCGGCTCGGTGAAGATTTCTTTTTCATGCGCTCATGTCCTGCGTGTGGCTCCGGCGTCTGTTTCCTGCGCTGCCTCAGTCCGGTGCGATAGGCGCGCGCAAGTGGTCCTGACTTCGAGGCCGATGCCCCAACATCTGGCGTAGTGGTTCAACTGGAACCTCTCTTCCATGATCCACGCGGGGATTATAATCAAGTGGATGATTCTCTCAAGCGAAAAGCCTCCAGTCGCGCGATCGTTCCGCCCCTGATGATCGAAAGTTGCCCCGTGCCCCAATCCGCGCGCGCCGATTTCAGGCAGGAGGAACCAAGTTGGCGGTATTGTCCATGCCGGACAATCAAACTGTGCATAAGGTGAACACCCCATAGCGCCCACATCGCGTTTTTGGCATGGTCGCTCCCCAGGATGCGAAACGTATGAAAGCCATTGAGCTCTTTTCGGATGAAATGACCGTTGCCCCCCGAGAATCGGGGTATGAGTTAAACATTGTTGGAGTTTATCAAGACCCGCTGACTCAAAGCTGGGGGGTGCCCATGTATCGCCTGGCGATGCAACTGGCCGGAGAGGATCTCGTCCGTAACACCTGGTATGACGTTCATTCCTTAAGCGATCTCGGAATACTGCTGGCGGCAGTTCGTGCCGCCCTCGTGGCCGATGTGATTGTGGTCTCGGTTTATGCCGCCGATGTGCTGCCACTTGACCTTTACGTCTGGATTAACGCGTGGTTGCCACGTCGGAACGCGCGCGAGGGGGCCTTCACCGCGTTGATCGGCGCCGACAACCCGCAAGATTCTCAATCTGTCCGCACCCATGATTATCTGCACGCCGTGGCGCGCAAGGGCCGATTGGACTTTATCCCGCTGTTGAAGCCCGTCTCCATGGGGAGAGTCTGAACAGCGAGGTGTAAAAACCTTTCTCCGCTCGCGCGTTTGCGCCTACATTCCATTTATTCGCTGATGGCACTGCGACGGCCAGCCGCCAAACGGCATGGGGTGAATACCCCATACCAATCACCCAGCCAAATTCGTATTTTACCCAGGCGACTGCGCGTAAGAACAACTATGAGATCGGACTACAATTATGGCTAAGGCCGAGCCTCAGCCTGAAGGCAAGGCTGGGGTTCAACCTGAAGGCCAAGCCAAGACCCCGTCTGATTCCACGCCGCAGATCGCCAAGCGGGCCTACGAAATCCACGAGGAGCGCGGCCAACAGAGCAATCCGGCAATTCAGGACTGGGAACAGGCGGAGAAGGAAATCCGAAGAGATCAAACCAAAGGGGAGCCTGCGCCTGGAGCCAAAGCTGAACCAAAACCTGAAACAAAAGCCGAACCAAAGCCTGAAACCAAAACCGCGCCCTCTTCACCCAAGAAGAAAACAGCCCTTTTCGCGGGAGTAATAGTTATGGCACTTTTGGCGGCCCTCGCGATCGGTTTCGGCCTGGGGCATTTGTGGGGAAACTCAAAGAAGGACCAAAACCGCCTGGTTCTTTACGGGAATGTTGATCTGCGCCAAGTCGAACTCGCCTTCAATGATAGCGAGCGCATCGCCGAGGTGCTGGTCCAGGAAGGGGACAAGGTCAAATGCGGACAAATCCTGGCACGATTGGATACCGGCCGTCTCAAACCGCAGACGGCTGAGGCGGAAGCCGAGGTGGAATCGCAGCAGGCAGTGGTGCAAAAACTGCATCACGGCAGCCGCCCCGAGGAAATCGCGCAAGCCAGAGCCAAGGTCGCGTCAGCCAAAGCGGATCAAGTCAATGCCGATCAGCAATGGACGCGGCTCACGGCATTGTCAGGGCTGACGACTGGCCGGGCCATCAGCCAGCAGGACCTGGACAGCGCCAAAGCCGCCCTGGATTCGGCTCAGGCGCACTTGGTGGTGGCTGAAAAGGGGCTGGATCTATCCTTGATTGGACCTCGGGCGGAAGACATCGCCGAAGGGGAGGCACAACTGCGTGTCAATCAAGCCCAACTCGCTCTCCTGCGACAGAAGTTGGCTGACTCCGAACTGGTTTCCCCGTGCGACGCCGTGGTGCGCTCCCGGCTCTTGGAGCCTGGCGAGATGATAACCCCACAAAGGCCGGTTTTTAATCTGGCCATCACTAACCCAAAGTGGGTGAGGGCCTATGTTTCCGATCCCGATTTGGGAAAGATTCATTCAGGGATGAAGGCGTCGGTCAGTGCGGACAGTTTTCCTGGCCGGGCCTTTTCCGGTTGGGTCGGTTTCATTTCTTCCGTCGCCGAATTCACGCCCAAGGCCGTCGAGACGGTGGAGCTGCGCTCCAGCCTGGTCTATGAAATTCGGGTTTTCGTGGAAGACGCGCAGGACGAGCTGCGTCTGGGCATGCCGGCGACCGTGGCCTTTGAATTAAGTCCGCCAGCCCGAAACAAGCCGTAGGAAAGGTATCGAGCAAATGTCCTGGACAAAAATCCTGATGGGCATCGCCGCGGCGGGCATGGCCAGTGTCGTCGGCTGCACGGTTGGCCCGGACTATCACCCCGCTGCCGCGCGCGCCCCAGCCGCCTGGAGTTCTCCGGTGGCAGACGGGCTGACCAATAGCGCGTCCGCAGCTTCGACCTGGTGGAAGTCGTTCAACGATGCCGAACTTGACTCCCTTATCCAGAGGGCAGTGCGATCCAATCTGGATTTGCGGGTGTCTGAAGCCCGGCTGCGACAAGCCCGGGCCATTCGGGAAAGGAGCGCGGCCGACTTTATGCCGGCAGTTGATGCGTCCGCTTCGTATGCCAGACAACTTCAGAGCGAGAATCAACCTCTTATAGGCGCACTGCCGCTGCCGTCGGACTTCCCCTTCGAATACAATGTTTATCAAGCCGGCTTCGACGCCTCGTGGGAAATTGACCTATTCGGCGGCAAGCGCCGCGCACTCCAAGCGGCCACTGCGGAATGGCAAGGAACGATGGAGGCTCGCAACGATGCGATGTTGAGCTTGCTGGCCGAGGTGGCGAGGAATTATGTCGAATTGCGGGGCGGCCAGCACCGATTGGAAATCGCGCGCAAGGACCTCAAACTGCAGGAGGAAGCTCTGGAACTCACGCGCGCCCGCTTTCAAACCGGTGTCGCGAACGAACTGGACGTAACCCGGTCGGCCGCGTTGCTGGCGAGCCAGCGGGCGGTGATTCCGCCCCTCGAAACGGCCGTGCGCGGGGCCATGTATGGAATAGCGGTCCTGCTCGGCCAGGAACCGGGCGCGCTGGTGGACGAACTTTCTCCTCCCAAGCCGGTGCCACCGGCTCCTCCGGAAGTTCCGATCGGGCTTCCGTCCGATCTGCTCCGCCGCCGTCCTGACGTTCGCCAAGCCGAACGGCAACTGGCGGCCGAGACCGCCCGCATTGGAGTGGCAAGATCGGACTGGTTTCCCAAACTCTCCCTCACTGGGGACGTAGGGAGTGAAAGTGTCACCCTGGCCCAAGCATTCAAGCCCGGCAGCCTCTTCTGGTCGCTTGGCCCGAGTCTGCAATGGCGGGCGCTCGATTTCGGTCGGGTGCGCGCGGAGGTTCGGACCCAGACCGCCGTCCAAGAGGCCGCGTTGGCCACATACGAAAAAACCGTTTTGACTTCGCTGCAAGAGGCGGAGAACGCCCTCGTAACCTATGCACAGGAGCAGAACCGCCACGGAGACCTCGCCGACGAAGTGGTCCAAAACCAGCGCTCGCTGGATATGGCCAACAGTCTTTACACTGCAGGGCGCGTCAATTTTCTCGACGTTCTCGATGTTCGGCGATCTCTCTATCAATCCGATGATCAATTGGCAGCAAGCGACCAGGCTGTTTCGGTTGATCTCATCGCCCTCTACAAGGCGTTGGGCGGTGGATGGGAGACGCTGACGCGGGCGTCGCCAAAGGCGCTCTCCACCGTTCCATCACCATGACAACGCCCGCAGCTGCTCCCGCACCGTGTTTGGACGGCGTCTGCAAGTCCTTTCACCGCGAGACTAGAACAACGCCCGCTGCCTCTCCCGCACTGTGTTTGGATGGCGTCCGCAAGTCCTTTCGCCGTGCGACAGGGGAATCGGTGCTGGCGCTCAACAACATTTCTTTTTCCGTCGTCAAGGGCGGACTTGCCGCCTTGGTCGGACCGGACGGAGCTGGCAAGACAACTTTGATCCGCCTCTTGGCTGGGCTGATGAAGGCCGATGGCGGCACTGTCAAGGTGCTGGGGATCGACGCAACCAAGGATCCGCAAGCGATCCAGTCGCGGATTTCGTATATGCCGCAGAAATTTGGACTCTATGACGATTTGACAGTCCGGGAAAACCTGGACCTCTATGCTGACTTGCACGGGGTCAAGGCCGACGAGAAGAGAACGCAGTATGCCCGCTTGATGGAGATGACCGGTCTGGATCCGTTTCAAAAACGTCTGGCAGGTCAACTTTCGGGAGGGATGAAGCAAAAGCTCGGTCTGGCCTGCACTCTCGTCAGGTCTCCCGAATTGCTGCTCTTGGACGAGCCGACCGTCGGGGTCGATCCGCTCTCCCGCCGGGAGCTGTGGGAGATCATCCGCAGACTGGTCAAAGAGGGTATGACGGTTTTAGTCAGCAGCAGTTTTCTTGACGAAGCGGACATGTGTGCAAGCGTCCTGGTCTTGAATGAGGGGAAAAAGTTGGCGGACGGCCAGCCTGCGGAGGTCAGCAGTTTGGCGTTGGGCCGCACCTTTCTCTCGCAACCGCCGGAAAGAATGAAACCGCGGGATTTCCAAGCTCGGCTCCTCGATGAGCCCGACATCGTAGATGCCGTGCCAGAGGGCGGGAATATCCGTCTCGTCAGCCATGCTAAATCGGGCCGATCCGAGCCTCGCATGTTCGCCGGTGTGGCAGCCCGCCCAACGCCTGCCCGGTTCGAGGATGGATTCATGGTGCTTTTGCAAGGGGCGGGACGAGCAAAAGCCAATCCGACCGACGCCGAAGAGAGCCGCCCGGAAAAACCTGCCGCCGATAGTGTCCGGGACGGCACCGTGGTTGAAGTCCATGATCTCAAACGGAGTTTCGGGAATTTTATTGCCGTGGACCACGTAAGTTTCAGCGTGGAGCGAGGAGAGATTTTCGGTCTGCTGGGACCAAACGGAGCCGGTAAGACCACGACATTTCGCATGCTCTGCGGGCTCTTACCCCCCTCGGGAGGCACCTTGACGATTGCGGGAATTGATGTGCGCCAGGCCAGCGCTTCGGCCCGGCAGCATCTGGGCTACGTGGCGCAAAAGTTTTCGCTCTATGGGCAACTGACGGTGGGTGAGAACCTGGATTTTTTCGCGCGCGCCTACGGCCTTGGCGGCGGGAAAAAACGCGAGCGCATCGCGTGGGCCATGAGCCAATTCAATCTCGAACCCTTCGTCCACCTGCCCAGCGAGCAATTGCCGGGAGGATTCAAGCAACGTCTGGCCATGGCGGCTGCCCTCCTGCATCGGCCCGAGATTCTTTTCCTGGACGAACCGACCAGCGGCGCCGACCCCTTCGCCCGCCGCGAATTTTGGCAGCGCATCACGGCGCTGGCCACCAACGGGGTCACGGTGATCGTAACCACCCATCTCATGGCGGAGGCCGAGTATTGCGATCGGGCCGCCATCCTCGACAAGGGAAAAGTTCTGGCTCAAGGCACCCCGGCGGAACTCCGCGCCCACGCCCCAGACGAGGCAGGCCATAAAGCGACGATGGAGGACGCTTTCATCGCCATTGTCCTGAAGGCGCGTGGCCAGCCTGCGGGCAAATCCGGGGGGAAACCGTCATGAACGGCTGGTCCGCAAAATGGCGGCGAATCCGGGCCCTGACACTCAAGGAATCGCGGCAGGTCATTCGCGATCCGAGCAGCATTGCCATTGGCTGCGTCGTGCCGTTGCTGATGATTTTACTCTTCGGTTACGGGCTTTCGCTGGATATCAACCACGTTTCCATCGCCGTGGTTGACGAAGACGACTCCGCAGACAGCGCGGCACTCATTGGCGCGTTCCGGCTTTCGCCGTATTTCCGGGTGACGGTGCTTCACTCGATGCCCCAGGCGAAGACGCAGATGCTCAATCGAACGGTGGATGGAGTGCTGCGCATCCAGTCCGATTTCGCCCGGCGCTTGCATGCGGGCGGGGCCGAGGTCCAGATTCTGGTCAATGGCTCGGACGCGAACCAGGCGCGCATCATGCAAGGTTATGCCCAGGGGGGGGTCGCCCTCTGGAGCGCGGCGCAGGCTGGATCAGTGGGCGCCTCGTCCGCCGGCCCGGTAATTGCTGTTGACAGGATCTGGTTCAACGAAAACAACGACAGCCATTATTTCCTGGTCCCGGGCCTGATTGTCCTGGTGATGACGATCATCGGCGCGTTCCTCACCGCCATGGTGGTCGCCCGGGAATGGGAACGGGGAACGATCGAGGCTCTTTTCGTCACACCGATGCGACCGGGAGAGTTTCTCATCAGCAAGCTTGTTCCCTACTTCGGATTAGGAATGTTCGGCTTCGTGCTCTGCCTCCTGGCCGGCCAATTTCTTTTCCATGTTCCTCTCCGCGGCTCCCTTTTCCTGCTTTGCCTCGCCTCGATGATTTACCTGCTGGTCGCCTTGGGAGTAGGCCTGCTCGTGTCCACCCTGGTCAAGAGCCAGTTCCTGGCCAGCCAGTTGGCTATGACACTCACTCTGATGCCGGCGATGATGCTCTCGGGTTTTCTCTACGATCTGCGCAGCATGCCGGTTTTCGTTCGGGGAATCACTTACGCCATGCCAGCTCGATACGCGGTGACGCTGATGCAAACTTCGTATCTTGCCGGCGACGTCGGAAGCGTGGTCTGGCCGAATCTGGGGGTTCTGGCGGCAATAGCCGCGACGCTGTTGGTCTTAACCCGGTTGGCCACCCGGAAGCAGCTTTCCTGAGGCAACCGCATGCGCTCCTCCCTTCTTCGCATCCTGGCCTTGATCCAAAAGGAATTCCTCGCCGTCCTCAAGGATCCTCGCAGCCGTTTCATCATCTTTCTGCCGCCAATGCTGCAGTGCCTGATTTTTGGTTACGCCGCCAGCTTTGACCTCAACTCCGTCCCTTATGCCGTCATTGACCAAGACCATACTGCCGCCTCGGCTGCCTTTCTCGCACGCCTGGATGGATCCGGCATCTTTCGGCGGCAGGCCGATCTCGCGCGGATTGCGGACATTTCCACTTGGATAGACAGCCGCCGCGCGCTTCTCGTCATCCGCATTGACCAGGATTTCGAACGGCGCCTGCGCGCCGGCAAACCCGCACAGGTCCAGGTGACCGCCGATGGCCGCAATTCCAACACCGCGGGCACGGCAATGGGCTATGTCGAGAGCGTGGTCGAAGATTTCAACGCCGAGTGGCGATCCAGCCACGGTCAGCCCGGTCCGGCCATTCAAATCGTCACCCGCTCATGGTATAATCCCAACTTGGATTCGCGCTGGAGCATGGTCCCGAGCCTGATTGGCACGCTGACGATGATGGGGACGTTGATGCTCACGGCCATGTCCGTGGCCCGCGAGCGCGAGCAGGGAACATTCGATCAACTGCTCGTCACGCCGTTTCGCCCATTCGAGATCATGATCGGAAAGGCCGTTCCCAACTTGGTCATCGGCCTGGCTCAAGCGACCACCATTTTGCTGATCGCACAGTTTTGGTTTCACATTCCCTTCATCGGTTCCTTTGTCGTTCTGTATGCCGGCCTCACGCTGTTCCTGACGGCCGCGGTCGGCCTCGGCCTTTTTGTCTCCTCCATCGCGGCAACCATGCAGCAGGCCATGCTCTTCGCTTTCATCCTGATATTGCCGTTTGCCCTTCTTTCCGGCCTGACCACACCGGTCAACAGTATGCCGCCATTCCTTCAATCCGTCATGGTCATCAATCCTCTTCTCTACTCCCTTGACCTCACCAAACGGGTTTATCTGGAGGGCGCCGGCTTCGCCCAACTCCTCCCTGACTTTTTGCCGCTCGCCGTCATCGGCTTGGTAACCCTTTCCGGCGCCGCGTGGCTGTTCCGGCGACGGTTGACCTAACAGAATTATGATTCCATTGAGGTCAGAGAGTACTGCAAGCCATTTTTTGAGGTGATGCATTTACCAAAATCCTTGATTTCAATGGGTTTTCTAGCTGGTGCATGCAATAGATCAACAACCTGTTCCAAGGCTTTTTTCCCCCAGATTTCCATTCCAGCAGGAATCTGATAAATCCCGCAGCATCCCAAAATCCACGACCATCATCTCACTCAGGGGATGACAACCGGAGGCATTCCTCCGATAATGCCTGGGCCCTTTTCCAGGTGTTTTGCTTTCCCCGGCGGATAACCTTCTCAGGACGCCGGGTAAACAAGGGTTTTTGCCCCCAGAGATTTTTTCATAGACGACATCATTTTGAGTTTGATCTCACACAGCATCCAAGCTCGAAAGGCAATCCCAAAGCCGGGACTAAATTGGGCCAGCTGGCGTGTGCAAATCTGCTGCGTGCGCGACGGGGTTGCCCGTCCATTGCGACTCTCACAGGTTCAACTTGCTGAAGAACTGCTCGACCATGCCGAAGTGTTTCGCCATGTCCACCGAGATGCCGCATTCCCTGGCCATCTCCGCAAATGGTGCGGACCATGAGGAGGGCGGTGAAGCCAGGACAGCCGGAATTTCGTGGGTCTTTCGACGTCGAAAGGTTTCGCGGATTGCCATTGGCAACCGGGCGGCATTGAGTTTGGATTGCTCAATCAGAAGAACCAAGTCCACCAAGTCCTTCACGCGAGAGTTTTCCCGGCCCACTCTCGGCAAGGTGTAAGCGTGCAACTTTTCGGCGAATTGTTCTTCGGGTGAAATTGCCGTGAACTTCGACATGGCAATGCCCGCAAACCCCAGCCAATCCCGGCCTGAAAGCAATTCGTAAGGCTCGCGCAAGACATCACCGGTGCTCACGTCGAGATGAAAATTCACGAATGTGCGTCCGGCCAGCCGCGCTTCCACCGGAAAACGGGCGCCGCCATAAGGTGCGGCATCCAAGTCTTGTGTTGCTTCACCGACCACAAAGGTGAAGAAATCCTGCAAATCGAGTTGGCCCGCCTCGCGCAGCATTTCCAGAACCATCGCCGCGTTGGCGTCCCACCCACCCGACGCCGCAGGGAGCCGTTTCAAGGCCAGATCAATGTCGCGCGTGGTCCGGGCTGTCTTCAGCCGCAATTCCATCGCGTAACCACCCTTGAGCAACCACGGGGCATCCGGGTCTGCAAACAGGCGGCAGAGCAGGCGGTCGAACGCGGCTTGCCGGCGCAGTCGTTGGAGATCGAGGCTTTCCTCCTGCGCGATTTTTTTCAGCCGGTCTTCAAGTGCGACGCGAAATGCGACGGCGGAGGCATACTTTCGGGGAGGCTTCATCTTTTGTTCGCGACGAGCAATTCATCAAACCATTTCGGGAATTGCCCGTCACGGTTCAATTCCGATATTTCTCGAGCCGTAATCAGTCCGCGTTGGCGCCCTTCGGCGAGCGCCTGTTCAACGATGTCGCGTGAGACGGATTCAGCGCCCACCAGATCCACGATGGCACGAAGCGGGCGGGTCACTGCGAAACCCTGCCGTTGTTCAACATCCTTCTCATTGAGACGTGCGCGATGCAGCACCAGTATTTTCGGTGCTTTTGCCCTTCGTCGAAATGCAACCGGAACGGTCATGTGCAGTTTGGCCGGGTTCACCTCCGAGAGTTCATGGATGCTGAGTGCGGTTTGATGGGAATACACGCCTTGCGCTCGACCCGTACGGTTGCGCGACCAGAGAGCATAAATGACCAGTTGCTCTTCAGCCGATTGAGGGAAGCGCGCCAGGCGGTAGACGCCCCGCTCGACGCGCACCCAATTTCCCGATTTGACGTGATGCGCCTGGCTGCCCAACTTGTAGCCGATATCGGCCGCCTGCTTGGCGGTGAAATAGCCCTGTTGCCCTTCAGCCAGCTCGAAGAGTGTGTCGGAAACGGATTTAGCCTGACTCCGCATTGCACGAATATACAAGAAATTTGTATAAATGTGCAAGCGTTGGTTTTCGATGCCGTGGGTCGAGCTGATGCGTCAGGCCATCATTCTTACTGGAATCCAATTACCGGGAAGCTGCATGAATTCTTTGCCCCACCTGGCTCGGGCGTAAGCTACAGGCCATGAATCAACACGCCCCTATGGACCTGACGAAGATGGGCTGGAATGCTGACCTCTACCAGCAGTTCGCACCCCGCCATGCCAAGGGTCTGGTTCCGGCTCGCATGGCGGAGGAGGATAGACATTTCTTCCGCGTCTGGACCGCCGAGGCGGAACTTCTCGCCCAAGTCACCAGCCATCGCGTCCACGAAACCCGCGGGTCCAATTCAAAACTTCCAAAGGTCGGGGGATTGGGGCACCGTAAAACTCGTTGCCAACGAGCAGAAGGCCATGATTCCGGCCATCCTTCCGCAGCGCACCCAACTCTGCCGCAAGATGACCGGCCAAGGCACCACGGAGCATATCTTCGCCACGAATATCGACAGGCGTTCATGGTGACCGCCGCAGGCGCGAGCTTCGACGCTGCGCGTCTGGAGCATATGCTGGTCATGGTCCACGAAAGCGGCGCACGTCGCGACGGCGGCGGTCGGCTGCATCACCGAACCGACGCATGCGGACGAGATCATCCGCAATGGCCGCGCGGACATTGTGTTGCTGGCGCGGGCGTTTCTGCGCGAAACCGTATTGGCCGCGCCTTGGGCTATAAGGACGCGGTTTCCGGGCCGGTTCAATACGGCAGAGCCTGGTGATCGCAATTAATTCGTGGCCGTTAGGCTTGGCGCAAATCCCCAGGCCTCATCTCAATTCCTACGCACGGCCTCGATGCGACCCAAAAACGGCTCGACTGAACACGCGAAACAGGTTGTTGAACTATTTCGTACGCCAGCCAGCCTCAGTTGCTGCTGCTCGATGCATTATTCATGGTAGGGAGAACAGCGCCAACCATTTGCGTTCGCCGCCTCATTCTAAGGCGGGACGCTTTATACCCATCCTTCTCAGATGCGCCACCAAGTTGGTCAAGTTTTATCTTTAAT
>Ga0187888_1003990_pt1 | contig 11138 bp, 7 predicted proteins | sample June2016WEW_7_40_FD_132987 | JGI IMG/M metagenome (GOLD analysis project Ga0187888, IMG submission 132987) | Peatland microbial communities from SPRUCE experiment site at the Marcell Experimental Forest, Minnesota, USA - June2016WEW_7_40 | ecosystem: Environmental > Terrestrial > Soil > Wetlands... | reverse complement strand
GGGACTCGATCTCGACGGTCATCGCTCCCGAGCGGGTGTCAACATGTCACGGCCACCGACACTGCTCCCGTCGGCCACGGCCAACCCCAGCGAAGCGTCGGCGCCGGCGATCACTCGGGAACCCTCATTGCCGACCACCCAACTAGGGGTACGCCCACGACGACCCCTACAAGGGCAACCGCTGTGGCCTGCCAGGCGACTGTGGCGACAATCTGGCGGTTCACGAAACCCAGCGCTTTTAGCAGCCCCATCTCTCGCCGCCGGCGCGACACGCTCACGACGAGCAGATGGACGAGCGTGGCCGCGCCCGACACGGCCAACACGCCTCCGAAGATGAGAGGGAAGTTGACGGCTTCGCCGAAGTTGACGAGGGATGTCGGGGTGATGGGGAGCGCGGTGATGGATTGGTAGGAGGTGAGGTAGCGGTTGACCGCCGCTTGTCCCCGCCGGCCGGGTACGACACTGACCAGGAGTCCGCCGTCATTCGGCCCCGACAGCAGCTCTCGCAAGCATGCCTTTCGGCTGGGGCTCAGGGGGCACACGGCCTGTTCGTAGCCGGCGATGGTGAGAGCGGCGCCCGTTCCCAGGCTCACTACTCCACCAAGCGAGGGGAACGAGATCTGCGAGACCACCCGGAACGCCGCAGTTAGCGTTCCGCCAGACGGCGATGGCACGGTGACGTTAACGATCGAGCCCAGATGGGCTCCCACCCGTCGCATCGTCGCAGCCCCGAGGCCGATCTGGCGATCACCGATCGGAACATGGCCATCGACCGACGAGAGAAGGAGCCCACCCCGGACAGGAGTTGCGGCCACGGCCCCCACGGCCGTCTTGTCGATCGATACCTCGACGGCTAATCCTTCGGTGATACCGGTGACAGCAGGGTCGTGCTCCAGTCTCTTGAGCAGAGCGGGGTCGGGCCCCAAACCGTTGGGGTCCGTGAAGTTGAGCTGGAACGTGTCGCCGTAAAGCTTGGGCGTCGCCGTTAGGTGCGACAGGCTGGCGCCGAAGACACCCGTCCCGCAAAGGGCGATGACGGCGAGGATCGTGCCCAGGACTGCTGAACCGACCGGAACCGTAGCTCCACCGCTCCTGCGCTCGAAGGCGTTCCGCACGCCGATCACGGCGCTCGGCGGCGCTCCCATTGCCGCCAGGTGTCCCACCAGCACCGAGGGCCGGGGGGGTCGTGCTCGGTTCGCTGCTGGCAGGACACGGGCAGCCCGAAGGGCGGGCCACACGCCCAGAGCGAACACGAGCACCACGGTGGCGACGGCTCCAGGCAGCAGGACGAGCGGGTCGAAGAGCAACCCGGTGTTGGTCTCGGCGACGCGCGCCTCTCCGAGCGGAGCGAGAGGGGATAATGCGGTGGCGACCAGCAGGGCCCCGGCGGCGCCCAGGATGCCAACGAACAGGTTGCGCGCCAGGCCGAGGGCGAGCAACTGCCGGCGGTCGGCACCGAGGGCTGCCATCGTGGGGTAGTCTTCGCCCTCCGCGATGCTCTGGCGGGCCAGAGCCTGGCCCAGGACTGCCAGCCCCACAATTGCCGCCAGTGCTGCCAAGATCCACCAGCCGACGGCCTGTGGGTGGATCGCCGCTTCGACCGTGGCCGGCACCGTGTCCTCATTGCTGGGGGCTGCGCCGAGCGCTCTGAGTTGTGACTCGAAGCGGGCCAGATCTCCCGCTCCGTGCCGTAGGCGGACGGCGTACACATAACCGTTTGCCGTCCGCGGCAGCACCGTTCGAGCGAAGGCAGGCGTGGTGTACAGGTCGTAGGAGGGAGCTGTCCCGGAGGGGAACTCGTACTCGGTCGCCTCGAAGCCGACCACACGGAAGACAACCACGGGGCCATCTGGCCTCGGCGGTGCACCAATCGCATCGTTGTAGGCAGAGGCTTGCGTGGACGAGTAAAGGGGCACACGGATCAGGGTTCCAAGGTGCATACCCTCGTACTGCTGAAGGGTGAACGAGGCCAGCACCTGGTCGGGGGCGGACGGGTCAGGCAAGTGCCCGGAGACGAGCTTGGACAGCGAGCGGCCGCTGGACGGCGCGTACAAGACGCCGAAGTCAGACGGGTTGATCGGGTTAGCGCACCTGCACTTCGGCTGACCAGTGTCAGGGCCGATGAGCTCCGCGAGGGAGGTGACCTCGGCAAACTTGACCCCCTTCGGCCAGGGTTCGCTCGTGTAAACAGCGGCGTCGAAACCGTGGGCGGCGAGAAAGCTCGGGAAGGCAGAGTCGGTGCGGCGCCCAGCGGCCGCGGCGCCCAGCACCACCCCGCCGACCAGGGAGACCAACAGGGCCAGGGCAAGCCACGCTCGCCAGCGCTGGCGAGCCTCAGCACGCATGACCAGGCCAATAGCACCCACGGCGACCTCCTTACTCGCAGTGTGGCCAACCACTGGTCGCAGGCCAAGGAGGGCAGCCGGTGTGAGATGTTGGTGTTGGCATCCCGTTTTGGCGGCAACTGGGATCCTGAGCTCTGGAAGTCCCCCGACCCGGTCAGACGACCCACGGAGACGAGAGGACCAACGCCGGCCTCATTCCCTTCGCGACCTGGCAGGAGTGATCGGCTGCTGTCACAAGCGAAGGGGTCGAGCGCCGCAACCTGCAAGGTCGCTACACGGCCGCCTGCCGCCGCCTTGTTCGCGCGGAGCGCGACGTGACCAAAGCGGCCGAGGTGAGCGAGGCGGCTGATGCCGCGCTCTCCGCTCAACAGTCGGTGCGCGGCGTTTTGGGTGCTGACGTGCGTAGTGCCCTCGACCGCCTGGAGATCGTCGATTCCGCGCTCGCTACCGTGCGGCGCCGCAAGATCGCGACGTGGAGCGCGGAACCACCCGAGTATGTCGTCGCCTTGCTTGGACCCCGCCCGACCGATGCAGGCCGCGCGCAACGGTGGCAGCAGGGCACCGTCGAGATCGAGGACTGGCGACGCTCCGTTGGCGTAACCGATGGTTCAAACTCGCCGACCGCGTGGACGCGCGCGCTCGGCTCGCCGAGCGAGGGTTGGGAGGGCCGAAGGCGACGACGCGTCGTCCCGAACCTCATGGCGGTGCGACGCGACCTCGGTCTCGACGAGACCGATCGTGCTCGGGCCGTGAACGGCGGTCCTTTGCTCGACCCGGCGACGACCGCGGTGCTCGCGCGAGGTACCAGTGGCGAGTCACCGTCTGCTCCTCGGTTGCAGGGTGTTGCACAGCTCGGACGCGGAAGGTGAGGTCCACTGGGCGCGCCTCGCAGGTGACTTGCCGGCCTCGCGCAAGAGGAGTCGGTGGACCTAACCGGACAGTTCGCGAACCGCCGTCCCAACCCCTCCGTACAGGACTTTCTCGATTTGGCCACTGCACTAATCTGAAGACTTCAGAACGCGTGCCACCGCACCGGCGTCAAGAGGGCAAGTGACGATCGATCCATTTGGTGATTGTGGCGAGAACGCCGCGGTCCACAGGCTGGCGAACCTCCCGGCGGTAATCGCGAGGTCCCTTCAACTCGGGGTCAGACCGCAAGAGATGGCTTAGGTCACCAACGACGTGCGCCTCGCACGGGCCTTTGACAAGACCGTTGATCGCCTCGGCGTCTTCAGGCGGAACCTGCACGTCGTGCCCGCCGATCAACGTCAACACCGGCACCTTTACGCGCTCGAAGATGGGCACCGGGTCGTAATCGAGGAACTGGCGAAACCATCGGGCGTTCATCCTCTTTCCTTGAATCCTTATGACGTCCGCCGTTGTCGATCGGAATCGCACGAATTGCTTGCGCTGGCCCTTCAGAGGGTCGATGTGGAGGAGCCGGAGAATTGCCTTTGTCGCCCGGGGCAGGGTCTGCGTGATCTCGCGGGCTTGCCAGGTAAGGATCTCTTCGCCCGTTCGAGCGGGACATGCCAAGAGCACGGCACCCTCGACCTCTTCGTCGGCGGCTAAGTGCGCCGCATGGAGCGTTCCCTCGCTGTGGCCGATAACAAAGATCGGAAGATCACGGCACCGGGTGGACAGCCACCCAAGCGCTGAGACGGCATCGGCATGGTTGTCTGTCACCCCGGCGGTCAGGAAATCCCCTCCGCTTTCCCCGACGCCTCGCTTGCCGTAGCGGAGCGAGGCAATCTGGTTGTCCTGAAGGGCATCGGCGATCACGTCGCTCATGTGGAGCTTGATCTTGGGACTGTCGGAGTCTCGATCGAGCTTGCCAGACCCGGACAGGATCAAAGCAACGCTCGAACGTCCGCACCTGGCATTGTCGCCGGCCTGGACGCCCCTTGTTGTGACGCCGATGCAAGCCGTTAGCGCAGGTCCAGAGACGTGCCCCGAGGTCGGTCCTGCCGCTCACCCCTTCCTCGTGCCTCATTCAGGCCTCACGCACAGGCTAACAATGACGCCAAGGAGCCGAGGGCGGTGCCGGGGGTTCGATCAAATCCAGCGAACCGAGCCTCGTTCGGCGTGCCTCGGGGAGCCGTCCTCTGCGGAGACGGCGCGCCAGACGGTTGTTCCGGGCGTCAGCACGAACCTTCGTCGAGGACGGCACCGCCCGCCGCCCCTCCCTCAACGAACGGCTCGACGGCCGTGGTCTCAGACACTATTTCGATCGCCTCCGCACTGAGGGAATATGGTGATCATGGACGAACAAAGACTTGATCCCACGCAGTCCGGCAGCGCTTTGAGCGGAGCCCGGCTACGACGCAAGCTGTTCGGGGGAGCTCTTCTTAGCGCCCTTGTCGTGGCGCTCGTGGCCGCGGGCTGGTCCTCAGGGAGCCCGCCTGCGGGCGCATCGAGCGAGGTGCCGGGCCAGGGGGCGGGCCTCGTCTGGCTGTGCCGGCCCGGCCAGGCGGCCAACCCCTGCGCCTCGAGCCTCGCGGCCACGACCGTCACGGCGGCCGGCACCCTGGAGCCGGCAACCTGGCCGCGCTCCGCGATGGCGTCTAAGTTCGACTGCTTCTACGTCCACCCGACGGACAGCCTCGCCAAGACCGCCAACACCGGCTTGGCGGTTACCAAGTTAGACATAGTCACCGCGGTAGAGCAGGCCGCCCCATTGTCTACGGTCTGTGACGTCTGGGCGCCGGCCTACCGCTCCCAGACCTGGTCGAGTGTGGAAAAAGGGCTGGCGGGCGACGAGGCACTCATGCGCTCGACCTTCACCGTCGCCTACGACAGCGTGCTCCCCGCCTGGCAGTGGTTCCTCGCCCATACGCAGGGCAAGCCGGTCGTCCTGGTCGGGGACTCGCAGGGCTCGGCGGTGCTCATCCACCTCATCTCCGCCGAGGTCGACCACGAACCATCTGTGCTGCGCCGCCTCCTCGTAGCGGTCATCGTCGGCGGCAACCTCCAGGTCCCTACCGGCAAGACCGTCGGTGCCACCTTCACCAAGGTCCCCTTGTGCACCTCCGGCACCGAGACTGGCTGCGCGATCGCCTTTTCGTCTTACCCTTCGCAGCCGCCGGTGAACTCGCTGTTCGGCAGGCCCGGCCAAGGGGTGAGCCTCCAGTCCGGCCAGACCGCCAAGGCCGGCCAGCAGGTCGCCTGCGTCAACCCGGCGGACCTTACCGGTGGCACCGCCGACCTCGACCCCTACTTCCTCACCCTCACCCAGGTCGCCCCGGACCCGTACATCGATTTCGCGCTCAAGAAGCCGGTCCCCACCCCGTGGGTCACTTACCCCGAGCTCTATTCGGCGAGCTGCAAACAGGGTGGCGGGGCCACTTGGCTCCAGGTCAGGAGCCTCGCCGGGAAGAGCCACGCCCGCCCCGTTGTGAACCTCAACGTAGTGGGCCATCTTGGCGGTACCGGCCCGGCGTGGGGCTACCACGGCTACGAGTACGGCCTCGCCCTCGGCAACCTGCTCCATGACGTCGCCGGTGAAGAGGCTGCGCGGGAGTGCGAAGCGTGCGCCTAAGTCCGGGGTAGTGCGCCTGCGTCCCTAGAGGTCCCGCGCCATCCTCGCGCCAACGCGCCAGGGCATAAAGCAGCCAGGGATTTTGCGTCTAGAGCTTCTACCAGGGATTTTACTGGAGGCGGCGCCCAGAATCGAACTGGGGTACAGGGCTTTGCAGGCTAGGTGACTTGGGCTTTTGTGCTGCACTTTCTGGACATAAGTGCACGTCACAGACGTTGACGGACTCCGGCGGCCCATGACGGTGACGGGATGGAGACGGGATGGAGCCCGCGCGAGCTCGATGTCGAACATGCCCCGTGTCTGGCCGCGGAGACGGGACGCTATTACCGCAATTCTGCACCGGACCACCCGTGTTTCCGACCCTCACCTTCCACAGGGGATAGGTGACAGCGAGGCCTGAAACGTCCGCTCCCGAGTCGGGTTAACCAGCCGACGCGTCGGACATCAGACGTGGGAAGTGGACGCCTCACGTGTCGACGTGGCAGCGCTCTCGAAACTGGCCCGAGTTACGCATCGACCCGACGTATAGTCCTGCCTTGTGACGGACCGTACCGAAAGCATCCTGGAGTCGGTCACCGAGCGGGTTTCGCGAACCGAATGTCCCTTCTGCGGGGCTGACGACTGGGTTGGTCCACGTCTAGTTGCGTTGCCGACGACTGAGATCGGTGCATATCAACCAGGTCGCACTGAGATGACGAACCTGGCCGTTGCGATCTGGATCTGCGCGGACTGTGGCTTCATCCGCGGCCACAGCATCGCTCCGGAGCTGTTCGAGTAAGGCCGGAAATCCCCAAGTCACACGGCGTGTCGCCTTCGCCCTAACCACTACGGGACCCACCAACTCCGCCTCCTTGGGCGTTCCGCCGTGCGACCCGCATGATGCCGCCTGGGTGCCAGCGACCGCCCAGTTTCGCGTGCAAGTCGTCTGCGTTCAGTCCATCGGCGATGGCTCGGAACGTGGCTCCCCCGGCACGCTCGACTCGGATACGAGCGACGATCTTCTGTTCGCTTTCAGCGGCACATACTCGTGGCGGACAGCCGAGTAGCCGAAGCGCGGAATACCGCCTGTGTACCCTCCACGCTCGGCCTTCAACTTCCGACCAGCAGCCATCCTGGCCTTCAGGAGGGTCTTCTCATACTGCGAGAGTGCTCCGAGGACCTGTCGGATAAGGATACGGGTGGGTTCGTTGCTGTCCACGTCCGGCTCGCTCACGCTTATCACCGAACCCCCGCCAAGGCGCAGCCGCTCAACGACCGTCTCTTGCAATAGCAGGTCCCGAGCAAGACGGTCGAGACGGTAGAGAACCAGCACGGTCGCCTCGTGGTTTTCGATGCGGCTGAGCGCCTCAGCAAGACCAGGACGGCCCTGCAAGCCGCTCGCCCCGCTGATGCCCTCGTCGCCGAGGATCTCGAGCAGAACGAGACGATGAGCGCGGCAGTACTCACGGATGCCGCGACGCTGGATGTTCAGACCCTGACCCCGCTCGGCCTGGTCCGTGGTGCTCACGCGTACATACCCGAGCGCACGCACCCGCCCGTCACTGGACGCCATGTCCCTCCTTGGAACGCCAAGAACCTGCTCCGCAGAACGTAGGGGTCGGCGCGGCCAGCGGGCACCCCACCAGAAAGGTAAGCGAGCCCCGCCTGTCTCCGTTTGGACCGCTCTCGCGGAGAGCACGCGACAGTCAAGTGACACGTCCGGTGCACTCCAGGAGGGTTAGTCCTAATCACGCCCGCCGGTCCTGCCGATATAAGGATCATGCCGCAATTCCATGCCGAACTGGAGGCCAAACCTTCAGAGCGGGTCAAAGGCAATCCGCGCGTGAAAGAGATGTCAGGGCAAGCCACCAAAGCCCCGCAGGATCGCGAAGCCCATCTTGAGGCGCTCCTTTGTTCTCTCGATGATCTTGTGTTCGAGCTCGACGAGAACGGCACTTACATCGAGATCTGGGGCACTAACGATGCCCTGCTTATCGCGCCCCGGAGTGAGCTGCTCGGCCGGACACACGCCGAGGCCATCAGCGAGGTGGTCGGCCTCAGGTTGAAGCAGATCATTGCAAGTGTCGGCGAGACGGGCCAGCCGGAGATCTGGGAGTACTGCCTTGAGGTCCCGGCGGGTACCCGGTGGTTCCGGGGCAGGGTCGCTCCGATCGCCGGGGCGGACGGCTCTTCGAGAAGGTTCTGCCTCCTGGTTCGCGACATCACGGCGCAGAAGGTCGCTGAGCAGGAGATAACGAGACTCCTATCTCGCGAGCAACTGTTGAGCCGGTTGTCCGAGGTCGTGCCGGTTGGTCTGTTCGAGATCGACCTGTCGGGTCGCGTCACCTTCAGCAACGATCGCATACACCCGATCACGGGCGACTTGTCCGCGAACACCCTGGAAGCTCTGATGTCATCTGTCGTCGTTGCCGAGGACCGATCGGCACTCGAATCAGCGGTCGCCACCGTACTTGCAGATCAACCGGTCGACGACCTTGAGATACGGTTTTGTCTCCAAGCGCCAGACGATCCGCGGGACGCCGGTGTCGTGCGAGTCTGCCAACTGAGCCTGCGCGCGCTCACTGACGCGGCCGGCACTGTGACCGGCGCAGTCGGATGCATTAGCGATGTGACCGACCGCGCACAGCTTCATCGTGAGCTCGAGGTAAGGGCGTCGGTCGACAAGCTCACGTCATGTTTGAATCGAGAAGCGTCGCTGGAACTTGTTGAGGCGATGACCGCTGCTCCGAAGGCACCGACCGAGGGAAACGCCCTCATCTACGTCGACCTCGATGATTTCAAGTCCGTGAACGACCGGTTGGGTCACGCGGCCGGCGACAGCCTTCTGGTCGCGGCCGCCGATCGTCTTCGGGGCGCGGCGAGAAGAGGCGATGCCGTCGGCCGTCTCGGAGGCGACGAGTTCCTTGTGATCTGCCCGCGAGTCGAAAGCTCGGCTCAAGCGGTCAGAATCGCTGAACGGGTCGCGGCGGCGACGGAGGCCACGATCGACGTTGGCACCGGTGTAGTCGAGCTGCGGACAAGCGTCGGCGTCGCTTGGACCACCAAGGCGATCGCCACCGACGCCTTCCTCGCTCAGGCCGACAGCGCGATGTACGAATCGAAACGGACACGACGCAAAGGCGTGACGCTGTTCGCGACCGACAGCCGTGCCACAAGTCCGCTAGTGCCGGGGGCGCGTCGTGTTGGGACGCCGCGCGGATCTGCCGACAAGACCAATACTCACTCTTCAGTGACCCTCGGCGCTGTGTCCCGAGATGTTGCGGACGAAGCGAAGACGGAGGACTCGGGCGGCGCGTAGCCAAGAGAAACCCGTCAGAACCGGAGCCAATCGCACGCGACTCCCGTCCCGGGCCGACGAATCCGTACGGCCTACTCCCTTCCCTCCCGACGCCTCGGCTGATCCCGCCCACCCGGGTGGGCAGCCGTGACCGCCATGGGTGGATCAACAGCGGAGACTTCCCATGATCCCAGACCCTTGTTCCTTGCCGGCTAACCGCGTGCTGGCCCAGCGCCCCCTATTGGCATATGTTTGGCCTTCGGTCGGTCAGCTCGATCTTCTGAGGACGGAACTGCCATTTAAGTGGGAAATCATCCATTTAAGGACCCGTGGGAAATCATCGCTTTCAGTCGAGGCATAGTCTCCCCATCCCGAGCACGAGGAGGGTCAGCGGGCGTTAGCAATGTCAACCTCCGTCCCCAGCGACGCGACTTCCAGCCAAGTATGGCCGCCACCTCGCCAGCCGGTACGGCATGTGAGAACAGGTAGCCCTGGCCGACCTCACAGCCGAGGGCGCGGAGGTGCTCGAGCTGTCCTTGGGTCTCGATCCCCTCGGCGAGCACGGTCATGTTGAGCTTTTGGCCGAGCGAGACGATCGCCTCGAGAAGCGTGTCGTTGTAGGCGCTCTCGTGTGGTGGGCTGACGAAGGACCGGTCGATCTTGATGATCTTCGGGCGCAGGAGCGCCAGGTACGAGAGCGAGGAATACCCGGTCCCGAAGTCGTCGAGCGCGATGGCCACCCCGAGGCGGTCGAGGTGCTCGATCACGCTAGTCGTCCCGACGACGTCGACTAGCGCCACGCTCTCTGTGATCTCGAGGACCAGGCGCTTTGGTTCAAGTCCGCTCGCCGTGAGTGCTCCCTCGATCATCGACACCAGGTCCGGGTCGTGGAACTGGCGCGCGGAGAGATTGACCGTGACGAGAAGCTGGCTGGTCTGAGCACCTGTTCGCTCCCAGGAGTTTGCCTCGGAAATAGCCTCGCGCAGCGCGAAGGAGCCAAGCTCGAAGATGAGATCGCTCTGCTCGGCTAGAGGGATGAACACGCCTGGGGGTACCTGTCCTCGCTTGGGGTGATCCCAGCGCATCAGCGCCTCGAAGCCGACGACCTCGCTCGTGGCGAGATTGACCAAGGGCTGGTAGTGCATCGAGATTTCACCTGACTGCAGAGAGTGCCCAAGCTCACGGGTGAGAGCGAAGCGATTGTCCGCGTCCTCGTACATAGCGGGGGTGAAGACGACATGGCGGCTCTCGCCCTGGCGCTTGGCCTCGTACATGGCGACGTCGGCGTTCTGGAGGAGCTCGGTGCAGTCCTTGCTCGTCCCTTCCCAGACCACGACCCCGATGCTCGCGTGCTGTTCGACCTGGGTCCCAGCGAGGGAGAACGGCGCGGCGACCACACCGAGAAGGCGCTCGGCCACCTCCTCGGCCTGAGCCGGGGAAGTCAGTCCTTCGGCCAAGTAGACGAACTCGTCGCCCCCCAAGCGACACAGCGTGTCCGAGGAGCGAGTCACTTCCTCGAGGCGACGCGCGAGCGCTACGAGCAGCAGGTCGCCAACGTGGTGGCCGAGGGTGTCGTTCACCGCCTTGAAGTTGTCGAGGTCCAACATCAACACAGCGTTCCACCCGCCTCGGCGAGCAGTCCTCGCGTTCGCCTGAGAGAGCCGGTCCTCGAAGAGCACCCGGTTGGCGAGCCCCGTGAGCGAGTCGTGAAGTGCCTGGTGGGAGAGTTGCGCGCTGAGAGCCCGCTCCTGGGTGACGTCCCGGACCGAGATGACGAAGTAGAGCGTCGTCCCGGCCGCGTTGCGCGCAGCGGACTTCGACACCTCGACAACGATCACCCGCCCGTCCTTGTGCAGGTAGCGGTCGACGTACACCCAGGCAGTCTCGTCGGGCGCTAGGCGGCCGTGGACCTTCTTGGGATGGGTGAACGGTGCCGCTCCCTTGTCGACGATCTCCTCCCTGCTGCGTCCGACCATCT
>Ga0187888_1003987_pt1 | contig 11142 bp, 16 predicted proteins | sample June2016WEW_7_40_FD_132987 | JGI IMG/M metagenome (GOLD analysis project Ga0187888, IMG submission 132987) | Peatland microbial communities from SPRUCE experiment site at the Marcell Experimental Forest, Minnesota, USA - June2016WEW_7_40 | ecosystem: Environmental > Terrestrial > Soil > Wetlands... | reverse complement strand
GCTTTTTCTTGATTGTCGAGGCCAGGGACTTGTCACCTTTAAAATTTGCGTCTAAAATCTGCTCTCTCAACTGCCTAGCCGTCTGTGCCAAATTCATGTAAAATTCTTGCTCATCTTGCGCCTTTGCCAAAGTAGGCATCTCACTAGCTAAACCCGCAAGCGTCAATAAATGCTTTTCTTCGATACAAGCGCACCCAGCTTGAATAGCGCTGCCGTCTCTGCAGTGACGCTCAATCAAAAGCAACTCTTCTAAACAAGAACGTTCAGTGTAATCGTGTCCATCAAACTTTTCCATGCGGCTTCACCTTCCTAGTATGAAGCTTGCCGTCTTTAATAAAATATTTGTATGGTAACGGCTTGCTCAAAACCACTTTGTAAGTGCAGTAGAAACGGTGAAAACACATTTTACAATTCATTTTTTCAGGATAATAACAGTCATGCTGAGGAAAATTCTTGTTTTTAGTGCATCCTAACGGAAACTCTTTGTCAGGCGCTAATTTAGGGCATGTCTCGCAAACAAGCATGTTTGGTTCAATATGAGCGAAAAAGCAGTCGTGGCTAGTTGGCGCCGGCGCTGTCATACAGGGGTCACACTTGCAAGGGCTTTTTCACCAATGCCTTTACCGATATTAGCGCCTAAAGTCTCAACAACTTTCATCCGAATAGTTTTCCCTAAAACAAAATCTCCAAGCGCACTTTCAGCCAGGCTAGCCGTTAACTGTTTCTGGAATTCTTCACCTAGTAAGCTTCCGCTGCCCCCGCCTCCAGTGAAAACGCTTAATAACTGCTGAATAAGCTGAGGATTTTGGAGAACACTAGCGGCTAAACCGTTCAGACCGCCCCCGCCGCTGGGTGCTGCCTGCGCTGGCAGCATCTGTTGACGATTGTATTCCGGGTGGGTACGATAAAATTCTTTCTCTGCCTTTTCACGTTCATCTAAAACGGCTTGCTGTTTTTTCTGTGATTCAGCAAGCATTTTTCCTACGCTGTTTTGAACAGCGCTGTCAAAATTAACGTAAATTGCTTTTATCAGCTGTGCGCTTTCTGCATTATATGTTTGTAAATCAGTAATGTACTGCAGTATGGCATCAAGAGGAATCCCAATGCTCTTAGCCGTGTTGAGCATGTCAGGGTTAAGCTTTGACAAATCAACTTTGAGAACTGGGGGTTCTGGAAACTGAAAATCAAGGCTGCTTTTAGCAGCTTCGGGTTTAGAGACGTTTTCCTTTGCTGTTTCCACAACTGGGACATTTTGGTTCACTTCGTTCGACAATTTCACCGCATCCTAAGCAAACAGTTGGTTCTTTCATGCTTTTAACTTTTTCCCGCATTGACTTGACTATTTCAGGCTCTAACTCTTTTTTAGCCTCTTCATTGATTGCTTTATGGCATGTCGGGCAGTTCCGATAGTGTTCTAAACCGCTTTCTTGAGGTTTAGGGCTAGGCGGCTGAGATGGAAGGGGGGTTACGCTTGGTTGGTGAACGTGCGTTTCAGCCGCTTTCGCCTCTTTTAAATTAAGTTCACTTAACTGGCTCGTTAAGGCTGTTATCTGTTTCGCTTGGTTCTCTATTTGCTCTTTCAATTCCTGAGCCACTGTTTTGGCTACTTTCTCGGTCAATTTCTACACCACACTCCTTCATAATGCAGTAACGCCCAAACTGATAAACATTCATGCCTAACTCTTCCATTTTGGCTTTAATAACTTTCCACTCGTAAGCCGTAAAAGAAACATTAACAGGCTGGCGCATTCTACATCAAATATACTTTCAAACTAACTTGCTTAAATATTTTCGTATCTAACGCTTACTTACGGAGAAATGAAAATTGGCAAAATTACCTAGATGCACTCGGCATAGACGAACACACTGCAGACACAGGAGAAAATAAAACTAGGCGACCTTTATGGACATTGAAGGCACAGTAGAACGATTCTTAAATCCAGTTGACAAATACGGAACTATCATCGGAGTCGGCGCTGACATTTTCCTTTCAGGAGAAAACTGGGTTGGCAACATTCAATCAAGCTTACAAAACATAGCGAATGGACAACTTCATGCACCTGAATGGGACCTCATCATCGGACACATCGAAGAACCTGAAATCGTAACAGCTATCGCTGCAGCAGTCGGCGGCTACTTCGTCAAGGAAGGCGTAAGCAACAGCATGATAAAGAAGCTTGCCAGCATCGTGCAGAAAATAGCGACAGGATTCGTAGCAAGCGATATAGCCTTAGCAATCCTCTATTACAGCACACACAGCCCCTCATTAGGAAACGATCAAGGACAAGGCGTTAACGCTGGCTACTCTCAAGTGGCAAAAGGAAGCAGCTTAGGCAGCGGCACAGGCGGGCAGAAACTAGCTCCATATCAAAGCGTCTATCCGTCAAACCCAACAGCGGGCGGGCTCTACACCGTGACAAGCGGGGCTCGTCTAGTAGGAAATTAAAGGAGAAAAAGAAAAATGTCAAATAATCCTCAAGGACAATTCGGTAAAGTTGCACCCCTCACAAACTATCAATATGGCATTCCTAGAGGCTACATCACTCACAGCAAAAACCTTTTCACCGCAAGCATAGCAGCACACAACGCAAGAGCCCTATTAACAGGCACGACAGGCGGCACAGTAGCAAGCGGGCTTCTAAACATACCCGGCATAGCTGGCAAATTCTACACTTTAATTGGCGTTATCATCACTTGCAAATCCACATTAACCACGGTTGTATCAACAGGTGGCTTAGTGGAAATATTTAACGATGCAATAGACTGGGTTCCGTTTCAATGCTTATTCAACACTTCCGAGGTTTTAGGCGCTGCAGGCGGCGTAAGTCAAACCCCAACATTCATTCCAGTGAACAAGCCTCTTCCAGCTGGCAGCAACATTTATTGTTATTACACGGCTAACAATGCGGCAACAGATTGGCTAGACGTATCTTTCGTATGGAGCACAGAACCTTATTTCAACGATGGCACAATAATAAACGGTGACGTAAATGGCATAGGGCCAGGAATGCCTCTTAGACCTCAAACCTTCATAGCATACGCTTACGGTTCAGCAAGAACTAGTGTTGGCACTTTTGCAGCTGACGGCAGCATAGCCATTCCAGCCAATAAAGGCGGCAACATAGTGGGCTTCTGCTTCCAAATGTACGGTGTAATAGTCACCATACTGAGCACAGGCGGCACAATCGTAGCTCACAACGCAGCGGCAAACACAGCTTACGAGCCAGCGGAGTTTTGCGTAGGCTCACAGACATGCATCGCAAGCGGCGGCGGCGAACTAGCACTGATGAAAGTTGACTATTCAGGCGATTGCCCTGGCAACAGCACATTCACTTTTGACTTTACCACTATCAGCACTAACTCTCAAATAATGGGTTACATGGCTGTTTGGGAAGCCTAAACTATGAAGCGTGTCCTAGTCCTCAACGATGATGGCTCAAGCGAATGGGTTGAAATTCAATCTTTAATCGCCCAAACCACACCTACCCCCCCAACATCAACGCAGACAGCATAAGCAAAAACTTAAATCTATAAACCCCCTCTTTCTTTTTTTAGACACTTAGGCGATAAGCATGACCGAAAAGGAATTTAGAGCAAAATACCCAGAGATTTTGACAGGAAGAGAAAAACGTTATCCAGACAGTCAAGAAGACCAGTTTCTAAGTCCTTTAGCAATTTTAACACTTAACCTTTTCAAAACTGCTTTAGCAAACCCTAAAATCGTTGCTGACTCACTGCATCGCCCTTTAATGTTTCCTGCCATTCTCACTGACCCATTCGACAATAACATGATGGGCGATAATAACCCGCTTAACACTTTGGGCGGTTTTGCCATTGGCTCATCATTCTTTGATAGCAACTACACGACAAGCCTAGGTCAAATTCACGTTACCCAGGCTCAACGTACACCAACATGGGTTTATCAAGCGTCATGTACTACCGTAGCAGTTACTCCAATAGTTGCAGCGGTTGCAGGGAAAAGACACCGTGTTTTAGGCGGCGTTATCATATGGGGCGCTGGGCTTGAGGCAGCGGGGACAGAAACGCTTGAGATTCAAGATGTAGCTGGACACTTTGGCGGCGGCGGCTTGATTTTTGCTAATTACTTGCCGATTGCAGCTTCCTTAACAGGGCTCGGTGTTTCAGTTACTCCATTAACAAATCTTGGAAATGGCTTTTTAACTGCAGCGGTGAACACGGCTATTAACGTGGTTTTGTCAGTAGCAGTAACAGCGGGCGCTATCAGTGTAACCCTTTGGGGCGATGATGAGTAAGTTGAAAAACAAAATTGAGACTTGCGAAGAGCGCATAGCGAAACTTGAGGGTGAAATGAAAATTGTTATTGGGTTGCAGTCGGCTGTTCTTGCCGCTGTCGTTGCTAATGAGCTTCCACATATTTTAACGGTGATTCATGCATGACCAATCTTCTCCAGATATTAACAGGGAATCCTAACGCTGGAACTTCTCCGCTTATAAGAAAAGCCGTAGATGGAACTACACTGGCTCAAGACCAGAATAACACGGTAGCCAACAGTAACGAGTTTGGAACATCTCTTAGACTTATGGAGAATCTTCCGATTCCAGCCGACCAACTGCAAGCTTTAATCATGCTATTTTTAATGTGGAAAGACCGCCCCCTCTTACGTGACATCGCAAAAATGTATTTTAAAACACTTGAGTCAACAATGGGGCATTTAGCACAAGCGGGCGCTGGAAACCTTATTACAGCCTGGACTCACCCAATTTTGATAGCGAACATTTTGGAGCATAACTACATGATAGCGGCTGGGGCGGCTGGCGGCATGGAAGCGTCAACTCAATGGATAGCTGGCGCTATGACGGCTAGCAACGTGTTAGCCAGTATTTTCGGCAGTAAAGGTTTTGACGTTCCAACAACATTAATTTTGGCTGGGGTTGGGAATCCCGAAAGCGCCGAGCTTCTTAGAGCTGCTCATGGACAACCTGAAACACGAAGAGGCAACACTGGAAAAAGAAATGTAGATATTGAACCCCATGCTAAGAAAGTTGAGGTTTAAGGTGGTGATTGTTTGGCTCAGTTAAAGGTTAAATGGGCGATGGTTCTGGTAGCTGTCAATGCTGCAGTTGCCGTGATTTCTCAAGCGGTCACTGGAAACGTAGCTATCACAGGAACACTTATCATGGTTGCTGTTGTCACTGGCATTGAAGCGGCAATTCATTATGAAGAGAATCCGTTAGCTACACCAGACTAAAAAAAACTCGGGCTTTTAAAGCCCCCTTTTTACTTCCATCTTAAACAAATCATCCAATCTTCAAAAAAAGTGCAGTTTCCTTTTCCTGTGTTATCTGGACAGGTAAGACGGGCACAATTACATTGTTTGCCACCGTCTGCTTTGCTCTTATCGAGTTTTTCATACATTTTTTGTGCTTGCTGCATACATTCGCCCAATTTTTCACCCCCTCAACCAAGCTTTAATTTTATCGTTTGTTATGTTGATTTTCGGCTTTGCGTCAACGTAACTGTATTTTTGAAAGTGGCTTCCTTTGCGAAACTTGCGGTTGGTGTTTTTGTTGGGAAAAATCTTTAACCCACATTCCAAGCATTCATAGGTACGCTTTGTTAAAGGTGTCTTTTTGAGTTCTCCAAAACACAACGGACAGCGACTATATTTCTTTGGTTTGTTGCTCATGTTCCCGTCTCTTTTGTCTTTGATAGATGAACCATTCATAGGAAGGAAGAAAAACAAGGATTGAAAGCCCGACTAGAAAAGTGATAAAGTTAGACAAGCCCTAGTGCCTTCATGCGGTCATCCGCTTTTTTCTGTGCTTCCTCATATTCGTCAGGTTCAATGTCAGCGTAGTACTTCATTATGATAGTTATGTTGTCCCAGCCTACTCCGAAACTGCCGTCTGGAAAGTGTCCAGCTAAGATTTCAAGTGGAATGCGTAGTTTTCTGCCCCATTGAGCATGTGTTTTACGGAAGATGTGAGGTCGGAACGTTTCTTTTTCTCCGCTTATGCGCCCGTTGCAGAGTTTGCGTGTTTTATGGAAATAGTCTAAGTATTCGTCATATGTGACGGTAAAGACTTTGCCAGTGTGTGGCATCCCTAGTTCACTCCAGTAATCTATTAGCGAAGCCCAGCCTTGAATCCACGGAAACAAATCTAGCGGTATGTTTTTCCATTCTCGGCTTGCGTTGCCTCTGCCGCCTTTTTCAAATGCGCTGCACCGTTTAGTGTTAAAGTCTATTTTTTCCCAGAGAAGCCCTAGCACACCGTTTATTCCGTTTGTGCCTTCTCTGAGTGCTCCATTCACTTGGCATTTATAGAGGGCTCTCCATCCTTTCTGACTCATTTGAGGCGTAGCCTGGCAGTTTTCTATGAAGAGATTGAATTCGTCAAAGCGGAAATAGTCTTTGAGTTCTCCAGCTGGGCGAGATAAGCCTGCGCTGAAGTTTTCGGGGATAATGCCTTTAAAAACTGTGTTGAGTGCTCCCAGATGCTTCAATACGGCGCTGGGTTGACGATAGACTCTTTGATTTTTTTCATTTAGGAACTTTGGGTAATGCTCTTCTATCTTTATCATTAACTCAGTGTATTTCCATGTGTGCGGATCGGTTTTATTCATCCATTCCCATATTTGCCTTATGTATCGCCCGACATGCTCAACCTGTTTCTGTTGAACTCTGCCGTCTTCTGCCAACCGTTTATAATTGCTCCATTCTTGAAAATCGAAAATGTCTCTTGCTGCGTTAGCTTTGCTTTTTTCAAGCGTTAAGGCTTCTCTTTTCTCTTTGGTATAGCCCATATTTATTAGCATTTCTGAAACAGAAGGTAGTTTAATGTTTTTGCCAGTGCGTTCATTGTAAGTTTCCATTACCGCAGTCGGTTCTAATGCTTCTCCGTCTTTGGCTCTTTGCTCGATGAATGCTCTTAGTTTAAGCTTTTTTGTTTTCATTTAGAATTTTCTCCAATGCTGGGGCTATGGCTTTTTGGCAGGTTTCCCATGCTGGGGCTTCGGCTTTTTGGTAGGTTTCCAATGCTGGGGCTATGGCTTTTTGGCAGGTTTCCCATGCTGGGGCTATGGCTTTTTGGTAGGTTTCCCATGCTGGGGCTTCGGCTTTTTGGTAGGTTTCCAATGCTGGGGCTTCGGCTTTTTGGTAGGTTTCCCATGCTGGGGCTATGGCTTTTTGGCAGGTTTCCCATGCTGGGGCTATGGCTTTTTGGCAGGTTTCCCATGCTGGGGCTATGGCTTTTTGGCAGGTTTCCATTAAAATCGGTGTCAGCTCAAGAACTAAAGTGACGCTTCGCACCAGTATTTTATCATCTTGCACTTCTTTGATTCCTTCGCATTCAGCTATGAAAAACCTTTCACCCAGCCATTTTTGAGGATTATAAGTTACGTGCAAACCCCATGAACAAATTGATAGTTTGCCTTTTACAGTTACTTTCTTGTTTAGTTGCCATGCTTGGACTCCGCCGTTGCAGGAGTGCATGTTACAGTCTAAACATTTTATCGCTAAAATTTTTTTTGACGATACCATTTGCGTTCACCGGGCGCTAACTATACTTAGGTTTATTTATAAGGTTTTGCCATGTTTCAGCGTTCCTTATTTGTTATTATGCACAGCATAACCACACATGGTTAAAACCTACGTTTAACATGGTAAAAGGATAGGAAACGATAAGGAAATTGAGCCAATGACACTTTTGATGGAAAAAGCATGGTAAAATCGCTTAGGCTATACCTTATTTTTTGTGAACATTTGATTTAAGGCGCTTTTCCTTTTCAAGTCATTTTAAACTCCTTAAATCAAAATCTAACCCAATGACAGCAAAGTTAACATTTTTGTTAACAAAAAGTACTTAAGAAATAATGTTAACAATTTTGTTAACAGAAAAAAAACTTAGTGGTTGGTTTGAAAGCATGAAGTCTAAAGCTGTCCTAATAGGGGGGCGAATAGATGAAAAACTCGGATTGTGGTTTCTCAAACGCATGTCGGACACTGGAAAAACCAAATCTCAACTACTACGTGACCTCATAGCTGACCGCATCCTCTTTGAAGAAAATCCATGGGCAGCAGTCGGCAAAATTCAGCTTGAAAAGAACGCTAGAAAAACAGTGGTAGCAACAACTCAGGGGGCTATAACTCAATGACTAAGCAGCTTTTTGTACGCCCAACCAGAGAACAACAAAACTGGCTCGACAATTACAGCGCTAAAAAACATAAGACAAACAGCCAAATACTCAAAGAAGCCCTAGACGCCTACATAGAACTGGACAAAGACCCAGTTGCTTACATCGCTAAGAGAAACGCTAAACTTGCCGAGCAGCTGAGAGCCACAAAAGACGAACTAGAAAAACTCAAAATGAAAACTGAGCTAGTTATCCAGCAAGAGCAAGCGAAACAGAAAACTCAAGCGCTTAAGGAAGCCGAGCAAAGAGAAAAAGCCAAAGACAGAGCGTTCAAAGGTGAGGGTAAAGTAGATTGGAATGGAAGCGAAGGGGTAACAGTCGGCAAAGACGAAGATGGTTTCCACGACATAGGAGATGGCTTTTTTGGTTGAAAATAAAATTTCGCCGATAAAAAGCATCACCATTGAGTTTGCAGACGGAGAGACACATAAATTTACACCTGAAGAACTGCAGGCACTAGTGAGCACAGCAAAAGTTTTAGATTTAGCCAATAACATACTAGACATTACGAATTTTCTTATCAAAAACAACGGAAAAGGAGCGTTAGAAGGAAGCGCAAGGGGCTGGCTGCCATGACTGACCGAGACTGGGATTTCTGCGACCAATGCATCTTCTACGTGCCATGCCAACGCCCCGAACGCAAAAAAGGCGAAGGCTGCAGCGCCTTCTCAGCTTACCCCTACGAGCTAAACGCCCTAATTAACGAGGAAATGCTTTACCAACAGACAGGAAGAATAAAAAAATGAAGGCGAAAACCATAACCGTTAACATTCCAGCAAACAAAACATGCCCCATATGCGGTAAAACCGTAGCTGAAACGGAAAAACTGCATCTTCATACAATCAAGAAACAAGATGCTAAAAGGCTGAGGATATGATGGAAAAAACCGAGAAGAAAAAGACTAAAACAACAACGATAGAGATTTCCATAGAAACCTACAATAAACTCCATAGCCTAAAACTGACTTTAGAAGAAATATTCAAAACTAACGTATCGCTTGACCGAGCGCTCCAAGTTCTTTTAAGCCCAAAAATCATTGATTACACATCCCTTTTTATAAAAGAACCAGAAGAAAAACCATTAGAAGAGGCTAAAACCGATGAAATACGTTAGAAAATGGGCTTGCGCCATATGCTACCAAGCCGTAATCATTGACACTAAACTTTACACTCAAAAATGCGGCTGCAACTTTGACAAGGAAACAACGCTGGAAGAGCATGAACGGATAAAAACGTTTTTAGAATCTCCCGAATTCCTACTTAACTATCAAGTACTATGCGTTTAAGAGGGGGTTAATGTGAGAACACTTAAAGAAATAAATTCCAAGACAAAGACGATAAACCCACAGATGAGAGAGGCTCTTCGAGAACTACATCAAAAACAACATGGCAGACGAAAAACAGCTAGAGAAAAACTAAGAAGACTGCAAAACAATGAAGAAAAACACACCGAGCAAAAGCCACTTTTGCCCTAGATGCGGCTCTAAAACCCAGCGAAAAGGACTCTGCACCACTTGCAAACAAGAACGTAAACGAGACATCCGAGACAGAAGAGCTTTTAGGCAAAGCATGATAAACACTATTAAGGAGTTAAAGCCGCATGTCAGCAAAAATAAGAAGGCAAAGACCTAAAAACTGGGTTCTCAGCGTCAACACAGACAACCAAAATCGCCTAGACAAGGTGAAAATCACTGGCGACTTAACGGCTCAGGAACAATTTACTTATCAAGCCGCTTCGCAAGACGGTTTAACAAGCAGTGTTGCTATTAGCGCTGGCGAATTTTCAGCCAGCGACCTTTTCCGCTTGATTAACGAACGTTTTATTGATTTTATTTCGTTGATTGACTACATCAACACCATAGACACTATCAACACCATCAACACAATCAGTAACATAGCAAACATACAGAATATAGCTTCCATGCCTCAAATATCATCCTCTCCAAACATTATGAAAAACGGCAGTTTCTTGTCAAATACTCTGTCAGGATGGGATTTAGTTGGAAATGGAGCTGCCCTTGATTTAATTGATTTCGCACCAACCACCGTATGTATTCTCCCTCCACATCCAATAACACCCAGTTTCATAGGGCAAAATCTGTCAGCTTATACAGCAACTAATTTTTTTGTGAGTTTCTACGCAAAATCCCTAAATGGAACGGCTAACAATTTAATTCTAGGCTTTACATTCAGCGATTACACAACAGAAACAAAAACATATACAGTCGGAAATATCCTTTGGGTACAATATTTCTACAATCCAGTAACTCAAGGCAAAAAATTATTAAATGTCTCATGGGAAAACCAAACAAACGATACGGTATGGCTTAACCAATTTGTAGGCGTAATATGTAACGATGATAACTCAAGCGCACCTAGTGGCGCAACCGTAGTTATTCCTAAAGCAGTTGGAAAAATAACTATTACTCCATACATAAACACTAACGGAACAGCCGAAACCGTCACACTCTACACTGTGCCAGCAAACAAAACATTCTACCTATGCGGAGCATTCTTAAGCTACACAGCCAGCGGAGCAGGGGGAAACTGTTTCATGCTTATCAACGGGGTTAACTGGATAGTGACTCATGCATCGGTTGCTGGAAGTTTAGCTTTAACTTACCCCCTGACTGTGCCTTTGCCTTTTCCAGCAGGAACAGTGTTTGCCATTGAAAGCGACAACGTTAACCTAGTAAGTTACGGCAGTTTAATAGGCTGGACTGAATAAAACTTATTTTTCTATACTTGCTCGGCAGACAGCAACAGGGTTACAGCTGCAACCGCTATAATCACTTGTTTCTTTACCGCAACAGCTGATTTCAGCCTCTTCTATGCAGCTGGAAAGCTTTTTCTTGATTGTCGAGGCCAGGGACTTGTCACCTTTAAAATTTGCGTCTAAAATCTGCTCTCTCAACTGCCTAGCCGTCTGTGCCAAATTCATGTAAAATTCTTGCTCATCTTGCGCCT
>Ga0187888_1003980_pt1 | contig 11162 bp, 2 predicted proteins | sample June2016WEW_7_40_FD_132987 | JGI IMG/M metagenome (GOLD analysis project Ga0187888, IMG submission 132987) | Peatland microbial communities from SPRUCE experiment site at the Marcell Experimental Forest, Minnesota, USA - June2016WEW_7_40 | ecosystem: Environmental > Terrestrial > Soil > Wetlands... | reverse complement strand
TGGGGCTGGGGGTGCCGTCGTGATTCCCAACTTCGTCACCAGCATCGGGGATTATGCGTTCTATGGCTGCGAGTACCTGGAGAGCGTCACCATTCCCGGCAGCGTCACCAGCATCGGGGATTATGCGTTCGGGGGCTGCGCTAGTCTGGCCGGCATCACGATTCCCGGCAGCGTGACCAGCATCGGATCGGCGGCGTTCGAATACTGCTCCGGCCTGACCAGCGTTACGATTCCCGGCAGCGTCACCAACATCGGGGATTCTGCGTTCTATTACTGCTTCCGCCTGACCAGCATCACGATTCCCGGCAGTGTGAACAGCGTCGGGGATTATGCGTTTTATGCTTGCTCCGGCCTGACCAACGTCACGATTTCCAACGGTGTCACCAGCATCGGTGCCTATGCCTTCGCTGGATTTTCTGCTGGCGACCCCCTGACCAGCGTCACGATTCCCGGCAGCGTCACCAACATCGGGGAGGGTGTGTTCAATGGGTGCTCCGGCCTGACCGCGATCACGGTGGACCCCAATAATTCCTTTTATAGCGATGTGGATGGAGTGCTTTTCAACCAGAACCAAACTACGCTCGTTGAATATCCGGCCGGCCTGGTCGGAAGTTACACCATTCCAGCCAGCGTCACCAGCATCGGGGAGGATGCGTTTGAGCTCTGCCTCGACTTGACCGGCGTCACGATTCCCGAGAGCGTCACGAGCATTGGGGATGATGCATTCTCCTACTGCGGCGGACTCACCCACGTCACGATTCCCGGCAGCGTCACCAGCATCGGGGATTATGTGTTCTCTAATTGCACCGGGCTTACCAACGTCACGATTCCCGACAGCGTGACCAGCGTCGGGGATTCTGCCTTCTATGACTGCTACCGCCTGACCAGCATCACGATTCCCGGCAGCGTCACCAACCTCGGCGCGGGGTCATTCGAAGGCTGCACTGGCCTGATCAGCGTTACGATCTCCAACGGGGTCACCGGCATCGGGGATTATGCGTTCTATGGCTGCTCCTCCTTGTCCAGCGTCACGATTCCTGGCAGCGTCACCAGCATCGGGGATTATGTGTTCGCTAACTGCACCGGGCTTACCAACGTCACGATTCCCGACAGCGTTACCAACATAGGTGCATACGCCTTCTCTGGACAATATGGCGGCGATCCCTTGAACAACGTCACGATTCCCGGCAGCGTCACAAACATCGGGGATTATGCGTTCTATAGATGCTACGACCTGACCAACGTCACGATCGCCATCGGAGTAATCAGCATCGGGACTAATGCGTTCGATAGCTGCGACAGCCTGACCAGTGTCACGATTCCCGACAGCGTCACGAGCATTGGGGATGATGCATTCTCTTACTGCGGCGGACTCACCCACGTCACGATTCCCGGCAGCGTCACCCACATCGGGGCAGGTGCTTTCAATGGGTGCTCCGGCCTGACCGCGATCACGGTGGACCCCAATAATTCCTTTTATAGCGATGTGGATGGAGTGTTGTTCAACCAGAACCGAACCACGCTCATTCAATATCCGCCCGGCCTGGTCGGAAGTTACAACATTCCCGGCAGCGTCACCATCATGGAGACGAATGCGTTCTATGGGTGCGCCGGCCTGACCGGCATCACGATTCCCGGCAGCGTCACCAGCATTGGGGATTCTGCGTTCGAGGGTTGCGACAGTCTGACAAATGCCACGCTCGCCAATGGTGTCGCCATCATCGGGCAGGATGCATTCGATGGCACCGGACTGACCAGCATCACGATTCCCGGCAGCGTCACCAGCATCGGGGATTATGCGTTTTTTTACTGCGCGAGGCTCACAAACGTCACGATCGCCAATGGCGTCACCAGCATAGGTGCCTATGCCTTTTCTGGAGTCTTTTCTGGCGACCCGCTGACGCGCATCACGATTCCCGGCAGCGTCACCAACATCGGGACGAATGCGTTCGAGCGCTGCTCCCAACTGGGCAGCATCACAATCGCCAATGGCGTGACCAGTCTCGGGGAGGATATGTTCTATGGTTGCACCGGCCTGACCAATGTCACGATTCCCGGCAGCGTCACCAACATTGGGGAGAAGGCGTTCTATGCTTGCGGCCGACTGACCAGCGTCTTTTTCCAGGGCAACGCTCCGAGCAATGATTTCTTGGATTTCTATGCTGACCCCAAGGCGACCGGCTATTATTTGCCTGGCACAACCGGATGGAGTGACTTCTCCGCCAATACCGGTCTTCCGGCCGTGATGTGGAACCCGCTGATCCAGGTGGGCGACGGGAGCTTCGGGGTGCAGAACAATCAATTCGGGTTCAACATCACTGGGACCAACAATTTTACGGTTGTGGTGGCAGCCTGCACCAATCTGGCCGGTGCGGTTTGGGTTCCGCTCACCACCAACACGCTGGTCAACGGCTCGTTCCATTTCAGCGACCCGCAGTGGTCGAATTACCCCAACCGCTTCTACAGCCTCCAAATGCCATGAAGCTTCCGCGAACAGAATGTCGCAAGAGCCGGCCCGGCAAAAGAATTTGCCCCTTTGTCCCCGGAATCTCGCATTGGTTAGCGGTGGGCCAAACCGCCCGCCCACTGAAAATGAAATTGAACTCAAAAGACACCATTATGATTGACCTGAACCTTTCCCGAAATCTGGCGGCTCGCCCGCGCGCCGGTTGTTTCCTTGCCCTGTTCCTCCTGGCCAGTTTGCTGGCCCTGGTGACGCCGCTGCGCGCGGATAATCCACCAACGTATGTGTTTGCGATTGATTTTTCCGCCGTGCCCGGCGGATTTGAACCCGTCTGGGTGGCGCTGGACAGCAGCAACAACGTTTACGTTTCCGATGACGCCAACAACCGCGTTGTAAAATTCACCGCCCTTGGCACGTATCTGACCAACTGGGGCAGTTCTGGAGGCGGAAACGGCCAGTTCAACGCCCCCGTGGGCCTTGCGGTGGACAGCGGTAACAACGTTTATGTGGCCGATCAACAGAACGACCGCGTTGAGAAGTTCGACAGCAACGGCAACTATCTGACCCAATGGGGCAGTCCTGGAAGCGGCAACGGCCAGTTCTATTACCCCGAGGGCCTTGCGGTGGACAGCAGCAACAATGTTTATGTGGCCGACACAGGCAACGGCCGCGTTGAGAAGTTCGACAGCAACGGCAACTATCTGACGCAATGGAGCATTTATGAACTCCTCTATGGCCAGTTCTTTGGACCTGAAAGCATTGCGGTGGACAGCAGCAACAACGTTTATGTGACCGAAGGTAACGATCACGCTGAGAAGTTCGACAGCAATGGCAACTATCTGACGAATTGGTATGGAAGCGGCAGCGGCCAGTTTGAGAATCCCACTGGCATTGCGGTGGACAGCAGCAACAACGTTTATATGACTGATTGGAACAACTATAGCGTTCAAAAGTTCACCAGCAACGGCACATATTTGACGCAATGGGGCAGTTATGGCAGCGGCAACGGCCAGTTTGGTGATCCCGAAAGTGTTGCGGTGGACAGCATTGGGAACTTTGTTTACGTGGTTGATAACAACTACGGGATTGAGGTTTTTGCCAATAATACCAGCATCCTGCCGCCCTTTATTATCGTCCAACCGACGAACCAAATCGTTCCGGCTGGCATCAATGTGACTTTTAGTGCCGGCGTCGCTGGCGCCGCGCCGCTTGCCTGGCAATGGCGTTCCAATAATGTGGCCGTGTCCGGCGCCACCAATGCCAGCCTCACGCTGACCAATGTCAGCCTCTCCGACTCCGCCACTTATGCGGTGCTGGCCAGCAACCGCTATGGCAGCGCGTTAAGCAGCAATGCCGTGCTCACTGTTTTGCCTGCGGTGGATTTCCTTCTACCGACGTTTGTGGTCGCGATTGATTCTGCCGCTGTGCCCGGCGGATTTTCACCCCTATTCCTTGCGCTGGACGCCGCCAACAACGTTTATGTGACCGACGACGCCAATAACCGCGTCATAAAACTCACCGCCGATGGCACGTATCTAACGCAATGGGGGAGCTTGGGGACGAATAACGGCCAGTTCTCGAGGCCCGAAGGCATCGCGGTGGACAGCAGCAACAATGTTTATGTCGCCGACCTCCAAAACAACCGGGTTGAGAAGTTCAGCAGCAATGGCACGTATCTGACCCAATGGGGCAGTTATGGAACAGGCAACGGCCAGTTTTATAATCCCTCAGGCATTGCGGTGGACAGCAGCAACAACGTTTATGTGACCGACGAAGGCAACGCCCGCGTTGTAAAATTCACCGCCCTTGGCACGTATCTGACCAATTGGGGCAGTTCTGGAAGCGGCAACGGCCAGTTCAACGGCCCCGTGGGCCTTGCGGTGGACAGCAGCAACAACGTTTATGTGGCCGACACCTACAACGAGCGCGTTGAGAAGTTCGACAGCAACGGCAACTATCTGACGCAATGGGGCAGTCCTGGAAGCGGTAACGGCCAGTTTGATTATGCCGAAGGCATTGCGGTGGACAGCAGCAACAATGTTTATGTGGCCGACGAAGTCAACGACCGGGTTGAGAAGTTCGATAGCAACGGCGGCTATCTGACACAATGGGGCAGTTATGGATCCGGCAATGGCCAATTTTCGAGTCCCCAAGGCATCGCCCTGGACAGCACAGGGAACGTTATTTACGTGGCGGATTTTGGAAACGACCGGATTGAGATTTTCGCTAATAATACCAGTATTATTCCACCATTCATTACGCAGCAGCCGACGAACCAAACTGTTCCGGCTGGCGTCAGTGTGACTTTTAATGTCGGCGTCGTTGGCGGCGCGCTTGCCTGGCAATGGAGTTCCAACAATGTTGCTGTGTCCGGCGCCACCAATGGCAGCTTTACGCTGACCAATGTCAGCCTTTCCGACTCCGCCACTTATGCCGTGCTGGTCAGCAACAGCTATGGCAGCGCTCTAAGCAGCAATGCCGTGCTGACCGTTTTGCCTGCGGTGGAATTCCTTTCACCGGCCTTTGCGTTCGCGATTGATTCTGCTGCCGTGCCCGGCGGATTTGTACCCGTTTACGTGGCGCTGGACGCCGGCAACAACGTTTATGTGACCGACGACCAAAACGCCCGCGTTGTAAAATTCACCGCCCTTGGCACGTATCTGACCCATTGGGGCAGTTACGGAAGCGGCAATGGCCAGTTTGAAGAACCGCAAGGCATTGCGGTGGACAACAACAGCAACGTTTATGTGACCGACGAATACAACAACCGCGTTGAGGAGTTCCGTAACGGCAATTATGTGACGCAATTTGGCAGTTATGGAAGCGGCAACGGACAGTTTGAGGTTCCCGAAGGCATTGCGGTGGGCAGCAGGAGCAACGTTTATGTGGCCGATTCCAGCAACTATCGCGTTGAGGAGTTCCGTAACGGCAATTATGTGACGAACTTTGGCAGTTATGGAACCGGCAACGGCCAGTTTGTTTATCCGGAAGGCCTTGCGGTGGACAGCAGCAACAACGTTTATGTGGTTGATGAAAATAACGACCGCGTTGAGAAGTTCGATAGCAACGGCAACTATCTGACGCAATGGGGCGGTTATGGAAGTGGCAACGGCCAGTTCCTATTCCCCGTAGGCGTTGCAGTGGACAGCAGCAACAACGTTTATGTGACCGACAGCGGGAACTACCGCATTGAGAAGTTCACAAGCAACGGCAACTACCTGACGCAATGGGGCAGTCATGGAAGCGGCAACGGCCAGTTCCAAGACCCCGAAGGCGTTGCAGTGGACAGCACTGGAAACTATATTTACGTGGCGGATTCTGAAAACGACCGGATTGAGGTTTTCGTTAATAATACCAGTATTATTCCACCATTCATTACGAAGCAGCCAACGAACCAAACTGTTCCGGCTGGCGTCAATGTGACTTTTAATGTCGGCGTCGTTGGCGCCGCGCCGCTTGCCTGGCAATGGAGTTCCAACAGGGTTGCCCTGTCCGGCGCCACCAATGCCAGCTTCACGCTCACCAATGTCAGCTTCTCCGCCGCCGCCACTTATGCCGTGCTGGTCAGCAACAGCTTTGGCAGCGCTTTCAGCAGCAATGCCGTGCTGGCGATTTTGCCCGCGGCGGAATTCATTACACCGACATATTTGTTTCAGATTGATTCTTCCACCTTGCCCGGAGGATCTTCTTCCTTTAATCCGGGCTGGGTGGCGTTGGACGCCAGCAACAACGTTTATGTGACCGACGACGCCAATAACCGCGTCGTAAAACTCACCGCCGATGGCACGTATCTGACCAACTGGGGCAGTCCTGGAAGCGGCAATGGCCAGTTTGAAGAACCGCAAGGCATTGCGGTGGACAGCAGCAGCAACGTTTATGTGGCCGACAGCGGGAACTACCGCGTTGAGAAGTTCCATAACGGCAATTATATGACGAAATTTGGCAGTTATGGAAGCGGCAACGGACAGTTCTATTACCCCGGGGGCCTTGCGATGGACAGCAGCCACAATGTTTATGTGGCCGACCTCCAAAACAACCGCGTTGAGAAGTTTAACTCCAGTGGCAGTTATCTGACGCAATGGGGCAGTGCGGGAAGCAGCCCCGGCCAGTTTTTTGATCCCGTTGGTGTTGCGGTGGACAGCGGCAACAATGTTTATGTGACCGACGCCGGCAACTGCCGCATTGAGAAGTTCGACAGCAACGGCAACTATCTGACCAATTGGGGCAGTTTTGGAAGCGGCGATGGCCAGTTTGATGATCCCGCAGGCATTGCGGTGGACAGGAGCAACAATGTTTATGTGACCGACGCCGTCAGCGGCCGTGTTGAAAAGTTCACCAGCAACGGTTTCTATCTGACGCAATGGGGCAGTGCGGGAAGCGGCGCCGGCCAGTTGGACAGTCCCCAAGGCATTGCGCTGGACAGCACTGGGAACTATATTTACGTGGCGGATACTGGAAACGGCCGGATACAAGTCTTCGTTAATAACACCAATTCTATTCCGCCATTCATTACGCAACAGCCAACGAACCAAAATGTTCCGCCTGGCGCCAATGTGACTTTTAGTGTCAGCGCCGTTGGCACGGCGCCGTTTGCCTATCAGTGGAATTCCAATAATGTTGCTGTGCCCGGCGCCACCAATGCCAGTTTCACCCTGGCGAATGTCGGCCTCTCCGCCGCCGCCACTTATGCCGTGCTGGTCTCCAACAGCTATGGCAGCAACGTGAGCAGCGATGCCGTGCTGGCGATTTTGCCCGCGGCGGAATTCATTACACCGGCATATTTGTTTCAGATTGATTCTTCCGCCGTGTCCGGCGGATTTTCACCCCTATTCCTGGCGCTGGACGCCAGCAACAACGTTTATGTGACCGACGTATCCTACAACCGCCGTGTCGTTAAATTCACCGCCTTTGGCACCTATCGGACCAATTGGGGCGGTTATGGAAACGGCAACGGCCAGTTCCAATACCCCGAAGGCGTTGCGGTGGACAGCAGCAACAATGTTTATGTAGTTGATTACGGCAACTACCGCGTTGAGAAGTTCGACAGCAACGGCAACTATCTAACGAATTGGGGCAGCAATGGAACCAACAACGGCCAGTTTTATTATCCCGAAGGCATTGCGGTGGACAGCAGCAACAATGTTTATGTGACCGACGCAGGCAATGACCGCGTTGAGAAGTTCGACAGCAACGGCGGCTATCTAACGAATTGGGGCAGTAGTGGAAGCGGCAACGGCCAGTTCAACGGCCCCGTAGGCGTTGCAGTGGACAGCGCCAACAACGTTTATGTGGCCGATGAATCTAACGACCGCATTGAGAAGTTCGATAGCAACGGCAACTATCTGACGCAGTGGGGCGGTTATGGAAGCGGCAACGGCCAGTTCCATTTCCCCGAAGGCCTTGCGGTGGACAGCGGCAACAACGTTTATGTCGTTGATGACGTCAACGGCCGCATTGAGAAGTTTGACAGCAATGGCGGCTATCTGACGCAATGGGGCAGTTATGGAAGCGGCAATGGCCAGCTCATTCGTCCCTCTGGGATTGCGGTGGACAGCAGAGGGAATTATATTTACGTGGCTGATAATGGAAACGACCGGATTGAGGTTTTCGTTAATAATATCAATATCGTCCAACCCTTTATTAGCAGCCAGCCAACGAACCAAACTGTTCCGACTGGCGTCAATGTGACTTTTAGTGTCGGCGTCCCTGTCGGCGCCACGTATGCCTATCAATGGACTTCCAATAATGTTGCCGTGCCTGGCGCAACGAATGCCAGTTTCACACTGACCAATGTCAGCGTCTCCGACTCCGCCACTTATGCCGTGCTGGTCAGCAACAGCCAGGGCAGCACTTTAAGCAGCAATGCCGTGCTCGCCGTCTTGCCTGTGCTGGCAACAACCCTGCCGGCCAGCGGCCTTTCCGTCAGCGGCGCGGTGCTGAATGGTGCGGTCACGCTCGGCCCGGATGACACGGTGGTCTGGTTTGACTGGGGCACAAACACAGACTATGGAAATGTCGTGGGAACGAGTGTCGTTTCCGGCGGCAACGCCAGCACCAATATCAGCGCGGCCTTGAGTGGATTGAGCGGGAGCATTATTTATCACTATCGGATCGTGGCCGCGAATGACTTTGGGATTGTTTATGGAGATGACCAATCGTTCGCGGTGGGCTTCGCTCCAGCCGCCACGACCCTTCCAGCGGCCAACGGCACGAATGGCTCGACCTTGAATGCCACGGTCAATCCCAATGGATGGGATACGACAGTTTATTTCTGGTGGGGAACCAATTCGACGCCGGTCATGGATGTAGGCGCTGGCACGAACTTGCTGAATGTCAGCAGTTTCATCACCGACCTGGCTCCGGCCACAGAATACGAATTTTATGTGATCGCTTCGAACTATCTGGGCACAACATACGACGGCCCGCTCTATTTTTTTAGCGCGCCTTTTACCAGCGCACCGCCCGCGCAGTGGGATTCTGTTGCCTCATCGGCGGATGGAACCAAGTTGGCAGCCGGAGGATCCTCTGGCATTTACACTTCAACAAATTCAGGCTCTGCTTGGGCTCCTGCGAGTCCGATCCAGCCGGCGGGGGTGGCCTCGTCAGCGGATGGAACCGAACTGGCGGCAGTAATGGATGGGGAGGCAATTTATATTTCGACAAACTCAGGAGCCAATTGGACACGAGCCGGTGATGAGCCCAACGCCAATTGGAATGCGGTTGCTATGTCAGCGGATGGCACCAAATTGGCGGCGGTCGCGGAATATTCGATTGGGGTTTATACGTCAACCAATTCAGCAATCAATTGGACATTCCAAACCAATGGAGTTCCGCAATTTTATGGCATCGGTTCTATCGCCTCATCGGCAGACGGAAGCAAATTGGTGGCGGCAGCCGGATACGATAACCAGGGTCCGATTTTCACTTCCACAAATTTTGGAGCCGATTGGACACAGGCCACCAACGCGCCTTTGGCGTACTGGTATTCTGTCGCTTCCTCAGCGGATGGGACGACCTTGGCGGCGGGCGCTTACGCCGGCAACGTTTATCTCTCCACAAACTCAGGAGTGACCTGGACCAATACAAGCCTGCCCGCAAATAACTGGTACAGTGTCGCTGAATCGGCGGATGGAACGAAATTGGTGGCGCTGGCCAATAGCGGCTCATCAGACCTTGGCGCTGGCAACGGCGAAGTTTATACTTCGACGGATTCAGGCGCGACCTGGGTTTCCAACAATGTGCCAAGCGCGGCATGGACTTGTGCCGCCATGTCAGCCGATGGAAATGAAATCATCGCATCCATAGGCAATCCATCAACGATCGGCGGTATCTACGTTTCGCAAACGACGCCAGTGCCGCATTTGGGCATTGCTTCTTCCGACCGGAATCTCATGCTTTCGTGGCTCATTCCCTCAATGAATTTCGGGCTGCAACAAAATTCCGACTTGACCACGACCAACTGGACGGACGTGACGAACCTGCCCGTTTTCAATCTCACCAACCTGCAAAATCAAGTCGTCCTTCCACTGCCGGACGGAAACGGTTTCTTCCGGCTCATGCACTGACGAGGCCGCCCCCAAATGGTGCGGATTGCGCGGATGCCCAATTCTCTGGCGCAATGCCGGAGAATTTGGTAATCGTCACTGGTTGAGCGACGTTACCCGCATTCTGGAGTCCATCGAGCACGGCGACCCCAAGGCCGCCGATGAATTGCTGCCGATGGTCTATGGCGAACTGCGCAAACTGGCGGCCTCCAAAATGGCGCGCGAAGCGCCCAATCAAACTTTGCAGCCCACCGCCCTGGTACATGAGGCCTGGCAGCGTCTGGTGGGAAAGGACAATCCGCAATTTGCCAACCGCGCCCATTTCTTTTCCGCCGCAGCCGAGGCCATGCGCCGCATTCTCATTGACAACGCCCGTCGCAAACGCGCTCTGCGCCACGGCGGCGGCCAGCAACGCGTTGAAATGGAGGGTTTGGACATTGCCGTGTCATCTGACGACGACGAACTCCTGGCGGTTAATGATGCCCTCGAAAAGCTTGCCGCCATCCACGCCGTCCAGGCCGAGGTGGTGAAGCTGCGCTATTTTGTGGGCATGACCAACGAGGAAGCCGCCCAGGCCCTGGGCCTCTCCGAGCGCACCGTCAAAAACTACTGGACCCACGCCCGCGCCTGGCTCTTCCGCGAAATCAAAGCCACTCGATCAACCGGATAAAACTTCCTGGTGCAAGAGACGGGGCGGCAGCCTGCGCCATCGCACCCCGCACAACGATTCAACATCGTTTGCCTCCCATCTTTGGCTGTCACCCCAGAATTCGCTTCACGCTATTGTCGGAAAGGCTTCCAAGCCCTCCCTGATCATTGAGAACTATTCAACCTCTTACTTCAGTGATTTCCGCGCAGCGGAACACGAGGAGAAGCCCGGTGACAGGGGACAAAAAGCCGAAAGGCAATGGAGACCAAATGCAGGCTTAACGGAGTGCCGGTTCAATTCGTTGACCGGTGACAGGGGACAAAAAGCCGAAAGGCAATGGAGACAGGAGCCGGATGCCGCGAGCTTGGAGTAGGAGCCGGATGGTGACAGGGGACAAAAAGCCGAAAGGCAATGGAGACACAGTGGGCGCTGGGTTCACCGCGTCGCTCCATTCCAAGGGTGACAGGGGACAAAAAGCCGAAAGGCAATGGAGACTTTGAGCATT
>Ga0187888_1003973_pt1 | contig 11172 bp, 10 predicted proteins | sample June2016WEW_7_40_FD_132987 | JGI IMG/M metagenome (GOLD analysis project Ga0187888, IMG submission 132987) | Peatland microbial communities from SPRUCE experiment site at the Marcell Experimental Forest, Minnesota, USA - June2016WEW_7_40 | ecosystem: Environmental > Terrestrial > Soil > Wetlands... | reverse complement strand
GGCCAGGGAAATCAGTCCGGCGGCTTTGGGCAGGGAAATCAACCCGGCGGCTTTGGGCAGCCGAATTCTCCGCCGGGGCAGAATCAAAGTGGCAATTCGTCCTCAGGCGGATCCACCCCCAGTGGATCCGGCTTCTCGCCGCAATGATCCAATGATAGACTTACAACGGACGAGATTATTTTGGTTTTCAACTTACAACCAAGAGTCGAAAACTGACGACTAACTACTGAGAAGTGAAGGTCGAAGCGTAGCAGCAATCTGGTAAAGGAATCATGAGCGGAATTTGGCGGATAAATCGAGCCAATCTTGTGGTGAGAATAGCTCTGGGCCTTGTCGTTGGGCTATCGCTGATGGCCGCCGCGTGCTCCTCGACGCCCTCGTCGGCAGGGATTGTACTTACTGTGACCCCAGCGACGGCTTATATCCCCGTGTCGTCTTCATTCCAATTTGGCGTGACCGTTTCCGGGACACCAAATTCTCTGGTGGTGTGGAGTGCGGGTGGCGTGGTGGGCGGAAACGCCACCGTCGGTTTCATCTCCTCTACAGGGTTCTACCGGGCGCCGGCCAGCGTGCCTTCGCCGGCCCAGGTCACCATCACAGCGACAAGCCAATACGATGCCATCAGTTCGTCTTCCGCCACGGCGACGATCGTAAGTCAGACCTCCGGCGCTCATGCGGTGCAGGTGGCTTCCGGCCAAACCATCACGAACATCAACGTGCAAGTCCCGCAATTAACTCCCACGCTGACGATTTACGGAGCGGGGACCTGCGTCGGCAGCACCTGTTCCACCTCGGCCACCGGGGCACAAGTGACCCAGGGCGGTTCGGCGACCATCTTTCTGGTCGGCAACGGGGTGGTCGCGGGAACGGTTTATTCGATCAGTGGAAATGCCACCGATGTGACGGTGACGCAGCCCTCCGGTTCGCAATTCGGTCAAACAAGCAACGGTACGCCGTCGGTTACTTTTGGTATTTCAGTCAGCGCCAACGCCGTGCCGGGGTTAAGAAATATCATGGTTTCGAATCCCGCCACGGGCGAACTCTCCGCCTTCGTGGGTGGATTACTCATTACCTCTTCGGGGCAATAAACTGATGAAAATAGGGTCTCAAATCGTAGCCTTGCCATTTCGCGATGTGGCGCGGGCGTCCCGCCCGCGGTCGCGGGAGCGTCCCGCTCCCGCGAGGGTGCCGGCAGGGCCTCTCCTGAGCGAAACGAAGGAATGCCCGCGCGACGGCGGGCGGGACGCCCGCGCCACAGCCGATCAGGCGAAGCGCGGGATCCTGTCGAGCCCACTACTCGTGGTGCTCGCCGCTCTTTTCATGGCGGCCCCGGCGTCTGCCACAACACTGGTGAGGATGAGCCTGGACCAGCTTGCCGAGGCTTCGACGGAGATCGTCCGCGCCCACGTGGTCAGCCAGCAGACAGCCTGGAATCCGCAGCACACTCGCATTTACACTTACACCACACTCGCCCTGGACCAGACGTACAAGGGTGATCCGCCTTCCTTCCCCGTCGTCCAGCAACCCGGCGGCACGGTCGGCAAGACGCGGGTTTTTGTCGCCGGAACCGTTCAATTCCACACTCAGACGGGATACCTGTTGTTTCTGGAACGGTCATCGGCGGACCCGTCGAAATTCCTCCTGGTCGGAATGGTGCAAGGCGCCTACAGGATCTACCCCGACGAGAAGACGCAAGAGGAGAAGCTCGTCCTCCCACTTGGCTCTTTGACGCGCGGAAGTCCGGCTTCAGGCCCCGGATCGGTCTTGGCCGGCCCGGCGGTTCCGGTCCATCAATTCCAAAGGGACATTTCAGCTTCGCTGAGCAGTCCTTTGAGTATTCCGCGAGGCACGGCAATACCCGTGGCCATCAAGTCCACGCAGTCTGCGGGCGTCCGGCGGATGGACGTAAGAGGACGAACAACCACCGACCTTTTTCCAAACTCGGGCCTGGTAATTCCCGCCGGCAGCGCGATCTCGGGAATGGCGGAGCGAGTCGGAGACTCCTGGATGATCTCCTGGACGGAGGTTTCGATTCGCGGCAAGCAGGTCCTTCTTTCGGCTCGAAACACCGCGCCTGCTGCGAGGACGTTGCAAGGCCGTACACTTGTGGTCAACGTGAGGTGAGGATGCAGGAAAGCAACAGAGTGTCGCGAGTTCGCCGCCCGGTGTTATTTGCGATGGCAGGAAGTTTGAGCCTGCTGGGTGCGATCCTGGCGTTTGCCTACACGACCTATCAGAATGACGTTGGCGAGGTCCCGCCGATCGGGACCTCTCCGGAAATCCCCGGTGTCCCGGTTCCCTCACGCTGGCCCAATGCCTCCTTCACGTGGGTCTTGGACAATCCCGGTACACCGCCAGGTAACGTCGACACGACCGATGGCACCAATCCCCTGCCTCTCAAGATGGCCCTGATGAACGCAGCCAACGCTTGGACGACAGGATTGCTCAATGGGCAGCAGTTGAGCAGTCTTACTGTTACCAACGGCAGCGACGTCGCCAATCTGCCGAATCCGCAGATTGACTGCACCAACGTCGTCACGTTTGCCGATAGTAACGCTACTGACTTTCCCACTGGAACAGAGTCCGTGGCATTTACGACCGTCAGCACTGACTACGTGAGGGTCGGACCGCCTCAGACCCCAGGCACGGTTTACCATTTCACGGAGTGCAACACGCAGCTATCCATATCCACTACCTCACCGGCCATTGTGTTTGACGCGGATATCGCCTTCAATCCGCACGTTCAATTCTCCACATCCACTCCGCCGCTATCCGGCGCCTTCGACCTGGTCTCCCTCGCTACGCATGAGTTCGGCCACGCGCTGGGGCTCGACCATAGCGGAATTGCCCACGCCGTAATGTTTCCGGCAGGGGACTCCGGCGAGAGCCAACAACGGACCCTCTCAACGGATGACCTCATCGGTATATCTTTTCTCTACCCTTCGTCCAACTTTTCGAGCTACATGGGTGCCATTTCGGGACAGGTGAACTTCCCCAACGTCGGCGGCGTCTACGCGGCGCATTTAGTGGCCATCGATGCGAGTTCCGGCAACGTCGTCGTGGACGGTCTGGCCAACGCGGATGGCACTTACAAGTTGTTTGTTCCGCCCGGCAGCTATAACGTCCTTGTCCTTCCCCTCGCCCCCGACGACAACCATGGCATCTACTCTCTGAGCGATTTCTCCGGCTGGACTTGTGGCTACGACGAGAGTGCGCCACCCTGCTGTAACCCCGGCAATGGTCAATGCATCGGGTCGCCCATTACCAATCCAACTAATTACACCGGCACGTATTATTAACATTGTAAAGAAATGCGGGTTAAGACTTTGGGGTCCGCTCTTTCCAGCTCCGGAAGGGCTGCCCGCGTGTGCGTGGCGCTGACCTCGCGGCCCGCGCAGCGGAGATGTCGGCCCTTCGCTCCGCTCAGGGCAGGCTCTAAAGGGCGGCGCTACTTTTTGCGCAATTCGACCAGCGAATGGCCGTAACCTGGGACCACAACTTCGAGGACGTAAGTGTTCCCCGAGCGCCGGGCTGTGGCCCCGTTGAACTCGTATGACCCCGCTGCCTCGAGTCCCAGCTTGCCTGGATCGAGCTCAATGCGGCGATTGACCGTGTGATCCTCGAGGTTGAAACAGTTAACGACCGCCACCGGCTCGGTGGGATGTACGTGGGCGTGGACCATCTCATCGAGGCCGTAAAACGTTCCCGCTTTGAAGAAGGTCTCGAGGCGCCGGTAGGTCGCCATAGCTTCTTTCTGAGCTGTGCGCACGCTTGGGTCAGCGTGCGTTCCTCCAATGCCGAGATGTCGGCAGGTGGAGGCATTCCACCAGAACATCAAACACTGGGCGTTGTCTTTACGCTGGTCGATGTGAAGGTACAGGGGAAGGGAATAAGCCAGGTTGTAATAGTACAGGGCAATACTGTGTCCTCCCACCAGGTCCGTCATGGGATCCCACATCAATTCGAAGGCCCAAACGGAGTCACACCCGGCGGCAGGATCGGCTTCCGCCCTGCCCCCAATTCCTTGGCCGTAATAGGTCGGAACGTAGCGGAGGCGCGTGCCGCCCAGCATCTGATCGTGCATCTCGATAAGCACATGGGGATGCCGGGCGTGGACCAGGCGAGCCAGCCTGTTGGTGGCTTCGACGTGCTCCTCGCGTCCGGAAGGAACGCGGTGGCCATGCTGCGGATCCCAGCATTCGCCGTTGCGCATCGTACCGTCAAACATGAAGAATCGAGCGCCATCGCGCGCCAGGGCCTCGAGGCGAGAGCGGGTCTCTTCTACGTATTGCGCCGACGCGCCGCAGAGCGACCCCTCGACGCGGCTGCCATCCCGGTTCATGCGGTCCAGGCTGCGAGGATAAGATGAGGGATCGCACCATCCGGAGAGAGGAGTATGGAGGGACAGGCTGAGTGCGTACTCCCGCGCAAGCATGGCAGTGAAATCCTTCATCCTGCCCAGCCGCGATTCGTCCCAAATCTTGGAGGCAAAGCGAGTGTCCCAACCGGGATCGAGGTAGAGCGCTTCGCAGCCTATATCGCGGGCCTTGGCGGCTTCCTCTCTCATGTCAGCCAAGGTGTAGTTCTTCTTTCGGTTCTCGGCTAGATCCATGCCGGGGAGCCAGTAAAGCTTATTGTCGTAAAGTTCATTCCAATGCACCGGAGGGTTGAAACCCTTTGGACAGGCGTGCCCGCGGCTGTCCATCTCCGCGCGAAATGTGTAGAAACCTTCTTCGATCCCGCCTTCGAAGGCGGTGATTCGTGTAACTCCAAATCGGTGCGATTCCTGGGGAGCAAGCCAGGCGCCGCGCTCCGGATCGCCCTGGAAAATGCCAAAGCCTCCCCAGCGAAGGCCCGCTCGTCCGTCGTTCACGGTGACGCGGTCAAGCAGGGCCCATTCCATGCCGTCCTGCGAATACTTAGTCAGCAGGAAGCCGCGACGCCCTTCGGTAAGAACCCAACCTTCGGAGGCGTAGAAAGGGTAAGACGTTTGGATAACCCCTGTCGCGTAGACCGTGGTCAATACAACGTTTCCGGAACGCTCGATGGGAGTCTCTGCTCGCAGGTGACTGCTCCGCGGCTCGCTGAGTACTTGACCAAGCGTGTAATCGGCATATTGGGCGCGGTTGCCGTTGGGTTCGCGCCGATACGGCACTGCCGTGGCCTTGAAATCCTGCAGGGAACCGGTCACCGCTCCACCGTGAAGCGTCATCGGAAGCACGAAGCCGCAGCGGCCATAGGGTATGGCCAGGATGGCTGATCCACGGTTCGAGATCGTGATTTGCTCTTCAAGCCACGGACTGTCAATGGACATCCTGAATTCATGCTGCAGCCTGATGCCACCGGGGATCTCGCCCATCAGTCTGACCGTTCTGGTCTTGTCGTTTTGCGTTTCCCGGGCTTCACCGAAGGCCGGGGTCCCTATGGAATAGCTGTACTCGCCGCCGGCGAGGGCGATGCCAGAGGGAGAATGGACCAACTGAGCCTTCAAGCCCGCGCCTGCGTTGAGGCTGAGTCGCCAATGACTGTTTTCGAGCGTCACCGAGTTGGACGCTGATGCGACCTGGCCGTGCGAGCCGTCGCGGGGCTGCGCGGTTCCCATGTCTACCGAGAGCGCACTTGCCGAAAACATCGCTGCGGTCTTTAGGAATCGCTTCCGAGTCATCTGCGAAAACGAATTCTGTGGAGATTTCATGTTCATTCCTCTGCGCTCGGAAATCATACCATACCAAGCGAGACGGCCATGATTACGCCACCAGCCGGGGTGTATACTGTTAGGCAAGATTGCGGTGGGAGATGGAAAGCCATGAAAAGGAAACGAGAACTTTCCGCCATTTTATGCTTCGCGACTTGTCTAATGGTGCTGGGAACTTATGCTACGGCAAGCGGTCAGCAAACGCCCTCTGAAAAGCCCAACCAACTCGTAGCCGGAAAACTGATCTACGTCGAATCCATGCAAGACGGTCTCGACCAGTGGATTATCGACTTCCTCCGCCGCTGGGGAAAATACAAGGTTACATCCAACCCGGAAGGAGTGGATTTGGTGATCCAGGCCGTCAAGCCGGACGAGGACCTCCGCCTCGAGACGAGGGGCGGCACCGCCGAGCCGAAGGGTTCCGACCGGCCGCATTTGCCCCTATCGAAGAAGCATACTGAGCTCCCGGCAACCTCGATCGCGGTTGTAAATTGGATATCCAGCCAGACCGTCTGGCAAGCTGACATCCTGAACCGAAAGCCGAAGAAGGATGAAGCCGATGTTCCTGCGGGCCCGCAGACGAAGATTTTTGCTCGTGACATGACCTCGGACCAGATCGCGGCGAAAGTGGTGGAGAAGCTGAAGGAGTATGAACAAGGTTTGGAGAAACCGAGCGGGGGAAAATGAGAATCGCCATCACGGGCGCGGCAGGATTGTTCGGACACGGTCTGGTGGCGGCCTTTTCCTCGCGCCACAGCGTCATCCCTTTGACACGAGCCGACGCCGATATCACGGATGCGGAAGCAGTGCGCGTGCTTCTGGATCGAATCCGTCCGGAGGTTGTGGTCCACCCGGCGGGAATTCCCGATTTGGATATTGCCGATGCTGACCCGGCGCAAGCGCATCGGGTGAACGTCGAGGGGACCCGCCACGTGGTGGAGTCGGCACGCGCGGTTGGAGCCGCGGTCGTCTACATTTCTACGGATGCCGTCTTCAATGGCCAAAGCACGCGGCCCTACGTCGAGTCCGACCAGCCTGACCCCATCACGATTTACGGGCGAACGAAGCTGGCTGGCGAGATCATCACGCAAACCCTTCCGCAGCACTGGATCTTTCGTGTTCCGGTCCTGTTCGGGCCCGGGAAGACTAATTTCATCGAAAAAGGCCTGCGCAAAATCGCAGCCGGGGAAGATTACAGGGTGGCCTCCGACCAGACGGGTTGCGCCACATACACCGTCGATGCCGGCTACAAGATCATGGAGGTCGTTGAGGCGCGCCGCTATGGCCTCTATCACCTCGCAAACCAGGGAACCTGCACACGCTTCGAACTCGCCCGGCGCGCCGTCGAGTTGGCCGGGCTGGATTCCAACAAAGTGGTCGGCGTCCCTGCGGCGCAGTTGGGGCGCCGTGCTCCCAGACTGAAATATGCAGTGATGGAAATGGCCGCACTCAAAGCGGCCGGATTCTCATTGCCCCGGCCCTGGCTCGAGGCGCTGGGGGACTACCTTCGCACAATCTCCTTCTAAAGGCGATGCCGGGGAGGTGTCTGCGCGGCCCTGGGCAACCACGAGGGTAGCCCTCAGAACGGAAAACCCGCAGGCGGACGTGCCGACGGCGATTGACGGGAGGATGAATCGGGAGGTGGTGGCGAGAATCCCAGGAGGGAACGGAGCCGCTCCCAGAGTTCCTGCATCACCCGGTGCCGGGGGATGAAGGGCCAATGGTTCTTCTTGATCAACTCCATGGTTTGAGGATCGGAGACGTCACCGGTAATCACCAAAACCTTGCCTACCAAACTCGGCCGAAGGTTCTTGAGGGCAGAGACCGCCTCTGTGACGTTCATCTCGGAGCAGCGGAGGTCCAGAAGAACCGCGTCAAAGCTCCGCTTTTCTACCATGGCCAGCGCCTCGCGAGCGTTGGGGACAATGTCGCCTTCGCATCGCAGCCCTGCCAGCAGGACGCAGAGGACGTTACGGATGGATGGTTCATCCTCGATGATGAGAACGGTGCGAAGCTCGTGACCTTGATTCAAAGAATCCTCGCTGAGGTTCGAAAAACAGACGGCACTTATTCAGTCATGCGCCGCGCCCCCACGCACTGAGCCGCGTCAATGCAAATTACACACTAATTGATCTTGCCGTCAACAGTATTAAGGTAATGCCCCCCTCTCAAGCCGAATCCCTTTGCTTCCATGCCATCCCGCCGACTGTCATTCTGAGCGAAGCGAAGAACCCCTTTAGTTAACGGCCTTGAAAACTGCGGAGATTCTTCGCTTCGCTCAGAATGACGGCCGTAGGCGTAGGTCACTTACCGGAGGAGGGAGTTGAAAACTCCAAATCATGCCCAGGCAGAATTCGGGCCTCCATGGCAAGAATGCGCTCCCGATCTGCTTGGTACTGTTTTCGGTGGTGGGGAATCATCGTCAGGACTTTTTCATCGTGCGTGCGGCTGAGCAAAGCGTCCCCCGCGATCACCGCGCGCTGGCTGTCGCCCTGGACAATGATGGAAGCATGGCCGGGAACGTGTCCGGAAGTGATCAGGCTCTCAAGGTTATGCGGCAGCGGGTGTTTCTCGATCCACCGGAACTGGGAAGGGTCACCCAGTCGTTTGGGATCCCACCAGCGCAGTGCGAATCTCCGGAGTTTTCCCATCATTTCCTCTGCTCGCTCGTAGTCGAAGGTCTCCGGATAGTATTTCAGAATGAGCGTCTCCCAGTTCTGCTGGTCCAGAAGATCGGAGTAGGCCGCCCGGCACCAGTCGTAGGACTCCTGGGAGCCGAAAATTTCGCTGGCTGGAAAGAGCCTGTTGTTCGACACGTGGTCGATATGAAAGTGAGAGTTGATGACTGTCTTGATATCCGCGGGCTTCAAGCCGCGGAGTTCCAGAGCCTTTACAATCGAGTGCGCCTCGTGGGGCATTCCCGTGTCCACAATGACGTGATGTTTCCCATTGGAGAGAAGCACCGAGGTCGCACCATGCCAACTCCCCGGCAACAACACGTCGACTTTCCACTCGCTGTTCTGCATGCCGTTCCCTCAACAATGCGTGCAAGCACCTCCGCACCAGCAGAGGCAGTTCTGCCTGTGCCACTTGCACCTCGTCATGCCATTCTAACAGGAACGGTTACAGCGCAGGCGGCAAAATGGGTTTTCATGCTTTAATGAGGAAGGGAGTCATTATCAGGGAGGCTAACTTTCATCCTCGGCAGTCCAGCGGCTAAGCCTGAGAATATCTGCGGCGCGCGCCACGCCGATCGGCGTGGTGTTGCCATCACGATCAACCACCACCACATTTTCAGTGTTGTGAGCCTCCATTTCCGCTATCACTCTTCGGACGCTCTCCCCGCGCCGGGCCACAACGTAGTCTTGGCGAGCGACATCCCGGACTTTCAAATCGGAGTCAACGCCTTTCAGTAAATCTATTGCTTCCACAATTCCCGCCAGCCGCCCGTCCTTTTCGACAACCGGGATTACACCCGTGGTCTCAGGAGTAACGTCGCGAACCACGATCTTGACCTCATCGTCGGGTTTGACCGTTGTGAACTCCTTGCGCATGACTTGCTCAATCCGGGCCCGCATCAGAACCGGGACGGAATAATCCTGAAGAACAATCAAACCTCGTTTGACGAGCTTACCGGTCATGATGGATTCGGCGCTGAAGAGCCTGACGAACCCGTCAGAGATGACGCAGCACACTACTAGGGGAAGAAGCGCGTTGGGATTCCGGCTAAGTTCGAAAAGGAATACGATGGAGGTAAACGGTGCGCGGGCGATTCCCCCAAAAACCGCAGCCATGGCCACTAACGCATAAAGGGCGGGGTCGCTTACGAAACCAGGGAAGAAGTGATGCCACGCCTGCGCATAGACCGCTCCGACCCCACCGCCGACGATGAGGGAAGGAGCGAAAACTCCTCCCGTGGTTCCCGATCCGAGCGAGATGACTAGAGCCCAGAATTTCGCCAGGGAAACGCCCAGCAGGGTTCCTGTCGATAAGCGATCGTTCAGCATGTCGCGAATCGTGTCGTAACCTGTACCGAAGACCTGGGGATAGAAATACCCAATGATTCCCAGCAACAAAGCTCCGAAGACCGGCGCCCAGATCAGCCGCGGCCTTATGGGGAAGTGGTTGTCGAACAGGTCTTCCAGCCAGAAGAGTACCCGGATCATGCAGATGGCAATCAGGCCCATGACCAAACCCATCAGAGCGAAGAGCCACAATTCCTGCATGTTTTTTACGGCAAAGGCGGGCGTGGGAAAAAGCGGAGCCCAACCCCTGAAATGGACCGCTACTGCCGTCGCCACAGAAGAAGAGATGGCGACGGGGATGAAGGACCGGGCTCGAAACTCGAAAAGGAGCAGTTCGATAGCCACCAAAATTCCCGCGAAGGGCGCCACAAAGGTCGCCGCCATCCCGGCGGCCGCGCCCGAAGCCAGCAGGACCCGGCGCTGGTAAGGAGTCAACTTCACCACTTGCGCGAAGATAGACCCGAACGCCGCTCCGGTCTGTATGATGGGGCCTTCCGCTCCGAAGGGCCCACCCGTCCCGATGGCAAAAGCTGTGGCCAGCGGCTTCAATATCCCAACCCGCATCCGAACCAAGCTCTTTCCAATCAGCACCGCTTCCATCGCTTCGGGAATGCCGTGGCCTTTCAGGGTCGGCTCCCAGAAATAGACCATGAGGCCCACCAAGAGGCCGCCAATGGGCGGTATGAGAATGACCCATGCTCCAAGGTGATGGTGAACAGGATAAGTAATGGCAAACGACCACTTACCGTAGAAAAACAGATTCGTAAACAAGTATATGAGTTCAAGCAACCCTTGTGCCACGAGCCCGGCGATAAAGCCGACGAGGGCCGCAAAAGCGGAGGTAATGGCCACGGTCGGTTCGAGGGCCTTGCCAAATTCCTTGAACCAAACAGTTCCACGGTTGGCTTGGGGCTGGGATCGCGTCATGGGATTTAATTAGGCTCCTGCCTCCGGCACGAGGAACTTCGGTTTGGCCTTGAGAGCCTTGCCCAGGTCGAGCTGAATTCGCTCGAGTTCTTGAAGGTGGAGGGTGGCGAGGCCGTTCAAGGCAGTACTGCCGCGCCGAGTCAGGCGGACACGAACATAGCGGCGGTCTCGCCCGACTTGGTTCTTGTGGACCAGGCCTTTGCTGCACGCCCTTTGCACGAGTCCTACGACCGCGTTGTGACGCTCCTGCAAGAACTCCGCCAATTCGCTGATGGTGGCCCAGCCGCGGCCGGTGTACCCCGCGACGCCCAGAAGCAGGACGTACTGCTGGGGTGTCAGATCATGCTCTCGCGTGGCGCTCTCGCTGAAACGAAGAAAGCGGCGGAGATTGTACCGGAACCAGGCAAGGCGCCGGATGACCAGGGAATTCGTTGACCGACGTCCCACGGAAGGATTACGTAGCTGCATAATGTGGAATTATATCACAGTGCGACTTAGTTCGCTACTCGTTGGGCCACTCGAAAG
>Ga0187888_1003971_pt1 | contig 11175 bp, 8 predicted proteins | sample June2016WEW_7_40_FD_132987 | JGI IMG/M metagenome (GOLD analysis project Ga0187888, IMG submission 132987) | Peatland microbial communities from SPRUCE experiment site at the Marcell Experimental Forest, Minnesota, USA - June2016WEW_7_40 | ecosystem: Environmental > Terrestrial > Soil > Wetlands... | reverse complement strand
GCGCTCGCTGCAATGAATGACCTTGACGCCGAGTTGATGGGCAAGGTGGTTGAAGTTCCGCGCCTTGGCGTGGTGAGCGACCTTCTCCCGCTGCGCCCCGCTGAATTTATCTTCCGCCAGCGCACGCTGCGCAATGTCCAGCAGCGCCTGCTTGGTGAAATGGCTGATCAGGCCGGGGTTGGCCCCGTGTTCGATCACCGCCGTTGGCCCGGGCTCGCTCCACGCGGAGGTCATCCGCCGCAGATTCATGTGGCGCCAGTAGAGGGTCCGCTCGGTGGGGTGCTTCTGGCCTGCTCCAGCGTAGGGGTCCCACAGCTCCACCGACGTGTTCACGTAGAGGACGCCGTGGTCGTGGCACCACTGCACGATCTCGCAGCAATCGATATTCCACGCCAGGTCGATGAGCAGGTCTCCGGCCGAGAGGTGCTGTCCCAGCAGGCTCCCCATGTTCTCCGCTGTCACGCGGTCCTTGACGAAGGTCATGCCCTGCTCGATCCAGGGCTTCAGGGCGGCATCGTTTGGCTCAAAGTCCATGATGGTGACCCGTTTGGGATCGATGCTAAGGTGTTTGACCAAAATGGGCAGCGTACAACGCGCCACCGCTCCAAAACCGACGAACACAACTCGATTCGGAAATGCAACCATCGTTAAGGTTCCCCCGCTGTGGTGCTGGAGCGAAGCAGGCCAACAGCCGGAAGAACCATACGACGGCCCCGGCAAACCAATCCGCTCCGCTTCGGCAAACAAAAGCAACTCATCTTATCATCCCATTCGGGTCGCGAGCGCCCGGCGGCGGAAACAGATAATGCTTAAACCTCGGCGGCGAGGTATGCTTGCTCCGCGTCACCATGGGGAGCTACCAATGAAACATCTCTTTGCAACCACAGAGGACCACAAGGATCGCCACGCCGCCGTTGCCTGGGCCGCAATTGCCGCATGTGGGTTGGCTCTGTTCGCTCAATCCTGCTTCGCGCAGTCGGCCGGCGAGAAGAATCCCTGGCAGAAGATGCAGTTGCCCACTGCGGCCGAAGTTGCAACCACCTGGACGACTCCTCCGCCCGAGTACGGGCCGGAACCCTACTTCGGAATGAATGGCGCGGTGACCATCGAGAGCCTGGCGAAAGACCTCGACACCGTCAAGGGCCTCGGCTTCCATGCGGTCACGGTGCAGGCCGGCGGCGGCATGACGACGGCCTACCTGACGCCGGAGTACTTCGCCTTCTTCAAGCAATTCGCCGAAGAGGCCAGGAAGCGCGACATAAAAATCTGGATCGTCGACGACATCGGCTATCCCGGCGGGTTTGCTGGCGGCTTGATGGCCAAACAGAAGCCCGAATTGACCATGCAGGGGCTCAGCCTCTCGCCGGGGATTCCGGTGAAGTCGGGCGCAACGCTCAACCAGGCGGTCAGCCCCAATGCGGTGTCGGCAGTGGCAGTCCGCGCCACAGGCGAGCACATGCCGGTTGCGGTGACGGGCGGCAGGATTGTCTGGACGGCCCCCGCAGGCGGCGACTGGACCGTGTACGTGGTGGAGCATATCTTCCGCAGCGGGCACCCGTCTTCGCCTTTCACGGGTGCGCTGGAGGACTACATGGATCCGGCGGCGACGGCGGCGTATATCCAGTTCACGCACCAGGGATACTACGATGCCATGCCGGAGTTGTTCGGCAACACCATCATTGGCTTTCGCGGCGACGAGCCGGCCTATACCATTCCCGGGCTGCCCTGGACGCCCAAGTTCTTCGATACCTTCCAGCAGGAGAAGGGCTACGACATTCGGCCCTACCTGGGTGTGCTGGTGATGTCGGAGCCCCAACAAAGCGGCTTCGGTGGGCGACCAGCCACGCCGCCCCCTGCGGCGCCCCCGTTCACCGACGCCGAAAGGCGCGCCAAGGGCGACTACTATGACGTCTTCTCGCAGATGTTCCGCGACGGATTCTTCAAGCCGCTCGGTCTCTGGGCCGCCGCGCATGGCGTGGAGTACCAGGTGCATCTGAACCACGAAGAGGCGGAGATGCAGTTGGTGCGCTGTACAGGCGATTTCGAACGCGCGATGAAGTACATGGAGGTGCCGGGGATCGATGCCATCTGGCACCAGATTTGGACCGACACCATCTCCGATTACCCGCGGCTGGCCTCGAGCACGGCCCATATCTATGGCCATCCGCGCACGTTCACCGAGACCTTTGCCGCATACAAGCCGGAACCCGATGTGACCATGGCGCGCTACATCCTGAACGAGCAGATGGTGCGCGGAGTCAATGTGATTGAGACCATGATGTTCGGGGCTACGCTCCCCCCTGGAGCTACTCCCGAGCCCGCTCGCACCAGGCCGGCAGCGGCGACTGCGGCGACAGCGGCTCCGAATGCAGCTCCGAATGCAGCCGCGCCACCGCAGCGTCCGCGTGGTGGCCCCTCGGCTCTGATGCGCGATCCCACCTGGCCCGCGCTCATGGACTACGTCCACCGCCTGGGCTATGTGATGAGCATGGGACGTCCGGCGGCTAGCGTTGCACTGTATCTTCCGTCCAGTTCGATGTGGATGGACGACTCGGCCGCCGACACCGCGTTTGTCTCCACCGAGCGGTTGCTGGCCGAGCGGCAGATCGACTTCGACATTATCAACATCAGCGCGCTGGCCGAAGACTTGAAGGCGGGGCCGGGCTATCTGGAAACCATGAGCGGCAACCGGTATCGGACGGTCATCATTCCGTACGCGGATGTCCTCTCCCAGGCGGAGCTGGACCGGCTGAAGGCTCTGGCCAAGGGCGGCGGCAAGGTCCTCTTCCTTGGCCGCACGCCGTCGTTGATCTCGGGCAAGTCGATCATGGCTGCTCGCGCGGGCACACCGGCAGACTTCGCATGGGCCGTGGTGGAGACCTCGGCGCAGCTTCCACCGACGCCGACTCCGCCGGCAAATGCGCCTGCCGTGCCTCCCGCACCGCAGGTGGTTCCGGCGGCGATCGAGACAGCGCTCAACAAGGTCATGGGCACACGCGAGGTGGCGCTCGACGCTCCCGACACCGCGCTCAAGGTGATGACCCGGCGGCTGAAGGACGCGGACGTCTTCTTGTTCTTCAACGAAGGCGCGCAGGCCATCTCGCACTCGGTGACGCTGAAGACGGCAGGGAAGAGGGTGGAGGTGTGGGACCCGGCGACCGGGTCAGTCTCTCCCATGGCTTCGACGGCGGCGAAGGGCGCGGTTACGGTGAAGCTCGACCTGAAGCCGTACGAGACGGAGCTGCTGACGGTCCGGTAACCGGAATCCGAATCGAAGCGCCCGTACATCCAAGGCCCACCTGCAGCAGGCGCATCCAGAACAGTGCGGACCGCCCGGATTCTCCACGGGAAACTCAGGATTGGTCTGGCAATGCCATCGGGAGGGGTACAATTCAAGCGACTCGGCACTGCAAAGGAGATGCAAGATGACTTGGACTGCTGGTTTGGCGTGGCCTGTATTGATGGTCGTGGTGGCATTATTCGTGCTGGACATCATCTTCATGTCGTTCTACAGCATTGGCCCGACCCAAATCGGACTGGTACGAAAAAGAATTGGCAAGAAGCTCCCCGGCAACAACCCCGTGGCCTTTGCAGGAGAAGCCGGCTATCAGGCCGAACTTCTTATGCCGGGGCTGCGCTTCAAGTTCAAGCCGTTCTTCGCTGTGACCAAATACCCGTGGGTGCAGGTGCCGGCAGGGCAGATTGGCGTAGTGATCGCACAGGTTGGCAAGCCCACCCCCATCGGCGCGAAGTCAGCCAGGTACGATGCGGCTTTCGGCAACTTCACCGACTTTCGAATCTTTGTCGAGAAGGGCGGAGAGAAGGGCGTTCAACGACCGGTGCTTACTCCCGGCACATTGGCCCCGATCCACCCAGTGGCCTTCCTGGTCATCACCAAGCCGCAGGTCTTCGGCGTACCGGTGTCCGACGAGTACAAGAGCCTGGCCGACAGCAACACACTGAGCTTTGAGGCCTTCGGCCTGGAAGACTGGCAGCTTGATGTGACGCGCATTGCGCCCAAGCCGGCCGGCGAGAGCGGCAAAGTCATGGACATGATCGGAGTGGTCACCGCATTGGACGGCGAACCCTTGCCCGCCGGCGCCATTGCCAGCCGGCTCGGCGAATTCAACGACGTCAGAGAGTTCGAAGGGAAGGCCGGCGTCACTGACTTCCAGCTGATGGGGATGATCCTGGGCAGCAAGAACGATCAGCACAACAACTATCAGGACTTCCAGAAGTTCCTGGAGGCTGGTGGAAAGATCGGCCTGCAGCACGACCCGCTGCTCTATGGCGCCTACAACCTCAACCCGTTCCTGATTCGCGTGGAACAGGTGCCGATGCTGGTTGTGGAGCAGGGCCAGGTCGCCGTCATCAAGGCCTACGTGGGACTGCCCACACAGGACACATCCGGCGCAGACTTCAAATTCGGCAGCCTGGTCCGCCCCGGCCACCAGGGCATCTGGCAGGAGGCGCTGCGAACGGGGAAGTACCCGATCAATCCGCGCATCTATGACGCGAAGCTGGTTCTGACGGCAATTCTCAAGCTGGATTGGGCGAAAGACGTGACCGGAGCTCATGGGCTGGATGCGCGCCTTGAGCCCATCATTGCCAAGAGCAATGAGGGCTTCGTCTTCAGCATCGACCTGCAGGTCCTGATTCACGTTCCGGACACCAAGGCCCCACGCGTTATTTCCATGGTCGGTTCCATGGAAAATCTGGTGAACGAGGTCCTGCAGGCTGCCGTTGGCAACCTCTTTCGCGACAAGATTGGCGGCATGGAAGCGATTACGTTCATCCAGACGCGACAGAAAGTGCAGGAACAAGCCTTCAGCTACATCCAGGAAAAACTGGCCGAGTACGAGATAGAGACCCGTGGAGTTTATATCCAGGATGTCGTCTACCCCGAGCAACTGGTTACGGTCCTGACGCAGCGAGAGGTCGCGCATCAGCAGGTGGAAACATTCAAGATGCAGAAACAGGCCCAGGACCAGCGCATCGAGACGGAGAAGGCCCGGGGCACCGCCGACATGCAGGTGGAGCTTGCGCAGTCAAAGGTCGGAGTGGACATCCAGACCAACAAAGCCGAGGCCAGGATGAAGGAAGCCCAAGGCGAAGCCACCTACATCGAGCGGACCGGAACCGCCAGGGGAGCCGAAGTTCGAGCGGTGGGTTTGGCCAACGCCGAGGCCTATCAGAGACAGGTGGAAGCGCTGGGCAAGGGCCCCACGGCCCTGGTGAACGCCATTAAGGCGCTCGCGGTTGGCAATGCCGCATTCATGCCCAAGATTCTGGTGGTTGGCGGCGGGAGCAATCAAGGGGTCCTGGAGAGCCTGGGAACAATGCTGATGGACAAGCTCGACACGAGCACCGGTGGGCCTGACTCTGCCAGCCCCGCGACCAGCAAGCCTGACCCGGCCACGGCTGGCCCCACAGCGTGAGCTAGCCATAGCCAAGACGTCGCCCTTTCCACCACCCCGTCATCTTCCCAAGGCGCGTCGTGCCGGAGTGGACGGGTTGCAGGGGAGACGATCGGGGTTGGTGTCGGGATAGGCGGCGTGGGAGGAGATGGTGGTCAGGATGCCGCGAACGCCCAGTGATTTCCCAGACAGAAGTTGACAATGGAGCAGCACAGAATCGCGATCGTGTTCGCGGCGAGCAGGGGAATGCACGCCTCTTGGACCAGGATTCGCATCAGCAGAAGATTCCCCATCATGGAGACCAGCCCATTGCAAAGATGAAAGCGCATCAATTGAGTGAGCAGTGCGGCACGGTCGCGGCGGTCGCGCCATGTGTAGTGCAGGTGCCACACGAAATTGTGTATGAGCGCAAGTTCGATGGCCGCAGCCGTGGCATAGAGATAGTGGCCCGCCGAAATCCGGGTGAAGAGAGCAAGCGCGGCAAGCTGCACAACCATCCCCATGGCCCCAACCAGGTTGAACTTCCAATAGCGGAGGAACGGGTTCATGGCAGTGGCTCCTGGCGGTAGAGTTCTGCGGTGTGGCGCAGGGTGACGCTGATCGACATCGCAGACATGCAGACCGCTGCGATCGCACCTCCCAGATCGAAGAGCAGCATCCTGTGTCCGAACAACGTCGCGTACGGACTGCGCAGCACTGCCAGATTGCCGGCAATCAGCAGAATGCGAATCTCCGTGGGACCGAAGATGCCTTGCGAGAGTTGAAAGCAGGAGAGGGTATAGGTGGCCAGGTAGCTCTCGCTCGATAGCAGCAGGAACGCAATCAGCATCGCAATCGCCGTCGGCCAGTGCAGCAGTCCGGAGCAACCGAGTCCGCACATCAACGCCACGGAGCCGAAGATGTCCACGATGTGGTCCACGTAGAAACCATAGCGAGGGCGCTGTTGCCGGCGCACCCGGGCCAGGGTCCCATCCATGCTGTCTCCCAGCCAGTTGAGCGCGATGCACAGAATCACCAGAAGCAGAGCGGTTCGATTGCTGCGCGACAACGCATAAAAGATTCCAGCCGCGACCTGCGCGCCCAGGCCGAGCAGGGTGAGCTGGTCCGAGCTAAGCCACTGTGGCGCCCGCTCGGCCATCCACTGCAGCGCGCGCTTCTCGATGGAGGCGGTCAGGGACTGATTGATACGGCGCGCCGATAGAAATCCCTCGGCATTCTCTGGTGCCACTGATCTCGCGTTCAGAATTGTGGTTGCTTGTGCGTTCATTGTGGTCTCCTTTCCAATGGTTGACTAGGATTCATTCGGTTCCCAAATTGAGCATCTTCTTGTTTATGCAATGCGGAGGGATTATGGATCTGGTATGCACTTAAGCCAGGTGATACGAAAGATAAGGTTGTGCTGACTGGGACTCGCATACGTCCAATAGTCCCTTGCTTCGAACTGAACAAAATGGCTTTCACCAACCGGATAGGCATACGCCAGGCCATAATCCACGGCATTGCTGGCTCCGAACATCTGCGTGTAACCACCCAGGGCAATCGGTACACCATGCTTGTTGCCAAGATCGCGCCATGGCCACGGCATCAACGGTACCCATACATTTGTGCCAAGATACCCGGAAATACCGCTGTGGTTTGCAATCGGACCCATCCCGCCAGCTTCGAAATCCAAAAAACCAAGACCGAAGATCCCGCCGCATTGCACGGTCGGCTTATTTGCAGCCGAGGGGTCAGAAGCTCCCACGCCGCACACGACTCCAGCCCGATAAATCCAGTCATAATCGCCGTTATAAGTCTGTGGAGGAGTTGTTGCCTTCGTGGGGGCCTGGGGTAATTCCTGAGCACCCACAGCTCCTGTAAGCAGACAAATCCAAAGCACCAAAGTCGTCATAGCTGTGAGGGACTGCTTACCCGTGCACACCGTGGCAATGACTGTTTGATCTTTCGTTGTGGCCGATTGTGTATTCATCTTCGTATCCTTTCCTATTGGTGTTCTTCTTGATCTCATTCCTGTGTGTCGAATGATCTATCTGCGTAGCACGTTGCATGTGGAACGCAACGTGAACTCCAGCGAATCGCGTGGAACGCTCTCCACAAAGGGCCGAATCGCCCAACCCAGGCCGGTGGGAATGGAGCGCGTCAGCGAGACCGACTCGATCTGCATGTAGAGTCCGCCGTCGCGTTCCTCGTAGCTCCAGTAGGTGTTCAGCCGCCACAGGAAGCCGTGCTCCTCGCTGGAGTTCAGCACACGCTCGCGGGCCGTGCCGGGCGAATCGATCTCGTCGATCCGCGTGCTCTGCGAGACGCTGAATCCGTGCTGCGCATCGAGCCGACCATACGTAATGTCGTAGGCCGTATCCATCACCACCGTGATGACGTGCCGCTGGCGTACGCGCATGGTTGCCTGCAGCCGGTCTCCCTGTTGCGCGAGCACCCTTGCCTGCAGCACCTGCGGGGAGAAGCGTTGCGGGTAGGCGTTGAAGTCCTTCATCAGTCGTTCGAAGTCCGCGGCATTGGCTCCAGGGGCAAACGCGGTGCCGCGCCAGTGATGCAGCATCGCTCCGGGCAGGTCCGCACCCGCCGGCGGTGTCAGCTTCTCGACGATCAACTCTCCCCGGCGCAGGCGCAGCTCACTCTGCGGATCGGAAGCCACGGGAGCGAGAAAGGAGTTCTGCGACCGATGTTGTTGCGCGAGACGCGACTCAACCGCACGCGTATACGAGTTGAAGGCTGCAACTGCTGGCGGCGCGGGTTCTGCCGCAATGCAGCCGGGAGCGGCCAGCAATGGCAAGAGTCCGCAGAGGAGGGGAAGTGTTCGAAGATTCGAGAGTTGGCGTCGTGTTGTAAGATCGCGTCGCATCATGGAGAGCACAATGCTCCGCCCCTGCCTCTCGAATCAATGCATGAAACCTCACCCGTTGAAGTTTGTTTCTCACTCTGCAAAGGGTTGCAGCAATTAGATTTGCTGGAAATTGTCCATTAGACAACAGCTTTAGATTCAACTCACGATCAGATACACTTGACCAATCCATGACGGACCCAAGGCCAGCCCGGCGCTATCGTTTCGGTGTATTTGAAGCGGATGCTGCCACGGGAGAGCTGCTGCGGCAGGGAATCCGAATCAAGCTCAACGCCCAGCCCTTTCAGGTTCTTTGCATGCTCCTGGAACGGCCCGGCGAACTACTGACGCGCGAAGAGATCTCGCGCGAGCTGTGGCCCGACGGCACCTTCGTCGATTACGAACACGGAGTGAACTCAGCGGTCAACCGCATCCGCGAAGCCCTCGGAGATACGGCGAGCAATCCGCGGTTCATTGAGACCCTGGCCCGCCGCGGCTATCGCTACGTGGCTCCTGTCGAGCGGATCGCGCTCGATGAAAATCTGTCTTCCCCAGCCTCCGAGTCATTGGCCTCAGATTCTAGCCAGGAGGCAGCCGCTTCGTCCGAGACTGAGGCTGACCTGCTCAGCCGAATTCTGGCCTCTCCGCAGGAACTTCCGAAGGCCTCGTATCCCGTTGTGCAGACGCTCTTCGTCCTGTTTCAGTGCATGTACCTGAGCTTCTATATCGGGGCGCTGGCAAATCTGCCGGAGATTGATGAACTCTTCTCCCCATTGCCGAAGGCCACGCAGGCACTGACGGTCTTGATCGTGACGGCCGCGGTCCTGATTCCTGTTCGCGCCTTCGTGCTCACCGCTGTGCTCATGCACGCACCCGGAGTACGCGGGAAGTTCCTCAAAATCTGGCCGTTTCTATTTCTGCTCGATGAGCTATGGTCGCTCGCTCCATTCCTGTTACTGCACCACATCAGTATCGGATTGGCGGTCTCGTGCATGGCGCTTCTGGTCTACTCGCCCTTTGCCCAGCGCTCGCTGGTGCTGATGGGCGCGGGCGGCGGGGTCGGAATTAGCGGGGAAGGATAGCTGAGTGGTACGGTCTCCGGTGTTGGCGATGACGCCGGAGGATGCGGCGGCGATGTGGGGCGGTGCACAGAATCCGTGGCTGGACTGGGCTACGCAGAGTGTCTCAGCCTCAGAGCGGACCCCGGCCTGTGCCTCTGCTCACTGCTGCAGGATGACCTGCTGGCCTTCCTTCAATCCGCTCACGACCTCGCTCACCGATCCATTCGACAGTCCCACCTTGACGGGGACCTTGCGCCAGCCGTCCTTCTGCTTGCTGTCCGGCACCTGCACCGACGCATTCTTCTGGTTGTCGTACATCACGGCGTTCTCCGGCACCGTCAGCACGCCTTTGTGCTCGTCGAGCAGGATCTCGGCGTTGGCTGTCATGTTGGCCTTCAGTTCGCCGCCGGGATTGTCGATCGAGACGCGCACTTCGAAGGTCGTCACATTGTCTTTCTCCACGCCCAGCGGGGCGATCTTGGTCACCTTGCCATCGAAGGTGCGGTCGCGGAAGCTCTCCACCTTGATGCGCGCCGGCTGCCCCATGTAGACATGGGCGATGTCGGCCTCATCCACCTTGCCCTGCACGTACACCTGGTTGATGTCACCCTCGGTCATCACCAGCGTGGCGGTCGAGCCCAACACCAGGATGGAACTCACCGCGTCGCCGATCTCCACGTCGCGCGACAGGATCACGCCGTCCATGGGCGCGACAATCGTCGTGTAGCTGAGCTGCTCCTCCAGTTGTTTCAGGCTGGCCTGGCTCTGCAGCACCTGGGCATGGGCCTGCTTCAGCTTGGCCGTGTCCACGCCGATCTGCGCCATGGCCGAATCGCGCCGGGTGAGCGCGGCCAGGTAGTCCTTGTTGGTGTCGTCCAGCGCCTGCTGGCTCACGATCCCGCTTTTTTTCATCTCCAGATTGCGGTCCAGCGTGGCCTTGTACATGGGCAGGTCGGGCGCGGCCGCGTTCACCTTGTCCTGCTCAATGTTCGCCTCGAACGCGCTCACGTTGGCCTCCGCCGACGCAAGCTGCGCGCGCTGCGCGTCCACCTGGGCCAGAATCTCCTGCTGGTCCAGTTGCGCCAGTTGCTGGCCCTTCTTCACCTGGTTGTTGATGTCTACGTAGAGCTTCTCCACGATTCCCGAGGCCTTGCTCTTCACCTCGACCTTGGTGATCGGCTGGATCTGGCCGGTGGCCACCACCGAGCGCGTCACATCGCCGCGCGTCACCTTGGCCAGCCGGTTGGGATCGATCGACGAACCCTTCACCAGCCGAGCCAGCGCAATGCCCCCCGCCACCAACCCCACGAACAGGACCACGCCAACCGTCAGCCATATCCAGAACCGTTTGCCTCTTCGCGACGCAGCCACAGGGTCCTCCCTTACGCAAAGAAAGCCGGAGCCGTCTCAGGCGCAGTAAGCCAATGCAAATAGGTTACCAACTCTTGCGGCCCATGCGCACTGCCTTCAGCCGCTACGGTTGTCTACGCAAGCGGCCGCCCATCGGTTCCCCGGCCGTTCGATGCGTCCCCTGCGGGAACTGAATCCCATGCGACCGCGTATCATTCTTGGCAGAGTTCTGCCCTCGTCGAACCCCTATGCAGTCCTTCGCAGACATCCTCGGCCAGGTCTTCCGCGCCATCGCGGCCAACAAGCTGCGCAGCTTCCTCACCATGTTCGGCATCGCCTGGGGGGTCGGCTCTCTGCTGGTGCTGGTGGGCCTTGGCGAGGGATTCCGCTCCGGCCAGCACCGCTCGTTCGCCACCCTCGGCAACGACATCATCATGATGTGGAACGGCACCATCCCCGCGGTCGCCAACCAGCACACCGGAATGCGCCCCTACCGGCTGACCCTGGG
>Ga0187888_1003968_pt1 | contig 11183 bp, 7 predicted proteins | sample June2016WEW_7_40_FD_132987 | JGI IMG/M metagenome (GOLD analysis project Ga0187888, IMG submission 132987) | Peatland microbial communities from SPRUCE experiment site at the Marcell Experimental Forest, Minnesota, USA - June2016WEW_7_40 | ecosystem: Environmental > Terrestrial > Soil > Wetlands... | reverse complement strand
GCGCCGGAAGAGATCCCCACCAGCAGCCCTTCTTCGCGCGCGGCGCGCCGTGCGGTCTCGATGGCATCATGGTTTTTCACGCGGATAATTTCATCGTAGACTTCGCGATTGAGAACATCCGGAACAAACCCCGCGCCAATCCCCTGAATCGGGTGCGGGCCTTTCGCGCCGCCCGACAAAACGGGTGACGCGTCCGGCTCGACGGCCACGCAGCGAAAGGCCGGCTTGCGCGCCTTGATCGCCTCGCCCACCCCCGTAATGGTGCCGCCGGTCCCTACGCCCGCGATCAAAATGTCCGCCTTGCCGTCGGTATCGTTCCAGATCTCCTCGGCCGTGGTGCGGCGGTGGATGGCGGGGTTGGCCGGATTCTTGAACTGCTGCGGCATCACGTAGCGGGAGCCGGTCGCGGCCAGCTCTTCGGCCTTGCGGATGGCGCCGGCCATGCCCTCCGCGCCCGGCGTGAGTATCAGCTCCGCTCCGTACGCCCGCAGCAACTGGCGGCGTTCCTTGCTCATGGTATCCGGCATGGTCAGAACGCACTTGTAGCCGCGTGCGGCGCACACCATGGCCAGCGCGATTCCGGTATTGCCGCTAGTCGGTTCGACGAGGATCGTATCCGCATGGATCAAGCCGGCCTGCTCGGCGGCCTCGATCATCGACAGGCCGATCCTATCCTTCACACTGTGCGCCGGGTTGTAAAATTCCAGCTTGGCAACCAGATCGCCCGCCGCGCCGGCCGACAGCCGCCGGATACGCACCAGCGGCGTGTGGCCGATCAATTCCGTGACATCGTTGGCGATCCGCATAAGCTCAGTGTCTCTATTGAATACTCATGGTAACGCCGCGGCTGAGGATGTGTGCCGCAGCTCTGATAGAATCAAGATACCTTCTGGGCGTCCATGGTCATGCAAGCCGCACCGTTGGTCGACGGCTTCGGCCGCGTTCACGATAGTCTGCGCCTCAGCGTCACCGACCGCTGCAACATCCGCTGCTTCTACTGCATGCCGGAGGCCGGCGTAGAGTTCGTCGAGCGGCGCGAGATTCTCGATTTCGAAGAGATCGAGCGCTTCGCGCGCATCGCGGTGGGGCTGGGTATCACCAAGCTCCGCGTCACCGGCGGCGAGCCGCTGGTGCGGCGCGACCTGCCGGTGCTGATCCGGCGCCTGGCGTCTATTCCGGATGTGCGCGACCTGGCTCTCACCACCAACGGCGTGTTGCTGGAGGCGCTCGCCCGGCCACTCCACGAGGCCGGTCTGCGGCGCCTGAACGTGCACCTCGACACGCTCGACCGCGGCCGCTTCCGCGAGATCGCGCGGCGCGACGATCTCGGCAAGGTGCTGGCCGGCCTGGAGGCGGCTCGGCAACTCGGTTTCACGGCCATCAAATTGAACGTGGTCGCGGTGAAGAACCTGATCGAGCCCGACATCGTTCCGCTGGCGCGCTTCGGCCGCGAGCGCGGCTTCGAGGTGCGCTACATCGAGTTCATGCCACTCGACGCGCAGGATCTTTGGGACCGCGGCAAGGTGCTGCTCGCGGATGAAATCATCGCCACGCTGTCGCGCGAAATCGCGCCGCTCGAACCGGTGCCCGCTCCCGACCCGCGTGCGCCGGCCACCGAGTATGCCTTCGCCGACGGCATCGGCAGAGTGGGCTTCATTGCCTCCGTCAGCCGCCCGTTCTGCGGCAACTGCAACCGGCTGCGGCTCACCGCCGACGGCAAACTGCGTTACTGTCTGTTTGCGATCGAGGAAGACGACGTCAAAACGATGATGCGATCCGGCGCGGACGATCGGGAGATCGCCGCTCTCATTCGCCTCAACGTGGCGCGCAAGTGGGCGGGCCACGAAATCAATAGCGCGGGATTTATTCCCCCGCCGCGCCCCATGTACTCCATCGGGGGATAAGGTAGGACAGGCCATCGCCTCTCTGTGGCCTGTCGCTGCCAGCGGACGACAGGCGACAAGCAACGATCGCCTGTCCTACTGCCGCGGCTATTCGTCCGTAACACATCCGAGCGACGCACTTTTCACGAGGCGAATATACTTTGCCAGTGTGCCGCGATCGGCCTTATAAGCCGGCATCGTCCAGTTCTTGCGCCGGGCCGATAACTCCTCGTCCGAGAGAGCTACGTTGAGCGAGTTCTTTGCGGCGTCAATCGTGATGCGGTCATTACTCCTGACCAGCGCAATCGGGCCGCCCTCCTGCGCCTCGGGTGTTACATGGCCGACGATAAAACCGTGCGACCCTCCCGAGAATCGTCCATCCGTGATCAAGGCGACATCTTTGCCCAATCCCGCGCCCACGATTGCCGACGTAGGCGTGAGCATCTCGGGCATTCCCGGACCGCCTTTGGGCCCTTCGTAACGAATCACGATGACGTCGCCCTTCTGTATCTCATGGCGCTCCAGCGCGGCCAGCATCAGTTCCTCGGAGTCGTACACGCGCGCCGGACCTGAGAACTCAAGGCCCTCCTTGCCCGTGATTTTGGCGACGGCGCCCTCCGGCGCAAGATTGCCCCGCAGAATCTGAATGTGGCCGACCGGTTTAATCGGCTTCGAGAGCGGGTGCACGATTTCCTGGCCTGCGGCGAGGTCCGGCAGATCCTTCAGGTTCTGCGCAACCGTCTTACCGGTCACCGTCAGACAGTCTCCATTCAGCGCCCCTTCCGCCAGAAGCATCTTCATCACGGCAGGCAGGCCGCCGACGCCGTGCAGATCCTCCATTACGTACTTGCCGCTCGGCTTGAAGTCGGATAACAGAGGCACGCGGTCACTCACCTTTTGGAAGTCGTCGATGGACAGCGGCACACCAACCGCCCGCGCGATAGCGAGCAGGTGGAGCACGGCGTTGGTCGATCCGCCCAGCGCGGAGACCAGCACCATGGCGTTTTCGAAAGCCGCGCGGGTCATGATGTCGCGCGGCTTGATGTCCAGTTCCAGCAGGTTCTTGATGGCGGCTCCCGCGGCAACGCACTCGGCCAGTTTCAAGGGATCCTCGGCGGGCGTCGAGGAACTGTATGGAAGGGACATCCCGAGCGCCTCGATAGCCGAGGCCATGGTATTGGCCGTGTACATGCCTCCGCACGCGCCGGCTCCCGGACACGAGTGGCGGACGATCTCCTGCCGCTCGGTATCGTCGATGTTACCAGCCAGGTACTCGCCGTAACTCTGAAATGCCGAGATGACGTCGAGCTTCTCTCCGTTGCGGCAGCCGGCCCGGATGGTCCCGCCATAAATCATCAGCGACGGACGGTTGAGCCGGGCCATCGCCATGATGCAGCCCGGCATGTTCTTGTCGCAGCCCGGGATGGAGACGTTCGCGTCGTACCATTGGGCGGCCATCACGGTTTCGATGGAATCCGCAATCAGGTCGCGGGACTGCAGGGAGTAACTCATGCCGTCCGTGCCCATTGCGATGCCGTCGCTGACGCCAATCGTGTTGAACCGCATCCCCACCAGGCCAACGGCGGTGAGACCCTCCTTGACCTTTTCGGCCAATTGGAGAAGGTGCATGTTACAAGGGTTGCCTTCATACCAGACGCTCGAGATGCCAACCTGCGGCTTACTCATGTCTTCCTCGCGAAGACCGGTGGCATAAAGCATTGCCTGCGAGGCGCCCTGCGATCTCGGCTGCGTGATGCGAGCGCTGTATTTGTTCAATTGAGCTGGCATATTCTTATTATCTGTGACTCGCCTGTTGTCTCAAGATGCTGATTCGATCTAAGCGCAGGCCATGGGCGGCCTCTCAATGCGCGTGTATTCGGCTTCCCATTATACCGGTCGTTCTCGCCAAAATGCAGGCGCAGGAGGTTCGCTTTCTTAACCGTTCGCATGGGAAGCCTCGGCTGCCGAGCGGCTATGAACCAAGCGAATCACGACCACCTAAGAAAGAACAACGATACCAACAGGTACCGCATCAGCTCGCGGTCTCCGCAACCAGGGATTTCCGCGCCGTCTCGATCCGCTCCAGGTCCGCGCGGAGTTGCGGCGCCCGTTCATTGCCGCCGCTCTCCACCAGCCGCGCAACCGTGCCCATCAATTCATCCAGGCGCCGACGGGCTTCCTTCTCGACACCCCACAGCGCGCCATTGACGCTCTCCTCCCACTGCGCGCTGAGCCGGCTGAGGTTCTGATAAATCAAATAAGCGATGGTGCGCGCAAAATGCCGGCGAACCACGGCCTTGATCAGCCACACCGGAAGAATGGGCGACAGCAGTTCCCAGTTTCTGTCGAACACGCGTCCGACTCTGATATCGGGTGTGCTGGGCTCGACGACGCTGATTTCGGTTTCCGTGGTTCGCAGTGGCACGCCGAATGCCCGCATGGTGCGATCCGACAGGCGATCCCGAAATTGTTGCAGCGCGCGAAATGCCTGCTTCCGCACTCTGTGCAGGGGCGCCAGCAACGAGTTGCGTTCGCGGACGGAAAGCACGGTAAGTTCGTCGCGCAATCCGTCCGCCAGCCAGTCTTCGAACGAGCGAAGCATCGCGCCAAGGCTCTTGGTCCATTTCGGGAATTCGCTTTCGAAGGCTGCGAGCAGTGTGCGCTCCAGATCGTTCTGGTGTGTCTCGAGCCGTTGACTGACGCTAGACCGCGTTCCGCCCGCGGCATGTTGTATCACCAACCGGATTGCCGACTTCACTTCGCCGACGATTTCCTTCTCGCCGATGATGTGCTGCTGCAGCGCCTGGCGCTCCGACTGAACCATTTCAGCCGACTTGAGACTCAGGGCCAGGTAGTCGCCGCATTCCCGCAAGAGGGTGTCCATCTTCCGGATGAGGATGGATTCACGCTCTTCGGCGAAGCGCTCCAATGTTCCGCCGGCCAATTCTGCTTCGAGCGACTGACGGAAGCGCTCAAAGCCGGGCTTCGTGGAATAAGGGAAAACTCGAGGCGTTCCGCGGAAGTTCCTGGCAAGCTGCGCGCGTACGAACGAAACCACTTCCGCAAGCTCCCGCTGGCTGAGAAGGTCGGCTTTGGTGAGCAGTACGGCGACCTTCGGCGTGTACTGGTAAAGGCTCTTCAGCAGATCGATGTCGCCCTGCGAAAGGGGCGGGTCCACACTCACTGCCACTAACGCGAGGCCCACATTCGGCAACCAGTCCAACGAGGTTTGCGTATTGTGAGAAAGCGCGCTTTCGAGACCCGGCGTGTCGACGAACTTGAGGTGGCAAAATCGCCGCAATTCCGGCAGTTCCACGGTGATCAGGCCGACTTGCTTAGCGTTCTCCGGATTTTCCTTCTCAGAGATGTAGCTGCCGATCTCGTCGAGCGGAACCTCGGGATCGCGGCCATCCCGGTGATGAACGCGCGCCACTTCGCGGGCGCCATAGCGGATTTCCGTGACCACGGCCGTAACCGGCACAACCCCGACGGGAAGGAAGTTGCGTCCGATGAAATGGTTCAGGAAACTGCTCTTGCCGGCCTTGAATCTTCCCAGCACGGCGACGCTGATCTCGTCCTGTTCCGCTGCTGCTCGCACGCTGGCAAGAAGGCCGGCAAGAGCCGAAATCTCGTACCGCGCCGCCAAGTCCGCCGCCAAGCAAAGGGCTGGCGGTAACGATGAGTTGCCGGGCGCGCCCGTGGACCGCTCGCTCAAGTCCGGGATGAGCGCCGTGCCGTTTGTCTCTGGCTGAATGGCTGGCGTCCGCGGAAGCATAGCTCTTCACGAGTAGGAGCTATCGTTCTCGAGCCGAGCCCGAGACGGTTGATGGCGGGCTCCATCACCGAAGGTCTCAATCAAATTATAGCGTCTTCCGGCGCTGCTGTGATTTTGCCCGGGCGCGATCGCCTGCGTTGACCCGCCTATCGGGCTTCGGACATAATGGATTCAGGCGTTGGAGTTCGCCGCAACCGCCCTCCGGGGAAGATGACTCCTACAGAGAGGACCTCCTGGTTGTGAGCACGCCGGACGACGCGCGGGAACCCGGTCACCTGAATTCTTCGCAACGGCGGCATCTCCTGACGAGCTGTCAGTACGCCGACAAGCTGCTATCGGAAATTGAGGCGACCCTCGTCGCCTCGCAGTCGAAGTCCCCATTCCCTAAATTCAAACCGGACATCTCGCCAGCGCAAGCCAAGGTCGTGCAGGACTACATCGCAAGGATGCGTGCCCAGTTGGTCCGCATTCTGGATAGTCAGGGTGTTCCGATTCCCGAGCCGCATATCGGGTCGGTCCACTCAATCCGAGTGACGCTCGGATTTGTGGATATTGCCTTCGATGAATGCCGTCCGAAGCGGATGGCGGGATACGGAGAGGTGGCTCCAGCCGCCAGTACGGAACTTTCCGGGCTCGTCGATGAGATGCAGGGCATCATTTCAAGGCTGGAATTGTATCTCGCACAGGGCCAATCCGCCGACTTGGAGAAGCGGTTGCAGCGCCTGGAAGAGGCGGGCGGCGATATCGCATTGGTCAAGACTCTCGAGCGAGCCATCAACCAACACGGGCTGGTTGAGTTTCGGCCAGCGCTAGCAACCATCATCGATCGCCTGGAGTCGAAGAGCTTCGAGATCGCTGTTTTCGGCAGGGTCAGCTCCGGAAAGTCGTCTCTCCTGAACCATATTGCCGGGCAGGATCTGCTGCCGGTGGGGGTTAACCCGATCACTGCCGTTCCGACGCGCCTGGCTTACGGCCCCGAGGCGCGCGCCACCGCTTGGTTTGCCGACCGGAAGCCGGAGCACTTCGGCATCGAACGGCTGGCCGAGTTCGTCACCGAGCAGCGTAATCCGGGCAACATCCGGCACGTGACGCGAATTGTGGTGGAACTGCCGGCGCCGCGCCTGCAAGAAGGCATCGTGTACGTGGACACGCCGGGGCTGGGATCGCTGGCCACTTCTGGCGCCGCCGAAACCAAGGCGTATCTGCCGCGATGCGATTTGGGTGTCGTTTTGATCGATGCCGGGTCCACGCTGACGCAAGACGATCTGGCCACCATTCAAGCGCTTTACGACGCTGGAATCGCCGCCTCCGTGCTGTTGAGCAAGGCGGACCTGCTGGCGCAAGAGGACCGGGATCGCGCCCTTCAATACGTAGCGGATCATATTCGGTCGGATTTGGGCTACGAGTTGCCGGTGCACGCAGTCAGCATCAAGGCCCAGTACAGCGACCTCCTCGAAAAATGGCTCGACACCGAGATTCTTCCCCTCTATGATCGTCACGCGGAGCTGGCGCGGCAGTCGCTGAACCGGAAGATTGGCGCGCTTCGGCTGGGTGTCGAGGCCGCGCTCCAGGCCCGCACCAAGCGCTCGGGATCCGGAGGGCGCCCCGCTATCGCGGGTGACCCAACCAGATTACGGGAATTGGAGACGGAACTCAGAACGGCCGCCGGGAAGATTGCAGAGGCGCGAACGGAGTCGATCGACATGGCTGACGCGCTCCGCGATTGCGCCGAGGCCTTCATTCGGACAGCCGCCGGCAGCCTGATCGACGCTTGGGACTCGGGCGCACACGCAACCGGCGCAGACATCATCAGGAACAAACTGGAACAGGCTGCCGCGGAAAGAGCGGCGCAGATAGCATCCGCCATTCATGAGGCCGCGCGCATTGCCGGGCGCACCCTCGCGAAAGCGGCCCTGGCGCTCGAGATCGAGAACGGGCCTGAGCCGGACGAGTTACTGGATGTGCTGAAGAACATGCCACGCTTCGATTCGGGCAACCTCGAAATCGATGCCGGTCCGAGCAAGATGGCCTCATTGTTGGGCCGCCGGTGGGCGGCCGCGCGAGTGGAGCGGCGGATCGCGTCCCAAGGCGGGAAACGGATCGCCGACGCAGTTGGGATCTATGCGCGCGTGCTGCAGTCCTGGGTACGCAAGACCTTCACCGACTTGCAGGAGAAGTTTGACAGCTACGCCGATGCGTACCGGGCGCACTTGGACCGCCTGGTGGCAAGCAAGACCGGCGTTGATGACGAGCAGGCTCTAAGAGACGATCTCGCGGCTCTCGCCGACGCTCCGGAAAGTACGGCGCAGGAGAGCACACCGCGTACTGCCGCGTAAGCTGCATGGAAGTTATGGGAGAGCGGCCGGCAATTGATTCCCGGCGTTACATCGTGGCGTTCGAGCTTCACTCGAAGAGCGATTGCCCACCCGACTTTGAATTGCCAGCTTCTCTGGACAACTTCGATACGGGTCTCTTCTTGCCACGCGGCGATCACGATTGGTTCGGGCGGCCGTTGTATCCGCCCCGCATCCTGCTTCTGAAGGACGGTGCGCTCCATATCGCTTCTCACCCGAGCGCAGGGGAGCCGCTCCGCCGATGTGCCCTGGAGCAGATCGCTTCGGTCGAATCGGGGCATATGCTTCTGAACGGGTGGCTCCGTTTCACCGGACCCGGTTTCGATTACACCGTCCGCTACAATACCCGCGGCTTCCCATCGGTCCTTCGGTTCATGCGCCGCTTCCGCGAGAAGTTGCTGCGAGGCGGCCAGCCACGCGAAACTTCAGAGGTTCACATCAGGGACAACCTCGACATCAAATTCGGCAACGCCTTAGCGCTGGAACTGGACGCCGGAGAAGGCGTTCTGATGCAGGTCTTCCAACCACCTAGAGAGGTGAGGTCCAGAAACTGGCTGATGCCGCGCCGCCGCTCGATCGGCGGCGATTTGCTGGCGCTGACCGGCAAGCGCCTGCTATGGATTACGGACCGGTCGCGGGGATCCTATTCGCGATACGGGACCATCGCTTCCTATGCTCCCTGTGACGCTGTTCTAAGCGTCGGTCTGACATCAAATCGTGGAAAAGATATTCTCCAAGTGGGTCTGAACAGCGGTTCCGCGTGGCAGGTTCCTATCGCTTCCGAAGGCCGCCTGGATTGCCGCCGGCTCGCGGAAGATTTCGCAGCGGCGCTGGAGATTCAGAAGAGCCGCAACGAAGCCAGCCGGACGGAAGCACGCCGATAGCGACATCCCGCCCCTACGGTGCGAATTTCATGACCGTATCGATGCGGAGCGAAGAGAACTTAATATAGCGGCCCGCATGGTATTGCGGCTGGGTGGCCAGCCGGCACATCTCAATAATCTGCCCTGGGTTCCCGCGGGCGCTCTCCAGCACCTTATCACGAAACTCCGCGAGGTGCAGGTGGCGCAGCTTGAAATGGCCGGCGGCGACTTCGAACAGTTGCTTGGCGTTCCGCTCAGGGAGCGGCGGGACATTCAGCACCCGCGCCGGATTCCAGAACAGCCGTGCCAGTGCTCCCAAACTGAAGGCGTCCCGCGATGCGGCAAACAGAGCCATGCCGGGCGTATGCGAGATTCGCTGGAAGAAACGGTAAGCAGGGAAACCGGCGCCCGCAATCCCATCCAACGTCATCGTCACCGATGAACTTTCCACCGCCGTCCATAGGAGCCCTTTGAGGTGAATACTGGTTTGAACCGCAAGCCAGGCTTCCGGATCCGCGCCGGGCCCGGAGGTCAACGCAGCGCGGCGGAGAAAATCTGCATGGTGTGCAGCGATCAGCGCGCGCGCCATGGCTGCCAGCAGATCATGCAGAGTAGGCTTCCAGGCGATGTACAGCACGTTCTTGTGCGAACGGAGCGCTTCTTTGATGAGCCTGGTCTTGCCGCTCCCCTGCGGCCCCAGCAGTAGGACCGGATCGCCGGCGCCGAACGCCAGACTCAGGCGCCCTATCTCCCTCGCCATCCCTACGAAAGGAAGGTGCGATTCCATTCAATCTGCCAGGCTGCCCGCTACTTGACCACGAGCACATTGCAACGTACGGTGCCGGTCAGGTTGTGAGCCGTGCCACCCCAAATATGTTCGTAAATCCGGGAATGTCCCGTGAAGCCGATGACCAGCAGATCGATGCCATTCTGCTGGACGAAATCGCCAATTACCTGGACGGCATGTCCGGGCACAATCACGGTCTCGAGATCCACCGAATGGCTCGCCGCGCGCGCCCGGCAGCGCTCGGCAAGCTGCCCGAAGTAGCTGTCGGCGCGATCCATCTCTTCGCGAAGTTCGTCGATCACCTCGGCGTGGCGGGGAACCTCCTCCTCCACGCAAATCATGCGAAGGCGCGCGCCAACGCGCGCCGTGAGTTCGAGGGCGAAATCGAATGCTTTTCTCGCGCTATCGGACCCGTCGTGCGCAATCAGAATTTGCTCGATCATATTACTTACCGGCGTTTTCAGCCATTATAACTACCGGCCGAACGGCCCTCTCCGATTTGGGCAGCAGGTGCTTCGGCATGAAATAAGCGTTTGCGATCGCCGTCGGTATTACGGCGCTGGCGATCACGGTCGCCACCAGATACGAATACTGCGCAGCAGTGATTATCCGATGATTGAGACCGAACAGGGCCGAGATAGTGCCGAACGTCAGTCCCGTGGACATCATCAGAGAGTAGTAGAGACCTTGGTGACCTTCATAATCGAACGCTCTCACGGTTGGAACCAGCGGAACCATCTTGCTCACCATCTTGGCCACGAACAGCGCCAGAAAGGCGAGCGGTGTCGCTAAGAGCGCCGGCACGGAGACTAGCGATCCGGCGCGAATGAAATAGAACGGTGTGAGAAGGCCGAACGTCAAGGTTCGCAGACGCCGGATCAGCACTTGATCCTTTCCCACGGTTCCAGCCAGCACCATCCCGATAATGTACGCCGGCAGCACGGCCTCGCTACCCGCCCAGGCCGCCAGGCCGCCCATCCCGAACAGAAGAAACAGAATGTACTTTGCTTCGAGTTCCGAAACGCGGCCTCCGTATTTCTGAAAGAACCACGGAGTTACAAACGGCAGCGCCGCGAATACAATTACACTCGCGACGGCAAAGATCAGCGTCCGCATCGTAAACGGGGCAAAAATCAGGCCCAGCGCGATCACGGTTCCGAGATCGTTCACAAAACAAGCCGCGAGAATGCCTTTGCCAAAATCGGTTCGGTTAAGCCCAAGTTCCAGCATGACGGCGTACACTACGGCAACTGAGGTGGTGGACAGGGCCACTCCGGCCAACCAGCTTGCCGGGATGGACCACCCCAACAAGAAATGCGCCACGGCTGCGGCTCCCAGAAATGGCGAGAAAAAGCCGACGAGTCCGACAACCGAGGCTTCCTTCCACTTCGTCCGGAATATTCCGGGATCCAGTTCGGCCCCCGCAAGAAACGTGAGGACGATGGCTCCCGTTCCAGCCAGAAAACCAACCCAGGCGGACTTCGCTCCCAGCACTTCGGTGCCGATCAGGGCGCCGATGAT
>Ga0187888_1003967_pt1 | contig 11183 bp, 10 predicted proteins | sample June2016WEW_7_40_FD_132987 | JGI IMG/M metagenome (GOLD analysis project Ga0187888, IMG submission 132987) | Peatland microbial communities from SPRUCE experiment site at the Marcell Experimental Forest, Minnesota, USA - June2016WEW_7_40 | ecosystem: Environmental > Terrestrial > Soil > Wetlands... | reverse complement strand
GGCCGGAGCAGCGCGTTGGGGGAGAGCGAAACCGCGCGGTCCATCAGCTCCCCGGTGGTGAAGCGGCGGCCGTTCAGAGTGTACTCGCGCCCGTGGCGCCGCAGCGCCAGGCGTTTGCCGTTCTCCAGCAAGAAGACCAGGGACGTGTGGTCCTCGACGTGCACCTGGGTATGGTATCCGCCGCCGGTAAGTTGCCGGTTGCGATCCAGGACGCTGGCCGTCAACTCGGGCGCGGATTCCAGGGCGGTGCGAAGAGCCGGCGCCGCCAGCTCGCGGAACGCCGGCAGCATGGGGTCGACCTGGAGAATGTCGAACTCCGCCAACACGCGGCGGAGCAGTTCGCCGAACGCCTGGCCCATGGTGCTGCCGCCACGGTAAGTCTCTTCCACCAGGTCCGCCACCTCGTCGCCGAACGGCAGAGAGCGCAAGGCCGCGCGAAGCTCGCGCACGGGCGGGTCCGCCAGCACCACTCCGCCGACCGGCTGGCCGTTCGCCGGGCGCCGCATTTCAAATTTCACGGGCCGGTGCTCCGAATCGAAGACCCAGGCCTGGTTGACCTCCGCGAAATCGTGGTCTTCGGTGGCCAGCCAGAAGGCCGGCACGGCCGAGAGCCCGTTGGCCGTCAGCCAGTCGGCCAGCCTGGCTGCGTGCAGCGCCTTATAAACCGTGTATGCCGGGCCGGAGAACAGCCCCACCTGCTGGCCCGTCATCACCGCCAGTGTGCCGGGCTGGGCCAGGCGGTCAAGGGAGGCGCTCGCCGGGTTGCGCGTCCGCAGAGCCGCCACCAGCGCCGCGCGCCGCTCGTCGGAGAACTGGATTTCACGCGCGGCAGCCTGGAAAGCCCCGAGATCGCGAATCGGATGCCGGTAAAAGGCCGCCGTGCGATCGGGGTGATACAGCACGTCTTGAAGAAGCTGCGAGGTGTGTGGCAGATCGCTCTGGCGGACAGAGGTGCAATGCATGCCGTGGATCAGCTTAGCAGATGATGGGCCGTCCCCAAGGATTCACGCGTTCTTCATCCCGCCGGCAGGATTCGCGAAATGTCGTTGTAAATGGCGAAGGCCACAATCACCATAATGGCGACAAATCCGACCTTGAACACGGCTTCCTTCACGTTGAGGCTGAGGTCCCGTTGCATGACCATTTCGACGAACAGCAGCAAAATCACCCCTCCGTCGAGAATCGGGATGGGCAGCAGGTTGAAAATGGCGAGGTTGAGGCTCACCATCGACATCAGGATGATGAATGCCGAGGGGCCCTCACGGGCCGCTTCGCCGGAGAGCTGGGCAATTCCGATCGGCCCCGTGAGGTTCTTCGCCGACATGCGGCGCTCCACCACCCCCTTGAGAAACTCCGCGATCAGCATGGCGCCCTTGGCGTTCTGCCGCACCGATTCACGAAAGGCGTCTGGAAACGAAAGCTTGGTGGTGATCAGGTTCAGTTTCTGTTGCGGCATGACCCCGATCATCCAGCGCTCGGGACCGTCGATGCTGGCGAAGACCGGCCGCACCGTGATCTGCCGCCTTTCGCTATTCCGCTCGAATTCGATCTCGACGGGCCGGCCGCCGCTGTTCTGCGTGATCTCCTGAAACTTGAACACGGAATGGATCGGCTGCCCGTTCACGGCGATCAGCAGGTCGCCCTTCTTGAGCCCCGCCTTATCCGCGGGAAGATGGGGCGTGATCTCACCCAATTGGACCTCGCCGCGCTCGTCCCAGCCGGCAAATCCCAGGCCCGAGCGCTCTCCCATGGTTGGCGTCACAGTGGTGTCGAAGCGCCGGCCGTTGCGCTCGATGGTGACGGACATGGGCTGGTACGCGCTCTCGACTTCCTTCAGCCCCACGTCTTCCCAGGTGGGGTTCTCCTTGGCGCCCAGCTTGACGATGCGGTCGCCATCCTGAATGCCGGCCTTGGCGGCGGGTGAATCGGGCATCACGTGGCCGATGACGGCTTGCATATCGGCGTCCGATACCTTCTGATACTTCACCATGAACAGGCCGGTGAGCAGCCCCACCGCCAGGGCCACATTCATAAACGGCCCGGCAAAGGCGATGACCAGCCGCTGCCAGCGGGGTTTGGCGAGCAAGCTGCCTGGGTCATCGGCGTGCTCATCGCCGATCTGCTCACCGGCCATTTTCACGTAGCCGCCGAACAGAATTAAGGAGAACCGGTAATCCGTGTCGCCACGGCGGAAGCCGAACAGGCGCGGGCCGAACCCAAAGCTGAAGGTCTCCACCTTGACATCGAAATAACGGGCCGCCCAAAAATGCCCGAGCTCGTGGATCATGATCATGACCCCGATCAGGACCAGCAGCCACAGTATGTTTTCACCGACTAGCAGCATATAGATTCAAGCCGTCACGCAGCCTGCCCCGCGGGCCGTTACCAGTCCGCGCGCCAGGTCTCGCGACTCCCGGTCAATCTCCAGGATATCGCCAACCGTCCGCGGAGAACAAACCGGCATCTTCGACAACGTCTCCGATACAATCTCATATATCGACAAATAACCGATTTTCTCCTGCAAGAAAGCTTCCACTGCGATTTCATCCGCCGCGTTCAATGTGCACGTGGCGGACCCGCCGGTTTCCTGGCACTGGTAAGCCAGCTTGAGCAGAGGGAACTTGTCGAAATCGGGCGCCAGGAATTCCCATGTCCGCGCTTCCGCCCAATTCAGCTTGGGCACCGGCGCCTCGAAGCGGTCCGGATAAGTCAGCGCATACTGAATGGGCATGCGCATATCCGTGGCGCAAATCTGCGCCAGCACGCTGCCATCGCTGTATTCGATCATGGCATGCACGCTGGATTGCGGATGGATCACCACCTCCACCTGCAACGGAGAGAAATCGAACAGCCAGCAGGCTTCGATCACCTCAAAACCCTTGTTCATGAGCGTGGCGCAGTCGATGGTGATGCGGTTCCCCATCCTCCATGTTGGATGATTGAGCGCCTGCTGCGGCGTCACGGATGCCATGGCTTCTTTGGGCGTGTTCCGAAACGGGCCGCCGGAAGCGGTGAGGATCAGCCTGGTGACCTCCTTGCGGTTGCCCGCGCGCAGGCATTGGTGCGCCCCATTATGTTCGCTATCCACCGGCACCAACAATGCTCCGTGCTCCCGTACCGCTTCCATTATGAGCTTGCCGCCCGAAACCAGGACTTCCTTGTTCGCCAGCCCCACCCGTTTACCTGATCGGACAGCTTCGTACGTGGCCTCCAGGCCAGCCACCCCCACGATCGCCGAAATCACCGTATCGACTTCCGCTGCGGTAGCAGCCTGAACCCGCGCCGCATCACCCCAGAGCAGTTCGGGCCACTCCGTGCGAGCCAGACCGGCCGCTGTGAGCCTATCTGAAAGACGTGCCAAACAGTCGGAGGTTGCAACAACCACGAGTTTGGGGTGGAACTCCAGGACCTGGGCAGCCAGAAGATCCACGTTCTTGCCGGCCACCAGGGCGTACACACCGTACTGGTGGAGGTTGCGGCGAACCACATCTAAAGTGTTGGTTCCAATCGACCCTGTCGAACCCAGAACCGTGAGCATCCTCATGCGGGGCAGTCTTTCTAAGACGAATCTGCCATCATATCATGCAGTGCCGACTACGACGCGTATCGTTGTTCGAACGGGAAGCCCACGGCGGAAACTCACCGCTTGGGGTTTCTTCTTTGGAAGACCTCCGACCCTTTCGGGCGCCGGGGAGGATTGCTTCAGGGGTCTTTATTTAGAGGTTAGTCTCGCTTTGGTGGGAGTTGCCTCCCCGGCTTACTTCCAATAATAATAGATTTCGATTCCGGAATCAACAAAAAAATGTATTTTTTATCGGAATTTTTGGTGGACACTATACCAATTTTTGTAACGCATTGATTGTAAATAGAATATAGTTCTGACATCCTCATGCGAAGAAAGCCCGCCAGGTTGTGACTACTAGTACGTGCGTGACCATTCCGGCGCGGATGCCGCCAGCCTCGTTGCGCGCCCGGCCACAGAACCATCCAAGCACCGTCGCCACCGCTACCCACCGCCAGTTGGGGAAGCTCCGGAACCACAGGTGGGCCAAGCCAAACAGCAGCGATGTGATGACCAGGGCCGCCGTCCGGCTCCACGTCCACTCTTCGATCCATTGCTGGAGCACGCCCCGAAACAGGAACTCTTCGAAAAGCACGAGCACCCACAACATGCCGAGAAAGGTTCCGGCCACGACCCACAGCGGCGCCGGCGCGGCGAAACGTACTGCCTTGAGCCCCAGCGCCAGGGGAAGCCCAATCGGGATGAAATACAGGTAGTGGAGCGCGCCGATGCGCCATTCATTCCACTTCGGCAAGAAGCCGTAGCCGGTCTCGTGAATGCGCCGCTCCAGGGTCAGGGTCATGACGGTCATCTGGATCAATGCCAGCTTCCCCAGATAGGTCGCATCCACGCCGTGGTAGGGTTTGGGATAAATAGGATCGAAGTACCTGCCCAGCATCACGCCGGCGATGAGCGACAGGAAGGCGATATCCGTCAGGGCGTTTGCCGGCAGGACCACGTACCACAGGCCCAGCGCCAGCGAGAGCGCCGCCAGGCGCACCAGGCCTATCCATTGAAACTCGACTGCGCCGCAGCAACATACCAGGTAAGGCAGCACCGTCGAGGCCAGCAGGAACCCCGGCAGGCGAGCTCCGGCCAGGCGCTCCCGCAGCGTGGGGAAGGCCGGAACCAGATAAAATGGATATTCCACGAGGAAGGCGGCCAGGACCGGCACCGCCGCCCAGCTTGGAATGCCATTAAGCCGCGCGTACAGAACGCCCGCCACGCCCAGCGCCATCCAGCCAATCGGCACCGCCGCCTGGAAGCTGCCGAGCGTTTTCGCCATCGGTTTCATTCTAACATCGGTGCTTTTCGCGCCCCCGGCGCGCGCTCAAGATCCGCCCGCCGGCCTGCCGAAACTGGTGGCCCACCGCGAGACCGAAACCGAGGCCGAGCGCAATGAATACATGTACCGTCAAACTGTCACCATCGACGAGTTGGACGACCACGGCGCTGCGCGCGGGGCGTATCGCGAGGTCCGGGATATCGTCTTTTCGCCCCAGCACGAGCGCACCGAAGAGGCTGTCGGGCGAGCCGAGAACCGGCTGAAATACCTCCTCTTGAGCGACGAAGATTTTCACGACATCCGCGAGATTCAACCGCTCGTCCTGACGGAAGAGCGGCTTTGGAATTACGAGACGAAGTTCCGCGGCGAAGAGACCATGGACGGCGTGGACTGCTGGGTGCTCCAGGTGCGTCCGCGCCAGATTCTCGAAGGGCAGAGGTTCTTCGACGGGATGATCTGGGTGGACAGGAAGGAGTACAACATTGTGCGGCTGGAGGGCCAGGCCGTGCCGCAGATCCGGACCACCAAGACGGAGAACCTGTTCCCGCGCTTCACCACCATCCGCAAGCCGATCGACGGCCGGCACTGGTTCCCGGTATACACCTATGCCGACGACACCCTGCCATTCCGCACCGGAGGGCAGCGCATCCGCTTGCGGATCGCGTATGCCAATTACCGGCGCTTCGGTGCAGTGTCGACGTTTACTCCGCAGTAGGACAGAGACGTTTTCATCGAGAAGCCGGCCGCGGGCCCCGGCATAGAGCCCAGCTACGCCCTCTTTAGCTTCCGCCGAAAGATAAGGCCGACACCGATCAGTGCCGGTCCGACTGTGAGCACGGTTACGGGTTCCGGGATCGGCTGCACATCGTAGTCGTAGTCGTAGGTGATCTCCACTGCCCCGCCGGCATTCACCTTTCCGCTGAAGGCAAGAGTCCCGGATCCGTTGAGTTCCGTCCCACTGTAAATCCCCCCCAGCCCTCCAGCATTCAAAGAAGTCGCCGCAGCAGTCAAAGTAAGAGTTCCAGGACCGAAGCTTTCATATGCCGCGAGACTGAGCGGGGAACTGGAGGAGGTGCCACTTCCCATCAGGCCCTGATATGTGCTTTCGCCCAAGTATCCCGGAACCGGGTCGCCATAGTGGGGCGTTATGGGAACGGAGTTTTGGGACTCGGTGGTCGGAGTCGAGGTGGCGCTCGCGATCGGGCCAGTCATCGCGGTAGCATGCACGGCCAAACCCGGGCCTGTGACCTTCAGCGGAACGCTCGCAACTCCGTTGTCGAAGGTGTGCGTCGGCGTAGCGGGTAACTCATAGTAATCAACGTTATAGACGTCTAAATCGCCGGTCATGTTCCAGTCCAGCGTAACCACGACGCTCGCCAGCACGGCAACATACCCCGGGGTGGAGAAGGCCGCCTGATTGAACACCGGCAAAGAGACGCTCTGGCTCCACGGGGCCTCCTGCTGGGTGATCTCCGTCGCGAAGATGTTAGCGCAGTAACTGACAGTGTCGGGGCCAGAGGCGCACAAGGTGCTGGCGTTCGCTCCCGACGCGCGCACCACAAGCAGCACCACCGCCGCCAACGCTCCCCGAAAAACCCATGACGTCATGATCGCAATCCCCGCGCCTCAAATCACACTACTCCCTCACGTCTCGGTATTAGTCCTAGAGCATCTAGTATTACACTCTAAACCCCTGCGGTCAAGGGCGATTTCGGCTCAGGACAAGCATCGTGCGCCTGCACCACGGTGACCCTCAGCCGAGAAACTGGAAGAGGCTGGTTTTCGGCATTTCGCCTTGCGCCTGGTAGGCCGCCTGAAGCTGCGTAGTGGCCTGGGTAAGCTCCGATGCCGCGGCGGTCACGTTGGCATCCTGCGTCTGGCCGATTTCGGTCTGGAGCTGGGTATCGTAGCTGCTCGAGAAGTTGCTGGCATCCTGGAGGCGGTCCTCCACCGTGCCATAGAACGCCTCCATGGAATTGAGGTGCACGGAAGCCGCCTGGAGATTGGTGATGGAGGCGCCGATGGCGTCGCTATCGTTATTCGAGAGAGCCGTTCGAAGCGTGTTCAATGCCGCGAAGACATTATCCGTCGCGGGAGTGCCGTCGGCGTTTTGATCGTCGAAAATCTGTTGCGCCGTCATTGAAGCCGGGAACGATCCGCCGGCGGGGTCCTGAATCTGGACCGTAGATGCGGCGTTCGAAAGCTGATCGACACCATTAGGGGCGTTGAGGTCCAGGGCGTACGACGGGCTCCCATTCAGGTCGCCGCTGAATATGTAGCGGCCGTTGACCTGGGTCTGGCTGTACGAGACCATCTCCTCCTGAAGGGACTGGACTTCCTGGGCCAGGTCGGCGTTGGTGCTGGCAGTGGAGGTGGCAGTGGCTCCCTGGGTCGCCAGCGTGACCGCGCGATCCATGAGCAGGATGGCGGAGCCGAGGGCCGTGTCGGCGCTCTGGGCGTCCGTCTGAGCCAGCGTCAGATTGGACTGGATCTGAGTATTGCTCGCCTCGTCGGCCCGAAGCTGGAGCAGGGTATCGATTTGATCGGGCGCGTCGGAGGCAACGTTTATTTGCAAGCCGGAAGAGACCTGGGCGGTGGCCTGGGAGAGGGTCTGCTGAAGCCGGTTGATGTCGGCCAGGAAGAGCGCGGATTCGGGATCGAGGTTCGTTATCATGTCAGTGCTCAGGTGGTGGTCGAAAGTATATTGACGGTGTCGTCGGTGAGCTGGTCCAAGACCGTAACCAATTGCGCGTTTGCCTGGTAGGCCCTCTCAAATTCGACCACCTCCATGGCTTCCTCATCCAGGTTGACCCCGGAAACCTGCTGGCGAAGGTTCTGGGCTTGCGCCACGGACGACTGTTGAACCGTTTGCTGGCTGGTGGCGTCACTCAAGGCGCTGCCGACCTCCGTAGCCATGTTTCCATAGTAGTCGGTGAAGCTGGCGCCGTTGATCTCGTCCGCGGCGTCTTGCGGGGCCGACAACTGGGCTAATGCCAGGGGGATTCCGTTGGCGACCTCGGGCGGGCCCGGATCGATGGCGGCCAACTGGCCGGCCGTGACCGTGGGGTCTACGGCCAGCGTGGCCGCCACGTTGGAGTCGTTAGTGGTGTCGTAGGTGAACAGGGGCGCGCCCGCCTGCGCGGGCGGCCCGTCGGAGACGTTGCCCGAGGTCAGCTCCTGGTTTACGCAGTCGGCGAACTGTTGCGCCATGGTGTTCAGGTCGCCCACCTGGTAGGATCCCCCGATGTAGGAAGGCAGCACCTGGTTGCGCAGGTTTACCAGCGCGCCTAGTTGGCCGCTGGTGACGTTGGCGGTGATATCGGTGCCGTCGGACGCCAGAATCTGCGCTTGCGGCGGCGCCTGGGGATTGGTGGCGTCAGCGGGCACCTGGAAGGCGCTGCTGATGCTGTACTGTTGCGCCCCTACCAAGAGTTGTGTTTGGTCGCCGAGCAGCACCGTCACCGAGCCGTCGGCCTGTGGGGTGGCGTTGATATCCACGTACTGGGAGAGTTGTTCGAGCGTCGAGTAAACCTGGGCCTCCAGCCCGGCATCGTTCCGGTCGCCTGCCATGATCTGCGTGTTATAGCCCTGCAGTTGCCCAACCAGGCTGTTGACCTGTGCCACCGTCTGTTGCAGTTGCTGGTCGGTATTCTGCTCGACGCCTTGTATACCGGAAGCGGTTTGCTGGAAGGCAGTGGCCAGATCGGTGGCGTTGTCGATTACGGTCTGTTGCGCCTCCGTGTCGGTGGGGGACTGCCCCCAGGCGGAGAAGGCTGAAAACAGGTTATTGAGCGCCTGGTCGATGCCCGTGTTGCCCGAGATGTCGAAGTAGTTTTGTAGCGCGGTCAAGGTACTGACGTTCTGGTTGGCTTGTCCCAGCAAGACCGATTGCTGCCAGACGTTTTGCTCGGCATACTGGTCGCGGGAATCCTGGACCACACCCGCTGTGACGCCGCCGGCCGACCCCTCCGAGGGGTCGAACGGCATGGCATCCAGATCCTGAGCCTGCGCGGCATAACCCGGAGTCGAGGAATTGGCCACGTTGTTCTCGGTTACCTCCAGCACCTGCTCGTAGGCGGTCAGTGCGCTGGCCGAGGTAAGCAGGGTGGAGAGGAGGCTGACCATGGCGTTTTAGCCTTGAACGCAGATTCGCCCCCGGCGTGTCACCGGCGCCGGGTCGCCGCGCTCGGTATACCCCGCGCTGAGGGAGCCGAGCAGCCGGCCCCAGTTGACATGGAAGCGGGAGGCGTTTTCCAGCAGGCGCCTGGCGCACGTAACGGCGGTGCGCAAGCGGCGGGCTTCTTGCCGGGCTGCGGGATTCCCGGCTCCCTGGCGCAAATGCGGCTGCAATTGCGCCAACCGGGAACTTGCCGTCGCAAGCAGGCGCGAGCAGGAATCCAGGGCTGTTGGGGAAGGGGAGATCAACAAGTCGCACGCTTGATCCACTTCCGAGCGGACCGCCAGGAGCCGTTTCACAACCTCGGTTGCCGGCATATTACGGGCTTTCTGCCAGCAAAGCCTCGGAAATCATACTGCGGGCAGTGGATGCGGAGTCGGGGTAGTAGTTCCCGCTCTGATATTGCGCTGCCAGTGCTTGGATGCGGCTGGAGCGCTCGGACCCGCTAGCCGACAAGGCGCGGGAAAGAGTTTCCAGGGTGCTGGAAAGCTCGACCCGGTCACCGGTCTTGTCGGTGGCGGAGGTTCCAGTTTGCACCCCTTGACTGCGGTTGGATTTCTCGGTTTCCAGGGCCCGCCCGGACTCGGCGGGGGTGGCGCCCGTTAGATTTTGACCATCGATTCTCATTCGGCGTGCCATCCTTTGGCTAGACTATTTATCGGCAGGTAGCCTCCGGCTCTTTAGCGGCTTTTGCAAAAACTTCGAACATCTCTTCTAAAGCTTTGCCGGTTTTTGCCGATTGCTGCTATGGAATTGCCATGAGAGCCGAACCAGTTCTGTGGATTAGCGAGGCCTTACACGGATTGGGGGCTGAATGGCCCGGTCAGGCGGCCACCTGGAGAACCGAATGCCGCGTGCCGGAAACGGCGCTGGAAGGGTTGCGGCGATGCGATTATGGCGCCATTGTGTTGGATTTTCCAATAGCCAGTTGGAGCCCCGCCGCTTTGCTGGAAGAGGTACAACGGCTGGCGCCCGGCACTCCCGTGCTGATCCGGGACCCCCAAGCGCAGCTTTCCGATGCCGTGCGCTTGACGCGGCTGGGCGTATATCAATTCCTGGCCAGCGGCGCCGAGGCTGGGGCGCAGATTGAACAGGCCATAGAGGAGCGGAGGACGCGTGGCCTGGCCCATTTGGCGGGGAGCCTCGGGAGGGAGGAGTGGGAGCGCCTGCTGATCGGGGAAAGCCGGGAAATGCGGCAAGTATGCCATATCATTCGCATGGTGGGCGCGCGCCGCTCGACGGTCCTCATCACCGGCGAGACCGGTACCGGCAAGGAGGTCGCCGCGCGGGCTCTGCACATGGCCGGCCCCCGCCGCCACGCCGCCCTGGTGCCGGTGAACTGCAGCGCGCTGCCGGAAAACCTGCTCGAGGCCGAGTTGTTCGGGCACGTCCGCGGAGCTTTCACGGGAGCCGTTCAGAACCGGATCGGACGGTTGGAGTTAGCCCAGGGAGGCACCCTGTTCCTGGACGAAATCGGCGACCTGGAGCTGGACCTGCAGGCCAAGCTCCTCAGAGTTCTCCAGGAACGCGAGTTTCAAAGGCTGGGAAGCTCCGAGACCGTGCGCGTCGACATTCGCGTGGTGGCCGCGTCCAATTGCGACCTGCTCCGGAGAATCGAGCAAGGCAGGTTCCGGGAGGATCTTTACTACCGTTTGAACGTAGTGCCGATCCACATGCCGCCGCTGCGCGAGCGGCGCGTGGACATCCCGCTGCTGGCCGCGCATTGCGCCGGCAAGATTTGCGGTTTGGAGCATATCCCGCTCAAGTCGCTCAGTCCGGAAGCCCTGGAACGGCTGTGTGGGTACTCCTGGCCGGGAAATGTCCGCCAACTGGAGAACGCCGTCGAGATGGCCATCGCATTGAGTGGCGATCGCATCCTGCTGGTGCCCGCCGATTTTCCGTTGCCAACGGCTCGCGCCAGCACGGCGGAGCCGGGCGAAATCCCGCTGGTCTCGGTGCCCGACGATGGACTGGATTACGAGCTGACGCTGGCGCTTATCGAACGCAGTATTCTCGATCAGGCGCTGCGCAAGACCGGGGGCAACAAGAAGGCGGCTGCCGACATGCTCCGTCTGAAGCGGACCACGCTTTCGGCCAAAGTGCGCAGCCTGGAATCGGCGGCCGTGTGCAATTGAAATGCGCTACAGGTAGTCTTTCGC
>Ga0187888_1003963_pt1 | contig 11188 bp, 8 predicted proteins | sample June2016WEW_7_40_FD_132987 | JGI IMG/M metagenome (GOLD analysis project Ga0187888, IMG submission 132987) | Peatland microbial communities from SPRUCE experiment site at the Marcell Experimental Forest, Minnesota, USA - June2016WEW_7_40 | ecosystem: Environmental > Terrestrial > Soil > Wetlands... | reverse complement strand
TGATCGGCGGCGAATTGGGCGCGCTTGATCCAATAGGGCGCCACCACTTTCTCCCACTGCCATTGGAGGATCTCCAGGTAGTCGGGAGGCCAGGGACAGGTGACCCAGTTGGGCCACTTGGCGTGCGCCGAGTCACCCGGGCAGCCGCTGAAATCCACCACCACCGGGACGCCCAGCTTTTCCGCCAGGCGGATGGTCTTGCCGCTGACATCCTGGTCGTGCCGGGCGCGCGCCGCGTCGGGGTGCAGCGGGTTGCCGTGGCAGCTCAGCGCGCTGATCGAGAAGCCGTGATCGGCGAGCTTCCGCTTGAATTCGCGGAGCTCGCCCGCGTTGGCCAGCATGCTCAGCTTGCAATGCGGATCGCCGGGGTAGTTGCCGGTACCCAGCTCCACGGTATCGATATTCAGGCTCTTGAGTTTCTTGAGAACGTCTTCGAGCGACAGTTGCGACAACAGGGCTGTGAATACGCCGACTCTCACGGTATGTCTCCTTAGCTGGCGAAAAAACCATCCACAGAATATCACGGGGACGAGTCGTGCGGGTCGCCCGGAGTCCGGAGGCGCCGCTCTATTGGAGTTGAGCTCTTCGGCCGATTTATTTACGGATTACGGAAATGCTATTGGTCACGATGATTCTTGCAGCGATGGCCGCGAACGGCGTGGATCGCGCTCCGCCGGCCGTGGTGGCCGCGCTGCGCACAGGTTCAGGCTGCTTCTCGACGGTTGTGGTGACAAACCTCAGCGGGCGCGAGCTGGCAGCCGAGATTCAGGCACGGCTGGAGACCGGCGCGCTGGCGCCGTTGGAGCTTGTCGATCCGGCAAGCGGAGCGAAGCCCGGAGACGAACCACGCGGCGAACCACGCTGCGAGTCTGGCGGGGAACCCCGTGGTGGATCCGCGGCCGCCGCAATCGACCGCTCGGACCGGCCGCCGATCCTGCTTGATCCCGAGGACTTCACTTTCGCGCCGCACGAGCGGAGGAGCTTTCGTCTTGGCGGCCAACCGGAGGCCGGGGACGCCTGGGTGGGCGTGTGGGAGGCCGATCCACCCAGCACGCTGCCGGCGTTGGCAGTCGAAGGACTGATCGAGTGCCTCGCCGGCGATCAACTGCGCAGCGTTCCCCGTTCTGCCGCGCTGGCTATGCGGAATCCGTGGTTTGCCGGACAGGCGGCGGATCTCGCCGGCGCGGTGATGGCGGTGGTCAACGTTTCGGCCCAGGCGGCCCGCGCGGACCTGTGTTACTCGGCAGGCAACCTGTATTTCGTTCCGGCGGAGATGCCGGATGGTCGTCTGGCGCGGTTATGCTCCTGGCCGGAGGACGTGGCTATTCCGCCATTCGGCAGCCGCGAGTTTCCCATCGAACGCGAAGGAACCAATGAGTTCGCGCTGCATACGCGGGGCGAATCGATCGTGCTGCTGCTGTTGCGGCCGGTGGCCGCGGGCGTGCGTGTGTACCGCGTGGATTCGACCATCCGCTTCGGCAGCGAGGTTCCGACGGATCCTCCCGGCCGGTAGCGTGCTGTCCCGCATGATATTGACGACGTGCGACTGGACAACGTGAGGCGAACGCCCTCGTCCGAGCGCGACCTCGGTGCGCGCGCTCCTGCGCTCGCCGTCAACTCTTACACCGGACATCTTTCACCGGCCGCGCTCGCCTCAGTCCGTTCTGTCATTTAATGTCGCTCAGGCATCTGCGGCTTGGTTCTCGGCCGTGCTGCTTGATATTCTGAATGATCGCAAAAAGAGGCTTTCGGAATGACCAGACGAAAATCGATCCATTCAATGCCTTGCTCAACCGCCGTGCTGTTGCTGTTCCTGCCAGGCGTGCTGGCGATGGGCCAGGAGCCGTCCAGGCTGGCGGATGGCATCGTTCTCACAATGCCCGCCGGACTACTAAAGGTTCAGGTGCTTTCGGAAACAGTAGTGCGCATCGCGTTTGCCAAAGATGCGAGCTTCTTCACGCGGCCGGTGCTGGACGTGGTTCCGCAGCTCAAGCCGTTTCAGAATTGGAAACTGAGCGGCACGGCGGATGCAGCTATCGTCAGCACCGCGCGGCTGCAAGTGGTGGTGGACCGGCGTACGGGGGCGGTTCGCTTTCTGGACTCGGCGGGCAAGCCCATCGCTTCCGAAGTGCCCGGTGGCCGCGTGCTCGAACCGGCGGAGGTGCAGGGCGAGAAGACTTGGCACGTCCGGCAGCGTTGGGCGGAGAACGCCGGCGAATCGCTCTACGGACTGGGCCAGAGGCAGTTGAACGCCCTGGATATCAAGGGCTATGACCTGGACCTGTGGCAGCACAATACCAACATCGTGGTGCCGTTCCTGGTGTCGAGCCGCGGTTACGGCGTACTGTGGGAGAACCTCTCGCTGACGCGCTTCGGCGACCTACGGCCGTTCACGCCGATTCCGCCGGAGTATCTGTACGGCGCCGGGGGCGCGCAGGGCGGCCTGACCGTCCGCCCGATGGATGGGTCCGAGCCGGCGCGGTTTTCCTCCGACCTGCAGTTGGACTGGCTGCCGCAGGATCAGCCGCACCAGGCGCCGAAGAATACGCGCTGGGAAGGCTCGATCGCGGCGCCGGCGACCGGCGACTACCAGTTCCAGACGTTTGCCGACGGCGGGCTCAAGGTATGGATCGATGGCCGGCTGGTCTTCGACCACTGGCGGCAGGGGTGGCTGGCCGCAACCGACCAGGTGAAGATCCCGCTCGAAGGCGGGCGCCGCTACCCGATCCGGATCGAATGGAACACCGAGCAGGGCACCACCATGAAGCTGGCGTGGAAAACGCCGGATCAGGATCGCTCGACATCGTTGTGGTCCGAAGTGGGCGACGGGATCGATTACTATTTCGTATACGGGCCGAAGCTGGACGACGTAATTGCCGGATACCGCCAGTTGACCGGGCGCGCGCCGATGATGCCGTCGTGGATTTTCGGCCTGTGGCAATCGCGCCAGCGTTACGAGACCGCCCAACAGAGCCTGGACGTGGTGCGCGAGTACCGGCGGCGGCAGATTCCCTTCGACAACATCGTGCAGGATTGGCAATACTGGCCGATCGATTCATGGGGCTCGCATCAATTCGATCCGGCGCGCTTTCCCGACCCCGACGGCTGGATCAAAGCCCTCCACGATCAGCATGCGCACGTGATGATCTCGGTCTGGCCCAAGTTCTATCCGTCCACGGCCAACGCGCAGGAATTGCAGGCGCACGGTTTCCTGTACCAGTCGAACTTGCGGCTGCAGGTTCGCGATTGGCTGGGGTACGTCGCCACCGACTATGACGCGTTTAACCCCGAAGCGCGCAAGCTGTACTGGTCGCAGATCGAGAAGAACCTGTTTCGCCGCGGGATCGACGCCTGGTGGATGGATGCCAGCGAACCAGACTGCACGCCGTCTCCACCGTCGGTGGAAGATCAGCGCCGGTTGATGAATCCTACCTCCCTGGGGACGGCGTCGCGGGTGCTGAACGGCTTCGCGCTGATGAACAGCGAGGCGATTTACGACGGCCAGCGCCGGGCCGCGCCCAACCAGCGCGTATTCCTGCTCACCCGCTCCGGCTATGCGGGGCAGCAACGTTACGCGGCGGCAAGCTGGTCGGGCGACATCACATCGACGTGGACCGCGCTGGCCAAGCAGATTCCGGCGGGGCTGGGATTCAGCCTGTCGGGAGTGCCGTACTGGACGACCGACACCGGCGGCTACACCATGCAACACAGGTTCTCGACCGCCGATATGACGCCCGCCGACCGGGAGGAGTGGCGCGAGTTGAACGCCCGCTGGTTCGAGTTCAGCACTTTCACACCGCTGCTGCGCGTGCATGGGGAGCTGCGCTTCCGCGAGATGTGGACCATGGGCGACGATGCGAGCCCCGCTTACCAGGCGGAAGTCAAGTTCGACCGCTTGCGCTACCGCATGTTCCCATACATTTATTCGCTGGCTGGTGCGGTGACGCGTCGCGACTCGACCATTCTCCGTCCGCTGGTGATGGATTTCCCGGAGGACAAGCAGGCGCGAGAACTGGCCGACGAGTTTATGTTCGGCCCGGCGTTCCTGGTGGCTCCCATAACCAGATTCCAGGCGCGCAGCCGCGGCGTTTACCTGCCTCCCGGCGCCGCGTGGTACGACTTCTGGAGCGGGCAAACCGCGCGGGCCGGCACCATCCCGGATGCGGCAGCGCCCTACGACCAGATTCCGGTTTATGTGCGGGCCGGCTCGATCGTCCCCTTCGGGCCGGATATCCAGTACACCGGCGAGAAGGCGGCAGACCCGCTGACGGTGTATGTGTATGCCGGAGCCGATGGCGACTTTACGCTTTACGAGGATGAAGGCACCAATTACAACTACGAGCGGGGCGCCTTCAGCGAGATAGCGCTGCACTGGAACGATGCCGCCCAGGCGCTGACCGTGGAGGACCGGCACGGCTCTTTCGCCGGAATGCCGCAGCATCGGGCGATCGAGGTGGTTCTGGTCTCGGCCGGGCACCCGGCCGGCTTTTCCTTTACGCCGCGGGCGGCGCGCCGGGTGGAGTACGACGGCAAAGCGGTGACCCTATCCATGAAGTGATGCCTGGCCTTGCCGTTTCGCTAATACGCTATCGCCGATCGTCGCGCCGGCTGTAAGGGCCCGGCTTGCCCAGGGCACGCCCGGCCCGGCTTCGGCATGCACTGAGGCGTAGCCCTGAATCCGCAACCGAACTTCTGATAGGGCGCCCTTATCAGGCCCTGGCTGGGCGCAGTGCGAACGGAATGGACCAAGACCGGCGAGGATGGTCCGCTCAGTATCTCCAGCTTGTCAAGTCCGCTCCGGGCGGCGCCGTCTTCTGAATGCGCTCCATGATCTGCGGCAAATACATCTGGTTGTAGTGTAGCCGCGAGTACCAATTCGGCTTCGACGGGTCGCCATTCCAACAGTGCTCCGCGCGCGGTCCGTAGCGAACCTCACCTTCGTAGGGAACGCCGTGCCCGGCAGTGCCGGTCTGTTTCAGGAAGTCTTCCATCAGGTAAACCGCATCGTTCAGAAAGTAAGTATCGTCCGAGCCGACGTAGAGGTGTAACTTCCCTTGCAACTTCGGCCCCAGCGTTGTCCAATCGCGTTTCAGGATGGCGTCTAAGTCGAAGTGCTCGCGCCAATACTCGGCTGTGCTATGGTCGATCGCGCCGGTCCGCTTATCGAAGATCGGCTGCGGATAGCCATCCTCCCCGGTTGGAGAATAGACCGCCTGCCATATGTCGAACTGCTCGCCCGACCGGCCGCGATCGCCCAGCGCGGCTTCATAGGCGATGTTATCGCGCATCGAAATCAAGGTGTGACCGAGATAGTCGCGCATGCCTGGCTGCTCGACCTGCTTGTTAGCGCCCTGAATATAGAACATGTTGTCGTCCTTATACAGGTCAACCGTCATGTAAGCGTGGAAGTCGACCGGGTCCGGGCAGGCGACGAACGCGCCGTTGTAATGCTCGGGATAGAACATCTGCACGGCGAGCGATTCCCAGCCGCCGGTCGAGCCTCCGTAGACGAACCGGGCCCAGCCCTGGCCAATGCCGCGAAACTGGCGCTCGATGGCCGGAATCAGCTCTGTCTCGATCGCGTCTCCGTACGGCCCCAAATTTGCCGAATTCACCGCATAGGAATCGTCGTAATATGGATTGGCATGTTGTAACTTGGCGATCAACATGCGCGGCGTTCCTGGCGCGATCCACGCCTGGTAGTTCTTATACGCTTCCTCTTGCATGATTTTGTTGTACCCCGCGAGGTGAAAGCGGTCGGAGTAATCGGGCTTCAGGTTAGGGTCAGGCGGCGTCTCGCGGAAGTCGCTGAAGCCGGTAACGAAGTGGTCGTGGAAAACGATCAGCGGATAGTGCGCTTCCGTGTGCGTGTCGTAACCCTCCGGCACCAGAACGACCGCCGAGAGGTACATGGGCGTGCCCCAGAACTTAGTCAGCAGATTCGACTGGATGCGAATGTGGCGAACATATTTGGTATCCGGCTCGGGCTTGATCGGCGGGATAACTTCATCGAGCGAGACCATGATCGGCGGTGCTCCGGGACCTATGTGCACCAACTGCGGCTTCGACAGCAGATTACCGGGCGCCAGGTTCCAGAGCTTGCCCTCGCCACGATCCGGCGCCAGCTTCACCGTCTTGCCATCCGACCGGTGAAAGGTCTCGTAAACGTTCAGCACGGCCTGAATCGTGTACTCTCCGGCGGGCACGTCCTTCAGGCTTGCTCGCGGATAACCCTGTGCGTCGTCGCCGATCGTGATGGGCTGATCCGGCTTCCATCCGTCCACTGTCACGCCGAAAATCATCTGCGATTTCAACGAATCGTCGATCTGCATGCGCGGCTCATCGCTAGGATCGTTTGAGAGCAGAAGCAGCAGCCGGCCATCCAGCGGCTTTTCCGAGCGCGCGGCCGGAAAGCGCACACTAATCGTCTGGGCGGAGGCATCGGCGACGCATGCCAGCCCGGCGGCCATCAGAGAGAGCGTGAAGAGAAGGAAGCGCATACTGGAGTATAGCCGTTTTCGCGGAGGGGGCTGCGGCGTGCTGACCGCTGTCCGGTAATCCCGTTTATCGACCGAAATCAGCGCAGGCTCACTGCGCCCGATGCCCACACAGTCTCGGGTACACACAACGTAGGCTTCGAAGGGCGGTCCCCCGTAACGGCGTAACGGCGCCTGCCCTTGATCTGAACTTTGAGTTTTGATTTCAGAATCGTCTCGAGAAGAACGTGAGCCTTTTCGGATGCCCCGAGGGTTGCCGCCACCCTGCCGTCCGTGCCATCCACGACCACAACCATGCTCGAATACCAAGCCACTGGCGTGCACACGGTTCCATCAGACAGGTTCAACTGCGGGTTCTCTGATGTCTTAATGTCTGCCCAGTGAACGGTAGTGAGCGTTCCGGAGTACGCCGCCATGTCGTTCGACAGGTCGTCCTCCCTGGGGTTCCTTCCGGGGGCAGGTGTCGTGGAAATGCGGTTTTCGCGGTTCGTGAAGCGCGTGTAAATCGGAAACGTACGTGACCCATGTTGGCCCGAAATGCGGTGCCAGTGACCATCTCTCGCCTCATAAAGCGAGGTGATCCAGTAGCCGTCATCATACGCTTGGCGGATCAGTTCCGCCCTCCCGTCTCGGTCCAGATCGACAAGATCCTTCAATCCATATGCATCAACTTCGAAATATCCGTCCATCTCCGACGGGACTGGACGACCAGCCGTGTCGAAAAGGAGGGTCAAAACGTGCATGGGAGGCGCTAAGCCGTTACCGCCCGTGTAGCTGGCATAGATCAGATCAACAGTTCCGTTGTGATCGAGATCAGCAGAATATAGGCCTCCTCCGAACATAGCATCGGCGGTTACAGTCCACGGCTTGCCTGAGGAATCGACACCGGAAAAAGATATTTCATTGGTGGGCTCCAGAAAGTGAATTGCTGTTGAGCCAACCTGGGCGCTCATGCCCTGGACGAACTTGCTCCGCAGCACGCGCTGCGGGAAGCGAAGTGAAAGTTCTCGGTCGTCCAGGGGAAGGTAGCGCTTCCAGTAACCCCAACAATTCGCAGTTGCGAAGAGCAGGAGAATCGCAGTGAGAACTGGCAATAGGCCCACGGGGTCAGCGTAGCTCAGTACACTGCGGTTTGCGGAGGCATTCGGCTTTATACGCCAAAGTGGGCAGATCAAAGGATGGTTGGCGCTTCCACTCCCCCACCCGCCCCGGCTTATCCTGGAATGTGACTTCAGTGAAACGTTCTCGAGCTGCACAACCGCCGCGCAAAGGCATCGTCCGGCGTCTGCTTCGATGGTGCCTCACCGCCGTGCTGGTTGGGTGGTCGCTGCTCGCTCTCAGCCTCTTAGCCATGCGTTGGATAAATCCGCCATTCACTGCCGTACACATCGAGCGGCGGGTGCAGGCCTGGATGCACAAGAAGCCGTATCACAAGCGGTACGTCTTCGTACGGCTCGACCGGATTTCGCCCGACCTCCAGCACGCGGTGATCGCGGCAGAGGATGGACGGTTCTACCAGCACCATGGCTTCGACTGGCATGAGATGCAGACTGCGGTGGAGGCCAACTTGGAGAAAGGCCGCGGCCGTGGCGCTTCCACCATTACGCAGCAGCTCGTGAAGAACCTGTTCTTCGGGACCGGACGATCTTTCCTGCGTAAGGGCGCGGAGTTCACGCTGGTTCCGGTCGCTGAGTTAGTCTTGGGCAAGCGTCGGATACTAGAGCTGTATCTCAATGTGGCTGAGTGGGGACCGGGCATTTACGGGGCCGAAGCGGCATTACGCTACCATTACGGGATCGCAGCGTATCGCGTGGACCGGGAGCAGGCGGCACGGCTCGCTGCGATTCTCCCGGCTCCGCTGCGGTGGCGGCCAGAACACATGAATGACTACAGCGCGATCATCCTCGAACGCATGAGTCAGATGGGCTGGTGATCCGTGGCGTGCGCGCCCTCGAAGATCACAGGATGCGTTGGCTCACTCCGCCACTCCATGGCGACTGAGCAACTCCACACCGCGCGGGTTACCGTGTTGTTCGGCCAGGCGCGCGTGGCGCCAGGCAGCGGGATAGTCGGCGCGAACGGTGTACACTTCGGTGAGCGCGGCGTGGGCATCCGCAAATGAGGCATCGAGGCGCACGGCTTCGAGCAACAAACCCAGCGCCTGGTCGGTACGGTTTTCCATGCGGTAGAACTGTGCCAGGTGATGATAGGGCCGCGGATTGGCGGGCTCGCGCTGGATCCACGCGCGCAGCCCGTCCATCTGCCGGCGCGTTTCGTGGCTGAGCGCGAACTCGACCACGTCTTTCCGCCAGAAGCTCATGCGCGCTGCCCAATCAAGAGGATTCTCACATCGGCAACGTTGGTGTTGGTCGGCCCGGTGATCACCAGGTCGCCCAGCGCTTCGAAATAATGGTAGGAATCGTTGGCGTCCAGATAGCGGCGGGCGTCCGGCTTGCGGCGCAGCGTGTCCCCGTCGGCGATAGCGCCGGCCGCGTCGGTGGGTCCATCGGTGCCATCGGTGCCGGCGCTGAACACCACCACGTTGTCGAGGCCCGCGATGTCCAATGCCGCGGCCAGCACGAATTCCTGGTTGCGCCCGCCCAGCCCGTCGCCGCGCAGCGTGACCGTGGTTTCGCCGCCGGTGATGATGCAGGCGGGCGGCTTCACCGGCCGGCCGTGTTCCGCCGCTTCGCGCGCAATGGCCGCGTGCATGCGCGCGATCTCGCGCGTTTCGCCCGCGACAGTGCTCGAAAGCACCAGTGTGCGAAACCCGAGCTCTCGCGCGTGGCGCGCTGCGGCATCAAGCGCTAGGCGGTTTCCGCCGACCACCGTGTTGCGGACGCGCGCGAAGAGCGGGTCGCCCGGCTTGGGAGTTTCGTCAATCGCGCCGGCCACGCCTTGATCGATCCGGGCACGAACCGCTGCCGGAACCTTGTCGCGAATGCCGTACCGGGCGAGCACGCCGGCTGCGTCCACGAAGGTCGATGGGTCGGGCGCGGCCGGGCCGGAGCCGATCACGTCCAGGTTGTCGCCGATCACGTCGGAAACCAGCAGCGCTTCCACCTTGGCCGGCCACGCCAGGCGCGCCAGTTGCCCGCCCTTGATGGCTGACAGGTGCTTTCTGAGGGCATTGATTTCGTGGATGTCCGCGCCGGAGGCTAGCAACAGGCGGGTTACGTTCTGCTTTTCCGCCAACGTGACTGGCGGCGCGGGCAACGGCAGTAGCGCCGAGGCACCGCCGGAAATCAGGCATAGCACCAGGTCGCCTTCGCCAGCCGTGGCGGCAATCTCCGCGATGCGTTCCGCGCCGGCCACGCCGCGCTCGTCCGGCACGGGGTGGCCGCATTCGTTCAACTCGACGCGGCGCAGTTTGGCGACGTGACCATACTTGACGTTCACCAGGCCGCCGGTGACGACGGACCCCAACGCGCGCTCGGCGGCGCGCGCCATGGAAGCGCCCGCCTTGCCCGCGCCGATTACGTAGACGTGGCGGAAGCGGGAATAATCGCGCCGCGCCAGGTAGCGCATGACGGCGTCATGCGGATCGGCCGCGCGCAGCGCGGCGCGAAAAATTCGGGCGGCCTGGCGTCTCAACGTGTGGTTGGTCATCGGAAAAATGGGTGCTCCAGGATGGCGGCGGCAACGGCGTCCGGATCGTCCGTTTCGACGGGGATGTGGACGTCGGCCAGCCGGTAAATGTCGCGGCGCTCATGGAACAGCGCCGCCAGTTTTTCGGGATCGCGCGCCAGCGGCCGGTGGGCTGCCTGCGCCACGCGGCGCGCGATGCGGTCGAAATCGCAATCCAGCCAGACGCTCACGCCGTGATTGGCCGCCAGCTCGCGGTTGGCCGGGGCGAGGAACGCGCCGCCGCCCAGCGCGACCACGGCAGCGCGCCCGTGCTCGATCGAGCGCACGTGCTGCGCCAGCATCTCGCTCTCGATGCGCCGGAACTCGGCTTCGCCGCGGGTATCGAAAATCTGCGCGATGGTGGTCTTCTCGGCCGCCTCGATTTCGTCGTCGAGATCGAAAAAACTCCAGCCCAGCCGGTGCGCCAGGTGGCGCCCGACGGTGGATTTGCCGCTGGCCATGAAGCCCAACAGGTAAATGCCCGGAGTCTGCTTGAGCCGCAAGTTCATGCCGTTCCATTCATGCGCGCCATACGCGCTTCCACGGCGCGCGGCAGCAGGCGCGCCAGCGCCACCAGCAGCCATCCCACGCGCGGCGACATCACCGTGCGCGCGTCGCGCTCCACCCCGCGGCGGATATCCGCGGCGCATTCGGCGGCCGTGATGGCGAAGCGCCGGCCCTTCGCCATTTGGGGCGGAACTTCACCCACGCTATGCCGCTGAAATTCGGTGAGCACGTAGCCGGGGCACACCAGCATGGTGCGGATGCCGTCGCGGCGCAGCTCCATGCGCAGCCCCTCGGTGAGCGCGCCGACGGCGTACTTGGACGCGCTGTAGACCGTCAGCCAGGGCAGCACGATCTTGCCGCCGATCGATCCCACGTTGACGATGGTTCCGCTCCGCCGCGCGCGCATGTGCGGCGTGACAAGCCGGATCATGCCGAGCAGCGCGAAGAAGTTCAGCTCCATCAGACGGCGCACTTCCACCTCTTGCGCTTCCCAGGACGGAATGTAGAGGCCGATGCCGGCGTTGCTGACGAGGATGTCGATGGCGCCAAACCGCTCC
>Ga0187888_1003960_pt1 | contig 11197 bp, 10 predicted proteins | sample June2016WEW_7_40_FD_132987 | JGI IMG/M metagenome (GOLD analysis project Ga0187888, IMG submission 132987) | Peatland microbial communities from SPRUCE experiment site at the Marcell Experimental Forest, Minnesota, USA - June2016WEW_7_40 | ecosystem: Environmental > Terrestrial > Soil > Wetlands... | reverse complement strand
TGGTAATCCCAGGGCTCCAATTTCTTGCGGGTTGTCGTGTCGCTCATATTCATTACCGAAGTCGTTCGTCACCGAAGTCGGGAACCTCCTGGGTGCGGGCGCATCCCGGGGGGCCTCCTGGCGCCGCAACCGACTTCTTTTGGGTGGTTTCCTGCGTCAATTCGCAAAGTGCGCACCACCTCACCCACTTCGGGTGCTCCCTCCAATCTTCATAAAAGGGCAGCCGGCGATCCACGCCCACGGTGCCGGGGAGAGGAGGGCCACATTCAAAGCCTCGGCGGTGTGCAGGTGGGCGGCCCCGATTTGGTAATTGTAGACGTTCACGCTGCTATAATGATTTTTGCGTAAGCATCTTTTACGCACTCTTTTATCCACATTGTAGGGCGCTGGTCGCGGAACGGTTGGGAAAAAGGGAAAAGTTCAACCAGCGGCGTAATGCCATAGGAGTGACGCAAGGTACTCCTGGCAGTGTTCCGGCGAGCCGAAATACATCATTCCTGTGTTTGGCGATGTCCTTCGAATCAAATTTTTCCCCGCCAGCCTTGCGCTTGCTCAGATTGAGCCAGGCATTTGCCTTCAGGGGAATGAGAGCCGTTGCGTTCGCAAAGGAAAGCCCGTCTCGAACGTCCTTGTGGTTTTGAATGAGCGAGTAGTAATCGTCATCGAGGAGAATGGCGGACAAACTGTGAGGGCCGGCGATTGCCGGCAGCGGCACGATTATCTGGCCATCCCAACGTCAATTTCCTCAACGCTCGGCTGGCAAGCTTAACGGTGTCAGACCTGTCCGCCGCACACCCCGCAACGACTTAACGAAACACCTCGTCAAGGCGATACGTAAGGTGGATCGCTTGCGTCCATCCGGCTTCCACAAAGACGTCCAACATTTCGACCATTGCAAGCCTCACGTCTTGGTTCTCCTGGAGCATCGGGCGAAAATCAGCAAACACACGGTTCACCAGCGAGACGATTTCTCCGATAGCTAACGACTCATACTGATAACCGCCAGCTTTCCCGGCTTGGACCACCCTCCCGATGCGTAGAAACACCTCCCTAGGCTCGATCTCCAAGAGCGCATGCAGCGTCTGGATCAAATGGTGAACAACGCTCGGATGTGGATCCGACGCCAAAAGATCGAACAACCTTCCAGCTTCTTTCAGGAAGCGTTTTTTTTGATTGAAGGACAATGGGTGCCGATTGGGGTCATCGACATGCGGTTTTTCGTCGAATGCGCCTGAAGCGAAATATATTTGCGAAGATATTGAATCCAATAACTGCACTATCCCCCTTGCGAAATCTTGATCTGCTTGGGGCAATTCCGAAAAGGCGATTCCTTTGTGCGACTCTTGGAATTTTACGAACGTGTCTTGTGCGGATGCGATGATGGTTTCAAGCAACTGAAACGCGCGCAGTCTTGCGGCTTCACTGTCAGGCGCCGGAGTCTCCACTGAGCCCAAGACGAGAATTTCTCGCAGGCTCGAGACAATCCGAGCCGCTTCTTGAGGATAGACTCCAACAGACGAACAAAACTCTTGGACCTTTGCAGCACTTTCCACATGATCCTTCCATAGATGCAAGTTAAGAAAAATCGACACGCAAAGCAAGCGCACCTCGGCAGCGACCTCGCCTTTGAGGTCGTTCCTATGGAAGACGGCGAACGCTAGCTTCCCAACCGCATCCGGCTGCGCTGGCGTGCTTGGCCACAGTTGATGATTCAGGGCACCAAAAACGACGCTGCTGCTCGGGTCTTTGGTCAAAATATCCGTGAGGAGCCTCTTCATCAGTTCAGGAGCTGTTTTGGTGAGAGTCCCCAAGTGGTCCGCAATTTGAAGTCTTACGGCGGGGACTGGGTCAACGACCAAGCGCTCGATTTCCCCGAGCATTTCTGCATCAACAAATGACGCGCGACAAGCCAAGAACAAGAGCCCCTCAGCCGCATCAATTCTTGGGGCCGGGCTCCAGGATGCATGGTCATCGAACTGTTCGTTCCAGTGATTATCCGGTGTTGGTTGTGGGCGTCTCGCACCTTTGAGGAGTATTTCCTTTACGAGTCGGCCAGTTTCGGTCGAGCAATCAAGCTCGGCGCATCTCGCCACGCACGCACACAACGCCACCAAATGAATCCAGCCATTATCAATCTGTTGCTGGTGAGCACCCGATGAAAAAGCAGCCTGAAGAGCCTCATACAGGATTCCGGCCTGCCGCACGACTGCTTCGGATTCAGCCACCATTGGAGCCGTGTTCGAATGTTCGGTCACGAATTTCCGAAGTGGGGCAGTCAGCTCACTGATTTTGCGGTTAGGTGCGTCCTCAACGGGCACGCCTTGGTCTGCGAGGAACTGTTCATCAATGTAGGGTCCCCCGAATGAGGAGTGAATCTCGAACGGTGGCCGATTTTGTGGCGCACCACCTTTTGCCCTGAGGACCGCAAGTATTGCTCGCGCTTCCTCAGTCGAAACCAATTCTGGCGGGATGCAACCGAGCAGCCGATTTCGGATGTGATCCGCTGCTTCAACCCTGTCAGGAGGGAGCGTTGTCGGAAGCGCTAAAATTACCTTCTCTATTTTCTCACGGCCATCGTTATCCAACTCAGAATAAACCGCCTTGATGAACTCACCGGCCAAATGCATAGTGTCAAGGCCAGTAAGAATCGGTATCGACCACGCGAGGGCCGAAAGTTGTTTTCCGATCACGTTGGCGTTGCGAATACCTGCAGTGAGAACCTGCCTCCAGACCGCAGCCCAAGGGCTGTGTTTTATGACGGCGGAAATTATTCGGCGAAAGGAGCCGTGCAGATTTGGGTCCGCTCCGAGTCGGACAAGTTCGGCCTCAAACGCATCGAGCATTTTGAGGTAGGCCTCATGCTGGTATTTTGTGGCATCCCAGATATGGCTTGAGTCGGCCTTAATTCGGGCGACCGACCCCAAAAAATCAAATGTCTTCTCGGTCATATTCGACCTGGTTCCGGCTTCGCTGGACAGAACAGCGACGAGCGCTTCAACAGCGTGTTCCGGTGCATGCTTCAGGAAGGCGGGGTAGATCTCACCGAACTGCCACCGCGCCATGTCGTAGTCCTGGCGGCGATTACTCGTAAGGGGCATGATCTTGCCGGACCCCATGCTCGTTTGCTCGGTTCGGGACTCATCAAAGCTAAAGGCGGAAATATACATGTCGCGCACAAGTGCCGGAGCAATCGTAACGAGGCGACCAGCCTCTCGCGCAAGCACTGGCATGTCAAGGTAGCCAAATGCTTTGAGATGTTCTTGCGGCAAAAATCTCCGCAAGAGAGCCTCAGATGCCTCGGGATTGCTTTGATACGTCCGACACACTGCTTCGATCCCGCTTCGTATTAACAAATCGTTTCGATGGCTCTCTACGAGTGCAAATTCGAGAAGGCGTCTGGCAGTCATGCCGACGGCGTCTAGTTGGTCTTTGGTGAGAATGCCTGGCTTCTCACAAATAGCCATCGAGAGGAACCGTATTGGATGGACGGACCAGGGCTTCATATTTCGGAAACTCTTTTCAAAAGCTCGCACCATGGTGGCGCCCCAGGTCCCGCGATCGGCCGTGTCACATCAGAGGAAGAAGAATGGACAGCGCCCATCAAATGTCGAAACGCCTCGACCGCTACGCTGTGATCCGGACTTGCATCGCTTTGGAGGGCGGCTACCAATATCTCGCAGTCTGCCAACGTGGTTATCAGTTGGCTGGCGGCCATTGGACCGATGATCTTGCCAGTCGAGGCAATCCGATCCGCCTTGAAAAACGCAAAGACGCATTCCCAAAATCGCTGGTGGTTCGGATCCAAACTCCACAAGTACTGATAGTGGTAAAGTAGACTCGGACGCACGGCGAGCAGGAGGTCGGGCTCATTGGCAAGCCAAGCCATAACGTTTTCAAGCGGCCCCCTCAAAAGCAGCCGCGCTACTGAATAATCGAACAGGATGTGATGAGCATACGTTACTACGTAGCGGTCGGGTTTGACCTCAGGCAGAGGCTGCCATTCGACAAGGACCTGAGCGCTGAGAACTTGATATAGCGCCTCGCTGGCAGAGGGGTCTGCGGCGACGATGGCGCGGTCAATTCGCAGCGTGCGATTTGTGACCATTTCCGTCGTCGCGCGACGGAGCACTGCCTCCCTTGCGTCGGCCTGAGCATCGGATGCAATTACGCGCTCTCGCCAGTATCTTTCGAGCAACTCAATTTGAGTTCGAATCGGAGTGAGTGAAGTGACATTTACACCTGCGCCAACCAGCTCGGCAACAAGCCGCAAGTTGAACGGGATTCGTAGAAGCTTAAGAAGTTCTGCCCCGGCATTTCGAATTATTGCTCCAAGCTCGGGCGATTGTTGCTGCACCTGCTGCAGTTCGGCGTCTGAGAGAGCAGGAACATCAAGGTGTCTGGCTGCGCAGAATTCAGGATCCCGATACGCTGACGGAGGGGAGCCGAGAAATAAACGTTGGAGATTCTCGCTGTAACGCAAATCGAATTTTCGAATTGATGGAATTACCCGCCAGCGACCACGGTCCGCTAAAACAGACCCAATTAGTTCCCTGAATGCTTTGGCACCGGCGTCGGTTCGGGCCGCATCCAGAGCATCAATTATCAAAAACCCCGGCTTTGTTGACGGCCAATTCCTGAGAACATTGACAATCTCATGCGCACAGCCGATCTCATTGCGGAGCGAGCCTAAACTTCCAGCATCAAACTGCCCGACAGCAAAAACCAAGACATCACCTTCGGTTTGAAGGCGACGTGCGAGGTCAAAAAGAGCGCCCGATTTGCCAGCGCCTGGCTGGCCTACTACTACCAATGAACCCGAGAGCGCCGCGCTGTGAAGTTCGGCGGTTGAATCGCGCGCTATCTTGATCACCGTCGTTGCTGTGACCCGAATGTCCGAGAGCGATGCCAGAGCCTGCAATGAGGCGTTCGACCAGTTCGTAAGCTTTTCAATATCCCGGCGGTAACTGCGAGGTCCCTGCAAATCGATCCCCGCAAATGTCAATACAGCTTGAAGCTCCAGCCGCGTAGCCCCGGTTCGATTGGCAGCATATACAGAGCAGGCTTGAACAATGCAATTCCATGCCAAGTCAGCTTCAGCAGGGTTTCGGATCACAGAAGTCCGAAGGATATTTTTCGCTTCTTGTTCATGAGCATTTCCGGGGTCAACGTCCAGCACATGAACCGTGATTAAGCGCAGTAGTGCATGAACGTCGGCGTCGGTCGGATCGGCTCCTTTGAGCTTCCGCCAAGACGTCGAAACATGGCTCTTGACGATCGAAAGAACTTCCTTGTCAACCTGCGAGACCGCCGCGGCGTCGGTGCCTTGCGTTGGCATGAGGCTTCGGATTCTCTCGAGCACGGTCGGCAAAGTTACCCGAATACGTCCTGACGAAGTCGAGCTGGCGACAAGTACGAGGCGGTCCGCTTGAACATCAAGAGGGCGGTCCCAAGGCGATTTTTGCCCAATAGCCGGATGTTCGTGAAACTGCCGAACGAACTGGTCCAACACAGACGCGAACTCAGAGTCGTCGGTTTTACCCAGGTCAATGTTGTGTTTTGCTTGCAGGAAGGCGTGGCCCGGAGTCGAGGTTCCGACCAGCACGTCATCAACTGGCTCGAGCGTCTCACACCGGAGAAAATCAAGCGTTGTCGAAGAAGGCAAGCCCCAGGGCGGAGTCGCGTCCTGCTCCGCCAATATGTGGACAGCCATCCAGGCCGCAACGCGGTTCTGATAATTCGTCCCGCCTTGCGTTGCAGAGCCTCCGCCTGTCGGTGGTGTTGACATCGCTAATCTGGCACGCTGCAGGGATTGTAAGGTGACGCGGCAAAAAGCACATCGAAAATCTGCTCCGCTCGCGTTAAATCAATGGGCGCGTCCTTCGTAAAGACCGGATGGCCTGAAACACAGTTGCTCACAATGGTGAATCGGTTCTGCTCACTGACCAAAACTCCAGCATGCATTCGGTCGGCTTTTATCGGACAAAGCCTCAATGAAATGTTCGGGACTGGCGAGGTCGCGCTAAGCGGTCGCCTCGCGCTTCAAGTGTTCTTCAAGTCCTCTCCTTCGCCTGTCGCCACCGCACAGCACCGGATGTTTCGACCAAACCGACATTTCCCACGTTCGTCACCTCGGCGAACACCCCTCACAAAAACCGGATTGTTGTTACTTTTTCGGTCTTTTTTGCGTAACCCGTTGAGCCTGAGCGGTGGAGCGGGTGGAGGGAATCGAAGCCTGCGCCGACAATTCGCAACCTGCTGATAATCAACATGCTACGCAAGAGGAAGAGGGGGGCTATACACAAATACGCGCACAGATTGAGAAACCGCTTGAACCGGACCTGGCTGCGGTGGTCGCGTCCTGGCCTTCGCTGAGTGCGCCACTCAAGGCCGCAATCGTCACCATTGCCAACACGGCCACGAACAAGGGGGGCCAGTGAAACCAGAGCGGCACGGCGGCGAAGTAAAGCGAGCAGAACCGGACAGCGAGCACCACTGCTCGCCGGTTCTGCGGCCGTACGCGGTGACAACTGGCGACAGCGAGAGGCGGCGGGGTGGCGCCCAGCGCCGCCCCCCGCCTCCGCTGGGCTTGTCTAAAGCGCATATTCCGGCGCGACAACGAAAGGGAAGCGTAACCTGTTACCGTGGGGCCAGCCTGATTCAGGTGCGCCTCCGTGGGGATGTGGCGGCAGGAAACACGAGCGGTTGCGGGCCGCGTGGTGAAATTGTGGAGTTCACCCCGGCTTCACGTCGGCGGATGCTGGAACTGCTCGCGAAAGTGGAACAGGACGCGGTGCCTCTCGCCTTCACTCTCAGTTACCCGGACAACTTTCCTCTGTACCGGGAGGATTACAAAGGCCATTTGGAGGCGTTCTGCGACCGAATGCAACGGCGTTGGCCGAAAGCGGCGGTCATTTGGAAGCTGGAATTCAAAGAACGGCAATCGGGCACGAACAAGGGCAAGATCGCTCCGCATTACCACCTGCTTGTTTTCGGCGTCCCCTGGCGGTTTCCCTTCAAAGAGGAGCGTGGACAATCCGCGCGCCTGCGCCGGGTGCGTGTTCACGCGGGCGGCGAACACTGGAAAGAGGAGATTGAACTGGACGGCTCAAGACAGTGTACGGTGATGAGCGTTTGGGCCGAACAGCCGGACGGCGGGGAATTCCCGAATGGCGAAGTCTATGGGGCGGACTCGCTAAAGTGTTGGGCGTCCCGCAATTGGTTTGGGGTGGTCGGAAGCGGCGATTTTGCGCACTACCTGGCCGGGACTCGTGTGGAGCGTCTCAGGACTATCAAGGGCGCGTTTGCCTACGCGGGCAAGCGTTACATGGCGAAGAAAGAAGAGATGCCGGTAATGGAACAAAAGCCGGGCCGGTATTGGGGCGTGATTGGCCGGCAACACCTGCCGCTTGGGAAACGGGAAGATCGGGAAGTGAGCGCAAGCCAGGCGGTGAAGCTGCGGCGGGTCATGCGACGATACCGTGTGGCGAACACGCCGCCGGAGAAGCGGAAGTTTCTGCGCAAGAGCCAACTGTGGTCGGAAGATTTCACAGCCAAGCTGTTTTGCAACGTCGAGTTCTGGCTTGAACGTCTGCCGAAATTGATCGAGCCTCAGCCGCAATTCGAGGGCTAGGGTGCGGCGGGGCGAAATCTGCTTCCTCATGCCTGTCCCACCGGGCTGGAGTCTTTGCATCCTGAATTCGACGAAGTGACTGCAACATTTCCGCCAGCGTATCCATTTCGAGCGGGTGCTTTTCTAGTCATGTCCCAGGCAAGCCGCTGTGCTATGATCGCGCAAAAAAGTGTTAGCAAGGCGGATTTCAATCTGGTGGACCGTCCTTTCAAGTCCAGGTTCTTCTGGGGACAAATGCTCTCCATCATGCTACAGAATGCGTCCACGCGGTTGTCCAGGTCTCTTACCTCAAGATGGTGAGCCAAATGGTTCCGCAAATTAGAATTCAGATTGTTGATCGCCATAAAAATGTGGTTTTTGGATCTGGTTGTGGAAATCTTGTCTGTCGCAATACATACTGCCCGCACCATATTCACTTTTTGGTGAAACCTCAGATTGGCGGCCTGCAATACTTCAGGGTACGCAACAACATCCTCAAGCAGCCCTGTCAATTGCTTCTCAAGGAGCAAATGACCTTTCAAAGCCAGCAAGGTGAGATCATCACCACAATTGACCATTTGGTCGTGGAAAAGTTTTGTGTCCTGCTCGAGCTGGTTGATTTTATAGGTTTTGCGTTTTGGGTTCATAGCGGTAGCCCTGGCGGCAGCGGGCTAGGCCCATTTGGCCCTGTAGCCGCCGTCGCTGAAGTTTTGGTGAACACGGAGGCATTCGCGTTCTTGCATTCGGCTTGGCTTTTCTCAATACACCAGTACGAGTACGGTTGCATCCTCGACCGATTTTACAACGTCATCGAACTTGCGTTCTTTGAGGAGGGGGTCTTTGACCTTCTGAGCAAGTTCCGGGGTGGATTCCAGAAAACTGAGAACGAAACTGCTTTTGATCGCGTAATTCACGTTTTCCGGCAATACGCCGGTTTCAGCAAGCGCCGCCGACGCATTCAGCTTGGCTGAGACCACGCCAACCACATTTCCATGCTCATCCACTAGGGCACCGCCCGAATTACCTGGCTGCACCGGCAGGCTGATCTGGAAATACCGCGCATCATCTGCCGCGCCGGATAGCGACGCGATTTCGCCTCGCGCAAACTTGGGTGCGAATCCCTGCAAACCGGTGTCTGGAAAACCCACCGTTGCCACCGTGCCTCCCAATTTTACTGCCCGGCTGGATATAATTGGCAGCGATGCAAACCGCCCTTCCGCTTTCAACAAAGCCAGATCATTGGCTGCATCAAGCCGCACCACCTTGGCGGAAATCATACCAATGCTCGTGCGCAAACGAATCTGAGCGGCATCTTTGACCACATGATAATTTGAAACCAAATACCCATCGTCCGTGATGAAAAACCCTGTGCCGCTGGCTGTGGGTCGGGAATAAGGAGTATCCTTGTTGGAATCTGAGGTCGTTTGCGGCTTGAACTCGCGAGCCAACCGTTGTGCCTCCGCAACTTGTTCGGGCGTCATGCGCATTTCAAGGTTTGATAAATCGTTCCTGACTGGTTCATCGCCTTGCGATGCTGCAAGGCTAAGCCATTTATATGCTTCGATATAGTTTTTGGGGACTCCGTACCCGTTGGCATACGCATCACCGAGGCTTAACTGTCCATTTGTGTCTCCCTGTTCGGCGGCCTTTCGATACCATCTGGCTGCTTCCGCATCATCTTTCGCCCCGCTGCGGGCATTCTCATACATAGAAGCGAGGTTGCATTGTGCTACGGAGAGGCCCTGTTCAGCAGCTTTGCGATACCACTTCATGGCTTGTGCGTAATCTTTGGTCAGTCCGCTGCCTTGTTCATAGGAAACGCCGAGGTTGACCTGAGCGCGCGGGTCGCCCTGTTCGGCGGCTTTGTGATACCAGTTCACGGCCTCCGCATCATCCTTCGCCAAACCTTGACCTTTGGCGTAGCAGGAGGCCAAACTGAATTGGGCAGCGGCGAGATTCTGTTCGGCGGCTTTGCGATACCATTTGACTGCTTCAGCATAATCTTGTGGCACGCCGAGGCCGTGGGCACAAAATTCAGCAAGGTTGAATTGTGCGGCCGCGAATCCCTGTTCAGCGGCTTTACGCCACCATTTGGCCGCTTCCGCAAAGTCCTGGGCCACGCCGTGGCCATGAACATACATCGAACCGACGTTGAATTCTGCCGCTGCTGCTCCTTTTTGGGCTTTGGCTTTCTCCGCCTCAAACGCCTTGCGCTCAAGCTCACCGTTTTGCGCGTGCAACTGGCTGCCAGCGCACAACACGAGCAGCAAAAGAACCGCCACCCAGCATTTCGTTTTCATCCCGCCAGATTAGCTATTTTATCTCAGTTGGCAAGCACCAACACGGAATGGACCGCCTCGTGGTCGTGGCCTAATTTGCAGCCGAGTAGTAATGTTCTCTAACGTGCATTGTGGCTGAATTATCGTGCTCTTCCACGAATCGGACGCCTCTCTGTCGGGCTATGCCCCTCATCCGCTCTGATGGCCCGCAGTATGCCGAATAGGTATACGCTCTGCACTCATTATCATCCCACACCTCCACAGTCCAAAACCCCTCTTTTTCCTCAAAAAGTTCGATCCTATAGTGGTGCCTTTTCATTTCTTTCCCCGATGGCTCGCGAGCAATGCAGTCAGCAAACTAATTCTCGTTTCAGCAACGTCGAGAGCCAGTTCCGCTTCTTTAAGCCTTGCCCAAATCATTGGTCGCAAGGCCGAGTTGAGGTGGTTGTCTAATAGAATTTGCGCGGAATCTCGGTCGGCTCGCGCTTTCGTCTTAATCTGCTTCAATTCCTGTATGTTTTGCATAAATGTAAATACGGATTCTCATTGCCAAACCTCTGGTTCCAAATTCCGCTCCATACAAAAACAATGGCGCGGACCTTTTCAAGCCGCGCCATAGACGCCTAACTCATTTCAATGAGAGCAAAAACAATGTACCACGGCCAGATTCGAGCCGCAAGCAATTTGTTGCAAATTCCTGCAAACTCCTGGTGGTGACGGCATTGTCCCCAATGTTGCGCGGGCAGCCGGGGCGCAATCTTGGGGACAATGACGGCACGACCAGGCACTTGTCGGGGCTGAGTTTTCGCGTGTTGGCGTTCGGCTTGGCCCCCCTGCCTTTAGCAAGCCGAATGACGACACGGGAAAACCCAGCGGGGGAAGGCCCTCCCGGCTCTGTTTTGTCTCCCAAAAAGAAATACGTTGACATTACGCATAGGCAGAGTTAGGTTTGCATTATGAATAAAGAGTTTCCGTATTTGGATGTTCCGGCCAGCTTGAAACCGATTGTCGGTGTCGCTGACCCTGAGACGCGAATTTACCGCCGCGAAGGCAGCGATGAGAAGTCCGGCCCGTGGTTCGATGCCCTTTGTGAACATTTCCCCGGTGAGGGCTTTATTTCTCCCGGTGGCGTCGGGATGTACGCGCCAGTGTCGCGGGCCGGGGTGTACAAGAGATTGAAAGAGGGCAACTTGACGGCGTTCTGTTTTCATGTCGTGAAGGCGGAGCGGTCACTCTTCGGGTATCAAAAGAAGCTCAAAGAGCGCCCTTACGTTTATGTCGCGGTGAGCGAGTGCAAAGCCTGGGGCCA
>Ga0187888_1003953_pt1 | contig 11208 bp, 12 predicted proteins | sample June2016WEW_7_40_FD_132987 | JGI IMG/M metagenome (GOLD analysis project Ga0187888, IMG submission 132987) | Peatland microbial communities from SPRUCE experiment site at the Marcell Experimental Forest, Minnesota, USA - June2016WEW_7_40 | ecosystem: Environmental > Terrestrial > Soil > Wetlands... | reverse complement strand
TCCGCTTTTCACGCGTTATTCCGGCAATCCGATCCTCAGCCGTGAAGATTGGCCCTATCCAATTAACAGTGTCTTCAACGCTGGGGCCGTACTGCTAGCCGACGGCGACACCTTGCTGCTTTGTCGCGTTGAAGACCGGAGCGGACTATCGCATCTTTGCGCCGCGCGTTCCGCGAATGGTTTGGATGGATGGCAGATTGATCTTCAACCGACGTTGATGGCGAATCCACTGGACTATCCGGAAGAAATCTGGGGTATCGAAGATCCGCGCATTACCTATGTCCCGGAACTCGAGCAATATGCGGTGGCGTACACATCCTTTGCGCGGGGAGGTCCCGGAGTCTCGCTGGCGCTCACCAAGGACTTCCGAAGCTTTGAGCGATTCGGCGTCATCATGCCTCCAGAGGATAAAAATGCGGCGCTGTTGCCTCGGAGGATTGGCGGTCGTTGGGCGCTGATTCACCGGCCAATGACAGCTCTTGGCGCTCATATGTGGATATCCTATTCGCCAGATTTGCGGCATTGGGGAAGTCATAAGGTCATCCTGGAAGCGCGACGCGGAGGTTGGTGGGATGCGAACAAGATTGGTCTCTGTTCTCCGCCGATTGAAACGGCCAAGGGGTGGCTAATGATTTACCACGGAGTGCGGCAAACGGCATCGGGAAGTATCTATCGCCTGGGTCTTGCGATCTTTGATTTGGAACGTCCTGAGATTTGCCTGCAACGAGGAAACTCCTGGCTGTTTGGACCGGAAGCATCGTATGAACGCGGCGGAGATGTGAAAGACGTCGTGTTTCCGTGCGGACAAACCATCGGCGCGGATGGAGACACCATTCACCTGTATTACGGAGCAGCTGACTCCTGTGTAGCTATGGCCACCGGCAGCATCCGTTGTCTGCTCTCCTGGCTGGACGCGAATTCGAGTCCAGCAGAAACAAGCTTTTCATAGCTTACACAATAAAATCTGCGAAAGGAACAATCACGAAGCGCTCTTTCAAGAGCTCAGAGACGCGCGTCTTCGCGCTGGCAGTATCGCAGATTTCAGGGAAGAGACTGACTTACGCAGAACTGACCGGCAAGGTGGGAGAAACGACGGTCTAGGCTTGGCTGGATGACTCGCCAGAAACGCGGCAAGCGGATTTAGGCGTTCGCTTCTCGCGTTTGTCTTCTTCAATGCGCCTGTTTATCTCCGCCTTCGGTACCGTGAGAACTTGGCCGAGTAGGTTCTCGAAAGCCTTGTATTCGGGAGACTGCGGTTTCGTCTTCATCTGCGTATCAGACCTTCCCGAATAGCATCTTGCGCGATCTTTTCGATGGTTTTCACCTTTCTCGTGGAGTTAGATACGAGTTCAACGTCTCCACTCCCCGTAAGAACGACGTGGGGAAGAAACCATTCCGACGCACCGGGAGTCTGGATATGAATTCTCTTGGTTTCGTAATGGTAAGTCCCTTCAACAATCTCTGGAAGCGCGTCGGGACAAATCGAGAATCGATGGGAGCCGCTGCGATGACAGGCAAGTTTTCGTTCCGGCTGTAGTTGCTCATTGTACGCAGTACAGCACGATTGAAATACAGCGCAGAGTTCTTCCCATTTGAACGGCATTTTCTCCGCGACGATATCGCGGTGCATTGCTACCGTTTGTGCGTCTTCTCTGGCTGCGCTCTGCTTCGCCTTGATTTCTTCACCGAGCGAGCGCGCCCATTCTTCCGCATTGCTCATTTCACTTCCCCCTGAGCCTAGCGAAACTGCTACAAACATGATACTGCTGTTTGTGATTTGCACCTAGACACACTCCGTCCGCGAGATTTACTTTGGAATGCCTCGACCTTTTTTCCTCGATTCTTCCGCATATTCTTTAAACCGTTCCCGAGCCGTTAGCCAACAGATGATTCGGCTGATCTGGGAATACCTCAGACGGTCTTCAACCTAGCGTACTGTTCCGTCGTCAGGTTCATGAACATTCCACCTCTCCCCATCTCAATCCCCTGATTCACCATCAGCCGCGTATCTTGGTCAGGGAATCCGCCGGCGCGCTCCACCAGTTCGATCACCTTGTCTGAGGATGCGAAGTGTAGCTTGCAGGGCAGCGCAGTCTTCAGGTCCTCCTCCAGGAACTGGCAATGCCAGCCATTACGGCACTGGAAAGACATGTATACCCGGCGGCGATCATCTGGACGGAGCACGGGAACAGAATAGGCGAACAGCCGACGAGGTGCAGCGAGAGCGGGACGGGGTGTAAATCGCTCAATTTCTCTAATGGCGGGAGCGCAGCCGGACGCAGGTGGAGATCGCCGAGATGCTTGGCATCGGCCGAGCCGCCCAAGCTCCCAAGCCCGCCGAATGACCATTCCGGAGTAGAATCCCTGCAGAGTGAGGGAAGCGCAATGCCCGAACTGCCAATTCCGATGCTTGTCTTTGCGGCGATCGTCGTCCTCTACCTGCTCAACTCGATCAAGATTCTCCGCGAATATGAGCGCGGAGTGATCTTCCGGCTGGGCCGTGCTCTGCCCATACCCAAGGGACCTGGCATCATTCTGGTGTTCCGGCCGATCGACCAGATGGTGCGCATCTCGCTGCGTCAGCAGGTGCTCGTGGTTCCGCCCCAGGACGTGATTACTCGCGACAATGTCACTCTCAAGGTGGACGCCGTGGTTACCCTCTACGTGGTCAACCCCAATAACGCCGTCGTCAAGGTGGCCGACTACGTCAACCAGACCTCACAGTTCGCCCAGACCACGCTGCGCTCGGTGCTGGGCGAGGTCGAACTGGACGAGTTGCTGAGCCACCGGGACAAGCTCAACCTGCGCATCCAGTCCATCATCGACCAGCGGACTGAACCGTTTGGGGTAAAGGTCATCTCAGTGGAAGTGAAGCAGGTGGATCTGCCCGAGCAGATGAAGCGCGCCATGGCCAAGCAGGCCGAAGCGGAACGCGAAAAGCGCGCGAAGATCATTCACGCCGAGGGCGAGTTCAGCGCCGCCCAAAAGCTGGTGGATGCTGCCGCACTGCTGGCCACGCAGCCCATCACCATCCAGCTGCGCTACCTGCAAACGCTCACTGAGATTGGCGTGGAAAAGAACACCACCATCGTCTTTCCGCTGCCGGTGGAGATGTTCTCGCTGTTCAAAAAGCTGCAGCCGCCGGCAAAGCCGGAAGCTGACAAGCCGTAGGCCGCAGCGAACGGCAAATGTGTCAATTGCAGATTGTCTCAACCGAGGGGTTCACCCCAACCTCTGCTTTTTGTGTTTCCGAGGGTTCGATCAGGGTGCTGAAGGGTGTCTTTCGGTGCTTTTGAGCACTTTCTCAGCCATCAGTGCGCCTTAGTGACCTGCTCATAGAAAACGTCCATGGCGACTATAACGCGTCCGGTTATCCGGAGGATCGATGGATGGCCGGCGATCTTGCTGCTGAACATTCTCTGGCGATTTCGGTCGACGTAAACTGCCTGCGCTGCCAAGCTCAAGGTCAAGCTCGACAAGTCGGCGCGATTCGGTGAGAGCCTACAGCCTGGCACGGTCATGTGGGAGTGCCAAGGAGAATGTGCACGTCACAATAGGCCACCACCTTGTGCGCCTTTGGAACCGGCTCAGGGAGATGTGGCGGCGAGTGCCCCTCCACCGTTGTCATGCATCCCGCCCGTTGTCATGCAAAAACGGCCTACAGGGCTGAATTGGACGGAAAATGCGGACAACGCGGACGAAGCGGAAATCACACAAGCAGCCTATTTTCTATGATTTGAGAATGGGATGAATGGGATACGGGAATTGCTGGCGGAGAGAGGGGGACTCTCCTTTCCATCTGAGTGCTTAGGACAAAGGCCATGGGACATCAGATCCCGGGGCCTTTGTATTTACCGACCTCTTAAGAAAACGGTAGTAGGTGGGGCCTCTACCGCGGAGGGTACTCAGCGCTGCCCCCTCCTGTAGAATCAACGTCCCCGGTCACCCGATTCGTCGGGTCGCTATCGCATGTAACACATATACAATGAACGCGATACGGACTTTTTGACCCTTACGTACCCTTCTGGGTGCTCGCATCCATAAACATTCTCTGCAAGTCGATTTGGCTATTCGGGGGAATTATGATATAGTTCAAACATGGTTGAAACTATGACGACTGAAAAGCGCACTGAGCCGATGGAAATGTTCCTGATGGCCGCCATCTCACGCGGCGGCCTGCACACGCTCTACGCGTTTCAGCAGGCGGCTGGCTTACAGCCCGGAAGCATCAAGCACGTGATTAAGGAGCTGGAAAAAGCTGGCTTGCTGGTTCGTTCAGAAGGCGCCACGCGTGGCCGACGAGCGATGGCGCTGACGGAGGCGGGGCAAAGGTTCCTCGTCGAGGAGTGGAGGAAAGGCTTGGTCGCAAATCGGGAGATGGAGTCCGTCCTACGCAGCGCGACCGTCGCCCTTTTAATGGGCGACATCGTAACGGCCTTCCAATTCCTGCACGACTCCGCCATCGAGCGTGAGCGACGCCAGGGGCCCACGAAACTCGGAGAGGCTTCTTCTGGAAAAGCGCCCGTCGATTTCCATGCTGAAATGCGAGCGGTCTATGAGAACCGCCGACGGGAAATGGAGAGGGATGTCCTGAGAGAGTTTGGAGACAAATTGATGGAGGTGGCCAAGAAGCGCAAACAAAACTAGTACTGCGGAGTCAACTGGCTCCGAATCCTGAAGACTTGCCGGTGAAAGGCAATCGCGGTGTCCGTAGGATTTGGGTACCGCGTGTTCATCAACAACAAAGACCGAGATCCTTAGAGAAAGGTCTATTTATGTCAAAGAATTCATCGATTGAGTGGACGGACGACACATGGAACCCGGTGCGCGGGTGCTCGAAGGTCAGTCCAGGTTGCAAGAACTGCTACGCCGAGACTTTCGCGGAGAGGTTCCGCGGCGTGCCGGGCCATCCGTTTGAGCAGGGCTTTGATCTTCGGATCGTCCCCTGGAAGCTCCTCGAGCCACTGCACTGGTCAGAATCCAGAAAAGTCCTCGTCAACAGCATGTCGGATCTTTTCCACGAAGAGGTCCCGGATTGGTACGTTGTTGCTGCCTTCAAGGTCATGGCCGCGGCAGACTGGCATACTTACCAGGTTTTGACCAAGCGTCACGCGCGCATGCGCAAAATGCTGCAGACGGACCTTGGGTTTGCGGCCAAGCTGCCTCACGTATGGTGGGGCGTTTCAGTCGAGAACCGGAAGCATGGTCTACCCCGCCTGGATTGCCTGCAGAAGTGCGATGTCGCGATGCGCTTCCTCTCCTGCGAGCCGCTGCTCGAAGACCTCGGCACGATTAGCCTGGACGGCATCGGCTGGGTCATTGCAGGTGGGGAGAGTGGTCCCAGATCACGTCCGATGCAGAAGGAGAGGGTGACTTCTCTAGGTAACCAGTGCGAAGCAGCCGGCGTGCCCTTTTTCTTCAAGCAGTGGGGTGGATTCCCAAAAGGCAAGTTCGGCTGCGAGCTCGACGCCAAGGAGTACAAGGCCTTTCCGCCGATGCCGCAAGGGAGTGTTCCCACGTTGTCTCAGCGCCGGACCATAGAAGCGGAGTTACAAAAGCAGCTCCAGGTAGTGGGCAATCTTGATCAAGCTGCATAAGGCCTTCGGGCGCGCTCTTCATCACGGGAGCGCGCCCTCGGATTCTGCCCTGGAAGCATGAGTTGCATTTATGGAATGGAGTTAAATATGCAAGTTGCGAACGATTTCCTTGCGACGAAAAAGCGGAGGGGTTCCCCTCCGCTCCGGTGGCCGGATTAACCGGCCACCTCGTACGGAGGCAAATGTTTACGCAACTCGAAGACCACCCCGCGGAGACACCAGTCGTTGTGTTTCCGGCTCTACTGTCCGACGATGATCTCGCCGGCATTCTCGGCATGACAATCAACTGGATACGCTCGCACGCCCACGAGATTCCCGGCTTCAAGCGACTCGGCGCCTACTACCGCTTCTGCAGACAGGCAGTCGAGCAATGGCTCGGCAGCCTTGATCCTCTCCTCGATGCGAAGAAGGTTTCACAGCTGTTGAGCGTGCCCGATTCCTGGGTGTACGCCAACGCCGATGAAATCACCGGCGTCCTTCGCCTGGGTCATTACGTTCGATTCCGTCCGGCAGGTATCCAGCAGTTCCTCACAGGAATCGAGGTTGTGCAGTGACGACCTTTGATGCTACAAAGAGACCGCGACTGAAGCACCACGGAAGGAGGAACGTGGTGCAGATTCGTCATCAGCGGGCCCAATTGCAAGACCTTGAGTCCAAGTGGAAACTCTTTTACTGGGATTACACCCGAACCCCGCGTCAGAGACGGACCAAGTCCTGGTCAAAGAGCCGTGTGCCAAGCCGACGCGAAGCACAGCGGCTCGGCGACGAGTTCATGGTGCGAGTCAATGAGCGGAACAACCAACCTCACCTGTTTGCGAGTGACGATGAAACAGTGCAGGCCGTCTACAAAAAGTGCCGGGACCTGACGTGGCCGCAGCTGAAGAATTCCACCCGCAAGCAGTACGAAGAAAACTTCAAGACCTATCTGCTTCCAGAATTTGGATCCAGTAAGGTTCGCAAGCTGACGACCATGGAGATCCAGAAATACTTCAACACGTTGTCTCCCAACCTTTCTCCGAAGTCGATTCGGCTGATTCATGGCACGCTCCGCGCGGCGCTGAACCAGGGCAAAGTGTGGGGCATGCTTGACCGGAATCCTGCGGTTGGTGTGAAGCTGCCGAGAAAACGGGAGGTGAAGCCGACCGTGCTTCTTTCACCGGCGGACATTCGCCGGATGATCGAGGCGGTGAAGGAGCCCGCGAAGTCGATGATCAAGCTGATCGTCTTCGCATCCATGCGCCCGGGTGAGGTTCTCGCGCTTCGATGGAAGGACATCCGCCACGATCGCATTGTCATAGATGAGCGTGTCTACGATGATGAGTTCGACGATGTGAAGACCGAAGCCGGCAAGCGCGAGGTGCCGTTCGACAAACATGGAGTCATTCTCGCGGCAGTGCAGCAAATGTGGTCGCGCAACAAGAAATTCCGTAAGCCGGACGACCTGGTCTTTGCCAACAAGGCTGGTAAGCCGATCGATCGGCATAACCTGCTCAACCGACACGTGAAGCCGGTGGCCGAAAAGCTTGGGCTGCCAAAGACCCTGGACTTCCGCAGCTTCCGGACCATGCACGCCAGCCTGATGCGGCGCTTCGCCCGTCTTGAGGTTGCCCGTGACAACATGGGGCACGCGGGGAGCACTGGCAGCATCACGCTGGATGTCTATTCAAAGTCGTGGTGGGACGAACGCGTCGAGGCGGTAAGCAGCGTTGTCGAGGCTGTTTTTGCTGAACCCGACGAGAAAGCCGACAACAGAAGCGTCACTCCGCTGAAGGACCTCCCCGACGGCGGAGTTGGCAAAGAGTGGGAACCCTTTTGGGAACCCCAGGCTGTTCAGCCTGGCCAGATTTCAATGGAAGTGATTGAAAAGAATGGTCGGGGAGAGAGGATTTGAACCTCCGACCCCCTGGTCCCGAACCAGTTTCAGCGAGTTATTGAAATCAATTGAAATTGTGAGTTTCCAACTATTTTATATTGAATGGTTTGTGGCCTCGCCATTGAAAACTGTAGCTCTGAATGGTTCCAGAGTGCTTTCGCAGCTACAAATTCGCCTACAGCCAGTAGCCCGTTCACCGGAAATCTTGCTGCTCGCTCGGTACTTGAGGAAAAACATGTTTTATCTGCACAAGCGGCGGAGCCCGTCATACTGCTGCCTGCCGAATCTTAACGCAATCCCGGGTGCCAGAATCGGCACTTGGGCTTCCAGCCACTGAATTTCAGAAATCGATCATCCGCACAACCAGACGAGGGTTGAACTCGTTTAGCGATGTGCCGTCTTTGGTGATCTTTACCTCCACGGTATATTTCTTGTTCGCTTCTCCGACAAAATCTCCCAGGAATCTATCCATAAAGCTATCTGACCATGCCATCTGGCCTAAGGAACCTTTGGTGGTTCCCTCGGCCACAACATGGTCGCCATCCAACACTTTCCACTCCGCCTCAAGTACCAAGTCAAAATGTGCCATCTCACAGTGATGTGTACTGCTCCCCATCATGCAAGTCAATTGGCCAAATGGAAGCCCTCGATTCACCCTTATCCCGATTCTATATTCGATGTTCTTGACAAGAAACTCCGGCGTCCGCACGGTTGTTCCCGTGGCTAGAGAAATCGGCAGGACGATTGGTTCATGTTTGCACTTAAAGCATTGAGCCTCTGCTGCTGTCGATTCAACGGTAAACAGCATGAATACCCCACAAAGAATGCCAGAGGTCTGGAACCTAGAAGGCTTTGTCATTATTGATCTCCGTTCGAACATGCGCATCCCATGTACTTCAAGTCGCTTGGGTCACTTCGACGAGGCAAAAGAGGACAAGAACCAAAAAAGGTGGGGCCAGAAAATCTCGTGATGAGGCACCCGGTGGGCACCTGCGGCATGGTCTACATCTTCAGTAGCATTCGCGCAGTTTCGCGCAAGCAGCCAAAGCCTATAATAACCGCTGTGGTGATGTATTGCATCCATCGCATTGTAAAAGCCCTCGTCTGAAATCGACAGGTATCTGTATTCCACCACTTTCTTAGAGCGCGGGCTTTTCGAATCTTCTTCCATATATCCTTTGAAGAATGGCCATCCTACGATAAGCATGGTTCTCACGTACCAGTGTTGGTTAACGGTTGTAAATCCATATGCTTTATGCGGATCATTGTAATCAGTATCCGTAGGATCAGAGTCATATATACCAACGCTAGTATGGCCGCCAATCCAAAAACCGGCCCGCGGATATTCAACATTCACAAGATTCTTCCCGGGATATGGCGTGGAGCTCCAGCCACCACCATTGCCGCCACCACCGCCGCCACCATTCCCGCCACCGCCACCACCACCGCCACCATTCCCGCCACCGCCACCACCACCGCCTTTAAAGAAGTTCTTGATCTGAGGCCAAAGTTTACAACGAATCCATCCGCATCTGGCAGCTGGTTCGACTTGTAAACCGTCTGGATCAATCACGCTAAGCGGGTTGTTTTGCACGTACGAATACAAGTTTAGACTCTGAGGATTCTCCGCTTCTGCCAAAGCCAGCCCAGTGGGATCGGGGCTCATCCAGCGTCCCAGGATCGAGCTTAGATATCTTGCTCCGAAGTAATCATTCCCCGATTCAGAGTCGTGTTCTTTTCCAGTGAAATGGTGCTCAGTTGCGTCTGCGGCGCCAGGGCAGGACAGCGCGTCACCGAAGGGATAGCTGTAGCACTGTTCCTCGTTGACGCCGGCAGACGTAGTCTGCATGCGCTTAGTACCCAGCCAGTCCGTCAAGTGAAAGTGACAAGTGTTCGGAGCGGACTCGCCCGGCCCTTCGTAGGTTGCGAAAAGCCGTCCTTCCGCATAGAGATTTGAGTGCATCCATGTGCCCGCGCTATTCAGTTCCGTGACTTGGTTATTGCTGAGATCAAGCAAATAGGAGGCCATGACCGTCGAGCCGGAGTACTTAGCCACGCGGTTGCCTTCGGCATCGTAACTGTACGTTTCGCCATTGAGGGAGACGATGCGTCCCTCGGCGTCGTATGTGTAGATGATCATCCGTCCATCGTTAAGCAAATTTCCCGCCCCGTCATAGCAAAAAGCCTGTGTCGCATTGCAGCCGGGGCCCGGGCCGTCAATCCTATTAGTAACGGTTCCATTGCTGCCATAGAAGGTCAACTGTGGCTGGGCGATGGGTGGAATAGACGAGCAATTATTCCCGGTGCAGGTCGCCACGCGCTGGGGATGGCCGGGAATCACCGCTCACGTACACTACGGACGATCAACGGAATCGCTGCTCGACGCTGGGGATGGCCGGGAATCACCGCTCACGTACACTGAAATGGAGGCGCGCCGATGCGTAAGGGCGAGCTGGGGATGGCCGGGAATCACCGCTCACGTACACTTTTGCGGGCGTTATCGAGGGCATAGAAGCGGCTGGGGATGGCCGGGAATCACCGCTCACGTACACTGGTATCTTTCCTCGGCACAAACCAGATCAAGCTGGGGATGGCCGGGAATCACCGCTCACGTACACTGTGTGCAATATGTCTATTCCATTATGCTGGCTGGGGATGGCCGGGAATCACCGCTCACGTACACTGGCAGAAATGGCGGGAAACCCACAACTGTGCTGGGGATGGCCGGGAATCACCGCTCACGTACACTAATTTTGAAAGGCACCCGGATGAACGTTGCGCTGGGGATGGCCGGGAATCACCGCTCACGTACACTCACGCTGTGAATGAGAAAGGCGCATCACGCGCTGGGGATGGCCGGGAATCACCGCTCACGTACACTTAAATCGTGCAATCGCATGGTACCTGATGGGCTGGGGATGGCCGGGAATCACCGCTCACGTACACTCTGTCGAAACAGACTTGTCTCGATGTGTTCGCTGGGGATGGCCGGGAATCACCGCTCACGTACACTGAGCAAAAAACGGGGCCGGCCATTGGCCAGGCTGGGGATGGCCGGGAATCACCGCTCACGTACACTCCGCCGCGATCGAGTATCTGAACTACTTTTTGCTGGGGATGGCCGGGAATCACCGCTCACGTACACTAAATATGAAGGTTTACATCGTACTTTGGCGGCTGGGGATGGCCGGGAATCACCGCTCACGTACACTGGCCTTAGTGGAACAGATGCCAAGAAAATAGCTGGGGATGGCCGGGAATCACCGCTCACGTACACTTGATCCCTCTTACTGGTTGGCGATGTTCGGCTGGGGATGGCCGGGAATCACCGCTCACGTACACTAGGGGTCCAACTTTATATTGCAGTATGGAAGCTGGGGATGGCCGGGAATCACCGCTCACGTACACTGACCACGACCGCACAGGCACCCAGCACAGGGCTGGGGATGGCCGGGAATCACCGCTCACGTACACTGAGGAGATGCGGGGCCGCGCGCCTGTCCTGCTGGGGATGGCCGGGAATCACCGCTCACGTACACTCAAGGAGGAGAAGGACCGCGCGCGCTCGCGCGCTGGGGATGGCCGGGAATCACCGCTCACGTACACTGGAAATATAAGCCACCAGTGCGAGCGCCAGCTGGGGATGGCCGGGAATCACCGCTCACGTACACTTCGTTCTCGGCCTATAGCTGTCCCGATCGGGCTGGGGATGGCCGGGAATCACCGCTCACGTACACT
>Ga0187888_1003952_pt1 | contig 11212 bp, 10 predicted proteins | sample June2016WEW_7_40_FD_132987 | JGI IMG/M metagenome (GOLD analysis project Ga0187888, IMG submission 132987) | Peatland microbial communities from SPRUCE experiment site at the Marcell Experimental Forest, Minnesota, USA - June2016WEW_7_40 | ecosystem: Environmental > Terrestrial > Soil > Wetlands... | reverse complement strand
GGTAAAGGAGATGGCGCGCAATGGCTGCAAGAAGATCGTCATTGTGAATGGCCACGGCGGAAACAACCACCTTCTCCCGCTGTTCGCGCAGGCGCAACTGGCCAGTCCGCGCGACTACGTGGTTTACGTTTTCGGAATACCGGGGCGGAACACGCCGGGGCGTCCGGCGCAGAAGACTCAGAATGACCAGCACGCGGGCGAGACGGAGACGTCGCTGATGCTGATTGCGCGGCCTGACCTGGTGCACATGGACCGCGCGACAGAGGAATCGGGCGCCGACCTGAATCGGCAGGCTCTGCCGGACACGGTTTACACAGGGATCTGGTGGTATGCGCGTTTCCCCAATCATTATTCGGGCGAGGGCGCGGCAGCCAGTGAGCAACTGGGAGAGTTTGACCAGAAGGAATGGTCGCGCGAGATTGCCGAAGCGCTCAAGGCGATCAAGGCGGACCAGGTCAGCCTGAAGCTGCAAAACCAGTTCTTCGAGGATTCACAGCACCCATTGGATACCAAGCAGTAGCTGGATCCTGACGGGCGCTACTCCGGCTTGGCTTGCCCGGCGGCGCTTTCCTGTTTGGCGAGTTTGACGCGGGCGCTTTCCAGCTTTTTCTCTACCCTGGCCACATCGCCGGGCTCGACGTCGGAGGGCGCCGACTTCTGGTACTCCGTGAGCGAGATCTCCCACTGCGCGGCGGCCAGCCGGATGCGGCCGGTCTTCTCGTAGAGGTCGCCGAGGTGGTCGTGGACCGTGGGGTCGGACTGGTCGCGGTCGACGGCCTGGCGGAGGTTCTCCTCGGCGAGTTCGTATTCTCCCAGCTTGAAGTAGGCCCAGCCGAGGGAATCGAGGTAGGCGCCGTTCATCGGCTCCAGTTCGACGGCCTTGCGAATCAGCTTGAGGGCCTCGGGCAAACGGATGCCCTTGTCGGCCAGCATGTAGCCGAGGTAGTTGAGGGTCATGGCGTTGGCGGGGTCCAGTTCGAGGGCTTGGCGGAAGAACTGCTCGGCCGGCTCATAGTGCTTCTGCCGCTCGGCCAGTTCGCCCCTGAGGAAGACCAGGTAGGTGCGGTCTTCTTTTTTGGTAGTCAGCGCAGCGGCCTTGTTGAAGGCTTCGTCGGCATCCTTCCAGCGGCGCAGGCGAACGTCCAACTGGCCCAGCGCAATCCAGACTGTGCGATCTTTCTCGGAGTTGTCGAGGAGCCCCTTGGCCATCGCCAAAGCCTCGTCCACCTGGCCCTGGTCCGCCAATTCGCCGGCCAGCATCAGCTTGAACTCGCGATTCTTGGGGTCGGCATCGACGGCTTTGCGGGAGACCTCGATGGCCTTGTCAAACTCTTTGGCGTCGCGGTAGATGTCCACCTGGCCCTGGTAGCCGCGCAGGGCCGTCTCGCCGCCCAAGTCGATCATCTTCTGGTATGTGGCAATGGCCTGATCGACCTTGTTCTGCTCGTGATAGATGGAGCCCAGGCGTTCGAGGAAGATGCCGCGGTTGTTCTTCTCTTCGGTCGTGTAGGCGCCGTTGGCGTGGAAGAGTGACGGCTGCTCCAGCATGTTCACGTAAGCCTGTGCAGCCTCGTCGAAGCGGCCCAGCACGTCCAGCAGCAGCCCCTCGTTATAGCCGGCTTCAAGGGAAGATGGGTCCTTCTTGAGCGCTGTGCGGATGGTGGCCAGCGCATCCTCGTACTTTCCCTGGCGGCGCTGGATTTCTCCGATGTGGACCAGCGCCTCCACGTTCTCCGGATCGGCCTCGGCAAGCTGCTTGAATTGCTTGAGCGCCTCGTCGAGCTGGTTATCGCTGAGCAGGGCCTGGGCCAGTGCGTCCAGGGTACGAGGGTCTCCGGGATCCATGTCGTTGGCGCGCTGATAGGCGGCGATAGCATCCTTGGTCTGCTTCAACTGGTCATAAGCCGCGCCCAGAGCCAGCTCCATCTTGGCCGAGCGGTCTGCCGCCGGGACGTTCTCAATCACCTTGGCGGCCTGCTGGAGGTCGCCGCTTTCGGCATAGAGGCGGGCCCGGTTGAGCACCACCTCTTCAGAATCCGGCTCCATGGTTTGCGCGGTCTTGAACTCGTCTTCAGCCTTCTTGGAATCATGCTTGACGGTGTAGAGCTGGCCCAGAACCATGCGGTCCTCGACGCTTTTGGGCTGCAGGGCGACGATCTTCTCGAACTCGGCGATGGCCTGGTCCAGAACGTTGCCGGAGGGCGAGGCGGAGGAGACGGCGTTGGAAGCATCGCTCAACCGGCGCAGATAAATCTTGCCCAGCAGCCTGTGCGCCTCGATGTCGTTGGGAGAGTTCTTGAGCAGCGCGCGCGCCGTGATTTCGGCATCGCGCGAACGGCCGGTGCGGAAGTAGAGGTCGGCCAGCCCGTCATTCAGCAGCGGGGAGCCGGGATCGGCATTCAGCGCCGTCTTATACTCGTCGATGGCGCGGGTGATGAACTCCGGGCGGTCCGATTCCAGGGCCTCATCCTCGTAGGTGGCGGCCAGCGCCAGGTGATAGTAGGCCACGGCGCGGTCGGGAGGCGTTGCCGCGGTCTCGGCGGGCGCGGCCTGGGCAGGCTTGCCGGGAGCGGGGCTGGGATTGGCCGGAGCGGCGGTCTCAGGCGGCAGCTTGTCCGGGGTGGTTTGGGCGCGGGCAGGCGTCGCCGGCAGCATGAGAAAAAGTGCGGCGGCAAAGGACAGCCAGAGCGGCAATAAATAAGTCTTTGGTTTCATCATCCTGGGGATTCCGTGCCTTTTGAGCCGGGCGAATGGGTAAAAAACCGCGCTGGAGGATCACAAGGCAGCACTGGCAGCCGGTAGGAGCAACTCTGCCTACTATAAAGACGATTCTACGCGGGATTAGTCGCAAAGGCACGGGGATTCAAGGGATTTTATCCTTTATCGGCAAGAAAGGACAGGAAAATCAATCCGGATCAGCCGGATGGAATCGAACTCTGGAAAAGTGGGTTAGGATATGGACAAAGGGTGGAATGCCAGGCATCCCAGGGAGGGTGAAATGACGACAGTCCAGATCACGCTGCCCGATCAACTCGCGCAAGAGGCGCAGCGCGCCGGGCTGTTGTCTCCCAATGCGCTGGAGAAGCTACTGCGCGATCAACTGAAGGCGCAACAAGCGGCCCGATTGTTTACCGCCATGGACCGCATGGCCGCCGTGGACGATCCTGGTTACATGTCGCCAGAAGACGTGGCCGAGCAGATTCGGGCGATGCGTGCGGAGAAGCGAGCAAGCCGAGGCGCCTGATGCGCACGGTGAGTCTTCCTTTGACGAATTGGCGAGATGTGGGACACACGATTCCTTTCACAATCTCTTAGTGTTCCGTCTATCCCTCGCGTCAAATCTGAAGGTTGTTTTTCCGTGCGACAACTCCGCGAACACATCACCCTTGATGCGGAGTGCATAGAAGACGAGACCGCCAAAAACAATAATGATTGTTAGCGCCACGAACGCAACGACGGGTAGGCCTGAAGCAAGGTGAGTAAACATTACTTCACCTCCGCCGATTTGACGATCTGCCCGATTGTAAAGCCTGGAACCACCAGAAATCGCGTAGGTGCGCCCAGACGTTGCAACTCTTGCCGGATGATCTTTTCCGCCGCCGCATTAACTATCAAAGAAAGCATTTTTTTGCCCGTTCCTGGCACTTCTATACGGAGGCTGGCCCCGTCTAGGGTCCAGGAAGCAGAGCCGAGGAGTTCTGCGGCGGTGCCATGCCCCGCGGTTACTAGAGCTGAGCCAATAGATTGGCGAATGGAGTCTATGTTCGGAGCAAATGACGAAAGAACGACCTTTTCTTGCGGAGCCTTGACCTGGGCTCCCATGTTATTCAAGGCACTCGTCGGAATGCGGAGAACTTCTCGCGGTGCTATTTTAGCCGCACTTTTCACCGCTTCGGCTACCGCCTGGGCTTCGCTCAGTCTGGCGCGAATGTCTTTGGTGGTCTTGACGGCATCTTTGGTCAGCTTTTCCAAAAGCTCAGGGATCTTGTCGATAGCTTCGAGGCGAAGCGATCTAGGAGCATCGTTAAATCGCCATTCCTCAATCTCCTCGTCATCGGGTTCAGGGTAAAATCCATCGACCTTGCGAAGGCTAATTCCCCATTTGCCGTCGACCCTCGCATAGCCAATATCCCGACTCCAATAAGAAAAATTATCGCGGGAAGGGTCTACACCATCGCCCTGGATGGTCACCCAGGTGGTAATGCCAAGGTTAAGCTTTTTGAGGGCGGCGTCGATTTCGGCAATGGACTTCCCTAGCTCGTCAGAGACGGCATTGAGGTCGGCTGCAACGGTGGAAAGTTGTGAATAATAACTCGATATCCTCTCCAGAAGAGGGGTTTTTTCGTCCGACATAGTGATTTACCTCATCCTTCCAAATGTGGGGCTCACCGCCGTCAAGCGGGTATTACCGTTTATGTTGCCGCCATACAGGCGGGGTAGATGGTAATGGCATCCGCCGTCAAGCGGTACAAACTGCCACTGCCATCTGTAATATATCTCATACTACGGTACGTTGCAACTTCATAATTTCTTATGGTATTGCCACATCCATGTGGAATTAAATCTCAATGCCGGAAGTGGCGGATGCCGGTGAAGACCATGGCTACGCCGAGGCGGTCGGCGGCGGCGATTACGTCCTGATCTTTTACCGAGCCGCCGGGCTGGATGACGGCGGTGGCTCCGGCCTGGGCTACGGTTTCAAGGCCGTCGGGGAAGGGAAAGAAGGCGTCGGAGGCAGCCACGCAACCCTGGAGCGGCAGCACGGCCTTCATGGCGCCGAAGCGAGCGGCGTCCACGCGGCTCATCTGGCCGGCGCCGATGCCCAGGGTCTGGCCGTCGCGGGCATAGACGATGGCGTTCGATTTCACGTGCTTGCAAACGCGCCAGGCGAAGAGCAGGCTGCGCAACTCCTCGGCAGTGGGCGGGCGCCAGGTGACGACTTTGAGTTCCGATTCGGCGACGCGGGCGGTATCGGCATCCTGCAAGAGAAGGCCGCCGGAGACGTGCTTGACCACAGGACGGGGAGGGGCGGCGTGGACTTCGACCAGGCGAAGATTCTTTTTGGAGGAGAAGATCTCGCGGGCTTCCGGCGTGAAGGCCGGGGCGGCGATGGCTTCGACGAAGAGCTTGGCGATCTCGGCCGCGGCGCTGGCGTCGACGGTGCGGTTGATGCCGATGACGCCTCCGAAGGCTGAGACCGGGTCGCAGGCGAGCGCCTTTTCGTAGGCTTCGAGGACGGTCGCGCCGGTGGCCGCGCCGCAGGGGTTGGTGTGCTTGACGATGACCACGACGGCGGGATCGGACTCGCCGGATGGAAACTCCTGGGTCAGCTCCCAGCAGGCGTCCAGATCGACGAGGTTGTTGAAGCTGAGTTCCTTGCCCTGGAGCTGGCGAGCGCCGGCGACGCCCAGGCCGCTGCCGTCCGCGTAGAGCGCGGCGCGCTGGTGAGGGTTTTCGCCGTAACGAAGCGACTGGGCTAACGGGAGGTTGATGCGCAGGGTAGTGAGGAGGTTTTCGGCATCGGGCGCGGCCTGACTTTCCGGCTTGGGGGCTCCGGCAAGCCACCACAGCGACGAAGTGCGTGCCGGGGAACCCTCCAGGGTCGGGGCATCGCTGGAGGCTCCGGCGATCCGGTCCAGCGTGTTGGCGATGGCCGAGTCGTAAGCGGCGGTGAGCGAAAAGGCTTGCCGGGCCAGCCGCCAGCGGGTTTCGCGGCTGAGTGCTCCGCCGGCGGCCTTCAACTCATCGATGAGAGCCGGGTAATCCGCCACGCGGGTCACGATGGCCACGTCTTCAAAGTTTTTGGCGGCGGAACGGACCATCGAGGGCCCGCCGATATCGATGTTTTCGATCAGGTGGCCAAAGGCTACGCCGGGCTGGGCTGCGGTTTTCTCAAAGGCATAAAGGTTTACCACCACCATGTCGATGGGGTCGATGCCGTGGGCGGCGATGGCTGCCTCGTGCCGGTCGTTGCCGCGGATATAGAGCAGCCCGCCGTGGATCTTGGGATGCAGGGTCTTGACGCGGCCGTCCAGCATCTCCGGGAAACCGGTGAGGTCGCTGATGTCCTTCACGACCAGTCCGGCCTCGCGCAGCGCCCGCGCTGTTCCGCCGGTAGAGACCAGCTCGACGCCAAAACCGGCCAGCACCTGGGCGAACTCCACCAGGCCGGTCTTGTCGGTAACGCTCAACAACGCTCTCCGGATTCGCTTTTCCGCGCTCATAGTTGCACTCCTCGATCGAAGATTCGCCGCAGTTTGCCTTGTAGCGGGACAAATACCAAAGACCAGATTACAACGTGGTATTGGGCGGGGATTTCTGCCGGTGGGCTAAAACGCGATGAATAGGCATGCAATTTATTGGAACTTGTCTAAAAGCTATTCCTTGAAGGGTACGGGCTTCGGCCAAATCGTTGGAGTGGAAAGATTTTCTCACTTTCCCCCGTTTCAATGCAAAACATTGCAACATTCGTCGCTGAATATGTGAATAAAGTCTTTGTTTGCAATAATGCAACTTTGGCACGCAAATTGCACGAATTATTAGGGGTATTGTCTTTTGCTCATCCCTGACCGGGTGGACCGAGGGCGATCGAGAGGAGTGGAAAATGCTAATGAAGCGTGTATCATCAGGCTTTGCATGGTTCATGGTGTTGGCAATCCCCGTGGCACTGGCGCTACCATCCGCCGCGCATGCGGATAGCGTCCTGTCGGCTTATCCGGCCGAAATTGTGGTCGCGGCGGCGGGCGGAACAACAATTTGTTGCTATACCCCCGGAACTGTCAGTGGCAACGAGGCGAACAGCGCCCCCGGGGGCGGCGGCGCATTCAGCACCGCGACCGCGTCTTATGCGGACGGCGGCGGAGCAGTGTCTGGAAATGGGTACAGCAGCGGGGGACCGTATTCGCCAGTATCAAGTGGTGACGCTAGTGTGACAATCTACTTTGAGGTGGTGGGTCCAGCATCTGATGTACCGAATGTGCCCATCATCTTCACAGGAACCGCCGTAACCTCTGTAAATTCAGACACCGACGCCTCGGCGTCGGCTATATTCCAACTTTACTATTATTTCGACGATACTGCGTGCTCCGGTTATGGTTGTGACTCCTCCTTATGGCCATCATCCTTCACAAGCTTACAAACAGAGGAGTACCTCTACCCTAATACCGTTTATGCCCCCTCAATCGGCATCGTGGGCGACGCGGGCGAGGGCGATGGAACTTGGTACGCCTCTCTTGATCCGTTGATCGAGATCGATCCGACCTTCCCCGACGCCAGCGATTACTCGCTCGAATTCAGTCCCAACCCTTCTGGAACTTCCACCGTCACTCCCGAACCCGGCACCCTGACCTTATTCGGCAGCGGACTGTTTGTCCTCGCAGGGGCGGTTCGGCGCAGGATGCGTAAGTAGGAATTTTTCGATTCCCAACCGAAGGCCGGGGCCAACCAGCTCCGGCTTTTGTTTTGTAGCGGGGCGCAATTCCTTTTTCTTGAAGCTGAAAGCAGGGCCATTGGGTGATCTGGAGCATTCCAGGATTCCAATGTTTAATCCCCGTGGTCGTGCCTTGAAAGATATTCCCGAAGTTCGCATTCTTTTGGGGCTCATTAGTTTGTGTATTGATCCAAGTTGTGCCTTGCTCGATGGACTGGCGACATTCATCCAGACAAAACACGAAATTAAGCTAAAAGCTATTCCTTGAAGGGTACTGGCTTCAGGGTCTGCGTGAGAACTCGGGTTTTATACAACGATTTGTGCGGAATCGAATCGGTAAACACAATACGTTGCGGAAATCGCTAGTTCTCGCGCAGACCCTGAAGCCCGTACCCTTCGTTCCAAACCGTTTTTTTGTCAGATTCATTGTGGATTTACGACTCATCCTACAGAGTCTTAGAAAATGCTTTAGAGTGGAGTCATGGGAAGTTATTCCCCACCTCCTCCACCCCGCGAACAAGGACCCGTTCGCGGGGACCCCGGCTACCCACCCCGCGAACAAGGACCCGTTCGCGGGGACCCCGGCTACGAGCCGGAGTTTCTGCCTCCGGGTACCGGTTATATGTCGCCGCCGCCGCCGCCGGTCCGCCGTCCACGGCCGTCGTGGGCAGTCGCGCCGGCCACATACCTGCTGGTAGGCATCAACTGCGCGGTCTTTCTCTACATGGTGGCGCACGGTGTGAGTGCGATAGCGCCAACCACCGAGCAATTGATGCACTTTGGCGCCGACAACGCCGGCAACGTGCTGATCAACGGCGAGTGGTGGCGCATTGTGACCGCCATGTTTGTGCATGTAGGCATTCTTCACCTGGCCACCAACATGTGGTGCCTGTGGAATCTTGGCCTTCTGGCCGAGCCGGTGATGGGTTCGGCGGGCACGCTGGCGGTTTACATTCTCACCGGCGCGGCCGGCAACTTGCTGTCTACCTTCTCCAACTGGTGGTGGAACTACCCTGACTGGGTGAGATACCACGCCGAATGGGTAAGCCACCACGTCGCAGGGCAGGCATTGGACCCCTCTTATGTGTTTCCGGCCGGCGCGGGGGCCTCGGGAGCCGTCTTCGGGATTGCCGGAGCCCTGATTGTGCTGCTCAAGTCGCATCGATTGCCTGTACCGCCTAACGAGCTGAAAAAGCTGCGCCGGTCGGTGATCTACTTTGCCGCGCTCAACCTGGTGCTCGGCCTCTCCATCAGCCTTGGCACGGCGGTGGCGCACTCCGGCCTGAACATCGACAATATGGCCCATCTGGGCGGCTGCACCTGCGGGTTGCTCTTTGCGGCTCCGATGGTGCCGCGGCTCGGTTCGCCGCGGAGACTATTTCAATTGAGGCTGCGCATCGCGGTAGGGATGGTAGTGGGATTGCTGGTGCTGTTTGGGTTCTACCTGGCGCAGTTGCCGGGTTGATCGGCGTTGATCGGCAGGCTCCCCGTCTCCGTCCCTTCGCGGCCTGTGCGAAAATATTTCCGTACGCCATGGAAGCCCTGATTAGTCGTCCGCATACGCGGAGATTCCCTCAGGGGCTAACCTGGCTACGGAAAAATTCACGGTTTTGAAAGGGCACGGCTTTAGCCGTGCCGCAGAATAACCAAAACAAATTGCGGCTTTAGCCGCCGAGGGAATGTAAGTTATTGAAAATAAATTCCCTCAGGGGCTAAAGCCCCAAATTCCATTTTCCCGTCGTGCGGCGCGGCTAAAGCCGCGCCCTTTCAAAGCGCAGCCTAATTCAGAGATTCCATAGAGAAACTCATCCCCATCCCCGGAGGCAGATCATGAAACGCCGCGACTTTTTGAAGCAAGCCGGCATTACCGCCGCAGCCGTTGCAACGACGACCAGCAGACTGAACGCGTCCACTCCGGCGCCGTCCGCGCCCATCGCCCGCCGCGCTCTGGGCCAGACGGGCGAGCAACTCTCGATCATCGGCTTCGGTGGAATTCTGGTGATGGATCGGGAACCCGGCGCGGCCGCGAACCTGGTGGCCGAGGCGGTGGACCGCGGCATCAACTACTTCGACGTAGCGCCCAGCTACGGCAATGCCCAGGAACGGCTGGGTCCGGCGCTGGCTCCCTACAGGAACAAGTGCTTTCTGGCCGGCAAGACCGAAGGCCGCATGAAGGACGACTCGCGGGCGCAGCTTGAGCAATCCCTCAAGCTGCTCAAGACCGATCACCTCGACCTCTACCAGTTCCACGCGCTGACCAAGATGACCGATCTGGACAAGGTCCTGGGGCCGGGCGGCGCGATGGAGACCATGGAAGCGGCCAAAAAGGAAGGCAAGATCCGTTCTATCGGTTTTTCCGTTCATTCGGTTGAAACCGCGCTCGCGGCCCTGGACCGGTACAACTTCGATACGATTCTTTTCCCGGTGAATTGGGTCCTGTTTACCCAAGCCAACTTTGGCCCGCAGATTCTGAAGCGGGCGCAGGAAAAGAAGATGGGCATTCTGGCCCTGAAGGGCATGGCCAAGACGGTTTGGACCTCCGGCGAAAAGCCGCATCATCCCCAGCCCAATTGCTGGTATAAGCCTGCCGGTTTTCCTGACGAGGCGTCGCTGGGGCTGCGCTGGACCCTGGGCCATCCCATCACCGCCGCCATCCCGCCCGGAGACGAGCAGTACTTCCGCCTGGCCATGGACGTAGCGCAGAACTTGAAGTCGCTGAATGCTCAGGAAGAGCAGACCCTGCTCGGCCGCGGACAGGGAGTGGAACCGATCTTTCACCTGGGCAACGATGTTTAGGAATGGTTTGCGCTAGCGGATCGCCGTGGCGGCGAACTTCTTGACCATGGCCAGCAGCAGCTTGCGGTCGCTCTCGTTCAGGTTGGAGGAGTAGCGGCGGATCTGGGTGAGGAAGCGCAGTTCCTCGTTGGAGAGCTTTTGCGGGTTGAACTCGTGGCCCAGCGAATCGTCTGCGAAGAACTGGGCGATGGGCATATCGAGCGCCAGCGCAATCTTCGACAACGTGTCCAGCGAGGGCACGGTATGGCCGTTTTCCACGCGCGAGAGGTAGCAGCGCAGCAAGCCGGTTTTCTTTTCGATATCCCCTTGAGACAGGCCCTTCTGCATCCGGTATGTGCGAATGGTGGTGCCGATCTTCATAGCGGGATACGTCCAGTCCGATGCTGCCTAAGTTTACTTCCATGGCAGCAATCAAAAGAATATTAGCTTAAGAGTTAACATGCGCGGCAGGAGAATGCAAGCGCAATTGTCGCCCGTCTCCTGCCATCAAGATCACGAGAGGCGCCGGTTGCTTTGTTACGGCCGGGTTGAGGCGGCGCGAAGGGCAGAAATCTCTCTAGTGGCCCAAATTCTCCGCGAAGAAGCTGTCCACGCGGGCGAGCGCATCCGCGGCGTCGCCGGGGCGGTAGCCGGCGGCGTTGTTGGGATTCTCAAAGGCGTGGCCGGCCTGGGGATAGATTTTGGCATCCACGGGTTTGCCCAGCGATTGCATCGCGGCCTCAAAGGCATGGACCGCGTCGGGCGTGATGCCTTGATCCTGGCCGCCGAAGTTGCCCAGCACGGCGGCGTGAATCCTGCCCAGCGCGGCCTTGTCGGTGGCCAGCGCGCCGTAATTAATAGCCACGGCCTTGAGCGAGGGCGCGGCGATGGCCAGTTGCAGAGCAAAACCGCCGCCCATGCACCAGCCCACCGCGCCGATGCGGTTGCTCTTCACGTCCTTGCGGCTCTGAAGCCAGGCGAGGGCCGAGGTGAGATCACGCACGCCCT
>Ga0187888_1003951_pt1 | contig 11216 bp, 11 predicted proteins | sample June2016WEW_7_40_FD_132987 | JGI IMG/M metagenome (GOLD analysis project Ga0187888, IMG submission 132987) | Peatland microbial communities from SPRUCE experiment site at the Marcell Experimental Forest, Minnesota, USA - June2016WEW_7_40 | ecosystem: Environmental > Terrestrial > Soil > Wetlands... | reverse complement strand
CGAAAGATGCCAGCCGGCAAGCTGACCGCGTCGCGGCTGCGCGCGGACGTGTACCGGGTGCTCGACGGCGTGCTGGAAACCGGGGTTCCGGCGCTGGTCCAGCGGCGGGGTCGAACGCTGCGCATCGTAGCGGGCAAACCGGCTGGCCGGCTCGATCGTCTGGTGGCCCGCCCCGACTTCATCAAGGGCAATCCAGAGGAACTGGTACACCTTGACTGGTCGCACGAGTGGCGACCGTGATCCACCTCGACACCCACGTCGTGGTGTGGCTGTACGCTGGCGACTTGCGCCGTTTCTCGCCGGCCGCCCGGCGCCGACTGGACCGGGAGGAGTTGCGTATTTCGCCCATGGTGGCGCTCGAGGTGCAATACCTTCACGAGGTCGGCCGCATTTCGGAAAACGCCGGCGTCGTCCTCTCGGATCTTGCGCGCAAGCTGGGACTCGTCCAGGCGGAAGGGGACTTCTCGGCGGTGGCGGCGGCCGCCATGGATTTGGGTTGGACGCGCGATCCGTTCGACCGGGTCATCGTGGCGCACGCGGCACTGTATGGGGCCACCCTATTGACCAAAGACCGATCGATCCGGCGGAACTACGGTCGCGCAGTCTGGGACTGATCCAGCAACGCAGCCAGCAGCGCATCCACGTCGCCTTGACTGCGCAAATAGTACGGGGCAAGGCTGCGCGTTCTTCGGCCCACGCGCACTGCTAGCAAGGGCAGGCGGCGGCTGAGCGCGAACACATCCTCGTCGGTCTGGTCGTCGCCCAAATACAAAGCCGACTGACAGTGGAGCCGGCGCAATTCTGATTGCAGGGCAACGGCCTTATTGGGCGCCCGCGCCGGCAATAAATCCACAACCAGAATTCCCCGCAGTACACGCGCTTCAGTCAGATCGGCAGTGGCGGCCAAAATTGCCTTCAGTGCCGCCGGCCGATTGCGCGACTTGCGGTAATGAATGGCCAAAGTTGCGCCTTTGTTGTCAAAGACGATGCCGGGTACGTGCTCAAGTCGTGGCTTCACAGTGGCAAGCCAGCGCCGGACCGCCTTTCGTCCCGCGGACAATGCAGGCGACGGCTCAATGCCGTGGTTGCCGAACACCTGCCGCAATGGAATTCCAGTCAAGCGACGGGCCACGTCAGCGCGATTGCGCCCGGAGATGACCACGCAGGGATACTTCCGCGCGACATCTGTCAACAAGCGGCGGGTCTGCGGCCGCAGGCGCGCGGCCGCCGGATCGGCGACGATGGGCGCCAGGGTGCCGTCGAAGTCAAATGCCAGCAGCACACGACCACGGGCCAGACGGCGCAGGACCGCGCGATTTTGCGGCGCGAGGAGTGACTTCATTTCATCAGGCCGGGCATTCTCGAACCCTCGTCGCCGCTGCGGCTCAAGATGCTTCCCTTGCGGCGCAAACGGGCCGCGTCCATCAGCATGCGGCCGGCCCAGCGGTAGACGTTGAACTCGGCCAGAAAGGCGCGCATGGCGCGCATGCGCTCGCGCTGCTCTTCAGGGGGCATGGCCAGGGCTCGCGCCATGGCGGCGCTGGCTTCTTCCAAGTCGTAGGGGTTGACCACCAGCGCTTCGGACATCTCGCGCGCGGCGCCGGTGAACTGGCTCAACAGCAGCACGCCGTGTTCGTCGTCGCGCGCCGCCGCGAATTCCTTGGCCACCAGGTTCATGCCGTCGTGCAAGCTGCTGACGTAGCACAGGTCAGCGGCGCGATAGTAACGAAAGACCTGGGGTGGCTCGTGGTGGGCACGCAGAAGAATGATGGGCTGATAGGCGCCCTCGCCGAAGCGCTGGTTGATGCGCGCCGCGGTTCGCTCCACCGTCTCATCGAGTTGACGGTAGCGCTCGATCAGGGTCCGGCTGGGCGCCGCCATCTGTACGAAGCTGAAGCGACCGGCGTGGCTGGGGAAGCGCTCCAGGAAACGCTCGACGGCCAGCAGACGTTCCTCGATGCCCTTGGTGTAGTCGAGCCGATCCACCCCCAGGCCGAGCAGGGCATCCTCCCGCAGCCCCAGCTCCTTGCGCACGCTGCTGCGACACTCGGCCACCGGCGGCGCGCTGGCGACCCAACGACTCGGCCACTCGATGGAAATGGGGTAGGGCCGCACCAGGGTCGCGCGTCCGTGCTGCACCACCGCGTTCTGTTCCCGGTCGATGCGCGCCTCCAGATAGCGATCCACCGAGTCGAGGAAGTTGTTGCAGTGCTGGCGCGTGTGGAAGCCCATGATGCTGCTGCCGAGCATTCCCTGCAGGATCTGGGCGCGCCAGGGGCAGATGCCGAAGTGCTCGCCGTTGGGCCACGGGATGTGCCAGAAGGTGATGATGGTGGCGCGCGGCCGTCGCTCGCGCACCAGGCGCGGCACCAGGGCGAAGTGATAGTCCTGCACCAGCACCACGGGATCCTCGCCCTCGGCCTCGTCGCACACGGCATCGGCGAAACGGCGATTCACGGCTTCGTAGCTGGCCCAGTCGGTGCTGCGGAAGATGGGCCGCGCGTGGGCCAGGTGGCACAGCGGCCACAGGCCCTCGTTGGCCAGGCCGTAGTAGTAGCCGCGCTCTTCCTGCTCGGACAGCCACACCCGGCGCAGGACATACGATTCCTCGCCCGGTGGCACGCGCACGTGGTCCTTGCTGTCCACCACCGCACGATCGGCGGAGCCGCTGCCGTGGGCGATCCACACGCCCGAGCAGGCGCGCAAGGCGGGCTCGACCGCGGCGACCAGGCCGCTGGCGGGATGGCGAACCTGGATCGCGCCGTCGCTGCCGCGTTCGTGGATGTAGGGCTCGCGGTTGGCCAGAACGATCACTCTTTCGCCGGGGAAGTGGCGCACCAAGGCCTGCTTGAGGTGTTGCGGGTTCCACGCGGTGGACGGCCCGTCCATCTCGCGCTCGGCGGCGATGCGTTCGACCAGCTCCCGCACGTCGGCCACGATGGGCAGAAATTCCTTGCGGCGCGATTCACCCAGGATGAAGCGGCGCAGTTCCTTGCGGAAGCCACGCCACGAAAGCCGCGCGGCGATCGCGGTGATCGCCGCCGCGCAAAGGGCGAGGCCGGCGAACACCATGAGCAAAAGCTGGCGCAGGCGCGAGTCTCGTCGCTCGACGAAGGAAAGATCGTGCACCAGCAGCAACAGGCCAAGCGAGGTGCGGTCGCGCACGACCGGCACGGCGCTGAGGTAAACGTTGCCGCCGGGCAAGGACCAGTTGGTGCCCCAGACCAGCCCGGGCCCCGCGGGCTGGCCCTCGCGCTCGCCGGCCATGCGCTGTCTCACCTCGGCGCAAGCAAGCTCACGGGGAAACGCGGGCGTGCTGGCCAAAAGTTGGTTGTTCTGGTCGCAGGCGCCGACTGCCGTGATGCGCTCGTCGCGGGCCAGATTGTTCAGCATGGCTTCCAGCGCCTCGTGCGCGCCCGCAGTCCAGCGCGCCAGCAACACCGGCTGGTTCTTCTCGGCAAGCGCGGCTGTGCGCTGGGCGATGTCAGCCTCGGACCAGCGGCGCGTAGTCTTCTGGACGGCGGTCGAGCCGAGGTAGGCCAGCAGCGCCACGCCGGCCAGCAAAACCACCAGGAAGCGAGCCATTCTGCGCATGGATCCTCCGAGGTTCAGGGTTTCTGCCTAGGCTAGTATCGGCCTCGCGTCCGGGCGCGCCACCGCCACACGCAGAGACGAGCCTAACCGGAGGTCGACTTGGCTTCAACAGCGGCGATCGGACCCCTATAATGTTCGATCCGTGGTCCTGCTCCGGCTTTCGGCTTTCACCGCAGTCGCCTTGCTTGCGACTGAGGTGCTGGCTTTGGCGGCCGGAACGCTTTGGCCTGCACGCCGGCGTCGCAGCGAGGACGGCTTGCGGCCCGGCGTACACGAATTGAAGGACATCCGGCGCTGGCCCGCCGAGCCCGCGTCGCCGTCCGGCCCACCTGATGGGGCTCGCTTCCGGGCGGCCCTGCTTGCCATGTGCGAGGGCATGGCCACGGCGCGCGCCATCGGCCACATTGCCGACGAGGTGCGCGAGGCCGCGGTCGAGGCGGACGTGGACCCGTTTCTGCTCGGTGCGCTGGTGTATCGGGCCAGTCGCTGCAACCCTCTGCTGCAGACTGCGTTCGGCGTCGGGTTGTTGCAGCTCCAGCCGAGCATGTACGCGGCCAATGTGCGCGGCTCGACATTGGTTTATCGAGTGCGAGAGGGCGACGCCTGGGCGGAGAAGACGCGGCCATTGCCACGCGGCGGGCTCAATCCCATGCTGCTCAAAGAGCCGGGTCATCACCTGCGGGTGGGGGCGGCTCTTCTGGGCATGTGGCAGGATCAACACCCGGCCATCGACCAGGCTTTCCCGGGATCGGTGCCGCACCGGAGCGCGGTGGCCCACTTCGGCTGGGGCGATGTCGTGCGCGGCACGGGCGGCGAAGATCGGGCGCTGGTCGCCCGGCGACGGCTGATCGAGCGCTACCTGGACACACGCCCGGCGCCGCATCCGACGCCGCTGGGAATCGCCGTGGTGTCGCCCTTGGGGGGCACGCCGCGCGTGGCGCCCAGCGGCCCCGGTGAGGATCGCGACGACGGGGCGCGCGCCCACCGTGGCCTGGACATCGACGCCACCACCGGCGAGCCGGTGGGCAGCCTGGCCGACGGGGTGGTTTGGTTCGCCGGTTTCGATTTGCCCGGGCGGGTGCGGCCGCAGCCCGTGCCGCCCGAGGATCTGGCGCAGACCCCGCGTCCCCCGCTGGGACCGGGTGGCCTGTTCGTGTGCGTCCGCCATGGCGAAGGGATCTTTTCCTGCTACATGCACCTGTCGTCCTACCGGGTTCACATCAACGACCGGGTGAAGGCGGGCGACTGCTTGGGCGCGGTCGGCCGCTCGGGAGTCAAGTCCTCGGGCAGTCACCTTCACCTGGAGATTCACGTCAAGGGCGATGCCATCGATCCCGCTCCCATTCTCGGGCCCGAGCTGGTGATTCCGCCGCAGGACACGGTGGCGCACGAACTGGCCATGCAGTCGAAGAAGCTGCGCCTCAAGCACGAGCGGCGCGCCCGTTGGCGCGCGCACCTGGCTGCGCGCAAGGACGCAGGCGCGCGACGAGACTAGCCACGGCCGCCTTCCCGGTAGCATAATCGTCGCTATGAGCCAAACCGGAGCGAGCGCGGGCGGCCAGCCGCAGAGGAAATTCCAAGGCGCGGGTGGAACGCCCGGTGGCCTCGCAGAATTCTTCATCGGGCTTGGGGTGGCCGCGGTCGGCTTCTACCTGTTGTTCAACCACGTGTACGTGCAGACCGCATTCGGCTATCCGGGCGGCTTCGGCGTATTCGGGAACAGCTTTGGGCTGACCCTGGTTCCGCTGCTCTTCGGCATCGGCACGCTTTTCGTCAACGGCAAATCCGTGCTGGGCTGGGTCTTGACCGTAGGCGGCCTGCTGTTCATCGCCGCCGGCATCTTGATGAACATGCACATCTACTTCAGGACCACCACCCTGTTTGACGCCCTTGTCATGTTCGGCCTCATCGCTGCTGGCCTGGGTCTGATCGTCAAGAGCCTGCGCCCGCACGAAGTGAAGCGGCTCGAAGAGTAGCCCCCTGCACACCTTCCGTGCCTCTGTGGCGGGATCCCCCCTTCCTCCACCACAGAGGGCACAGAAGGGACCAATTCGAGAGACGGCGCTACTTCATCTTCTCCATATTGGCAACCATCTTCTGGAACTCGGCGATGATCTCCTTGGAAGCATCGAGCAGCTTCTTCTGAGCCGCCATCAATTCGGGGTCAGCCTTCATCTTGGCCATGTCGTGCGGCGCCGCCGGCCAGGACGCGGCCTTCTTCATGTTGGCGGCTGCCTTCTCCAGGCTGGCCGCTATTTGCTTGTGTTCTTTGGCCAGTTCACGCAGACCCTTGGCCTCGGCCTGCGAGGCCTTGTCCTTGTTGGAAGACATGAACTTCGCGTGGGCCTCCCACATGTCGGCCACCGACATGGCCCCGGTGGCGAGCTTTTCGGGAATCACGGCCATGCTCGACAACATCTGGCCGCAAGTGGGCGGGGCCCCGGCCATGGCCATGGCCGGCTGATCGGCGGCGTGCGCAGGGGCGAACGTCACCAGAGACAGAAGTAGAGCGGCAATAAGTGTTGGTTTCATCGATCCTCCCTCCGTTCTTGGGTTGCCTCGTGGGCTGCTGCCTGCCCAGAAGGCGGGCCACGCAACTCACAACCGTGTGGAGGTTGATGCGTTGCCAGGCAAGCCCGTTACAGCGCCCGCAACAGAATGCCGATCACGGACCGGCACGTTGGCCCGTTCGCGCAACTCTTGCGCAGTTGCAGCGACCTCAGGCACTACCTGGGCTCAACTTCACTGACCCGCGCACCAGGGTGAAGACGATCCCACTGAGCGCGTAGAGTGCGACGACGGTGTGCCCGGTGGGAAGGTCGAGAAAATACGAGGCGGTGATGGCGATGAGATTGAGCACTGTGCCGAGCCCCCACGCCAGCAGCAGTTTCACCCTGAACGAGCCTTTCATGCTGGATACCATGAAGGCAGGGGCCACCAGGATGGCGAACACCACGAGAACTCCCGCGAGGTTGACCGAACTGGTGACAGTGAGCGAGAACGTGCCGAAGAACACCATCTCTTTCAACGTGCCCCGCAGGCGCCCCATGGTGAGCCAGAGCACCGCCCCGATGGCCAGATAGAGGCCCGCGGTCTTGAGCACCGCGCTCATGGGCACGAAGAGGATGTCGGCGGCTACCAGGTGCTGCATCTCCTCGGCTCCGCGCGGCGCCCGCGACAGGGCAATGACCGCGGCGCTCATCCCGAATGCATAGAGCAGCCCGATGAAAGCCTCGTGGTTGCGCGTTCGCTTGGTCGACAGTGCGATGAGGAAGGCTCCCGCAAGCGAGAAGGCCAGTGACACTGGGTACATGTGCTTGCCGTCAAAAGCCAGGATGGCTATCGCCGCGCCGAAAGCCGCCATCTGTCCAATTCCCAGATCGGTGAAGATGATGCCGCGCTCGATGATGTGCAGCCCATAGTACGAATGGATGCCCAGGAGCACGACCGAGAGAAGGAATGCGCTGAGGAGGACGTCGATCATTTGAGGACGCTCGCCAGCAGTGTGTCGTACAGGCTGAAGATGTCCTTGGCGGCTGCAATCGCTCCCACATCCTGCGGCAGCACCGCCCACGGGACCGATAGCTTTTGGGCCACACCTTCAGGCGACTTCTTCTCGTGATACGCGTCGGTCACGACCATGTACACCGTGCCGGCCGTATTCGCCTCAATCAGCTCCTCCAGGTGCCTGCTGGTGGGAGGAATGCCGGGTTTGGGCTCCAACTCGCCGACGATCTTCATTCCCGTTCGCAGGGCGAAATAGTCGAACAGTCGGTGGTACTGGATGATGGCCTTGCCCTTCAGCGGTGAGGCTTTCTTGTCCCAGGCATCGGACTGCGCCTTCCAGCGCGCTAGGAAACCCTCGAGGTTCTTCTGATACGCGCCGGCCCCGCCGCGGTCGGCCCGGCCAAGCGCATCGGCGATGGCCCGCGCCACGGGCGGCACATTGTGCCAGTCGAGGATGAAGTGCGGGTTCCCTTCGGGGTGGATGTCGCCCTCCGAGCGGCTCACCTTGTCGGGTTTCTCGATGAGATCGACGGACTGGGACAGATCGACGAAGCCTTCGGCGCCCGGCATGATCTTCGGGTTATTGGCCTGCCGGATGAGCGGCGGCACGAATCCGATCTCCAGCGAGCCGCCATTGACGATGAGAAGGTCCGCCTGGCGGAGCTTTCCGATGAACGAGGGACGCGGAACCACGAAGTGCGGATCTTCATCCCCCTTGGCGAGGGTGGTCACCTCGGCCTGGCCCTTGGCAATCTCCCCGACCAGCGCCGCGATGTACGGATAGGTGACCACGATCTTGGTCTTGGCTTGTACGGGCACGGCGAGTGCGAAGACGATCGCAGTTGCGAGCAGAGTCATCATGAACTTCATTGGGCTTCTCCTAGTCATCAGAATGAGTGAGCCCCGTGGGGGCCGACGGCGATGTTCATCTGGAGCAACACTTCATGGATATTCTTTCGCACGCCATCCAGATCGCGGGACCGGTCGAAGTCATACTGCAGCCGGAATCTGGAGAATTCAGTGGGGCTGAATTCGAGCATGGTGGTATAGCGCTGGAGCATGTTGGTGAGCGGCTGACCCACACCATTGATGGTCAGTGAACTCTGGGTCACGCCATCAATGGTCACCGAATTCTGGGTCAGCAGGTCGAAGCGCTCTCCCACCCTCCACCGGCCCGGATCGTCGAAGCGCCAGATGAGCTGGGTGTAGAAGCCACCCTGTTTCTTGGATTCATGATGGACGCTTCCGTCCGAGGCCAGGGCGAGATCCCCGGATGACACGCGGCCCACGTACTCGCTCTGCCAGGTGAGGCTGCGGTACGAACTGATGAGGTATTTGTACGTCAATTCTCCATCGTACAAGATCGTGCCCGGAGCGCTGAAGACCATGTCAGTTGGCGAGCCGTACGACTGGGTCGAGTGTCCGTACATGGCCGAGGCCCCAACCAGGAAGACGTGGTCTCCGGAATCGAAGGAGGACTTCAACGAGCCGACGTACAAGCCCGGGACAAAGGGAGCTGCGGACGAGAGTGTGGTCCCATTGGCCGCCGTCAGGCTATAGCCGACGGCATTGTAGGTCTGTGATTCGTCCGATACGCCCTGAAACACCTCGAAGTTCAATTGCAACAGGAAATCCACTGGCGCGGTCCAGGACACCCTCAACCCCGGGTTCTTGAACCCTTCAGTACCCATGAAGGCCTCGTACACCAGGGGCTGGTCATAAAAATCCCAGACGTGCTGGTGCATTCCATTGAGACGTCCGAAGGCTGAAAGGAACTTCCCGATGCGTAGCTGAAAGCCGAACGGAAGCTGGCGTGTATCGACATAGGTTTCCTCGACGTCCACGACATCGGCCGTTCCAGGCGCGATGGTGACAACGCTGAAGAAGTCAAAGTACGGGTCGACCGCGACGTTGAAGGCCAGTTCCAGGTAGTTGAAGTCGATTCCGCGCAACTTGCCGGTGCGGTCCGATTGGTCAATGAATCCCGGAACCGCCAGAGTCTGGGCGGTTTTGTCGTTGATACTGGTGCCAACCACTGCGAAGTCGGCAATGATCGAAAGATCCGGGTTGAAGCGATTCTGGGTAAACACCCCCGCGGTCGATCGGGTCGGGGGTGGGGCAGCGCGCGCTGCCTCCGCCTTTTCCAGCGCCTCGATGCGCCGGACAAGATCATCGTAGGAGGGTGCTGGTTTAACCTCGGGTGCGGTCGTGGAGCTGGCGGGTGTCGGGACGTCGGCCGCAGCCGGGCTCTCGCTGGGACTGTCGAGAGGCTGCGCTAGTAGCAAGGCCGTGGTCAGAGCAAAGGAAAACATGACTCGTCCTCCATGGTTTCAGCGAACCGGGAGCGTGGCGACGAAGACGGAAAGGCAGGCACGCTCCCGTAGCCTGGCCGAGTCTGTGCGCCCATGGCGCTTTGCTTGGGCTACGCCGAGGGAGGCGAGTTCTTGGGCGCGACCCGGAGCAGGGCCAGGGCTGGAGCCGCGCCGACGACTGACGGCGACGGCGGGGTTGCGGCCGCGAGCAGCGGGCCGGGTACTAGCTCGGGAACCGGCAGCAACGCGAACCGTTCGCGCGTGTTGGCCCGGGCCAGACAGTGATCATGGGCGTGCTCGGCCGGCGTCGCCCCGCTGTCGAGCGCGGGATCGGCTGCCGCGCTCTGATGACCAGGACGCATCGCCTGCACTTGGCTGGACGATGCCGAGTGAATCGCTTCACCGTGTTCGGGACAGATCGTGTGTCGCACGACCAACAGATGGCCCAGGGTAAGAAGTTGGGCAGCCAGCAGCAGGGTGCTGGTAGCGCGCATCCTCGCGCGTCGCACTGGTCGGCTGTCCACAACCCGAGCCATCGCCATTACTTACGGGACGATATTGAAAGTGTCAAGGCGGGGCATGCCTACTGAGATATATCGAGTGACAGCGAGAAGACAACGTCCATCGACCAAGCGACTGTGGGGAGAGCGCCGGTGGCGGTGACGGTAACGTAGACTGAAGGGTGTCCCCACAGTGGCAGCATGTCGACCGGTGGGGACAGGGGTAGCTGCAACACAACCCCGCTCGCCACGTCGGCCGCCTGGTAGTCGACGATCTGGATCACGGGCTGGCCAGGGCTGGACTGGGTGGCGTAGCCCAGGTTCGCCGCGTCCACAGTCAAACGATCCAGGAAGGAAAAGTCCTCGATGCCCGAGTCGGCCTTGAGAACGACTTGCGTGATCTGCATGCGCTTGATGTTCTTGAGAGAACCGGCATCGGGCTTGCCGGCCGCACCAAGCTTGGCAGTGCTGAACCTGAACAGAGCTGTGACCGATTGACCGGCTTCGGCTGGAACGGCGGGAAACGACAGATTGGGCTGGGTGATCTCGATGTCAGGCGCATCGATCTGCACCGAGGGAACGCAGCCCAAGGCCAGTGCGCCGGCCAGCGCTGCCAGGGCAGGGCGGGAACGCATGATCAAGGCCCTCCGAAGAACACGATGAGCCCCGCCTTGGCCGAAGGGGTGTACACCCGCACCGTCGCGTCCTGGCCCAAGATAACCTGCGGCGGATCGGCCGCGGAGCTGCTGGTCCCGGCGGCAACGGAAACCGCGTTGGGTGTGCGCACGGTGCCGTCCACGTAGCTGTAACCGGCGTGTATGAAGCCGGTCACGTTGCCGCGGCCGAACTCGATGCCAAGATGGAAATTGTAGTACGCGTAGCCAGCCTGTTGCACGTAGTCCTGCATCCAGGCAGGGACCTGGAAGAACGCGCGCAGGACTTGGTTGACGGTCCCCACCCGGCAGTAGCCGGCTTCGACAGTGAGCGAAGGCCCGAAGTGCCAGAACCAGTGCGGGATTGCCGTGGCGCCGCCCCGGAAGCCCAAGCTGACGGAGTTGGTGCCGCCAGCGGCATGCAGGCGAAGCCAAGCGGCGGGACGAACCACTAGGCCGAGATTGGCCCCGTCAGGCAGACCGAAGTCGGCCATCACTCCGATCGAGCGCCGTGAGCGGGGCGCGGCTGCTGGCAAGGGCGCCGCGTTCGCGATGGCCACCTCGTCTTGAGCACCTGCTGCCGCAGGCACACTTGGCGCAGCGACGGAGATCTGCGGCGGTTGAACGATGGGCGCGGGAAGCATGGGAGT
>Ga0187888_1003943_pt1 | contig 11231 bp, 10 predicted proteins | sample June2016WEW_7_40_FD_132987 | JGI IMG/M metagenome (GOLD analysis project Ga0187888, IMG submission 132987) | Peatland microbial communities from SPRUCE experiment site at the Marcell Experimental Forest, Minnesota, USA - June2016WEW_7_40 | ecosystem: Environmental > Terrestrial > Soil > Wetlands... | reverse complement strand
GTCGAAGCGCATATCCTGCTCAGGCTTGGCCACCTTGACGACGGTCAGGCGGCGTTCGAGCAACGGGGTCCCCAGCGATGCCCCGACCCTGAAGGGTACCCCGGCGCCCACTTCGTCGCTGGGTTGCAGCGTAGAGGCGTCGCCGCCGAGCGAGCGCATCAGCTGGCCGGCGCGCTCGATGGCCGCGTCCGTGCCTTCCATGGCCTCCACGGCTACGCAGGCCTGCGCGGCTACCACTACCGTCTGGCCAATGTCGAAGCCGGCCAGGGCGCGCGCTACTCCCCGGCCGTATGCGATGTTTTTTTGCTCCTCGTCGTCCGGGGCGCGCGTGGTGAGCACTCCTGCCTGGGCCAGCAGCGGCTCCAGGAATGCCGTGGAGCTGATCAGCTCAATGCCCTCGTCGCCCAGCACCTTGGCCACTGCGCCCAACAGCATATCCGTCGAGCGGGTTGGCAGGTTGAGCAGCAGCTTGGCCAGGCGCCAGTCGGGGCGGATGCTGGAAAAAATCTGCTTGTGCCTCACCTGCCCGGCCATCACAGCCTTTTGAACGCCTTCCTTGTGGAAGAGCTCAATCAGCCGCGAGAGCTCGCCCAGCGAGAGCCAATGGACGGTGATGCCGTCGTCCTCGGCAGCGCGCCGGTCCATCTCCGGGTCGGTCTCCTCGCGAATCGCCGCAATCACCACGGACTGGCCCTGGGCACGCGCCGCGTCCAAAAGCAGAAACGGAAAGCGGCCGTTGCCGGCGATGAGGCCGAGGGTCATAGTTTGCTCCCGGGAAAGTGGCTATTAAGCAGTGAAATCCTGCCCTCATCATCAAGAGAGCGACTGGAATTCGACTGCTCATCACACAGTTGTCTCAAGGATAGGTTCTTAACTTGCCGTTTCGTCGGCTTCTTTTTGGCTAGAAGCGTAACTGGATATTGACCGTTGTAAATTTCACTAAAACCCGACTTGCGGTCTATCTTTAGGACGATTAAGAGGTCAGGATGATCTTGATAGTCTGCCAAGCTCACCGCATCACCAGCTGTCAACTTTATTTGAACCGATTTGCGGTTTTCGTCGAGGGTTAGCGCATCAAAGTTTTGATTACCAATAGGGAGTAGTTTGAGGTTATAAAAATACTTAGCTGCAATCTCGCCGATACTTCCGACAAGGTGTCCATCCAAGGTGAACCTTCTTTCCGGGAATAAAGTTTCCAACTCATCTACCAGTGCGTAGAGGCTAGTGATTATGGCCGGAATTCTCGACTCTGACATTGCATCCCTCTCTACTTGATCACCCCGCGCTCGCTGCGTTCTAGGAACGCGGCAAGTAGCGCAACGTCCTCGCCTTCCAGCTCCTTGATTTTTTCGAGCGCCTGCGTGGTGTTCAGCTTGGCGGCAAGCAGCAGGCGGAAGGCCTTTTGCAGCAGTTGCAGCCGCTCCGGCGAGAAGCCGCGCCGCTGGAGGCCGATTTTGTTGATGCCGAAGGCCTTGTTCTCGCGCTTGGAGGAGGTGAGCGAGAAAGGCAGCACGTCCTGGGTGACGATGGTGCCGCCGCCGATGAAGGCGTAGGTGCCCACGGTGCAATGCTGGTGGATGGGGCAGAAGGCGCCCACGGTGGCATAGTCTTCGATGATTACGTGGCCTGCGAGCGTGGCGGCGTTGGCCAGAATGCAGTGGCTGCCCACCTGGCTGTCATGGCCGATGTGCACGCAGGTCATGAGCAGGCAGTTTGAACCCAGGCGCGTTACGCCGCCGCCGCCCACCGTGCCGCGGCTGATGGTCACGCTCTCGCGGATGGTGTTGTCGTCGCCGATCTCAGTCTCAGTAGGCTCGCCGCTATACTTCAGATCCTGCGGCGCCACGCCGATGGAGCAGAAAGGGAAAAACGTATTGCGCGCGCCGATGCGGGTGCGCCCGTCCAGCACCACGTGGGAGACGAGGGTGCAATCTTCGCCCAGCACCACCTCGGGACCGATGGTGGAATAGGGGCCGACCGTGCAGGAGTCGGGAACTCGGGCTCCGGGCGCAACGACCGCGCTGGAGTGAATGCTCACTCCGCCGTCTCCGTTTCCGCTGCCGGCTCGGCTGATGCAGGTTCAGGCTCGCGCACGCGCGGTACTATCGCGCAGGTCAGCGTAGCCTGGCAGGCCAGCTTGCCATCGACGAAAGCCTTGGCCTCCATACGGCCGACACGGGTCTTGAACGCCAGTACGTCCACCTCGATGCGCAACTGGTCGCCGGGCGTGACTTGGCGGCGAAACTTGGCCCGCTCGATGCCTGTAAAGACGGCCAGCTTCTTCTCGCGATCGGGGAGTTCGATCAGCATGATGATGGCGCCGGCCTGGGCCATTGCCTCGATCACCAGCACCCCCGGCATGATGGGAGTGCCGGGAAAGTGGCCCTGGAAAAAGGGCTCGTTCATGGTTACATTCTTGATGGCGACCAATCGCTTGGCGGGCTCGAACTCCACGACTCTGTCGATCAACAGGAACGGGTAGCGGTGGGGAAGTAAATCCAGGATCTCCTGGATGGTTAAGGTCATTCTCTGGCTCCAGAAAGCGGTCGTTCGCGACCGCTAGGCGTTTGTCTGGATTATAAACAAGGCCGTGCCTCAGGATTCCTGCCGGTGACCGTCCGGCGCCCGCGCCGCTACTTTTTGATGCGGAGCTCGGCTGCGTCCACGCTCCAGAAATCGGGGTCCAACGGCTGGTTATACGTTACGTGAACCAGGAAGTACTGCCGGGTCATATCGTCGTTCTTGTAGCGGGTGACGGTAAACGGCGTGGAGATTCCGTCGATCGTGTGATAGTCGTCGTACTCCTCTGCGTCCGTATTCTTGTCCTTGTAGACCGGATCGCGCCACTCGAAGGTGCGCCGCAGCGGCAGGTGGGTCTCGACGTCCATCTGGATGGTCACGGACTCGTTCGCGGCAGAGATCAGGGTCACCTGGTTGGCCAGATGACGCTCGGCCAGCCGCTGGCCTTCATAAACCAGGATGGTCTTGGGATCGTTGAGCCAGGTCTTGACGACGGTCTCGATGGAGTGGTCGCGGCGACGCAGCCAGTCGTCCACCTGCTCCTGCGGCAGCGGCGCTTTGCCTTTGTAGGTCACTTCCATGCCGGCGCGCCCCAGGTAAAACTGCGCCACGTCGCGGTGCCTGCTGTAGTCGATGCGGTCCTGGTCAGGCCAAGCATGGCATTCCCAGTATTCTGTGGCGCCGCCCGAGGGCTGGCCATGGAAAAAGGCGGCCACCTTCCCCTGCCGCATCTGATTCTTCATGGTCAGCCAAGCTTGACCGCCCAGAGCCTGCACCATCGCGTCCAGAGCCGCGCGCGCCTGGGCTGCATTCTTCACGCTTGCCTCATCGGTGGTTTGTGACGGGGTAGTGAGCGGCAAGGCCAGCATCATCGCAGCCAGCATGACGAATCTCAAGGTGACCGCCGATCTGTTCCCTGTTCCCTGATCCCTGTTCCCTGATCCCTGTTCCCTGTTCCCTGTCTTACTCACGCCGCCCTCCCCGCTGCTACTGCGGAAGCCCACGCCCACTGGAAGTTGAACCCTCCCAGTTGCCCGGTCACGTCCACCGCTTCTCCGATGAAGAACAACCCCGGTACAGACCGCGCCTCCATCGTACGCGCCTGAAGATCACGAGTATCCACGCCCCCGGCGGTCACTTCGGCCTTCTCGAAGCCCTCGGTCCCCACCGGATGCAGCGCCCACTGGCGCAGTCCCCGCTCGCAAGCCTGCAAGGCTGCATTCGACCAGCCCTTGGGCGCGCCCGCCTTGGCTAAAAAGCCCGCCAGCCTCTGCGGCAACACATCACTCAATGCCCGCTTCAGCGCTCCCAAATCCCGCCGCGCTCCCGGCTCTCGTAAAGCTCCCAAAAGGTCCGCCCCAGCGACAAGCTGCGGCGCAAAATCAAGCACCAGCGTCTCGCCCGGCCGCCAATACGAAGACGCCTGCAAAATCGCCGGTCCGCTCAGCCCACGATGGGTCACCAGCATTTTTTCTCTGAACGTCGCTCCGCCGGCAGTAGCCTCGACCATCGCCGCCACCCCTGCCAGCTCTGTCCAGCCCGCCTCATCCCCGCCCAGAGTGAGCGGAACCAGCGCCAGCCGGGGAACAATTACCCTCAGCCCGAACTGCCGCGCCAGCTCATACCCCAGCCCCGTGGCTCCCAGCTTGGGAATCGACAATCCTCCGGTGGCCACCACCAGCGTCTCCGCGCTGAACTCGCCTTGCGAGCACGCAACCCGAAACCTGCCGCCGCTCTCGACTGCAATCCCGCGCGCGTTCAGCACCACTTCCACGCTGCCCCGCTCGCACTCGGCCAGCAGCATCTCCACAATCGCGCGAGACGAATGGTCGCAGAACAGTTGCCCCAGCGTCTTCTCATGCCAGGCGATCCCGTACCGCTCGACAAGCTCGATAAAGTGCCGTGGCCCATAAAGCGCCAGCGCCGACTTGGCAAAATGCTTATTTTCAGAGAAAAAGTTGTTGGGCCCGCAGTGCAGATTGGTGAAGTTGCAGCGCCCGCCCCCGGAGATAAGAATCTTCCGTCCCGGCTGCCCGTTGTGTTCCAGCAGCGCCACGCGCCGCCCGCGCTGCCCTGCTGCCGCGGCGCACATCAGCCCAGCCGCCCCCGCTCCCAAAACAATTACATCGAATTGGCGCGGAGTTGTTGGCATGACTATTGTTCAGAATAGCCGTATTGCGAAAGCCATCCCGCCAGACACGCGCGTGCCCATCAGCCCGCCACCGCTTCACCGCTTCTGAAACGAAGTAGAGAAGCGCACGCCCAGAATCAGCGCCCAGCTTAAAGACGAGCCTCTTCCGAGCTGTGGACGTTTTTCTACAGTTTTTCTTGCATTGTCTATTGACAAAATATTTAGACCGTGCAATTATGAACTGAGGTTAGACATGAGCGAGTCTCCGATCACCAAAACGATGGATGAGATGTTGGGGAAGCTGAAAGATGCCGTCAAGACCCGTAAGGAGGCTGAGAAGCAGATCACCGAATACACAAGTGCAATTAGGGCACTCGCCAAGGTAATCGAAGACAAGGAGATTGGGGACAGCTACCTTGCCAACCTTGATGAACTCAGTGGGAAGCCCGGATTCCTGGATTCGGTTCGATCTGTTCTCCGTTTCCGGAAGGAAGGAGCTACGCCTACGGAAATCAGGTCCTGGATTCATATAGGAAAGAAAATGGATCTGTCTGTCTACTCGAATCCTATGTCAAGCATTCACACGACGATTCGCCGAATGGTTGATTCTGGGGAAGTTGAGCCCTTCGAGAATGCAAAAGGCGAGAAGGCTTACCGCCTGAAAGCAGCAGGCGGAGGTATACCTCCACCGCCTGCCCCGATTAATGCACCGGCCCCTCCATCATCCGGCGGGATAACGCCCCCACCCCGAGCCTCCCGTACAAGTACGGAGGGTTAGAAAACAGTAGACATGGAACCAAATACGAGCCGACCAAGCCCCGAAGTTGTAGTCTTGATGGTTCTCCGCCCAAAGAGAGACGGCCGCCCGGAGGCGGCCGTCGGATCCTGCGCTACGCGCACAGGAGCTGTTAGTACTACAACTCAATCGTAGCGCATTTCAATCATTTGTCAAGCAATATGTCGGGAAGGGAAGCCGGAAAGGGAGCAAAATGGCACGACCTGCGAGTTCGAATAAATTCCGCGTTATCACATACATAGACGGATTCAATCTCTACTTCGGCCTCCGTGAGCAAGGGTGGCGCAAGTACATGTGGCTTGATCTGCCTGCCCTTTCCCGCTCGTTGCTCCGCGCCGACCAGACCCTTTTGTTGACCAAGTACTTCACCTCCCGCGTGAGCGGAAATCCCGGCAAGGAGCAGAGGCAAAGTGCTTGGCTGGACGCCATCGGTACGCTCCCCGATCTGTCCATTTATTGGGGAAAGTTTCAAACTGATCGCAAGGAATGCAAGAAGTGCCATAACGTGACCTTCGTGCCCCAGGAGAAGAAAACCGATGTGAACATTGCAACGGAACTTCTCTGCGATGCCTACTCCGATGCATTCGACACAGCGATCATCATTTCCGGGGATGCGGACCTGGTCCCTCCGATAGCTGCTATTCGTAGGCTGTTCCCACAGAAGAAGATTGTTGTTGCTTTTCCACCGTGCCGCTACTCGACAGAACTCGTTCTCACTGCAAATGCATCCATGCGAATCTTTGAATCGTACTTTAGAAAAAGCCGCCTCCCCGAGAACGTAACCTTGGCCTCAGGAACCGTTGTCACTCGTCCGCCGAAATGGGCCTAATCTCAGGCTGGAACTCTCCAGGTAACGAATTGCCCTCGTTCTCACAATGAGAACAAATGTTCTCATTGTGAGAACGAAAGTCAGTTACGATGGGCGCTTCGACCAAATAGCTAATCCCTGACCCCCTCACCCCTGATCTTTGTTTTCCGATCCTTTACATTCCCATAAATTCAGCGTTTGCGCATCGCTCGGGCCGCATATCTGAACAAAACGTGGAGTTAGCCGGGCTGGGTGGCGAAGTACTGGGCCACTTGATCCCAGTTATCGACGCGGACGAAGCCGGTAGCAGTGAGGTTATGCGGGGCGGTGTAGAGGATGCCCACGCCCTCAAAGCGGAGCAGGTTCTTGGGCAGGTCGTCGATCAGATAGTCGGCGCGGAGAATGGACTTGTTGCCGCAGAAGACGTAATGTGTGGGCGGGATGAAGGGAAAGTGGCGCTGCAGCCAGCGGTATTTGGGGCCCAGGGAGTTGGGGACGGTCATGGCCTGGGTGGCGATGAAAATTTCAAAGCGGGCGGATAGGTCTTTGAGCACCTGCTGCGCGCCGGGCATCAGTGCCAGGTCCTCGAAGAAATCCTCGGCGTCAAGGAAGGCGCGGAGCTGCTGCTGGCGGTCGAGGGGAGTGATCTCCCACAGGCCCTTGCCGGCCAGGTCCTGGGGAGTCACTTCCTCGTCGAAGGTCTGGTTGTAGCGGCGCAGGTGCTCGGCCAGAGTGTCGGCCATGACCTCATCCATGTCCACACAGATGCGCCGCATGGCTAGGCTCCGGCTTGGTGGGATTTGGGGATGCGGGGGCGCGCGGCGGGGGTGTGCTCGGGTTGCGGCTCTTTCGGGGCGGGAGCCATGGCCGGGTCCCAGTAGAGCAAGCGGCCGCAACTATCGCAGGTGAGCAGTTCGCCCTCGCGGAGCTGGTTCCACGTCTGGGGCCGGACGCCCATGCGGCAGCCAGTGCACTGCTGATTATCTACGCGGGCCAGGCCGGTGCCGCGGGAGCCGGCGAGGTGATCGAAGCGGGTGAGCAGGTCGGGCTCGATTAACTGGCGAAGACTTTCGCGCTCGGCGTTGAGGGTGGCCAGTTCGGCGCTGAACTCCTGTTGGCGGAGGGTGACGCGGGCGCGAATCTTGTCCAGGGCGGCGGCCAGGGATTCAACCTGGGCGCGGGCTGCGGCGAGTGTGGCCTCCTGGGCTTCAGAGCGCTCCAGGCTGGAGAACTCGTCGTTTTCCAGGCGGTCGGCTTCAGAAGATTCGAAGCGGATTTCGTGCTCGATGGCCTCGGCCTGGGCGGGGGTTTTTACCGAGTCGAGCTGGGTGCGGAAGCGGGCGGCTTTTTGGCGGTGGCCGGCGATCTCGCGCTCCAGGCGGGTGCGCAGTGTTTCCTCGCGGCTGAGCGCATCAGAGGCCTCGGCGGCCTGACGTTCGACTGCGGCGAGCGCGGCCTCGGCCTGGGCAATCTCCGCCGGCAGGTCGCGCGCGGCGAGGGTAATGCGGACGCGTTCCAGATCCGCTTCTTGCAGCTTTACGAGGTTTTCAATATGCGCTTGCATCCGTGTTATGAAGTCTACGGCATTTGCCGGCTATTAAGAAAATGAGGGCAGGCGAATCCTGCGACAATAGAGGTCAGTCGGGAGGCGGGTTTGGGTCGAGTTCAGTCATCTTTCTGGCGCAGGAAGCGGTGGCTGATGTGGGTTGCGGGCGGCTTGCTTGCGGCGGCGGCGGTGGCGGCGGGGATCGTGGCTGTGCTCCTGCACCGGGCCGAGCCGTTCATGCGCGCACGCATCCTGGAGGAGTTAGAGAGCCGCTTTCACGCCCGGGTGGAGCTGGACAGCTTTCATATGTCGCTGGTGAATGGGCTGTGGGCCGAGGGAAAAGGGCTGCGGATTTGGCCGCCAGTCAACCACCCCGAGGACGAATCCGCCGCGGCGGACTCAGGGACCCCAGTGCAAGTGGAGGGGGTTACGGTGCCGGGAACGGCGGGGCCGGATGAGCCGCTGATCCGGCTGGATGAGTTTCGCTTTCATGCGCCGTTGCGCTACGTGCCGGGCAAGCCGTTTCACATTTCGTTGGTGGAGTTGCAGGGGCTGGATATTCATTTTCCGCCCCTATCGCACTTTGGGCGAACTGCCGTGGACGCCGGCCAAAGCAAAGGCGGCCCATCGGGAGTTAGCGCGGGAGGCGGCGCGCGGTTGCTGCGATTCGAGGTGGATAGCATGGAGTGCAGCGGGGCGCGCCTGGTGCTGGAGACCAGCAAGCCCGCCGCGGCGGGCAAGCCGGGCAAGCTGCCGCTGGAGTTTGCCATTGCGCACTTCAAGCTGAATAACATCGCATCGGGCGGCGCGATGGACTTTGACGCCGAGCTGACCAATCCGCTGCCGGTGGGGACGATCCATTCGACGGGGAGCTTTGGGCCGTGGCTGACGGAGGACCCTGGTGGGAGTCCGGTCACCGGCGACTACCGTTTTGAGCACGCGGACCTGGCCGGTTTCAAGGGGATTGCGGGGATTCTTTCTTCCACCGGGCACTACCAGGGCACGCTGCGCAACCTCACGGTGGATGGGGAGGCGGATGTGCCCGACTTCCAGCTCTCGCACTTCGGCAACGCGCTGGCGCTCAACACGCGCTTCTACGCCCGGGTAGATGGGACCAACGGCGACACGTGGCTGGAACCCGTGGATGCCACGCTAGGGCACTCACACCTTACGGCGCAGGGGCAGATTGTGCGCGTGAGGGCCGCGGAGGCCGGCGAGCCTCCTCATAGCGGCGGGCACGATATTGCGCTCACGGTGAACGTGGACCGGGCGCGAATTGAGGATTTTCTGCGCCTGGCCAGCCACTCTGCCACGCCGCTGCTGACGGGCGCAGTGACCATGAAGACCAGGCTGCATATCCCGCCGGGGCCGGAGCCGGTGCAAAAGCGGATGCGGCTCAATGGGTCCTTCGTGCTTGATCAGGCGCGGTTTACCAGCGCCAAGATTCAGGGCCGCATCGAGGAACTGAGCCTGCGCGGGCAGGGGCGGCTCAAGGATATGAAGACCACCGATCTGGGGAGCATCGACTCGACGATGCAGGGAAATTTCCAGATTGCGGGCGGGGTGATTACGCTGCCCAGCCTGACCTACACCGTGCCGGGCGCCACGATCGATTTGAAGGGCGCCTATGGCCTGGACGGCGGCGCGCTGGACTTTACGGGAACCGCGAAGATGCAGGCCACGGTCTCAGAGATGGTGGGCGGATGGGTGGGATCGCTGCTCAAGCCGGCCGACCGCTTCTTCAAGAAAAACGGAGCGGGGACGGAGGTCCCGATTCGTATCCAGGGAACGCGTGAGCAGCCCAAGTTCGGGATCGATTTCGACCGGAAGAAGAGCAGCGGCGCGGTGCAGCCTGGGGAACAGCGGTAGGGTCGGGGCTCGCGATCTCCCGCCTTCTTGCCCAAACTCCGCCCTGCGTGTTTGACTGGGGTCCGAAGGCGGACGGCACTGATGGCTTATATCCTTGCGCTCGACCAGGGGACGACCAGTTCCCGCGCGATTTTGTTTGACGAGGCGGGGGCGATTGTTGCCACTGCGCAGCATGAGTTTGAGCAGTTCTATCCCCAGCAGGGATGGGTCGAGCACGATCCCACCGAAATTTTTACCAGCCAGTTAAGTTGCGCAGTTGAAGCGCTGGGAAGGACAGGCGCGCGGCCCCGTGACGTGGCGGCCATCGGCATTACCAACCAGCGCGAGACGGTGATTGTGTGGGAGCGGGCGACGGGCAAGCCGATTTATCCGGCCATCGTCTGGCAGGACCGGCGGACTGCTGCGCAGTGCAGCCTTTTGGTCGAGAGCGGGGTTGAGGAAGAGGTTTCTAACCGCACCGGCCTGGTGCTTGACCCGTATTTTTCCGCTACCAAGGTGGGGTGGATTCTGGATAACGTGGAAGGCGCGCGGGAGCAGGCCGAGCTAGGCAAGCTGGCCTTCGGCACCGTGGACAGTTGGCTCATCTGGCAACTGACCAACGGGCAGCGGCACGTGACGGATGTGACCAATGCCTCGCGGACGCTGCTCTTCAATATCGTCAAGGGCGAGTGGGATCCGGAGCTGCTGCGCATCTTTGGCGTTCCGGAAGGCCTCTTGCCTGAAGTGGTGTGGTCGAGCGAAAAGGTGGGCGAAGTGACCACCACGCTAGGCCTCGGCGGCGTGGCTATTGCGGGCATCGCTGGCGACCAGCAGGCGGCGCTCTTCGGGCAGTTGTGCTGGCAGGCGGGCGAGGCCAAGAACACCTACGGGACGGGCTGCTTCCTGCTCGAGCACATCGGCACGGAGTTCGCGCGCTCGCGGCACCGGCTGATCACCACGCTGGCGGCCAGCGCCGGCCGCCGCTTGGAGTACGCCTTCGAGGGCAGCGTCTTCATCGGCGGGGCGGTGGTGCAGTGGCTGCGCGACAATCTCAAGCTGATCGGCTCGTCGGCCGAGGTGGAGCAGTTGGCCATGAGCGTGCCGGACTCGGGCGGGGTGGTGATGGTGCCGGCCTTCGTGGGGCTGGGCGCGCCCCACTGGGACCCGCACGCCGGCGGCCTGCTGATCGGCCTGCGCCGCGACACCACGCCGGGACACATTGCGCGGGCGGCTCTTGAAAGCATCGCCTTCCAGGTGGCCGACGTGCTGGAGGCCGTCCAGAGCGAGACGACGCCGCTCGGGGCGCTGCGGGTGGATGGCGGCGCGGCGGTGAACAACCTGATGATGCAGTTCCAGGCCGATCTGCTGGGCGTGCCGGTGGTGCGTCCGCGGGTGACGGAGACCACGGCCCTGGGCGCTGCCTACCTGGCGGGATTGGCGACGGGCTTCTGGGCGGGGCCGGAGGAGCTGCGGGCGAAGCGGCAGAACGATACGCGCTTTGAGCCGAAGATGACGCCCCAGGAACGAGCCGAGCGGCGGGGGCGCTGGCGCCGCGCCGTGGAGCGGGCGAAGAACTGGAACG
>Ga0187888_1003942_pt1 | contig 11233 bp, 16 predicted proteins | sample June2016WEW_7_40_FD_132987 | JGI IMG/M metagenome (GOLD analysis project Ga0187888, IMG submission 132987) | Peatland microbial communities from SPRUCE experiment site at the Marcell Experimental Forest, Minnesota, USA - June2016WEW_7_40 | ecosystem: Environmental > Terrestrial > Soil > Wetlands... | reverse complement strand
TTGCTTCTCCCGCTGCTTGCGCGTGCCCATCGCCATGTGCCGATTCTACAAACGGAGCCTGTGCATACTTCAGAAGTTCTGCTTGTGAACCCAGACTTGCACCACGGGCTGTTAGCACCCCCCTCTGCGGCATGTTTCGTAATCAGCCCAGAGCCGTTGTAATTCTTGTCCCCATTCAGTATTGCGCCCAATGGCACATCGTCCATACTGACGCCCGTAACTATGGAGTGATACTCACGTGCTTCTGTTTCGAGCGCACGCATCGCATGAAATCCACTCGCCGTATACAGATCAAGGGCCAAACACTTTCCTGCTAGTCGGTAATCTCTTTTTTGATCGTCAGATATTATCCCTTGGGCTAACTTCGACAGATGCGTCTCCGCGTTTTCAACAAGCGCATCAACCGAATAAGCTCCAACTGGTGTAACGCAATAGATATAGCTATCACCCATTTCTTGCTCAATTATGCTAAGAAACTTATCCATTGCTCCTATCAATGGAGACCACTCTTCAATGCTAGGTGCGCGGTCGGGGGTTCCCACCGCTGCGAAGTTATCTATTGCCGTAGTAAGGGCATCAATTGCCTTTTTGGATTTGGGTAGTATTTCTATGCCTGAATCTTTTAGTGATTTAAGGATTTCCTTGGCGTGTTCTATGGCCATGCCATACCGACCGTTATTCAACTTGTCATCGCTCATCACATTCGTTCGCAGTATCCCTAGATAAAAGCCCAAGGAGTGGAAGAACCATAGACTTATGCTTTCCATGTCACCTCTCTTGCGCCCAACCAGTCGCGGGGGATCATCATTCAACACCCCCCGCTCTTGGCAATAATCCCACCTGCGGTTTGATTCCGCAAGTAGGTTTGACACGGAAAATCTGACGGCCAAATATATTGGCAATAATAGTCGCGGCTTGGGCTGTTTTTTCTATCTCCCTTTCTAAGCTGCTTCAGAGAATTTCTGGTTGCCTTTTTTCCTGATTTCCTCAAGTTCGGCTTGCAACCGATTGATCTCAGCATCCAGTTCTCTATAACTGAAGCACTCGCAACTGATGAGATCGTCGTACTGCTGTCCACCGTAATTTTGCCCGCCAGACTGTTTTACTTGCACTACGGCAACTGAGGGGCCAGCAACCACACTCGGAAAGAACACAAGATCAAGATTGAATGTCTCCATAATCTGGCAATTCTCTCTCCACTCCACACTCTATCGCAAGTCAACTTCAGCCAGTACCCATTTTACGAACGGCCAAAGGCCGCGTGAGAGAAACGACGTTGGAGAGAAGCAACGGCAAAAGCAAAGAGGACAAGCAAGCAAAGAGAGCCGGTGATCACCAGACGGGAATTGGCCGCACACAAAGAGCTGTGTGCAGATCGCGTGCTTCTGATGTACTTCTGCTGCAAAGCACGCGCATATTGCAACGTTTCGATGTGTTCTGTGTGTGGCTCATGCACTGTCTTCGCTTGACACGCGCCAGCCTGCCCGCTGGGTGCTGGCTGTAAGTGATTTGCTTTCAACAAGACGTATGGGTACATGATTAGAACACCGCACGCACGACAAACCGCTGGCCTGTTTTCGCATAATCAAATTGCGCGAATTCGATTTGTGCGACTTCTTACCAGATACCCCAGACTTCCCACGACTTCCAGCCCTATTCCAACTACTTGGTGGCTCAATCCGCAGTCGTAACAGCTACTTGGTATATGTGTGGAAGGTGTCTCATGGAGCACTCAGAAGTGGCCCGCAAAGGCGGCTTGAGCCGATCTGAAGGGAAGCGGAAAGCTGCGAGGGAAAATTTGGTGAAGGCCCGCGCCGCGAAAGTTGCAAGGCAGATCGCAGCCCAAAACCGAAGGAGTAATCGTGTCGAACGCTGGAAAGCAGATTTGCCGACTTCGTGCCCGGCCCAAAGCGAAGCACCGCGAAGAGGCTGAGTTTCGCACTGGCAGACCGCACAAACCAGCCATGACCGCAGAAGCGGAAACATTCTGGGATGAATTCGTTTCTATCTTGCGCCAGCGACAACTGCTGACGCGTGGCGATGGCCCGATGCTGCTGCTGGCCAGCGAAGCGGCTGCGAGGTATCAGCGATGCACGAAAATCTTGGCTGCGCAAGGCGAGATGATCACGATCACCGTTTTGGACAGTCATGGCCAGCACGTCGAAAAGCAGATTCCGAATCCGCTTCTGAAAACTGTGACTGCGTTGGAATCCAGCTTACGCGGTACGCTTCGCGCTCTTGGTTTGGATGTGATTGGCCGTGATCGAGCTGTGCCAGTGAAGCCGCCGAAACCGCGACTGCCGAAACCAGCGGCAGACGAAATGATACACATCGAACCGCTTGAGGAGGAGGTTACTGGCAATGTGGAATGAGCTGATTTGCAAAGCCGCAGGATTCGATGTTGCCGCTGAATTCCAGCAGTGGGCACTTACTCGCCTCATCATGGACGATTCCGTTTTCCGAACGCGTTATGAAAAAGAATTGCCGCCGCACTTCACGCCGACAGAGGTTCACGTCTTAGCGCCAGAGGAGTATCCGACACCAGAAGATATCGCAGAAATCGATCAGCGCCACAATGAACGATGGTGGGAGACAGCTTGCCGCGTGCTGAGAGCGATGACTCCAGAAGAAAAACAATCTTTGCAGAAGCGAGTGCTGGCACAGGCACAGGAGAAGAAACTTATCAGGGAGAAGAAACATGCTGATATTTAGATTCTTTTTTCGCCTGCTATTTCCGCGCCAGTACCGCGCCGCCCGCGCTGAGTATCTTGAGCAGCGCCGTCAAGACAATCTGGCCGCGTTGACTTTGCAAACCGACAACGATATTCGACAGCGTGGAAACACTCGTAACAGTTCTTTGGTAAGACAGGTGGCTCCCAAGCCAGATGCCGCTCCAAAAAGCGGAGGTTTGAAAATGGATATCACAATTCTTAAAACTGGTCGCCAGTTATTTCAAGTTGATTCCGCTGTGGGAATCGCCCTGTGCGAAGCAGGCATAGCGGAACAGATTCAAAAACCCGTGCCAGCAAAGAAAAACCTGCCTGAGTGGGGCATTGGTTCCACAATGGGAAAGCCCACGATTGTAAGAAATCTGCCCAACGGTGAGATTTCCGTTTTTGATGGCAGCCCCGACAAAGCTGTGACTGCGTGGATGCATGTGGGCTGGAATCCTGTTACTCAGCAGCGGGAAATGATGGGTGTAACTCCGCCAGAAGATATCCTGCTGGCTTACAAAGGCGCGTACGAAAACGAAACCGCTGCAAAGGAATCAAGTTTTGCAGCTAATGATCGTTCGCAAAGAAGTAAATAAGACGAAGAAAGAGGCGGTTATGAAGGAAGTTCGTTTTGCAAAATCGGACATCCGTGTGGCTGGTGGAAACGGCGACAGCATGTTACTGCTGGGACGTGCCGCAAGTTTTGGCGTTGAGGCGGAGCTGCCAAATTTCAACGAAGTGATTGCTCCAACCGCATTTGATCATTCCCTGCGTTGTATGGATGAAGATGATCCTGATTATGATCCCGACTTTGATGTGCAGTGCAATTATAACCACCAGAGTGATTCTCTGCCGCTGGGACGCTGCCAGAATAAAACACTGGAGCTGCATTGTGACCAGCGCGGGTTAAACTTCCGCTGCCATTTGAACAGCAAGATCGCCAGCCATCGTGATCTGCACGAAGCTGTAAAAAGTGGCCTCGTAAATTCCTGCTCATTTGCCTTTGAGGTTCCGCCCGGTGGAGATGATTGGCAAAATACAATCGGTGATGATAGTGATCGCTGTTATGTGCTCCGCACGTTGAAAAATGTGCGATTACACGATGTCAGTTTGGTTAATGCGCCTGCGTACAAAATGACCTCAGTTTCTGCGCGTGGAAAATTGGAGCCTTACTCCCCAGCACAGATTCGCGCAATCCAGACGCGACTGGCCGCAACCTTCCGCAACCGGCCCGGCGAACCTTACACGGAATCGGAGCTGGCCGAAATCCGCGAACGTCTGAGTAGGATGGTGTAATTATGGCGGAAAACGACTTTGGCCCGGAACATGAACCCAGCCCCGACGAAGTGAAGGCTGGCATCACGCAACGGCTGATGGACATTATTCGTGCGAACGATGACGTGCTCGCCGCACAGCTTCTTGCCGCGCTGCACAATCCTGCGCCCGCTCCTGAAGAAGAAAATGCGATGCTGGCCGATGCGGAAGATGAACCTGACGCATTGGATGAAGCGCAAGAAGAAGAAATAAGTCGCAGCGCCCGCCGCTCGCAACAGATAGACGCATTCAATTCTATGCGCGAGATGTTTGCACGGCATCGTGCAGAAGTGTCAGAGCGTATTGAAGCTGCAAGAAAACGGAGATTGACCTTATGATTAGCCCCAAAGAAAAACTTGCTCATCTGCCCATATTGTTGCAAAACGTGGGACTGCCCAGTGCCGCGTTGCCGATTTTTCACGAACTGTTCGAGCGTATTCTTTTTCTGGAGACAGAGCGACTGACTATGAATGAGCAAATTATTCATGCTCATTCGCGCATTGCTGAGTTTGAATTGCGCGATGTTGACAAATGTTTGCGGGAGCCACAGCTTACGCCCCAGCCGGAGCAAACCGCTTCAATGACCACTGCTGCTGTGGTTCCCGCAATAAAATCAGTGAAAGGTGGAAAATAAAATGGTAGATCGAAGCCCTGACAGAACTTACGGCGGAAGCAACGCCACAAGCAAAGGCGTTCCCGCAAAATCTCAACCGAACACTGCGCCGCTTGGCCAGAGTCACAAAGTTGTGACTCCCGACTTTTCCAACGTCAACGTTGCTGGCCCAGTGCAGCCGTCCGAAACAACGGTACAGTCGGAAGATTTGCAGGAGTAAGCGCCGGGAAAGGATTCGCATAGGTGCGGGAGCAAGCACAGCACGCGACTTTTGCTCAAGGGCTGTCAGTCTTACATACGAGGCGCGTGAGCACAGCAAGCACCCTCCGAACTTGGCTGTGCAATGAAAGCTGCTGGTTTTCCGGCCAGCAGCTTTTGGTTTGCCCGTAACAGTTTTGTGTCCTTTCGAGCCGCGTTCGGTCACAGACCGCGTATGGCTTCGCACAGTTGGCGTGCTCCAGACTCCGTTTTACTCCTTCCCGGTGCGAAGAGCCGCGCAACTAACCGCCAAGCGGGAGCCGTCGTTACGCAGGATGACTCCCGCCGAACATCTTCCGAAAGGAACGTGCCCGCATGATTACAATTTGTCCTCCCGGTAATGCTCGCGGCTCTGAGCCGGAATTCCAATTTCAAAAACACGGTTTTCATCCCGTCGAACGCAGCACCTTCGATGCAGAAGGCACTGCGCACAACGCGACAGGGTTTTCATTTTCTGATATGCACCAAGGCTTTCAGGCACTCCAAAGAAAATTGATGTGCGGCAGAGTTTCAGTGCACAGCTGCTGGTACAGCAACAGCGACTGCCTGAAAATACTCACCCGCGCCCTTGAACGAAGATCAGGCTGGCACGCTAGAAAATGTGAAGGCAGTTGGCCCGAACGATTTGAAAATGCGCAGCGACATATCGAGCAAGATAGGCTGCCCGCGCTGATCCGGCAGATAGACTCACTTTGCAGTGCTTATGTTCGTGCGAAGAACAACGGCGGGCCGCAGGTTTACTTGGAAAGTTTGCAACGCAGAATCGCGCAGGAAGATCAAACGATCCGCAATTACATGAAAGCTGCAACGATCCTCGCGGGAATCATCTGGTGGTTTTATAGGTGCGGCTACAACAGTGTGCAAACGGCGCAGCAGTTGGGGGTATCTAGTTGCTCTGTGCGGCAGACTGTTTTCAGGTTGAATAATGTTGCGCAGGAGCTGGGACTGCTGTAAGAAAAAGCCCCCAACGATACGGTGTCATTGTGAAGAGGGTTCATTGTCTTCCTTGATTCTCTTGCTGTTTAAGCCAATCCTGATAATTCCGTTCACCGACACATACAACGGGAGTTTTGTCCTTGACGATGGAGTAATCTCCCGCGATATGTCGAACCGTTCCTGTGTCGCACTCAGTCAGCCAGCCATCAGTCGACACTCCGTCAACAGTGACGATACTTTCATAGCCGATTTGAACGACTGTGCGAGGATGGGGATGAGGAGTGTTGAAGTACCAAATTCCATAGCCGATTCCACCGACGATGAGAATCACAACGAAACTCCTACCTAGACCATCCCCACTTCTGGTTGAAGCACGCACAGGTCGAGGTCGGGGTGTCGCATGCTTTTGTGCTTGACGCTTTTGTTCCTCTGCTTCTTCGCTGGCTTTGACGGCATCCTTGATTCTCTGAGCAACTAACTTCTTGTACTCCCGAACCGTCACACCTTCCTTCTTCGCACCTCTCTTATCTGACCACCATTTCAACAACCAGATTCCACCAAACACTGCTATCAAAAACGAAATGTTTAGTAGGAGTTCCTTCATTGTCTTTTCCCCCTTCCTGCTTCCAACAAATCCTGAATACATCGCCCGCCCGCGAATCTTCTCGTCAATGGGCATCGTTTCTGGATGTTCTGCAATGGCGATTCGACTGCCCGCCAGCGATGTGAGTGCCTACTGTGCCGACCTAAATAATCTGAGATAGGAGAAAAAAACTATGCCAACCTATCCTACGCCAGCTACCGAAACGACGTGGAACGGATTCCCTCTGCCTGAAGCAGACGGAACACAGATTGCACTGGGGTGGACGTTTTCCTAAGGGCTTCACGAATTTCACAAGCCCGGAAACGCTAAAATGCGGAGTAAAGACAGGATATGGAAGAGATGGGCACATATGAACCATCGAATGGTGTTTCCGATTGCTGTTTTGGTCTTCAGGTGCTGTGGCTATTGACTCATTTCACGGCGGATTGCCGCACGGGGATTGCAACGTCCCTGCACAATTCAAACGCTGGATGCAGCGCCTCAGACCAACGTCGCCCACATGATGATTGGGTCGACTGGGTATAAAACTGTGGCGGTGACGGGGTTCATCGAAGTCAAAGGCTGAAAGGGGAGAGTTGCATATGTCCGGGGGGGGTAATTCCTCACCTCACGCCATTGCTGGCTTGCGAATCATCTGCTTAAACTGCCAAACGAGTGAGCAGACGCTGCTGCTGACCGCATCGAAGTCACCACAGATCAATTCGCGCTTGAGTTGGCATCCTGTGGCTAGGCCACATTTGTCATAGTCAATTTGCGCTGCATTCGGCCCGAATAGCGCAACCAGTGCCGCGCAGAAAAGAGGCAGATGCCGCCGACAATCTTCCAAGGTGCTACCGACCGGCAGTTCTGCCCACAGTTCTTCGACGCTGAAAAATGTTTTGTACCGTGGTTCCATAGGTCATACGGCGATTCTGTCGCCTCTCGCCCAAGGTTTCTTCCCCATAGAAAATTGTACTGCGGGACCCACATCGCTCACCACGGGTGTGGGGCATTTTGTTGAGTGAAAGACTCTTGATTGACAGGGCTGCTAGGTGTATTCGTTGTATCCCTTGGGACCAACCGGACTAGCAAACGCATCGGCCATCGCCTCGTATCTGAAGCAGAACCTAGTCTCATGCTTGTCTCCGAAAGTGTCTCTGTAGACAATTCGGCCACTGGCTATGTGCCACAAGTTTCCTTTGCTGACTTCGGACAACTCACTGGATTTCCACGCTCTGTCCATGGCGCTGAGAATGTCATGGGTACTCTTATCGGGGGGAACCACTGGCTCCTCGAAGAAAATCTTCAGAGGCTTTTCGTAAACTGGCTGACTGGGAAATTGAAAATCGGGCGGAATTACGTCAATGTGGCTTTCTATTTTTTCTACCAACGCCGGGGTCCTACCGTAATTCTTAATGGTCCATTTCACGGCGATCCCAGACACGCATCCTTCAAGAGCGGCGGTAGCTCTAGACATGGTGCAGACCAACAACCAAGGACGGTCAACGGCCTTGATAGCATCAGCACTGGCTTTGGCAGCACGCGCTGCATCCGCAGCGGCATCTGCGCTCTTTCGGGCGAGAATAGTCTGGCGGACAAGAACGATTACGCCTCCTATGGCTCCTGCAACTCCGATGATCGTCGCCAAGAGATATGCACGGTACAGTGTATCCTTGCCAGCATCATAGGCACCGCTCTGAGGTTGTTGCAGGAAAGAGGCAAGTAAAAACATGAGAGACAACGCAAGAAGGTGCATAAATCACTCCATTATTGCGGGGCACGCCATTTAGATTTGCAGCACTTGGGAGCAATCGGTTGAAGTGCCCGCCCTGCCGCTAAAGCCCGCTGGAAGTCCAAGAACTAACCTAGTCCACATCCTCGAATGTCACGGCGTAAATTGCGGAGCAGTAGTACGTAATGTTCTGCGTCTCTACTGGTTGCACTATTCCTAGTTGTTCGAGTTTTCTCAAATCAGACCGGGCAGTGGGATATGAAACTCCAAATTCTTTACAGTATTGAGTGACCGATATTACGGGGCTTCTGAATAGACGATCAACGAAATTCGACAATCGCACACTCCCGGCCTTCAATCGGCTATGAAAGTCACGATGTAGCACCAAAAGCTTGTCGCATCTTTTTTCGGTGTCTTGAGACTGTGCAATCACCCCTTCCAAACAAAAACTAATCCACGATTCCCAATCGCCGTTTGCGCTTACGTTAAATAGCAAATCCATGTATCGCGCTTTGTTCTTCTCAAAAAAAGCGCTCATGTAAAGCCATTGGCTGGAGAGTTGGCACCACTCCGCGATCATAAATGAAAGCAGAAGGCGTCCTACGCGACCGTTCCCGTCACGGAATGGGTGAATGGTCTCGAACTGATAATGCGCGACAAAAGCCCTTACTAGCGGATCGAACTGATCCGTCTTGGAGTGCATGTAGTCTTCAAACGCGTAAAGCGTCGCATCAAGATGCTCAGGGGGCGGCGGAACAAACCTTGCTGGCCAACCGATTTGATTTTGAATCTTTCTGAATTCGCCGGGTGTTTGATCCGATCCTCGTACACCCTCCATGAGAATCCTATGTAGGTTTGTGATTAACCGGAGAGAAAGCGGGAGATCGAGAGTCCCTTTAAGCCTAGACGCCAATGCTTTCCGGTAGTTGTATACTTCTCGAAAGGCGTTGTTTGGATCGCTAGCGGATGTTGGATAGCGTGGATCAGCTTCAAACAAAACTTGTTGAGGGGGATCGGTTATGGTGCCCTCCAACTTTGAAGACAATTGCGCTTCGCGGCGCTGCAAGGGATGCAACAGAATCTCAGGATTAGGGAGATGCTTCCCTGTTCCATCAAGACTAGCTAAAGCGCACTTCGCGTCAACAAGTACCTGCCAAAGGTGATCCGGCCATTCCCATTTTGGTGGCAGCGGATTGGGTATGAAAGCAAACTTCAAGTGGCTGTTCTGTGCATTCTTCGTCACAGGTACAAGCGTTCCAGTCATCGTTGGAGCGAATAGTTGAGTGTCCATGTTCGGTTACCTATGGGTTTTAACGTATACCATAGTCATTAAAGAAATCAATTAAATATTTTAACATTCTCCTTGACGGACCCATCTATCTCCAAGCATAATGGTCACTATGAGAAGGGCTGCACGGGCGAAGCTGGTCTGGATTCACAGGGGGAATTGGAAATACTGAACTTGCACCTTATTGCACCTTGGAAGGCTGGCAAATGCGACTAAATAGGCCAAACAAGGTGCAACAAGAAGCAGTTAAGTCATTGATTCTACAAGATGACGACTGATACCTGACCGATTCGTAATCGGCAGGTCAGCGGTTCAAGTCCGCTCGTCGGCTCCACGTTTTACGCGGGTTCCAAGCATCTCAGCCATCGGAACCCGCTTTTCTTCTCCCATTTCTTATCCCATACCCGACATGACATGCCGATTCGTCTCAGACAAGCGTCAGGCATTGCCGATGCGTCCCGCCTTCGCCAACTTGTCGAGTGCATCGGAGACGACTTCGGGCACGTCCTTGATGTAAGAGTCTTGTGTCACTGCAACAGAGGCGTGACGCAGGGCGCGCTGGATTACTATATCCTGCACGCCTTGCTTGTGGAGTTCAGTTGCGACTCCACGGCGGAACCCATGCCAGCCCTTCCATTCCAAATTCTTCGTCTTCAGGAGCGGGAGAACGATTCGGAGGATGTTGCTTGGTTGCATCGGGGGCAGCCTTCTACGCGGGCCTGATGAGGTCCCAAATTGAACATCCGAGTTTTTTCTGACAAACATCAGCTCGCCGCGGCTGCGGCCCAGCAAGCCACCACGGCCCTTGGCCGCGCCATCCGTGAACACGGCAGCGCACGGATCATTGCGGCCACCGGAGCCTCCCAGTTCGAGTTTCTGGAGGAACTCACGAAAACGCCCGACGTGGATTGGAAGCGGGTGGAAATGTTTCACCTGGATGAGTACGTCGGGCTTCCGGCCACGCATCCGGCGAGTTTTCGCAAATATCTGCTCGACCGGCTGATTAACCGGGTAGGCATCGTCCGCTATCACCTGATGAATGGCGAAGCCGATCCACAGCAAGCCATTGCCCAGGTAACCGCCGAAATTCGCCAGGCGCCCATCGACGTGGCTTTCGTCGGGATCGGCGAAAACGGACACCTGGCGTTCAACGATCCTCCCGCTGACTTTCAGAGCGAAGAGGCCTACATGGTGGTCGACCTGGACGAAGCTTGCCGCAGGCAGCAGCTTGGGGAGGGCTGGTTCAAGAGTCTCGCGGACGTGCCCTGCCGGGCGATTTCGATGACGGTGCGGCAGATACTCAAGTCCAGGGAAATTGTCTGCGTTGTCCCCGACGCCCGCAAGGCGCAGGCGGTGGCGAAATGCCTTCAGGGCGAGATCAGTCCCATGGCGCCTGCCTCCATCCTGCGCACCCATCCGAACACAACCATTTATCTGGATCGAGATTCGTCGGCGTTATTACCGCCTGAGGTAACGGTCGCGCTCCAGGCCTGACCAGTCAGATTTCGCGCACCAGTCCCTGCCTCGTTGCTTTCGTGTTCCTTACCAGCGGAAGCACCAGCAGCATTCCGAGGAAAGGAATCAGCCCGGCCACGACGATGATCGGATCAAAAACGTGCGTAGCTGTACTCTGGCGGAGATCCGAATAATGACCGACCAGCAGGAAGGCGATGATCGTGCCGATTCCGGCCGCGGTGCCGCTTACTCCACTGACGCTGGCCACCGATTCGCTGGGGAAAAGGTCACAGGGAAGCACGTTCGCGATGGTGCTGAAGGCTGCGTAAGAGAATGTCGC
>Ga0187888_1003941_pt1 | contig 11233 bp, 14 predicted proteins | sample June2016WEW_7_40_FD_132987 | JGI IMG/M metagenome (GOLD analysis project Ga0187888, IMG submission 132987) | Peatland microbial communities from SPRUCE experiment site at the Marcell Experimental Forest, Minnesota, USA - June2016WEW_7_40 | ecosystem: Environmental > Terrestrial > Soil > Wetlands... | reverse complement strand
TTCAAGAGACCGGGTATCTGGCAGCACACGAACATCGATCACGATGCGATCAGCTAGCGGGGTGGGGACGCTCCGCTCGAGACCGGGCTCGGACCGGCCGCCTGGGGCTGCGGTGAAGCTGAGGCCCGCCGCGCCGGCTGTTCACCGCGGGAGGGCACGTCCGGCTCGGCCTCCTCGCGATGAGCCAGGGCAATCGCCCCCACCAGAGCGACCGTCAGCAACAACCCGGCGACCTCGAACCCGACCACGTAGCGGGTCATCAGCTCGTTGCCGACCGTCCTGGCCATGTTGTTGACGGCCTCGCGCCGTACCGCCGTCGCCTTGCTCGAGCCGGCGTCTGCCGCGATCGACGGCCGCACGTTCGATTCCGACCAGGGACTGTGACCGGCCGGTGCAACCGCGTTGTTGATGCCGAAGACCAGGATACCGAAGACGCAGAACCCGGCCACCAGGGCCGGAATCCTCCAGGCAGCCGCGACGATGGTCGTGTCGTCTCCCTGGATGTTGCGGGTCAACATGATCCCGAACATCAAGATGATCGCCACGGCACCGATGTAGACCAGCACCTGAAGCGCCGCCAGGAACTCGGCCTCCAGCAGCACGAACTGGCAGGCGATCGTGAAGAAGAAGGCCACCAGAAAAAGCGCCGCATGAACCAAGTTGCGGGCCAGCACGGTCCCCAGCGCTGTCAGCAAACCGAGCGCGGCGATCACCAAGAAAAGGAACTGGACCACGAGTTGCGTCTCCGATCCACTCGAACAGCAAGGCGTTCAGATGTCAAAGTCAAGAATTCCAGAACCCAGAGAGCACAGATGGCAGATGGCAAATGGCAAATGCCAGATTGAATACGGTCATCGCGCTGGCTGACCGATCGTGGAACCAGTCCGCAACTGGCCGAGGCTGGGCCATTCGGACCCCAGCGCCACGCGAGCGCTCGCCTTGCGATTGACCAGAAAAACGAGGTAGACGGTAAGGACCACCAGCACGCCCGTGACCGCGAAACCCTTGATCCAGTTGGGGAACGTCAGGTAGCCCGGGCGAATGACCATCTCGTACCAGACGCCGGCGATCAGGATGTTGACGATGCTCAGGGGCACGAGGTATTTCCACGCGAAGTTCATCAGCCGGTCAACCCGCATTCGCGGCAGGGTGGCCCGGACCCAGAACATCACGAAGATGAAGGTCAGCACCTTGAGCAGGAAGACCCCGACCATGATCAGGTCGGCCAGAACCAGGGAGAGGGTCGAGTCCTCGCTGATCAGGCTGGCCGGAAAACCGACGAACGGGATCGGGGTTCCTCCGCCCAGGAAGAGTGCCGTCGCCAGGCAGCTCACCGCGAACACGCCCAAGTATTCGGCCAGGAAGAAGAGGCCGAAGCGCATGCTGGAATACTCGGTATGGTAGCCGGCGATGATTTCCGACTCGGCTTCAGGCAAGTCGAAGGGCGTGCGGTTCACCTCTGCGGTGTTGGCGATCAGGAGGATCACGAACGCCAGGAACCCTGGCGGCGAGAAGACGAACCAGCCGAAGTCGAGCTGACGGTTGAAGATCGTCACCAGGCTCAGGCTGCCGGCCCAGAGCACGATCGGGATTGTCGAGAGAACCTGGGGCACCTCGTACGAGACGAGCTGGGCGACGGCCCGCATGGCACCAAGGAGCGAGTACTTGTTCCGGCTCGACCAGCCGGCCAGGAAAATCCCCAGCGGGCTGATGCTCGAGACCGCGATCAGGTAAACCAACCCCGAGGGCAGATCGACCGGGGCCAACCCGACCGCGAAGGGAATCACGGCCATGACCAGGAACGCCGAAACGAGCACGAGAACCGGGGCGGCCAGGTGGACCCAGCGGTCGGCACCGCGGGGAACGAGGTCCTCCTTGATGATCAGCTTGATGGCATCAGCGATCGGCTGAAGCAGGCCCAGCGGTCCCACCCGGTTGGGGCCGATGCGGTCCTGGAACCGGGCCGCCACCTTCCGCTCCAGCCAGACCATGTAGGCAACGATGCCCGGGAAGATGCCGAAGAAGCCCACCAGCAGCCAGAGCACCCAGCGAATGACTGTCGTCGTGTCAAGCTCGACAAGTTGCTGCTGGGCCCAGAACGGCAGACCCGCGCCGAGGGGATACCATGTCAAACCCACCTCAAGACCCCCTTGGCCCAGGCATAGGCCAGACCGACAGAGAGGATCACCAGGAAGATGATCATCTCGATCAGGGCAAAGGCACCCAGGCCCTTGTAGCTGACGGCCCAGGGATAGAGAAAGACCGTCTCGATGTCGAACACCACGAACATCAGGGCGTAAATGTAATACTGGATCCGGAACCGCACCCAGGTCTCGCCGTAGGTGCGCACGCCGCACTCATACGTGTCTGACTTGGCCAGCGAACGCTTGCGCGGCGCGATGATCGTGACCACGAGCAGCGGCAGGAGCGCGAACGAGATCGCCACCAGTAACAGCAGCCCGATAAAAATGTAATTGTTGATAACCATTGCCGATTGATTCCTCAAGAGCCTGGTGCCGAACTCGCTTCACGAGCCTGAGCCGGCAAATTCCGCCAGCAGCCGGGCTCGTGGCCGGCTGCCACCCTGTCCTGTGCACCGCGACTCACGCAGTGGCGGAGGACACGGTCTCGATCCTGGTCTCCCCGTCGAGAGCGATCTCGGTGATCTCGCCGCCATCGCGCCGCAGCCTGAGGGTCCCTTGCTGGCAGTACGATGCCTTGCCCCCCATCTCGATTCCCCCGACCGGCCGCCGCCCTTCGCCCTCCACCACGCCCTCGACCTGGGTCAGCCAGCGCCGATGGCCGACTCGCACGTACTGAGTGACGCGGATTCGAGTTCCGGGAGCGTACTTCGGCTCAGAGGGTGTGGGGATCATGTTCGGGGCTACAGGGCAAGACACCGGAGATCGGCCACTGCACGGAACCGTCGCCGGGCGCCGGGGATATCGATGTACTGGTCACGCGAGGTTGCCTTCGGAGCGATCATCTTAAAGGGCATTCCCCGGCGCGGCAAGACCTCAGTCCCCGGCGCGGCCAGAGCCGACGCCCTGGCTTCCGCCAGTACTCGCGGAAGAGGCGATCAAGCAATCCACCCGGCAAGCCCAGGTCAAGAGGGTCCCGATGGATCCGACCGCCGCTAGCACACCGGCGTCCGGCCAGGAATGCCTCTTCACATGGACACGGTCAGAACGGCATCGGTCCCCGACACTCCGCCCGTCCCGGCCAGGAATGTCCCGTTCGTGCCGATCAGTCAGGTGGAAGGCTTGCCGCGCACGACGATCTGCACAAACTTCGTCAGGTGCTGCCCCAGACTCGCGCGGTAGAGGGTCACGAAGAGGCCGCTCGGGTCCAGGACAGCCTGGGACAAGGAAACGACACGAACCGGTCCATGGTTGTGAGCCGGCGGTAAGAGCACCTCGTAATTGCTCACGTTCTGGGCGCTGGTGGCGTCCATCGGCCGGCTGAACTGCAAGCGAACTGCCGCCACCCTGCGCGTATTCGGCTTATAAACGAGCTGAACCGTGGGCGCGACCGTCGGAGCTGGCAGATCGCTATTGACGATCGTCAGCGTGGCCACGATCGGACTGGCGATGGTAGCGGTCAACGTGGGATTGCTGATGTAGAGGGTTACAGTCTTGTTCCCGTCGTACAGGTGATCGTCGATGTTCGGGACGGTGAAGGTCTGGCTTTCCTGCCCCTCGGCGAAGGTGAATTCGCCGGAGACGGCGCATGGCCACGTCAAAGTCATCGATTCCCCCGGATTTTACCAGAATAAATGATTGCACGCAACGTGCCACTCGTGGTGTGGCGCGATCCGCTTCGTTGCGCGCTCTGCGCTTCAGGCGGGTAGACCGATGGATGACCCGTGGGGTCGGATCTTGTCCTTCGGGATCGAGACCTCACGCTTTTGCGGGCTGAGGCGCGGGCTTGGCGGGTGCGGCTGCGGTTTTTGAACCCGCGAGTGCCTTTTGCAGTCGCTGATCTTTCTTCTTGGCCACCTTGGTGCGCTCGGCGACCTCGTCGGCGCTGTTCCAGGCCTCGGGATGGGTCTTGGCGTAGAATTCGCTCGAGACCAGCAAGTCTTGCAAGCTGAAGATATGCGTCTGATGGCGCTCGTAGTTCGACAGCTCGAAGTTGTGGTCCATCTTGATCGCGTCGAAGGGGCAGTACTCGGCGCACAGTCCACAGTTCATGCAGACGTCCATGTCGATATAAAAATCCTCGGGTAGCGGGACGACCGTTCCCTTGGGGCTCTTTGCCTGGGTCATCCAAATGCATTGGGGCGGGCAGACCTTGGCGCAGATGTTGCATGAGGTGCACCGGACGTTGCCGTCCTCGGTATCATAAACGAGCATCGGCAGCACGCGGAACCGCTCGTAGACCGGCAACCGCTCGTCCGGATACTCGACCGTGAAGAGTCCGTCGGTCTTGAAATCCTGCTGCACCCTCGGCTCGTCGCCCCTCGCTGGCTTGCGGAAGAGATCCACCAGGAGATGGCCTCCCCCGCGCCGACTCAGGCCCTTCCCCAGCCGGATATCACGCCAGAAAGTGAGCAAGAACCGGCGCATAGTGATCACGTGACCGCGGATGACGCCTAGACCGTTTGCCATGCTCCGGAGCCCTTTCGGTAGTGAACTCGCCACTGACCACCCGCCACTGGCCACTATTCCCTCACCGATCCACTTCCCCCAGCACGATGTCCAGACTGCCAAGGATGCCGACGACATCAGCAATCGTATGGCCCAAGCACATCAGCTCAAGGGCAGTCAGGTTGATGAAGCTGGGGCTGCGAACGTGGTAGCGATAGGCCGAACCGGAGCCGTCGGCGACGACGTAGTATCCAAGCTCGCCTTTGGGGTTCTCGACGCGGGAATAGGCCTCGCCGGCGGGAACCTTGATCTGGTAGCTCTTCTTGCCGGGGAGGATTGGCCCGTCGGGAATGTCGCGGACGGCCTGCTTGAGAATCTTGGCGCTTTCCCGCATCTCGAGCAGCCGGACGTAATACCGATCGTAAAGGTCGCCGTTCGGGCCCGTGATGATGTCGAAGTTGAACCGATCGTAGATGCCGTACGGGGCGGCGCGGCGGATGTCGTAAGCCACGTTCGAGGCGCGGAGGACTGGCCCCGCCGTCGAGTAATTGATGGCCTGTTCGGAAGTCAGCACGCCCACCCCTTTGCAACGATCGAGGACGATCTCATTTTGCGAGAGGTACCTGTCGAACTCGTCGATCTTCTTGTCGATCCGGTCGTTGACGATACCACGGCAGCGTTCGATCCAGCCGGACGGCAAATCGAAGGCAACACCGCCGAACCGGAAGTAATTGCACATCATGCGGCTGCCCGCCGCCCATTCGAAGAGGTCGAGGATCAGCTCGCGCTCCTCGATCGCGTAGAGCGCAGGGGTGAAGAACGCGCCCAGATCGTTGAGCAAGAAGCCGATCGACCACATGTGGCTGGCGATCCGGGTCAGCTCGGCCATGATGATCCGGATGTATTCGGCCCGCTCCGGCGGCCTGGAATCCTCGCCCATGAGCTGCTCGACGGCCAGTGCATAACCGAAATTGTTGCCCATGCTGGTGAGGTAGTCGAGCCGGTCGGTGAACGGGAAATTCATCAGAAACGTGTTCCGTTCGCCGATCTTTTCGTGGTTGCGGTGCATGTAGCCCATGACGGGCTTGAGGCCGACGATCGTCTCGCCGTCCACTCTCAGGTTGAGGCGGAAGACGCCGTGCGTGCTCGGGTGCTGCGGGCCCATGCTGACGATGAACTGATCGGTGCCGAGCTCCTGGACCTCGACGCCGCCAGGCAAGAGCGGCTGGCCCTTGGGGTCCGAACTGCTGGAGAGGCTGGCCCAGTCCGTGAAGCCCTGGGGTACTTTCAAATTGGTGCCGAAAGGATTGATCTCCTCGGCGCGGAAATGCTGCCCGAACCCTTCGTCAACCCGGCTGGGAAAGACCTTGGCGGGCGCCTCGTAGTACGGCTCGAGGAAGTCCTTGCGGAGTGGATAGTAGGCATAGCCTTCCCACATGAGAATCCGCTTCAGCTCGGGGTGGCCGGTGAAGCGAACGCCCATCATGTCGAAGACCTCTCGCTCCTGGAAATCGGCGCCGCGATAAACGTGGTAGAGCGACGGGACTTCGCCCTGCCCTTCCGCCTCGGCCGTCCGCACACGCAGCTCGATCAGGCTGCCCGGCTTGAGGGTGCTGTCAAACTGGTAATTGATTTCGATGCAGTCCTCGTAGTGGACGCTCTGCAGACTGGCGAGGTAGTCGTACTTGATCAGGTTCTTGTCGCGCAGGTAAAGGGCGACCGGGACAAGCTTCTCCGGCGCGACCAGCAAGCCCGCCTGGACAATCGAGACGGTTCCCGCACCGAGTTCGGCATCGAGTCGCGCGGCCAGCTCTTTGAGGCCCTCGTCTCCCAGCCAGACCAGGCTGGGACGGGCCAGGGCGCGCTTGGCCTTCTTGGCCGGCTTGGCAGCCGCCGGTGCTGCGGCGGCCGCGGGTGCGGCCGAGCCAGCCGCTGCCAGCGTCTCACCGCGGGCCTTGGCGCGGATCAGGTCGATCTTGCTTGGCGGCTTCGCCGCCTCCGCCCCCACCGCGCCGTTGCCGGACGCATCGGCCACATCGGCCTCGGGCTGGGGCGCAAGAATCTTCGGCGGCTTGGGCAGGTCGGCCTCGCGGGCCTCGGCCAGCCCCATCGCCGTCCGCTCCGCGGTAAGCTCGACGGTCCGCAGGTCGATCAGGTCCGGGCCCATAACCGGAATCGGGATATCGCGCTCGACGTCGCCTCGATACCAGGGTGCGTTCGTGATGTGCTCGCCGTCGATCTTCTTCTGGAGCATGATCAGTCCGTTGAGCAGCGCCTGGGGAGTCGGCGGGCAACCGGGAATGTAAACGTCGACCGGCAGGTACTTGTCGATCCCGGAAACAACGTTGTACCCCTCTTTGAACGGGCCGCCGCCGGTGGCGCACGCCCCCATCGAGATCACGTACTTGGGCTCTGGCATCTGGTCATAGATCCGCGCGATCATGGGCATCATCGTCTTGGTCACGGTCCCCGAGACGATCATCAGATCGGCCTGGCGAGGCGAGCCGCGAAAGACCTCGGCGCCAAAGCGGGCGATGTCGAACCGGCTTGAAGCCGTGCAGATCATCTCGATTGCGCAGCAGGCCAGGCCAAATCCCAGGGGCCAAATGCTCGACCGCCGTCCCCAGTTGTACACGGTATCGACTATGTTCAGCAGCTTGTCCCATGAGGTCACCAGGACATGCTGCTCCAGTTCCTTTTGAAGCACGGAGTCGATCACCGTGCTCCATTCCGGTCGAGAAATCGTCGGATTTGCCATGATGGGATAATCTATGCCTTGAATGGACATCCGGGAGCGACTACACAAGAGGATACGTGGTCAGTCTGCACGCCCGTCTTTCCCGGGCTCTGGTCCGGGCGCCGACAACCGCCTCACCAAGGCCGCCAGATCACAGTCCCTATCTGGTTGGACGAGGATATCGTAAACCGGGGAGTCCACTTCCGCCAGAGGGCACCTGCCTCGGCCGGGACGCGTGACGAGATCCGGCAAGCGTGCCCGGCAACACCGGGCTGATTGCGCGGCCCGACAGTCACGGGCGCAAGCCGTTTTGGAGCCATGCCGAATCAGCCAAGCCGTGCTTCCGGGCCGCTCTCGGAATGGCCTTTGCGTGGTCTTGACCGACGCGTCCATCAGACAGACCGGCCCGCTCCTCCAAGAAAGTGGCACTTTCCGCTTCAACCATGCCTTCCCATAATGATTTTATGGAACGACCCAGTTTTCAGATGTCGTTGGCTGGCTTGCTCGGTCTGGTGGCGTGCGTTGCCCTCAACTTCTGGCTCTTCCGGCTGGGAGCCCTGTGGGGGATTCTCGGCCTGAACGTGACCAAGCACGTGGCCATTGCCTTTCTCTGCCAGTCGCTGGGCGTGGATCGTTCCGTCCCGCCGGATCCGGTCCGGCCCTCACCCGCTCCTTCCCCCCAGGTACCCGTCTCCTGACCGACCACGCCTCCGTAGCCGGTTGAGCGACGGGCTGGTTCTCGGCCATTTTCCGGAAGCTCTTGGCGAGTAGTGGTTTGGGAGACACCCCAAAGTCGGGTGGGCGCCTGTTCGCAGATTCTATAAGATTCGATCGCTCCAGCGCAAGACTCTGATCATGGAACCGAGCCGATTGAACCGGACCCCGGCCGAAAAGGCGTTCTTCATTTCCTCCTCGCTGTCGCCCGGCGATTGAAGTGCACCCCGAAACGACAACTCATCGCCTGGTCGAGGATCGAGGGAGCACTTCACGTGGGAGACCAGAACCAGTCAGGAGGGGCCATGAGTGCCAAGCGGCAGGGAAGGATCTTGCTGGTTGAAGACGAGTCGCTCTTGCGGAGGCTGATTGCCCAGTTTCTTCGCGGAGAGGGTTTCGAGATCGTCGAGGCTGGCGACGGCCGAGAGGGTGTCGAGCGGTTCTCCAGCGGCAACCCATTCGACCTTGTCTTGCTCGACCTGAATCTACCCATCCTGCCCGGTGTCGAGGTCTGCCGGAGGATCAAGCTGCAGCGACCCGAGCAGCCAGTCATCATCTGCAGCGCAGCAATTCTCGATGGACACATCGCGGCGCTCGCTGCGATGGAAGTGGACCAGTTCCTCTCCAAGCCGTACCACCCCGCCGAGCTGCTGAGCCGGATCACCATCGAGCTGCAGCGGCCCGTACAACCATCCTCGGTGCCAACCGAGCGTCTCACGGCCAGTTCCTGGCGGGTGGATCGGACATCTCCCCGCCCCGGTCCTTCGCAGACCCTGTTCAAGCTGCCTGCGATCGATTAATATGAGCCTTTCGAACGATTCTTCCATTGTGCCGGCGGCGATCGCCCTGCCGATTGGAGAATCTCGAGACGACTGATCACCACGCTCGTTCATCGCTTACGCAAGAGGACCGGTTTCATGGCTGGGAAACCGCTGAATCGACTGGAATTGAGACGTCAGAGCGAGGCCGCGGAGCCCCTCGATCCCATGGAAGACGAGACCGAAGAGCTCGTCGAAGAGGTGGAGGAAGAGGACGTACCGGAACGGAAGCCCAAGAAGAAGCCCAAGGCCGCCCCCAAGTCCAAGGCCAAGTCGAGCAGGGCGGCCAAGCCGGCCGCCCGGATGCGCATCGTCTGGACCGTGATGAACGACGCGTACAAGGCCGTTGCCACCTTTGACTACACCCAGAAAGAGGCGGCCGAGGCCAGGGCCGCGGAGCTGACGGCCAAGGGGCGCGGGACTCACTTCGTGCAGCGCACCAAGGAACCGATGCCCGAGGACGCCCCGGGCCTGGGAGCAATCATACCCCGCAACGAAACCCCTCCCCCGAAAGCGGCCCCCAAGCAGGCCGCGGCGGCCATCGAGGACGACGAGGATCTGGACGACGAAGAAGAGAGCGACGTGGAGGTGGACGAGGAACCGGAAGACGAAGAGGATTGAACCGATTGACTCACTCTGACTCCGGCCGATCCTCGAGAAAACCATCGTGGAGGAGTTGCGCAAGCGGGAAGGCGGTGGGAAGTGACCCTGGACCAATTCACGCAACAGGTTCGCCGGCAGCCGTTCCGGCCGTTCCAGCTCATCATGGTGGACGGGTCGAGATTCACGGTCGATCATCCCGAATTCGTGTCGATCGACCGCCGGGGTCGAGCGGTCACATTTCACGCGACCGACAACACGCGGCATGAGCTTGACGCGCGGCTCATCCAGGATGTCGTGGCTGTGGATGCTGACGGATCGGCCTCCTTACCCGGCCCCAACGGTGGCGGGAATCCCAGCGGCGGGGAGTGATCGACACCACAGCCAAAGCACTCCCGAAGATTGGACCGCATGCCCAGGTACTTCGCCCACATCAGCCACGACGGGCCGATCCGCTACGGAGACGTCCCCGGCTCGATCGGGGTGCTCGAAGCGGTCGACAAGCCCATGCCGATCGGCGAGGCATCTTGCCGCACTCATGACGAGAACGGGCTGGCGGTTTGGACCCTCCGGATCGGCAAGCAAGAGATCCCCGGGCGATGGATCATCGTCGATCGGGAGTTTCGCCCGGCCTCTCCAAAATAGCTGGGGCCGTCAGGGGGTCAGGGCGGGGAGTTCGCAAGCGAAATGACGCCAGCCGACGCTCGGATCCGGCTGCTGATCTGTCCGGCCGCACTCCTGAGGTCCTGAAGCGTTGGCAGGGATTGAAAACCTGGTATGCCGGAAGTGTTCACCAGCAACCCACATGAGCGCTGAGCATGGAGAGAAAACAAATAAAGACCGAGCAAGCTGCTCAGCCAGTTCGAAACCGGCCGACCGGTCCATATCGACATCCGGAAGAGGAGCATGTGAGGCTTGAGCGACAAGCCAGAAAGCCCAGCCTTCACAAAACGTGCTGCGCTGGCGTGGCGGTGCTTGAGTGACTCGAGAAGGACGACGAGCGAGACTGATGAGAGCCGAGAGCCTCCACGAAGCAATCCACGCCGCGCCGTTCCGGCCGTTCGCTCTGATCCTGGCAGACGGAACCCGGCTGCACGTTCCACATCCGGAGTGGATCCTGCAACCGGCTGGCGCTCGGACCGCCGTCGTGATGGGCCGCGATGAGAGCGTCCGGATCGTTGACGTGGCCCTTGTACTCGGGCTCGAGCTCGGTCCACCAGTTGCTGCAGGATCCCCTACCCCGAACCCGAATGGCGGCGAGTGAGCAACTCGGCCAGCTCCTTATGGTCAACAGGCCCGATGTGGTACTCGAATCGCTAATCGTCCCCGATCGCTGGGCTTGTGACGACGAAGCAAGAGAACCTTCTTCGCAAGGGAGACTTGCAGCCACTCGTTGATCAAGGGGAAAACGGCAATTGTCGGATTTCGCGTCGTGGTTGGCCGCTCTGCCCGCCGCGGGCAGGTACGCAGAAACGAAGCGTCGGCAAGCGTTTAGGACAAGTGGGCGCAGACTGATTCGAACAGTCGACCTCACCCTTATCAGGGGTGCGCTCTAGCCAACTGAGCTATGCGCCCTCGGCATGCAGTCGAGCCTCTCATTCTAATCGAGTGGAGGACCGAGTCAACCACCCAGCGAGTCTGGCTGCAGTTCAGACGTAAGCCGGCGGTCGGCGGAAAGCGGGGGTTAGGTGCGGTCAGGTTCGGGGGGGCGGGCTCGGCTGGGTCGGGCATGGATTCATGCAACAGGCGGCGCGTCTTGCTCAACGCGCGACGGC
>Ga0187888_1003937_pt1 | contig 11238 bp, 7 predicted proteins | sample June2016WEW_7_40_FD_132987 | JGI IMG/M metagenome (GOLD analysis project Ga0187888, IMG submission 132987) | Peatland microbial communities from SPRUCE experiment site at the Marcell Experimental Forest, Minnesota, USA - June2016WEW_7_40 | ecosystem: Environmental > Terrestrial > Soil > Wetlands... | reverse complement strand
CGGCGGTGGCTGCGGGAGTGGATGGGGTCTTCCTGGAGGTGCATGAGGACCCGGCGCAGGCGAAGTCGGACGGGGCGAATGCGTTGCGGCTGGACAAGCTGAAGGGACTGCTGGAGCAGTTGCTGGCGGTCCATGCGGCGGTGGCGGAATAATAAAACGGCCTGCGCGGGGCAGGCCGTTTGTGGGGCGAATGCAGTATTCCCAAAGATGAGTTGCGATATCAAAAAAGACAACGACGGAGATTCTGGCTTCGCCAGAATGACGACGCAATTGTTTCGCCAGAATGACGAACGATAACTCCTGACCACTTACCACTGACCACTTACCACTGATCTTTATTGGTTGAAGTTGTCTTCTTCGTCTTCCTGGAGGCCGTAACGGCGGAGGAGGTTGGGGAGGTTCTGGGAGAAGGCGGAGCGGGGCATGACGGTGTCGCATCCGGCCTCGATGGCCTTGAGGCGCAGTTCGTTCTGCAGGTGGGAGAGGAAGCCGACGATGGAGGTGCTCTTCTTGAGCTTTGCCTTGAGCTTGGGGATGAGGGTGAGGGGCTTGGCGTTGGCGTTGTTGAGGTCGAAGACGATGAGGCCCGGGCGGTCGGCCTCCTCTCCGTCGGTGATTCCGGCGAGGACGTCCGGATCGTTCTTGATGAAGGCGACCTTGACGCCGAGCTTGCGCGCGGTCTCGGTGATCTTGGCGTTGAAGAAGAGGTCTTCGATGAAGAAGAAGATCCGGGTGGGGGCGTCCTCGGGGATGGGAATGGGGCGTCCGATGGAGTAGTCGATGGGCTGGGAGTCGCTGACATAGCGGCTGCCGCCCCCCCTGGGCATGTAGTTGCCCTGGGTGTCGATGGTGGAGGCGGGCGCGTCGGCGAAGTTGCCGTTGACGGCGCGATAGCTGTGGTCCATGGGGCCGACGAAGCTGCGCGGGCCGCGCTGCTGCTTGCCCTTGGGCTTGAAGCTGCCTCCGTTGCCGGGCTGATGAGTGTTGCCGTCACGGTAGCCCGCGCCATTGCCGTTGCCGGGGCTGGCCTGGTTGCCGAGGTTGTCCTGGGAGCGCTGACGGTCGCGGTCGCGAAACTTTTTCTTCCATCGCTTGGTGGATGGGCCCGCGCCGGCCTGCTGCTGCGCGGCGCCGGCCTGGAAGTTCTGCTGCGGCTGTCCGCCGGAGGCCAGGACCTGCTCGCCCGCCTGGATGTCTCCGACAAACTGGCCGGGGCCGTTCTGGCGTCCCTGCTGGAGGGCGTCGGGCGACTTGTTCTTGCGCTTGCGGCGGCGGCGGCGGCTGCTCTTGGACTGGCCCATGCCGTGCTGGACGTTGTGCGCGGAGTCCTGCGGTTGGCCGTTCTGGTCCATGCGCGGCTGGCTGTACTGGTCCGGCTGGCCGTACTGGTCCGGCTGGTCATCCATCTGGGCGGTTGGCGAGGGCGGCCCCTGCTGCATCTGCACCTCAGGTGCGTTCTGCTCTGAACTCATGTTTCCACTTCCTATTGCGGGTTGGCGATTCGCGTTTCTTCCCCACGACTGCATGGCTGTTCAACCCCCGCGGAGAGCGCGGAGGCAGAAGCAAACCGGGATTGCAGCGTTTGTGGAAACGGTATCAAGTTGTACTCGAACTACATGGAACTGCATCAATCAGCCGCAAGCAGCATTCCGAGCGCGGATGCAAACAGCCGCTGCGCGCCACCGGGATTGCCAAAGCCGCCTGCACTGCCAAAGCCACCGGGAACCATCAAAGGCCCGGGAGTGCAAAAGAGCACCCGGGAATTTTCAAAAGCCCGGGAGAGCAAAGAGCATCCGGGAATTGCCAAAAGCCACCTGAAATTGCCAAAGTGCGATTGCCAACGATGGCAGATCCCACACCCTTGCCGTGAATTGCAACTCAACTTCGATCGGGCTCAATTGTCGCGAAGATCGTGTACAACTGTCGCGACGATCGGGCCCATCTGTCGCGATTCAATCTCCTGGCTCAAACGACCCATGCATCGAACCCAGTGGAATCCGCCGGCCCCATGAGGTCCGCCGGAATCCGCGGATTTCTGTGTATCTTGCCGCCTTCGGAAAAACCAGCGGTCATACAACGTCCGGCACCCACAGCCGGTCCACAAGTCATTTACGATCATACGCTCAAAGGCAAAGCGTAGCAAGAGAAAGATTTCAAGGGAGGTTGGGGGTGAACGGGCAGCATGCTCCGCACTCTCATTCCGGCGGTGCCTTGCGGCGCCTTAAAGTGCAGGGAACCGTGCTTAACATGCTTCGGGCCGCACCCTGGGGAGGGAGCGGCCCGAAGCACAATGGCCTGTCAAAGGCCTCCTAAAGTGGCTTCCTTGCGGAAGCAGGAACTGAAACCCGGGGATTGCATCTACAGTGGGTGCATCTCTTCCCGGCTTGTTGCGAATGAAGAACGAGCAATTGGAATGCCAAAGGGCATCATGCGGCTTATCCCGAAATCCAGCCATCCTGCGCCCACTGGCGTGGGATTGTTCCCCAAAAATAAGAGAGATCGCATGGCAAGCTCCACAATTCAGAAGATAGAGGTTTGACCCCTGCGAGAATCGAGCCATATAATGAGGGCTGTTCTGGCAGCCCTCTCGCTTCCGCCAATCCTCATGGACTGAAAGTGGTTAATGGAGATCAAGGCGGTAAAGCGCGGTGAGTGCCCTTCTCGATTGGGCACACCCGGCGATCCGGCGGGCGGATGCAGGGCAACTGACCGGGAAGGCGCGTGAGCGCATCTCCGGCGGCAGATGGACCAGGAAAACTTCCAAGGAGCTCTAGACCGCATGAAACCCAAGTTTGCTCTCCTCGCCGCGCTGGTCGCGGGACTTCTCCCAGTGGCCGCGGTAGCACAGGCGGCGCCTGCCGCAGCTCAACCCGCTGCACCAGCCGCGACCTCCGCCCCGGCCGCACCCGCCCCAGCTGCCGCACCGGCCGCAGCGCCGGCGCCGCAGGCCCCCGTTTTTGTTCCTCCGTCGGCGTTTCCCGCCCGGATCGCCATCATCACGTTCGAGTACGCCGTCGCCAACACCAACGAAGGCCAGCGGGCGATGGAGGACCTGAGGAAGAAGTACCAGCCGCAGCAGACCCAGCTACAGACCCTGGCAGCCGAGATCGATTCGTTGAAGAAACAGTTGCAGGCCGCACCGACCACGCTGTCGGACGATGAGAAAGCCACTCGCGCCAGGAACATCGACACCAAGGACAAGCAGTATCAACGCGACTTCGAGGACTTCCAGAACACTTCGCAGGCCGACCTTCAGGAGGCACTGGGGAAGGTGGCGCAGAAGGTCGATGTGGTGATGCGAAAGTATGTGAGCGATAACGGCTACACGCTGCTGCTGAATGCGGGCGACCAGTCGAGCCCGGTGATGTGGGCCGCGACAGAGCCAAATGCAGATATAACCATGGCTATCATCGAGGCGTACAACGCCGCGTCCAAGGTTGCGCCGCTGCCGCCCGCAGCTCCAGCCGCAGCGGCCCGCCCGAAGCCTGCATCCACAACAACGCCGCGGACCAGCCCTGCCGCAAAGCCCGCAGCGAAATAACTCACTCACGCGAACTCAGTCAAAGGGGAGGCCTTCGGGCCTCCCTTTTGTATTGCTGCACGAGGAATTCCGCAACTCCTCGGACCTCGGATGCCTTGTGGATAAATTGTGGATTCACGAGCGCGGGAAATTCACAATCCGTCCAACATGACTGCGGCGAGCGCCGATGCATCTACTGTCTCAGGGTTTCAAGTTGCATGGTTTCATGCGCTTGAGGTCAGATTGCGGCAGTTGAGGGAAGTTGCTGCAAGTGCGCTGCACACTCCGCAGAGAAACGGCGATCCACAGAGACAAGAAGGGCCGGGGGAGGCTCAAAGCCGGCGGCTGCGGCGAAGGGGAAGGCTGCTACTCTTCGCCAACCTTGAGAACGGCGAGGAAGGCCTCCTGGGGAATGTCCACCTTGCCGATGCGTTTCATGCGCTTCTTGCCTTCCTTCTGCTTTTCCAGGAGCTTGCGCTTGCGGCTGATGTCTCCGCCGTAGCACTTGGCGATGACGTTCTTGCGCAGGGCGGAGACGGTCTCGCGCGCGATGACTTTTACGCCGATGGCGGCCTGGATGGCGACCTCGAACATCTGGCGGGGGATGAGCTGGCGCATCTTGTGAACCAGGGCGCGGCCGCGGTCGTAGGCGAAGTCGCGGTGAACGATGATAGAGAGCGCGTCGACCGGATCGCCGCCGATGAGGATGTCGAGCTTGACCATGGGCGAGATCCAACTGCCGGAGAGCGTGTAGTCGAGCGAGGCATATCCGCGGGAGACGGTCTTGAGGCGGTCGTAAAAGTCGAGGACGATCTCGTTGAGCGGAAGCTCGTAGGTGATCATGACGCGGGTGGAGGTGACGTACTCGAGGTTCTTCTGGCGGCCGCGCTTCTCCTCGACCAGCTTGAGGATTCCGCCGACGTACTCCTCGTTAGTGAGGATGCGTGCGGTGATGACGGGCTCGGCGATGGAGACGATCTCGGAGGGTTCCGGCCAGCGCGATGGGTTGTCCACCTCGACGACCCTGCCGTCGGTGAGGGTGATCTGGTAGCGCACGCCCGGCGCGGTGATGATGAGGTCGAGGTCGTATTCGCGCTCCAGGCGCTCCTGGATGATTTCGAGGTGGAGCAGGCCGAGGAAGCCGCAGCGGAATCCGAAGCCGAGGGCGACCGAGGACTCGGGCTCGAAGGTGAAGCTGGCGTCGTTGAGGCGGAGCTTCTCGAGGGCGTCGCGCAGCAATCCGTGGGCGTGCGAGTCGACGGTGTAGAGGCCGGCGAAGACCATGCTCTTGATGTCTTCGAATCCGGGGAGGGCCTGGGCGCAGGGGCGCGCGACTTCGGTGATGGTGTCGCCGACTTTGGTGTCTGCGACGTTTTTGATGGTGGCGACGAAGAAGCCGACCTCGCCGGCGGAGAGCTCGGCGAGCGCGACGGGCTTGGGCGTCATGACGCCCATGCTCTCCACGTCGAACTGTTTGCCGTTGGAGACGATCTTGATCTTCATGCCCTGACGCAGGCGGCCGTTGATGATGCGGGCGAGAACGACGACTCCACGGTAGGAATCGAACCAGGAGTCGAAGATGAGGGCCTGGAGCGGCGCGTCGGCGTCTCCGTGCGGCGGAGGAAGGCGATGCACGACGGCTTCGAGGATGCCTGCGACGCCCTCGCCGGTCTTGGCGGAGACGGCGAGCGCATCGTCGGCGGGAAGGCCGACGGCTTTTTCGATCATCTCGCGGGTGCGTTCAATGTCGGCGCTGGGCAAGTCGATCTTGTTGATGACGGGGATGACTTCGAGGCCGTGGTTGATGGCGAGATAGGCGTTGGCCAGGGTCTGCGCCTCGACGCCCTGGGAGGCGTCGACGACGAGGAGTGCGCCCTCGCAGGAGGCCAGCGAGCGCGAGACCTCGTAGCTGAAGTCGACGTGGCCGGGTGTGTCGATGAGGTTGAGCTGATAGGTCTCGCCGTCCTGCGCCTGATACATCATGCGCACGGTGTGGGCCTTGATGGTGATGCCGCGCTCGCGTTCGAGGTCCATGGCGTCGAGCACCTGGGCCTGCATCTCGCGCGCGGTGAGCGAGCCGGTAAGCTCCAGCAGACGGTCGGAGAGCGTGGACTTTCCGTGGTCGATGTGCGCGATGATGGCGAAGTTGCGGATGTGGTTCGGGTCCATGCGGGGTGCGAACGGCCTCAATCTTCGATGCTATCATCGCGCAGCGGGCACACATGGCAGTGCGCAGCGGACGCGCAGGGCATCCGCGCAGCCCATCGCGAAGCGGAACGGGGCTGCGCATTGCCGAGGTGCGTGGCTGCAAATCGATATGATGCGGAGTGCGTACCGAAGTGTTCCGCAAACGTCTTACAATGAGCAATGCGTTTGCATCGGGCAGAGCATCTGCGGGCGCAGGGACGGGACCAGATTCTTGATCGATACGACGAGCGGGTGCGGATGGTGAGCGGGGTGCGGCGGTGGGCGGTGGCGACTGCGTGCGTGCCGCTGATGCTGCTGGCGGGCTGTCCGCAGCGGCAGGCGGGCAAGCCGGGCGGGGTTGCGGCGAATGCAACCGCGCCAGCGATCGCCGCGCCGGCGCCGGTGGCCGCTTCTGCTCCGGCGGTGACGCAGGCGCAGGCCAACGAGCTTGCTACGAGAGCGCAGCGGGTGCAGCAACTGATCCAGCAGGCCGAGGGGGACTATCGCAGCGGCGTGGCGAACTATCGCGGCGGGAAGCTGGAGGCCGCGCGTGCCGACTTCGACATGGCGGTCGATCTGATGCTGACCAGCGAGATGGATGTGAAGAACGATCCGCAGCTCTCGGACGAGTTCGAGCACCTGCTGGATGCGATCAACTCGCTGGAGATGTCGGCGCTGAAAGAGGGCACGGGGTTCAGCGCGCCAATCGAGGCGGCGCCGCTGGATGCCGCCGACGAGGTGACCTTTCCGGCCAACGCGGAGCTGACGGCGAAGGTGGAGGAGGAGCTTAAGACGACGCAGTCGGACTTTCCGCTGGTGGTGAACGACTATGTGGCGGGGTTCATCAACTACTTCTCGAACTCGCCGGCGGGCCACGCGCATCTGCTGCGCTCGCTGGAACGCGCGGGCAAATACAAGGAGATGATCTCGCAGGACCTGCGGGACGAGGGGGTTCCGCAGGACCTGATCTACCTCGCGGTGGCGGAGTCGGGCTTCCAGCCGCAGGCGCTGAATGCGCACTCGGGCGCGGGAGGCATGTGGCAGTTCATGCCGTTCCAGGGGGTGTACGGGCTTACGCGCAATGCGTATTTCGATGAGCGATTCGATCCGGAGAAGTCGTCGAAGGCATATGCGCGCTATATGAAGTATCTGTACGACCAGTTCGGGGACTGGTACCTGGCGATGGCGGCGTACAACTGGGGCCCGGGCAACGTGCAGCGGTCTGTGATGCGGACGGGCTATGCGGACTTCTGGGAACTGTACCGGCGCAACGTGCTGCCCAAGGACACCAAGAACTATGTGCCCGGAATCATCGCGGCGATCATCATGGCGAAGAACCCGCAGCAGTACGGGCTGGAAGGCATAGTGCCGGATGCGCCGGTCGTCTCGGACACGGTGACGGTGGACTACGCGGTCGATCTGCGGCTGGTGGCGGACGTGACCGGCGCCTCGCTGCCGGAGATCGTCGATTTAAACCCCAGCCTTCTGCGCATGAGCACGCCGGGCGAGATGGACTTCGACCTGCATCTTCCCGCGGGGACGCAGGATGTCTATCTGAAACGCATTGCGAAGATTCCCGAGGAGAAGCGCGGCAGTTGGCGCTTTCACGTTGTGCTCGCCGGCGAGTCGCTGGACAGCATTGCGAACAGCCTTCATGGGCGGCCCTCGGAGATTGCCTCGGCCAATGGCCTGGATGCAAACGCGCCGATCGAGGCGGGCGATGAACTGGCGGTTCCGGTGGCGGCTGTCGCCGTGGCGCTGCGTACGCTGCACTACATCACGCGCGCGGGCGACACGCTGGTGACAGTGGCGGACCGGTTCAACGTGTCGGTGGAAGACCTGCGGCGCTGGAACCATCTCTCGTCGAGCAGGATCGGGCCGCACCGCACACTGGCCGTCAGTGAGCCGGTGCATCTGGCCCCGGCAACCCATGTGCGCGCGAGGAGAGCGAACAGCAGGACGAAGACACATGCGGGAGCTAGCGTGAAAGCTGGAGCAAGCGCAACAACGCAGAGTGCAGCGGGCGCTTCAAAGTCTTCCGCGAAGAGACCTTTGCAGAGCGCAACAAAGAAAAAACCCGTTGCGGCGAAGAAGCATGCCGCTCCGAAATGAAAACGGAAGGCTGCTGCATTGGCTACCTGGATAAAAAGAGTGCTTGCAATTGCTGGCGCACAGACGCATTCTGTTGCTAGAATCCGAGGCATGGCGCAATTGCATTTTTTGTTGCAGTGCCATTGCGGTCCAGGATGCGGTGCGGCGTTGCGGTGCGAGTTCGATAAACGGATTGGGTAAACAGCGCGAGGATGCGACGATGAAGCTCAAAGAGCATGGTGGATTCGACGGACCGGATGAGAAGATCAGGACCTATGCGGCTGCGGAGTATAGGGACGACGAAGCCGGCGGGGATGGATACGAAGGCAACGATCTCTTCGACGATGACGAGGAAGAGGAGGAGGTCGTGGTGACCCTGCCCCTGGAGGACGTTGAAGCTCTCGAACTGCTGGAGGACATCGCCGGCGAACTGTCGGAAGCTGGGCCGCCTGCTGAAGAAGCAGCCCCCGCGGCGCCACCAGCGCCGGTTGCGGTCCCTGCTGCTGCGATTGCGACAGCGAAGCCTGCCGTGAAGAGCGAGGCAACTGCTGCGGCCAGCGTCGTCGCGAAGGCGGCCAAGAAGGCAGAGATTGCTAAGCAGGCTGCCGCCAAGAAGGCCATTGCCAAGGAGGCTGCTGCCAAGAAGGCCGCCGCCAAGAAGGCCGCCGCCAAGAAGGCTGCCGCGAAGAAGGCGGCTGCCAAGAAGGCCGTTGCGAAGAAGAAGAAGGTGGCGAAGAAGGCCGCCGCCAAGAAGGCCGTTGCGAAGAAGAAGAAGGTGGCCAAGAAGGCCGTTGCGAAGAAGAAGGTGGCGAAGAAGGCTGCTGCGAAGAAGGCTGCTGCGAAGAAGGCCGCCGCGAAGAAGGCCGCTGCGAAGAAGGCCGTTGCGAAGAAGAAGAAGGTGGCGAAGAAGAAGGCCACCAAGAAGGGCGCAAAGAAGACGACATTGAGATCTGCCGCGAAAAAAGTGAGTGCTCCGCGCGGCGGTAAGGCCGCTTTGAAAAAAGCGGCCGGCAACAAGGGCACTTCAAGAAACAAAAAACCAACAACGAGAGGTAATACCTTGGCAACTAAGAAAGCAGCGAAGAAGGTTGTAAAGAAGGCCGCAAAGAAGCCAGCGAAGAAGGCCGCAAAGAAGGTTGCAAAGAAGAAGTAGTCAACAAGCAGGACTAACCAGGCAAGCAAAAGGGCCCGGACTCCTCTCGAGAGGTCCGGGCCTTTTTGCGTCTGCTTGCAGGCTCACTTCTTTTGGGCGGCGATCTCGGCGAGGACATCATCGCTGTGGGTGTTTGGGTTGACACCGGTCCAGACCTTAACGATCAGGCCTGCGGGCGAGATGAGGAAGGTGTCGCGCTGGGCGAACTTGTTGTCGCCGCGCGCGGTAATGGGCACTCCGTAGGTGTCGATGACCTTGTGCTCGGGATCGGCGAGCAGCTTGAAGGTGAGCGAGTCTTTGGAGCAGAAGGTCTTGTGGCTCTCGACGGTATCGAGCGAGACGCCGAGGACGACTGCGTTGAGTGCGTCGTACTTGGGCAGGTCGCGCTGGAAGTTGTGGGCCTCGATGGTGCAGCCGGTGGTCATGTCCTTGGGGTAGAAGTAGAGGACGACCCACTTGCCCTTGAACTGCGAGAGCGAAACCTGCGCGTCCTCCTGCGAGGGCAGGCTAAAGTTGGGCGCGGCGGCTCCGGGCGGGAGCGGGTCGGCGGCGCGTGCCTTCAGGGTGAAGCCGCACGCCGCGACGATTACGATGAGGGCGGTGATCCAAACACTGTTGCGAAGCATTGTCTTCTCCTTGGCGGATGATTGCGGCCGGTCGATTTCGATGGATGGCGAAGCGGAGGTGGGCCCGTGCAGCCGCATCGCTTACGGAGATTGGATGCGGCGGCGGCGGCGGCGGATTGTCTTTCTTGCTCCACGGCGAGCGCGCTTACTCTGCGATGAGCGCGATGCCTGCGCGGTCGGCGGCGGCGAGGATGGCGGCGGCGTCGAAGAGCAGGGTACGACCAGCCTCGACGGCGAGGCAGGTGGCGCCGGCGCGGGCCATGGCTTCGATGGTGGCGAGGCCGATGACGGGGACGTCGAAGCGCATGTCCTGGGCGGGCTTGGCGACCTTGACGACAGTGAGGGAGCGGCTGAGGGTGGAGGCCGCGTCGTCGAGACGACGCATCAGGGAGCCTGCGCGCTCGATTGTGGCGTCGGTGCCCTCCATGGCTTCGACGGCGACGCAGGCCTGGGCGGCGATGACGACGGTCTGGCCGAGGTCGAAGGCGGCCAGGCCGCGGGCGACGGTGCGTCCGTAGGCGATGTCCTTGCGCTCGTCGTCGGAGGGGGCGCGCTGGGTGAGGACGCCGTGCGTGGCGAGCAGCGGTTCGAGGTACTGGGTGGAGGAGACGAGCTCGATGCCCTCGTCGGCGAGGACCTTGGCGACCGCGCCGAGCAGCATGTCTGTGTTGCGCGTGCGCAGGTTGAGGAGCAGCTTGGCGAGACGCCAGTCGGGACGGATGCTGGAGAAGATCTGGGTGTGCTTGACCTGGCCGGCCATGACGGCGCGGGTGACGCCCTCGGCGCGGAAGGTGTCGATGAGGCGGGAGAGTTCGCCGAGTGAGAGCCAGTGGACGCGGATGGCGGGGTCGGCGGCGGCGCGCGCGTCGATCTCGGGATCGGTCTCTTCCTTAATGGCTGCGACGACGACCGAGAGGCCGTGGGCGCGCACGGCGTCGAGCAGCACGAACGGGAAGCGGCCGTTACCGGCGATGAGTCCGAGTTTGGAATCGCTCGCGTTCATCCGGCTGTTAGGTTCCTTCTCTCTTTTGAAAAACGCTCAAACAATGCAATTATGAGCGCACCACCGCGCAGAAGAAAGCCTGTATGGGATGTTGGCTTCCTGGCTACTTGCTGTTAAAGGCGTCGGACTGGAGGTTGAGGGCTTCGGGGGAGACGGTTCCGCTGATGATGAGGATGCGGTAGCGGAAGGTAGCGGAGGCGCCCTTATCGAGGGTGAAGTTGAGGGCTGGAGTTTTGGGATCGAAGCCGTGCGCGCCGAGAGGATTGACGGCGAAGAGGCCGTAGTCGCGGGCGTGCCAGTAGGTTGGGTAGTTGGGGTTACTGGGGTGGTCGAAGACGGCGATGGTCTCGGGTTTGCCGTCGGGGGTGGTGGCGGAGAGCTCGCACCAGCGGGCGCGCGTGCCCCATGCGGCGTCGCCGACCTTGCCTTCGCTGGTGCGGTAGACGCCGGTGGCGCCGGAGGTGGGCGCCGCGACGGGGGTTGCGATACCGTTGGCGTCGCGGAGGACCTCGGGCTTGGCGGTGGCGGATTCGAGGAAGTGGGCGACGCGGATGCCGAGCAAGCCGTCCTTGTCGTCGTGGAAGACGACCTGGGTGAGGGCGTGGAGCGTGACGGTCATGTCGATGGCGCGGGCGGGATGGCCGTCGATGGTGAGCTT
>Ga0187888_1003935_pt1 | contig 11239 bp, 8 predicted proteins | sample June2016WEW_7_40_FD_132987 | JGI IMG/M metagenome (GOLD analysis project Ga0187888, IMG submission 132987) | Peatland microbial communities from SPRUCE experiment site at the Marcell Experimental Forest, Minnesota, USA - June2016WEW_7_40 | ecosystem: Environmental > Terrestrial > Soil > Wetlands... | reverse complement strand
TTCGATGTCTTTTTGAATTTCGGCGGTAAAAGAATCGTCCGCTTCGGCGACGGCGAGGTCAATCATTTCGCCGATATCGACGGTACTTTTTTCGAGGCTGCGCCACTGTTCTACCGTTCTTTTCTGTTCGGCGAGGCGGCGCATGACGCTGCGGGCCTGGTTCTGGTCCGACCAGAAACCGGGTTCGATGGATTTTTGCTCCAGCGCGGTGATATCTTTTTCACGGCTGACGATGTCAAAGACGCTCCAGGAGAACCGAGATGCGGTTGTGTAATTCTGCCAGTTTGTCTTTTAATTCTTGCATTTGCTTCTCACTTTATCTTTGACTTGCTTTTATTATACATTGACTTTGGTCATGTTCAAATAGAAATATAGCGATAATATTTTTAATTGTAATATTTTACTTACTCCAATCAAACCTCATCCCCTGTCTCCCACTGCTCTACCTTTTGCCTTAACGGCAAAAGGATTTCGCCTGCGAGCTCAAGGCGAGGGAGGAGATTAGTTAGAGGGGCTGCGCCCATTATACATTTGGTCCGAATGGCTCCGCAAAGTACCTCCGACTGCGGTCTACGGACTCAAGCCTTGCGTAATATAATGCTGATTTAGTAAGTTGATACCTATCCGCCCGGTCGATTCTGTCACCATTCTTTTCTCCCAATTTTCTTAATTATTTGTTATTATGATCGCTTTTAGCGGACAGACCCGGACACAATCACCGCAACCCCGGCAAATAACGGAATCAGTCATTGGTATCTCGTAATAATTCTCTTGTTTGAGTAATTTGAATTTGCACGCAGCCTCTGCCTTGCACATACCGTTTTCGCACTTTTCAGGACGGCATATATTAAAATTTATCAGGGCTGTTTTACCAGGCATCGTCCGATTCTGCATCCTTATCGCTGTATCTCACTTATAACTTTTAAGACACATTGACATTGTTGTTATATTGTGGTATTTATATATTAACATAATTATATATAATATTAGAAGAGGGCTATGAAAACTAAATATAATCTGGAATTGTTTAAATTACAGGCCGAATTATGCAAAACGTTCGCCGACCCCAGCCGCTTAATCATCATTCAGGAGTTGAGAGATGGCGAAAAATCAGTCAGCGAACTCCAGGCAGTTTTAGATATTCCCCAACCGGTTGTTTCCCATCATCTGGCCATCCTAAAAAACAAGGGGGTTGTGCAGCCAAGACGTGACGGGAAAAGTACGTATTACCACCTCTCTAATCCTAAAATTTGCGAAGCTTGCGATATTGTCCACGAAATACTGGTCCATCAGATGAAAGCAAACCATGAATTGACTAAGAAATTAGTCGGATAAATAAAACGGAGGCAGGGAATGGATAAACAAGCTCGGACTGATTTAGAAACACAATTTGGCGATAGGGTTAGTTTCGAAAAAACGGAACGTCTCGTCTATTCGCATGACACCGCCAGCCTGCCGAAAATGGTGAAGCAGACTCTTAAAACCGTGCCGGACGCTGTGGTCCAACCATTAAATACCTCCGATGTTATTTTCATCACTAAATTTTCCCGTGAACATAAAATTCCATTAACCCCACGCGGCGCTGCCTCCAGCGGCTGGGGCGGCGCGATTCCCACCAGGGGCGGCATCGTCGTCGATTTCTCCCGCATGCGTCAGATTTTAAATATCGACAAAAACAAGGGTACCATCCGGACTGAAGCCGGTGCCATCTGGAAAAATCTGGAAATTGCGCTGAACAAACAGGGATTGGCTTTACGGCTGTATCCTTCAAGCGCGATGAGCGCCACTGTCGGCGGTTGGGTAGCAGAAGGCGGCGGCGGCATCGGCAGTTATGAATACGGCAAAATCAGTGAGAATCTGGAATCAATTACAATCGTTACGCCCGAAGGGGAGATAAAAACGCTTCAGGGTGACGATATGGACCTGGTGACTGATGCCGAAGGCATTACCGGAATGATTGTGGAAGTAGAGGTAAAAACCCGCCCGGCAGACAGAGATATCCCCATCGTGGCTTCGTTCCCCGGAACAAAGCATGTAATCCAGACCTTTTATGAGATTAATCAAATGCAATTACCGCTATGGCATATCAGTTTTGCCAACGGTCAATTCACAAACAAACAGAAAGAAAGTGAATTAGCGGCTGCTAAAATAAAACCTCATTGGGGCGAACCCGAAACACAAAATAATGAAAATGCCGGACCGCCGGCCGTCGGCTGCCGGGCGCTCTTTGTTTATCCATCATCCCGGGAACAGACCTTAAAACCGGCATTATTGAAAATTATTGCCGGGAACGGCGGAAAACTCGCTGATGAAACAGTAACGGCTAAAGAATGGGCCGACCGTTTCTACCCGATTCGCCTAAAAAGACTCGGACCGTCTTTGATTTCCAGTGAAGCAATAGTTGCCGTTCCGGTGCTGAACCTGGGGCAATCAATCGATGAGATCGAACGTAAATTCCCGGATATCGCATTGGAGGTTACGCTGATTAGTCATGGACAGGCCTCTATCCTGGGACATTTACTGGGTGACGAGCGCTCGCCGGCTTACACCTTTGAATTTCCGCGTTCTCTGGAAATAATCGATGTCGCCTGCCAGTTCGGAGGCTGCCCGTATTCGGTGGGATTATACTTTACCAGCTATGCGCGCCGGAACCTCGGCGGCGGTAAAGTGACTAAAATATTGAATTACAAAGAAAAGACCGACCCGGATTGGCTGATAAACCCGGGGAAGATATTACCGGAAAACCGTAATCCCGGATTAATGAATCTTACGATGAAAGCCGGCCAGCTGGCGCAGCCGTTAATGGGTGTCGGAAGGGCGGTCTTCAGCCACAAGCCAAAGCTGGCAAAAAAGATACCGGCACAAATCGCCTATGAAGCCTATTCCTGTGCCCAATGCGGTTATTGCATCGATGTCTGCGACCAATATTCCGGCAGGCAGTGGGAAACGGAAACATCCCGCGGCCGCTGGTATTTCCTGCGCGAATATCTGGACGGTAAAGCCGAGTTCAACCAGAAGATGCTGGATTCCTTTTTACTCTGTACAACCTGCCAGCGCTGCAACCAGGTCTGCCAGGTGCAAATCCCCATCCAACAAATGTGGGACCAGATGCGCGGGTTAGTAATCCAGGAAAAAGGCTATCATACCTTCCCCGGTTTTGAATTTATGGCTTCCAGTTTCAGAAGGGAAGATAACATCTGGGCGGGGAATAAGTCGGAACGAGACCTGTGGGTGCCGGCTGATGTCAAAGTGCTCCCCAGGGCGAAGGTAGCCTACTGGGCGGGCTGTACGGCTTCCTTTGTGGAACATGACATCGCGCAAAACGCCGTGCATATCTTAAAGGAAGGCGGCATCGATTTTACCTACCTCGGAAAAGATGAGGCCTGCTGCGGCATCCCGATGTACTCTGCGGGCAAGTGGGATTTGTTTGCCAAAGCGGTAGAGCATAATATTAACGAGCTGAACAAACGCGGCGTGGAGGAAGTGGTTATTTCCTGTCCCGGCTGCTGGGTGACTTTAAATCACACTTACCGCGAATGGGCGCAAAAATTAAACTTGAAATATGATATCAAAGTAAAACATATTACCGAAGTCACCGACGAACTGATAAAAGACGGTAAACTTAAATTTAGGCAAACACCCAAAGACGGCGGCAGAATTACTTACCACGACCCCTGCCATATCGGGCGGCACGGCGGGATTTACGACCAGCCAAGGGATGTGATTAAAGCCATACCCGGGATTGATTTTGTCGAGATGGAACACAACCGCGAAAACGGATTATGCTGCGGCAGCGTGCTTTCCCGTGTCGGCAGGCCGCCGGCGGCAGACGCGATCGGCGCCTTCCGCATGAAAGAAGCCGAAGCAGTGAAAGCGGATATTGTCCTGACTACCTGTCCGTGCTGCGAAGTACAGCTCAGGGTCGGCGCCCGCGCCGGCAAATCGCCGGTCCGTGTACTCGATTTTACCGACTTAGTGGTCGAAGCATTAGGTTATGAAGTAAAAGACCCCACCTACAGCGTTTTAGATGCCTGGGATGTTTTCGGTATTGCGATAGATATGATGACGGTCAAAGGCATGGCCGAGATGATGGGCCAGATGATGCCGGAAATAATGGATGCCATGCCCGGAACGATGAAGGGCATGATGGCGATGATTGTCCGCATGCCGGCCGGGATGCGCCGGCCGATGCTGGGGATGATGGAAAAAATGATTCCGGTACTGATGCCCAGGCTGCTGCCGGGCATGCTGCCTAAACTAATGCCCAGGGCCGAGCAACTGATGCTGGCAGCCATTCCCAAGATGCCTCCAGCAATGAAGAACATGCTACCCGGTGCTCTGCCCGAAGTAATGGCAAAAATCATGCCGCCGATGCTGCCCGGCGTTGCCGTGCTGGTGGCGCCGCAGATGACGGCCTATCTGGAAAATGAAGCCCTGCAAAGAAGAAAGTAAATAACTGTATAATCCGAAGTAAATGTTAATATCAGGAGATAAACATGCCACAAACTAATTACAAATGCTCGCAATGCGGCGGGAAATTCGAATACTCAAAAGGTTTATTTGAAAAGGAAAATAATATTAAATGCCCGAAATGCGGCGCACAAAATCCTGAAAAAATAACTGCCCCGGTCAAGCCTGACCCGTGCGTCAACCCGTTCGAGTCACGAGGCGGCGGCTGAGGTCCCCGCTGGTAGGCAGTTTGCCTGCATTTTATTGCCTTGATAATGCGCTGTAAAAGTGAACATCAAAATCATTTCCTGCCAGGCTTATTCGATTTTGAGTTATTTTGATTGCCAGTACTATTTTCCTGATGATTTTGGGAAGGATGAACATGGAGTCTGTAAATAATTGCGGGGTATGTGCCAGGCCGCTGGTGTACGCGACCGAATCTGTGACGAAAACCTGCGACCTTTGCGGCAAAGAAGAGAAAACAAACATATACTGTCCATCGGGACATTATGTCTATACTCGCGAGAATTTTACAGCCCGAACTTTTTAAAAGCCTCGTATTTAGGAAAATCAATCGCAAGCGTAAACAGAGCCGAATAGCCCAGAACAAAAAGCACCTGATAAGGAGCTAACGCCGGGATAATCAGGCCGTATACTCCAAGCAAAGAAAATACCACTAATGCCGCGATTGTGGTAATTGCCAACTCTCTGCCCGGGAGTGACGACCAGAAGTATTTTCTTTCCCTGACGATGTACACGCGGAACTGACTGGTAAATATCAACATCAGAACCGTAAAGGTTTGGAGCTGTGCCAGTTGCAAATGGAAATAACTGGAGCCAATGAAAAGAGCAATTGCGCCCTCAACGACGAGTAAAGCCCCAACCATCAAAGAAGCAAAAGTAATATTCTTTACATTCCAATTATTCGGTTTGGCGGTGTATGATACGTTATCAGTGGCCAGAGACATGGTGACGAAGTCGTTGGCAAATATTAAGAGAGTCATTCCCAGCAAAGACACAACTAAGTCGTGAAACCAGAAAAAGCCGATGGTCAGGAGGCCGATGACCTGAATGACCTTGGTTACTTTATTGATGACCCAGGTCAGCATCCGCTGGTAAATATGCCGGCTGGTTTTCAAAGCTTCTATGATTACGGCGACGCCGGGTTCGGTCAAGACCATACTCGCTGACGCCTTGGCCACATCTGTAGAGCTGCTGACCGCGATTCCAAGTTCAGCCTGTTTTAGCGCCGGGGCGTCATTAACACCATCCCCGGTCATACCGACCATATGGCCTTTGGATTGAAGCAGTTTAACTATTTTGTATTTGTCTTCGGGGTATATCTCGGCAAACCCATCAGATTCATCAATGATTTTGGCCTGCTCGGTTTCATCCAAATTCCGGATGTCGTCCATTCTGATTATTCTATTACCAATTCCGACCTGACCGGCAATTTCCTTAGCGATGGCGATGTTGTCCCCGGTCAGCATTAACGGTTTTATTCCCAGTTCCCTGATACCATCTAGCATATTTTTGGAGTCCGGCCGCGGGGGATCAGCCAATGATACCAGCCCGACGAATTGCAGATTTTCCAAATCGCCAACGGGTGACCTGGCGACGCCGAGAGCACGGTATCCCTTTTGCGACAGTTCTTCCACTTTTTGGTTCAAATTCTTTTGGGATGCTTCGTCGAGCGTTTTGCAGAGCGAAATTACTGTCTGAGGCGCGCCTTTGATGACCCTGAAGGTCTTTTCACCGGAGGCAATTATCGCTTCCGACCTTTTGGTGGCGGGCTCAAAAGGGGTAAATGAAACACATTGGTGGGATTCAATATCGATATCTATTGATCTGGAATATTGTAATAACGCGGTATCTATCGTATCTTTGCTTTGCGCCTGGCAGGCCAGACCGGCCAGCATTATAACTTCATTAGTGGTAATGTCGCCAAAAGGAATTATTTCACCAACAGCGAGTTGGTTTTGCGTAATGGTCCCCGTTTTGTCGAGGCACAATATATCAATTGAAGCTGCATCTTCAATTGAATCCAGTCTCGTCACCAGCACACCTTTTTTCGATAACTCCACGGCTCCCACCGACTGGACAATGGCTAAAACCGCCGGGAGAGCAACAGGTACTGCTCCCATCAGGAAGATGATTGCGAAGGTCAATATCGAAACGAACCCGGTACCAATAACCACGCCATAAATAGCGACCAGAATCAAGGCGGCGATTCCCAAATACATCATGTATTTGACGATGGCCAGCATTATCTGTTCCTGGTGAGATTTAGGCCTGGCAGTCTTAACCAGTTCGGCAGTTTTACCGAAGTAGGTATTTGCGCCGGTGTTCACTACGACACATTTAGCCTCTCCCCGCTTGACGATGGAGCCGGAGTAAATGACGGCAGATTCCCGTGCGGACACCGTGAGAGACTCTCCGGTCAAGATTGACTGGTCGATAGAAATGCCCCCGCTGATTATTTTGGCATCAGCAGGGACAATATCACCCAAACCGACAGAAATAATATCGCCGGGTACAATTTCCCTAGCGGGCTTAGTTGACCAATTCCCATCCCGCAGCACGCGTGCATTAATTGCTAACCGTTTCTTTAAAGCTGCCAGTGCTTTTTGCGAACCGCGCGATTGAATTTGGCCGATAACAGTATTGATCGTAAGCAAAGCAAAAATGATACCGGCTTCCAGATAATGCTTGAGCGCAACCGAGAGAATAATCGCCAGTTCCAGAAGCCACGGCATCGGGCCCCAATAGCGTTTTAGAAATGCAAAAAGCAGATTCTGTTTTTTCTCAGAAACTTCGTTAAAACCGAATTTCTGCAGCCGCTGAATGGCTTCAGATTCGGCAAGCCCATCGTTTGAAGACCGCAGTAATTTGATAACTTCAGAAACAGACGGCTCTTCGTATTCCGCAGTATTTTTTATAATTAAAGAATCGTTTTCCATAATTTTAATCATAATACAGAATTATAAAGGACATCTGCTGTTAAATCCTTTCGGATTTTTCGGGTCAATAGGCGAAATATTCGTGCCGTTTGGTTTTAATCAGTGGCGTGAAACCGATGGTAAGATGGAAATAGGAAAGTTGACGGACATGACCGATTTTAAAATACAAGGCGCTGATATTGTCCATAAAACTATGATTCCCCGGGGAATTCTGAAGGCAACTCCAGCCGGTCTGATGGAACTCCTGAAGAAGAATTGGCACGGTATTTTACAGATGTTTGATATTCACGTTACAGTATTTAACGATAGAATTGAGATCCGGGGATTGATTCCGCCTCAAGTCATCGAACTCCCCGGTAAGAAGCAATCTGAAAGTGTGCCGATTTCTCCTTCTGTGAGGGATTAAAGGAGAGTGATAAATTTCAACTGTTTTTCCTGTTGCTAATTATTTTCACTTTTGAAATTCCCCGCCGCGTGATGGGCAAAACGGATGGGTTCGGGGAGGCGGTAGCCGCGGCAGCAGCGCATGATCCAGGAAACAGCGTCTTCAATGGCAATGTTGTTGCCGACGGAAATGAAAAGCGGTTTGACATTGTTTTTCGTGCGTAAAACCACGCCGACGCTTTCCCCGTTATCGATCAATTCTTCAAAATTACCCGCGGCGGGCGCCGGTTCCCGGTAAGTGCCGCAAAGCCGTGATTTGGCGCAGCCGATGGTGGGGATATCAAAGAAAAGCCCGAGGTGGGCGGCAATCCCCATTCGGCGCGGGTGCGCGATGCCCTGCCCGTCCACGATAATCAGGTCCGGTACATGCTCAATTTTTTCGAAAGCCTGCAGAATCAGCGGCGCTTCCCGGAAAGATAAAAGCCCTGGCACATAAGGAAAATCAATCTGACCGCGGACGGTTTGGGTTTCCACTAATTCCAGACCAGGATATGCCAGGACAACGACAGCGGCGGTGCCCATGCCGCGTGCCCTTAACGGAGAAGAAACATCGATGCCGGCGATAAAACGCGGTTCCACCACATTGCCCAAACAGCAGACATCCAAAGCCAGCCGGTTTTGCAAATCCCGGGCCTGCGAGGTGGTCAAATTCCAGTCGTGGAGCCGATTAAAATGCACAAACCGATTATAGCGATTGGACGCCATCTTGACAACCTGCTATCAGTTACGGCATAATACTCTCACTATGGTTAAGATAAGATTACGCAGAACCGGAGCCACCAAAAAGCCAAGCTATCGGATAGTTGTAACTGATAGTCGAGCACCCCGTGACGGTGCTTTCATCAGTGTCATTGGACACTATGATCCTAGAACTGAGCCGGAAACAGTCGTTATCAAGGAAGAAGAAGCCCTTAAATGGTTGAGTCAGGGAGCCCAACCGACAGCGACTGTTGCCAGACTGCTCAAGAAATTAGGCATCATGGAGAAGTCCAAAACTGTCAAGGAGAAAACATGAAGGACCTAGTCGAGTACATTGCCAAGTCAATCGTCAACGCGCCTGATAGTGTCGTGGTGACCGAGGAACAGGATGAGCAAGGTATTATCCTGAAGCTCAAAGTCGCCGATGAAGACAAGGGCCGGGTGATTGGCAAGCAGGGACGCATCGCGGAAGCAATGCGGACTCTGATCAGGGTGAAGGCGGCAAAGAAAGGTACCAAAGCCACCCTCGAAATAGTCTAAAAATACCGGGTCAGGACTATTCCTGTTGGCAATCACGTAAAAACCATCACTACTTGGAAAACAAGGACGTCTGAAACGTGTTTTAAGTGATGTAGTTTTTCGTGGACATCGACGATTTAAATAGGAAATCTTAAACACTCCCCAGCGCGGGAGTGTTTTTTTATGCCGTATTTTTTCTTTAGGAAATGTTTAGGATTAAACATTCTTCACTCCCGCCGGATACCATGCTCAGCATCAATAAAATTTCACCGACTGTCTTTCCTGTGAAAACAGGAATCCATCAAACATCATTGTTGTACTAATATGGTCTGATAGTGAGCATGGAAATGCGAGAAAAGTATTACTACGTCTATATTCTCGCCAGCAAACCATACGGCACACTGTACACGGGAGTCAGCAGTAACATCCCCTCCCGTACGTGGCAGCATAAGAATGATTTGGTGGAGAGTTTTACAAAGCGTTATCGGGTTCACCGGTTAGTATGGTACGAGCAGACCAAAAGTATAGAATCCGCTATCAACAAGGAAAAGCAGATAAAAAAGTGGAGAAGACGGTGGAAATTGGATTTAATCGAGAAAATGAACCCGGACTGGAAAGACCTGTATGATGAGATTATAAAATGATTATCTGACATGTCAGCATTAACAGACCTTTGTTTTTAACCGAATCCGGTTTGATGGATTCCCGCCTGCGCGGGAACGACAGTAGAGGTTACGAGCCTCGTTGGCCCAAGATAATAATCTCCCTCATTTTAAGCTTATCAGACATTTGATTTTCAAAGTCGGTTAGTTGTACGTTTTGCTTGAATAGCAAAAGTATTTCGCCTGCGGGCTCAAGATTCCCGCGTTCGCGGGAACAACAGTGGGGAGTTAATTCCTACAGGCCGTTTCCCATGTTTCTAAGCCGCAGGCGTTGCAGGGGCCGAGGCGGCAATCGGGGGTGACTTCGGCGGCAAGGGCCTTGCTATATTCAGCCTTTAGATATTCCTGGCTGACACCGACATCGATAAATGCCCACGGCAGCAGTTCATCCTGAGACCGTTCCCGCTGCGCGTAAAATTTTATGTCAAGTCCTTCTTCATTAAAAGCCTTTTCCCAGATTTCCCATTTAAACAGTTCATCCCAGGCATCGAAGACGGCGCCCATCTGCCAGGCGCGGTAAATAACCCGGCCTAAGCGCCGGTCGCCCCGCGACAAGGCTGCCTCCAGTAAACTGACCTTGACGTTGCCCCAGGAGAGTCTGGTGCCCCTTCGCTGCAGCGCCGCGCCTAATATTTCGTGTTTCGCCGCCAGCTCGGCTTCGGTATTCTGCCCGAACCACTGGAACGGCGTGTGCGCCTTAGGCACAAAGGTGGACGCGTTGACCCGGATTTGCGGCGTTTTGCCGGAATTCTTACGCGCCTGGTCGCGGATTTTATCCACCAGCTGCCCGATGGCTTCGATATCTTCTCTGGTTTCGGTCGGCAGCCCGATCATGAAATACAGTTTGACGCTCAGCCAGCCTTTCTGAAAGACTTCGGCGAAGGTGTCCAGGATTTCCTGCTCGGTGAGCTGTTTGTTGATGACCCGCCGCATGCGGTCGCTGCCGGCTTCCGGCGCAAAGGTCAAGCCCATTTTCTTGCGCGGCGATAACGCCTCCATCAGCTCCAGTGAAAAACTGTTGAGGTGCAGGCTGGGTAACGACAAGGATAAATTCTGATTGTTTTTGGACAATTTCCCCACCAGTTCGTCAATGCCCGGATAATCGCCGGAGCTCAACGACACCAGCGAGACCTCGTCGTAGCCACAATTATTCAGGATTTCCCCGACAGCCGCTTCGATTTCGTCCTGGGGACGCACGCGCATCGGGCGGTAAATCATCCCGGCCTGACAGAAGCGGCAGCCGCGGGTGCAGCCGCGCTGAATCTCGACGGCGCCGCGGTCGTGGATGGTTTCGATGTAGGAAACGATGGGTTTGACGACCGCCGCCGGCAGTTTTTTCACAACCCGTCTTTTGACGACCGGTTTGGCTTCCGGGGCCGCCGGCGTAAAACTTCTCAGCGTACCGTCCGGCTGATATTCCACCTTGTACAGTCCGGGTACGTAGATGCCTTCAATTTTCGCGACGGCGTACAGCAGCTGCGGTTTGGACAGTTTTTTAGCTTTCCA